>Ga0169931_10014918_pt1 | contig 10452 bp, 9 predicted proteins | sample Kivu_15m_20L_FD_129675 | JGI IMG/M metagenome (GOLD analysis project Ga0169931, IMG submission 129675) | Freshwater microbial communities from Lake Kivu, Western Province, Rwanda to study Microbial Dark Matter (Phase II) - Kivu_15m_20L... | ecosystem: Environmental > Aquatic > Freshwater > Lake ... | reverse complement strand
TTATGGAGATGAACTGAAACCTTCTTTTGAAAATCCTGCTGATAATGAAGGTCTTCTTTGTCAAGAAATTGCAGATGATGTTGAGTATGAAGAAGATTATGTATAGTTTGGACGGAATGTCCTGTCATAGTTCGTCATAAGTAATTCCTGCAGTAATCAGTGGTAAAATATATTTTCCATAAAATATATTTTCCATATCGTGGGAAGGTATCTGTAGAAAATGTTAACATGAGAAGGATTGAGCGGAAAATGGAGAAGAAAATCATCTTGCCCTTTGTTATGAACACCAAATACAAGAAATATTTCTGTTAAAATAATACTCTATTTGTCTGTACATTTCATTGATAGTGTAATTTTACTTCTGAAACCATATCATGCGTTCAAAAACTCCTTTTAAATTGTCTCATTGTTCTGGGGATCTTAAATTCAGGGCGGGAGTTAAGAAGCTCTGTGAAATTTGCCGAGGTTGGTTTCTCAGGTGTCGACCCTAATCGTATGGCCGTCTCGGTATTAGAACCAAATGTGTCATCTTCAAGATATGCAAATAGCTCCCAGTCATACGGGTATGCTTTCACGGCAGCAACGTTCTCCCCCCGAACAGTCCATCTACTAAGAACGTACGTTTCTTGAAATCCCCCTCCTTCACTATCAAATATGATTTCTTTGGCTAGACGTTTCCCTCCGGGTGCAAATAGATTAAACACTCCCCAAGACTCTAAATCTTTCCAAAAGGGATTAATCAAGATGAATAGACGATCCATCCCGAGAGTCTTACTTATATCTCGAATATCATAAATATACTTTGTATCTGTATTTGCGAAAACCATAGCCTGAACATCTCCAGAAGGTCCATTAGCTGACTCCGCTGTTATAAGCGCGCTCCCATCAAAATCCAAAATATCTTGAGTTTTAATCGTCGGTGGTCGATAGTTATATGGGGTATTGCTGCTACTGGTAATGTTTTTCAAAGACATTGCTCGTATTTCAGAGAGTAATGACTCCGATAGCGGTCTTCCAGCCTCACGAAACATTTCTCTAGTTCCGCCAGGCCATTCATCTTCATCGGATGATATAAGTTGATTTTCTCTTACTAAAGCAAGTCGCACCGTTTGTCGTGTTATACCGTCTGCGAATGCTCTCTCAACAGCAAGAGCGGCCTGACATATTTGCTCTTCTGAAGTTTCAGGCAATACTATTATACGAGTCGATCGTACCCTCGTTGATTTTCTACCCTCTTCTGAAACACTCTCTTTCCTTCCAGAATCTTGTAGGTGTAATTGCTCAGTTTTCTTCTTCTCTAAGGCTTCGTTTTCTACTTCCTCCAACGATTTTTTCTCTAGTTGAGCTAGTTGCTCACGAATTTTCCTAACTTGATCTCGAAGTTTCTCTGCCTCTATTTGAGCAGATGTGGGAACTACACCGGTAGGGTTGTCATTATTCGTTGATGTAATCCGCGTAATACGCAACCGGGAGAAAGATAAGTTTGATGTGACGGAAAATCCTAAACAGCAAGAAAATGTAGAAGATACCACCACAAAATATGCGACTTTCATTGTGTTGTGTGATGAAGATATGAGCGGAAATGATGTTGGTATTATTTCGTGTAAGGTGTGTATTCCATGGAAGTGCCGCTGACTAATTTTTTGTTTTTTGTAACTGCTCTGCGCCATCAGCGGGGTCTACGTATGACATCACGTTGACAGAACATTCCTCTCTGTTCCACTACAGTAAAAGGTAAAAGGTTAGGGTTAGCTTGCCCGCTCTGGTAGTGTGTTATTATTTATTATGATTCTTCGATCACAACATTTAGTAATACTTGTTTAGCATCGAACAAATCAGGATCCGAGTTGTAATTTGTATCCATGTAATACTCTTCGATGGATACAGTTTGCGACGAGTCTTGAAATATCTTCCTGAGTAAAGAACTCATTAAGAACTTGAAAAATGATGGATAGAGCTTAAATCCTTGCTCTTGTAACAAAATTTGACCTAGATGGAAGAACAATTATTGCAATCATGTGTATGAGATGGAGATCATCTAGGAGAGGAAACTATGAGTTCATTTTCGTTGTCGTCTCACCTTGTAATGTCGAGTCACCATCTAGAGCTATTGTAAAACTACATGATGCTATTCCATCGATCCAATCCTCAATTTGGTCGGATTCCACAACACTTCTCTCACTTGATGCGATAAAACCATTATTTCTAAGTTTTTCCAGTATGTAGTCTATTGCATCAAAGGATGTCTGTAATCGATCATCAAGAGATGTCTCAATTGTTGGAATGGAGCCATTCGTGTAAAAGAGATCAATCAATTTCAAGCTAGTGTTTTAATCATCGCAGATGAAAAAATAAACACGATATTAAAAATCCCTGAAGAAGCTTAGAGATAAAATAAAAACTGACAGGTAACTCACCCCATTAATTCTTCAAACTTTGTACGTATAGACTGAAACCGAACATTACTATTCAATAGAAGTTGACAGTAGGCTTTGAAGTGAATATACGAATAGTAATTAAATAAATCCCCATTCATTTCTGAAAAATTTTCAAATCCAATCGTATCTTTCAATGATCCAGGAACAAGTCCTGATCGCACAAAAGACTTTTTAACAATGGAATCAACCTTATCTATCATATTCGCAAGCTCCGCTGTAGATACTGGAAGTATTGAGAGAAATGTCTTGGAAACAATTATTTGAGAGAAAAAAGAGATAATTAATGCTATGATCTATTTGAACGCTCACCTCATCCGATAGTATCAAAATTCGCTTCGCCAGAATGGAGTTTAATGGACGTCGTGGAGGTATAACTTTTGGTTTTGGGCGATCTTCCCTTTGGCTTCTCTGAGCACCCAAATGAAAGTTATCTGACAATTGTTCCCATTTTTTATCTAACTGATCCATGATTTGAGCCCCTCTAACAACGGACCTTCGAACAGATATGCCTATGTCTGACTGTGTTACAACTTCAGTGATCGATTCCCCCACTGTTTTTTGGGTATCATCTATTATCAAAGCCCAACAGGAAGATGGGGTCAGTACACTAGGCAATATATATGATAGAGTTTTGATGAAGCCTCTGCGATTATTTGATAAAGGTGATTCATGAGAAAAAGATCCCTTTACAGCGTGAAATGTCGATTCAATCGATGAACGCGTTTCTCGATCGATTGAGGCTTTACCGGATAGCCATGGTCTAGCAGCTTTCCCAAATCCCTCACACGTATGCAATGAGGAATAGAGTATCAGTATTGCATATTGCAGTGGTCTTGCTCGTATCATATTCTTTTTATTGCTTACTATTAGATTGATAAGATCGAAACCAACTATAAGCAAATATGTCTCATCATTCGCCATCAGCCATCAGCGATCAGCGACAATCGATTGTGGAAGTTACAAGTAGTCGTGCTGGGCGGGACGAATTTAAAAATACTGTACAGTAGAAAAATTATCTTTCTACTAAAATCCTATAGCGAAACATCGGAAGGCATCGTAAATCTCACAGCAAATGCTTCGACTTCCCTTTGTAATGAAAGTATTTGCTGTCGAAGATCATCGTTAGATTCACATACGTCTAGAAAGTCTTTTAGCAGAACCTTTCCATTCGGAGATGCCTCAGCTGCTAGTTCCTTCGATTTAATTGCTAGCCTACACCCACGATCGAGGAAATCGGCAACGGTATCAAAATCATCTGGTTTCAGGCCTCTTGTTGTCAAAGCAGGAGTTCCTAATCGAACTCCACCGGGGTTAATCGCCGATACGTCCCCTGGTAGACTATTTTTATTTGTTGTAATGCTCACCATTTCAAGAAGCTTCTCAACCATGTTTCCAGTAAGTCCCCATACCCTTACATCCCATAGCATTAGATGATTGTCTGTACCTCCAGTAGCAATAACATGTCCACGCTTAAGTAATGCAGAGGCCAACGCCTTGGCATTTTGAATGATGTCGTTGGCATACAAACGAAACTCTGGTGTATTCGCCTCCTTTAAGGCTACAGCTAATGCGGCGATTTGATGATTGTGAGGGCCGCCTTGTAGCGACGGAAAGACAGCTGAATCTATTTTCTCCATGAAGGATTTCTTTGCGAAAATCACACCTGATCTTGGACCTCTAAGAGTTTTATGTGTGGTACTAGTAACTATATCGGCATATTCAAAAGGATTGGCTACACACCCTCCAGCGACCAAACCTGAAATATGAGCCATGTCAACCATAAGTAAAGCACCTACTGAGTCTGCTATTTCTCTCATCCTCTTATAGTCCCATTCACGAGGATACGCAGATCCACCGGCAATCAACAGCTTCGGTAGGAACATTCTCACTCGTTTTTCCATATCATCATAATCTATGAGACCGGTGCGAACATCTACAACGTATGGCATACTCTCGAAGTAAACGCTTGTTGCCGAAACTTTCTTTTTGTTAGTTTGGAAACCATGCGTTAGATGACCACCCGAAGGAAGATCTAGCCCCATCAATCGTTCATGAGGATTCAGAAGAGCTGTATAAACAGCAAAGTTTGCGGGTGAACCCGAATAGGGCTGTACGTTGACTCCCCAATCTTTCGATGACAATCCAAATAAATCTAAGGCTCGAGATATACATAAGGCTTCAATCTGATCAATATATTGATTACCACCGTAATATCTCTTTCCGACTAAAAAAATGAAAACGATGTTATCGATGTTTAGACAATTATTTTCTCGCTGTAATATATTTGGATCAGTATTGCGATGATAGATTACGAGGACATACCAGAACCTTCACTATACTTATTCGTCAAGCAGCTACCTAATGCCTCCCGAACTGCTGAACTTACAAAATTTTCACTGGCTATCATTTCAAGTCCAACTCTTTGTCGTCGGTCCTCAGCCTCAATCATGGTATATAGCTCTTTATCATACGATTGTAAATGGCTTGACGACGACTGCTTAATAGTTACCAAGTCATAGTCGGTAGTAGAAGCAAATATAGGACTTATCAGTGACGAGTGTCTGTGAAGTGAAGACTGTATGTATCTAGATAGCACGGCAAACACGGTCATAGGCCTGCTTGTGCGGAACGACGAGATATAAGCATAAATGCTTATATGGTGACGGCATGCGATGAGTAAAAGTGTTTTTGTAATCCAACTCATTTTGTATCATATATCTGTCGCAGGAATGCGAAGGACAAAGCAAAAGTCCGTAGAGGATGAACTCCCTGCAGTATCACGAGGTACGGTAAATATAAAATAAATACACAGAGATGGAGATAAATTGAACGCATTAGATGTTTCATACACATCGCACGACTCAGAAGTATTTTACTTAGAATATTCGCTGATTTTTAAAATTAAATGTTCATTATTAACATATCAATAGAAATGACAATCTTCTACGAAACAGGATAACATTACTTCAACTTCTGCGATAAAAATTAAGCACCACAGCTTAGGCAGAGTTCGTCCTCTTTTGTGTTTGCTGACTGTCTTTTGACAGGGTCTTGCGGGAGATCCTTACTATTCTCCTTGTTGGTGAGATCATTAAGATTCTGATGTTTCATTTTTTCTGCAATAAGTTGCTCCTGATCGACAGTGAATTTAATAGCGTCAGCTTTAGGACGAGTGCGTAGATAATACATTCCAGTCTTAAGTCCAAGCTTCCATGAGTAAAAGTGCATGGAAGTAAGTTTGGACGCGTTCGGTTCAGCAATATGAACGTTTAGACTCTGACTTTGACAGATGAAAGCTCCTCGATCTGCGGCCATATCGATAATTGATCGTTGACTGATTTCCCAGACGGTCTTGTATACGTCGCGGATGACCTTGGGAATCTCCATGACGTTCTGAACCGAGCCATCATCAGCTATTATGCGATTGCGAACTGACGGCGTCCATAGGCCCATAGAGGTAAGTTCACGTAGCAAGTACTTATTCACAACAGTGAATTCGCCAGCCAACACACGTCTGTTGTACATGTTAGAAGTGAATGGTTCGGTACTTTCATTATTTCCAAGAATTTGTGCGGTGGAGGCAGTTGGCATAGGCGCTAGTAGCAATGAGTTGCGCATTCCAAACTCAGAAATCTTAGCTTTCAAAGCAGACCAGTCCCATCTATCACTAGGCTTTTTATCCCAAAGATCATATTGGAGAAGACCTTGACTAGCAGGTGAGCCGGCATATGTTTCATAGGGACCATCTTCTTTGGCCAGCTGGCATGAGGCTGTGCAGGCTCCAAAGTAAATTGTTTCAAAAATGTCTCTGTTCAGTTTACGAGCTTCGGATGAATCGAATGGTATCTTGAGCATCATAAACACATCTGCAAGCCCTTGAACTCCAATACCGATAGGTCGATGACGCATGTTGGATCTGACATGTCATTTGGAATTTGTAAACATAAAATAAGATTTATCACGCACATGAATCGCAATTGTGAGTGATGCTGGAAAGTAATCGTACCTTCGTGCCTCTTCCCTTGGATAAAAGTTACGATCAATTACCCTGTTCAAGTTTCTTGTTACAACCTCCGTTACCTGCTTAAGAGTATCAAAATCAAAAGCACCCGTTTTCCCATCATAATCCAATGCTGGGATGACCATCTTTGATAGATTAATACTCGCAAGGTTACAAACAGCGATTTCATCTGGACTTGTGTATTCGACAATCTCCGTGCATAGATTGGAACAGCGGATGGTACCAATATTCTTTTGATTAGACTTACGATTGCAATGATCCTTATACAACATATATGGCGTTCCAGTCTCCACCTGCGAGTCAAGAATAGCGAACCATAGACTCTGCGCCTTGATAGTCTTACGCCCTCGACCTTCATATTCATACTTTTCATACAAGGCATTAAATTTTTCACCATAACAATCGAACAATCCAGGACATTCATCTGGACACATTAAGGTCCAATCTCCGTTGGCCTGAACACGTTCCATAAATAGATCAGGAATCCATAGGGCATAAAATAGATCTCGTGCTCGTTGATTCTCGTCTCCATGATTTTTACGTAGGTCGAGGAATTGGAAAATGTCTGCATGCCAGGGTTCTATGTATGCTGCGATAGAGCCCTTACGTTTACCTCCACCTTGATCGACATATCGTGCGGTATTGTTGAAAACACGAAGCATCGGTACTATGCCATTGCTAGTACCGTTAGTTCCACGAATGTAAGATTGTGAGGCGCGAATATTGGAAACAGAAAGTCCGATTCCCCCCGCATACTTGGAAATAACCGCACAATGCTTGAGTGTATCGTATATTCCCTCGATGGAGTCTTCCTTCATACTCAGGAGGAAGCAAGAGGACATTTGGGGGTTGGGAGTTCCAGCGTTGAATAAAGTGGGTGTTGCATGAGTAAAGTATTTGAGTGAGAGCATTTCATACGTCTTGATGACAGAATCTAAATCGTTCAGATGTATACCCACAGCTACACGCATTAACATGTGTTGAGGTCGTTCCACAATTTTCCCATGAAGTTTGAGGAGATAGGACTTTTCTAACGTTTTGAAACCAAAGTAGTCAAAGTCAAAATCACGATCATGCATAACAGAGTCGTCGAGTATTTGCTTATGTTTCATAACTACTTCATAGACCTCATCGGATATAAGTGGAGCCGGATCACCCGTCTTGGGATGAGTGTATGCATGTAGATCATGAATGACACAGGAAAAGGACTTATTCGTTTGCTTGTGTAGATTGGATACCGCAACACGAGCCGCCAGAATAGAATAATCAGGGTGGTGTGTGGAAAATGAAGCAGCAGTCTGTGCAGCAAGTTCATCTAATTCAACCGTGGTTACTCCTGGATACACACCCTGAACAACTTTCTGAGCGATGACCACTGGATCTACAAACTAATTGTATACAAAAAGAACGGACGAGATTGGTTGAGCACTACGTATGTCTGAATCATCCATACCTTCAGCAGTCCGAGATAAGATGAATTTTTCTTACCTTGGGATCCAGTCCGTAACAGAGTTTTGTGATACGGCTAGTTATCTTATCAAAGGAAACTTGGGCATGACGGCCATCGCGTTTAATCACATACATGGGTGTAGCCATGTTATTTCGTCTTTTTGATTCAGTCTGACGTTGAGGAGGGAAAACTGAACACTGTAGTATTGCTTCCTCAATGTGTACAGTATGATTGAGTAGAGAGTACAAAAGAGTGATTTTGATTGCGATTTGAATACCACAGTTTTGAACAACTCATCGTAGCCAAGTAGGTATGCAAGTATGTGGCTCTGAGGTGACAATCACGTGATAGAAAACCGGCGCGTAAAAAAGAAAGCACGGCTCATCATGGTGATTTTAGAATTTCGATTTCAAAGGCCTTTCCTGTACTGTATTACGCAGTACAAGTACATATGTAATATGCAGCATCCATTATCTGATGGAATATGAATGAAATGAGTACCCGACTCGCTGGAGTCCAGGCCAAATCTACATTAGAGATTCTGAAACGTAAATATTCTTGGAATGAGGATAAGAGTACCTCATACGCTTTTCCATCCGATATTATGAATGCTAGACAAATGCAAAAGTCCAAAGAGTATCAAGTTCCGACATTATATTTGCTGGGGTCATCTACATATACTCACTTATCGTGGCTTGAGCTTGATCTTGGAATCACCGAGCTAGCTGGTGAGGCTGGAAGTGGAAAAACGCAAATTTCACTTGGGCTTTGCATTTCTTGTGTCATGAAAACGTATTGGATGCATATCCAGACAGTTGATGGTCTAAATCAAGAGACACAGATTTCTTCAAAGTCTTTATCTGTGCAGCCACCGACTCAGATGGATCCATATCGTAAACAACCTGTATCATGCAATAATCCCTATCTTTCGAAAATTCAAATGAATGCCACGATGCCTTCCCCTTCATCATTTGTTCATTCATTACCTTTAGATTCTGCATCATCACATCGTAACAATAAAAATCCCTATTTGAAAATGTCAAGTCTTACCAATTTACCACAATCTGATAGAAATAGAGATATTCCAGCTTCTGATATTTCGAAAACTGGCACGATACAAAACGTCCTCCATGAACCAAAAAGTACCATACCAACAGTTCAGTCTTCTGTACCTACAATAGCAACTAATCAGCTTTACAAACAATGCTTTTATAAAGCCATATATATATCCATGGGAGAAGGAGTATCGGAAAGTCAACGTGCATACCGATTGAATCAGATGTATACATCAAGAAGATTGACCTTGGATACCTACTCAGCCGTTAATACTCATGATTTAGATACATCCCTATCAAGAATAATATCAAAAAGTATTTACAATGAAGAAGACTTTCATGAATGGCTTTATCAACAACTTCCCGGTATGCTTTCAAGACATAATGCTCCGTTGGATATACAGCCATCAACAGCTTGGAATAATAGTAACAACAATAAGTTACAAGAGGAAAGAATAGGAGTTATAATTATTGATAGCATGGCAGGACTCTTTCGTGTCTCCGATGAAAATCAGTCATCAACTTCATCATCATGGTATGTTCGAAGAAGTGGTATCCTCTTTCAAGCAGCAGCACAAATGAAACAATTATCCGTTCAATATTCTGTTCCGTTTGTTGTGGTCAATCAAGTTTCAGCATCAGAACAAGGGATATCTATCCCAGCGTTAGGTTTTTCTTGGTCTTATTGTTTGAATAGTCGATATTTGATTTCTAGAAGGGAAGAATATGTGCCCCAGACGGATGAGGAAGAAGGGACATTCATACATGGACAAACTCGATTTGTTCGTCGGATACAGTTGGCGTTCTCACCACATTTTCCTTCTTTACAAGATTGTTCCTTTTACATTGATAATGAAGGCTGTAAAGTAAAGTGAATTAAGCTGTTTAATGATTATAATGTAGTAGAATTGAAACGATTATTATCCTTTGTCATTGAACACTCTCTCGACTACAATTACAGCAAGGTCTCAGGATAATTGCCAAAGGGTTGGTCAGCACAGCAAAGGTAGGCCGGTGAAATCATCTAGAGGGTCTTGGGAAGACGGTCCAGCAAGGTTCCAGAGTCTATGTGTTCAGGCATTGGTCAAATCGAACAAGAAGATCTCATTCTATCATTCAATCAGGTCCAATAGAGCCATCGAAACTGCCATGCAATCAGAAATCGCAAACTTTGAGAAAACAGGCATCCTCAAATGAGTATAGCGTTAAAGGATATTCCGATGTACGCGGCCATCATAGGCACATACATGTTTCACCGAGAAAAGTGTAAAACCGACGGCTCCTTTGACAAGCGCAAATGCCGGCTAGTGTTATTAAGCGATCACTGAAATTAATGAAAATGTAGTTACACAATTCGCTCCACCCTCCTGATTCTGCTGCTCATCTTCCAATTTCCAATGTGGCACATCTGAATGCTATGTACGTAGGATAGCTGCTATGTAGAATAATCCTCTAGCTGACGAAAAACCCTAAAACGTCTGCATGTTA
>Ga0169931_10014917_pt1 | contig 10452 bp, 7 predicted proteins | sample Kivu_15m_20L_FD_129675 | JGI IMG/M metagenome (GOLD analysis project Ga0169931, IMG submission 129675) | Freshwater microbial communities from Lake Kivu, Western Province, Rwanda to study Microbial Dark Matter (Phase II) - Kivu_15m_20L... | ecosystem: Environmental > Aquatic > Freshwater > Lake ... | reverse complement strand
TGAAAACACTCTTCAGTCTCGACTATCTCCTCAACATCCTTTCCAGCAATAAGACTAGCACTGCCAGGATGGAGATAATGCATTATTAACGAATCCCTTTTAAACACGGTCAAGTCATTGTTAAATTAGATATCAGATTCATATATGAGGTGTCTCTGAAAATTGAAATAAAACAAATCAAACGCGCAAAATTCTTTATGTACGTTTTATACACCCGTTTATGCATTTTTTGACACAAAAAACAATGATCGATATACCAGTATCAATAGGAATAAATATCAAGTTATACATGACAGGCTTTACCAAATATGAGCTTATGATTCTGCATGAAACATAATTTGACAAACCTGTTCCTCCTCTAGGAAGGGGTCAACCGAGGCTATTTTATTGACAAGCCAAGCTGGCATTGATTCTACTTTATGTGGGTTCAATGATGGGAAACAAATAGATTTGTGTATTATTCCGAATTTTTGAAACGACTGGTTCGGATACGGTTCGAGAAATGATGGCACTAATGATTACAAAGCTAAGAAATGAACACGCGAAGGTGAAATTTCTTGGTAAAAAACTGCAGCTCTTTGCAGAAATGAATCGAAATCGAGAACCCCTTGCGGTTGACGTGATTGGTTTATTGATGGGTTGTCACCATTCTCAGTACCGTAGTGAACTATTGGAACAAAATGCTCAATAAATTTGCTACCATGTCGATAATATGTGCAATAAAGTGCTTGCGTTTGGCCCTGATGGAAAATTATTCTTAGCTGGGACAAAGTTTCTAGGCTCGTGGCACGACAGTTCAACTTGCTCCATAATTGTCAATTATTTGTTGTAGTACATAGGGCCGTATAAAATCTGAGTTGATTCCGGTTTCCCGCGCAAAAGAATCGTAGATCAAGTCCTTTTGGGCACAGTTACTTGTAAAGCCGCGCTCAAGTTGAGTCCCCTTCTGCGACCATATATGATTCTATTGTCTAATATCTACGTATCCCTCAGACTAGCAAGAGAATGGGGATAAGGTCCCTACAAGTCATCCAATCCTTCCGCTACGCATGTTCGTAAGAATGTGATTCAATCAATTATTTTACATCACAATTCCCGCACCGAATTTGTAGGGACCTACCAAAGCAAAAACGAAAAGATCGTGACCTCTAATTACCATGATTGCATTAGAAGATATTACATGTTTGAAGACGACTGTCTTTGCGCTGTAACTGCTACTGCTGTCGGACTCTTCGTCATTATACTCATCGTTACCAGTTATCTTTTTGATACAATTCAGAAATCTTTTATTTTTACGCTTGGATTTCTTTTCCTTGTTCTCCAGCTGTATGATCTGTAACTTCAAATCCATGGTAGTACCCAAAATTGCCTGCATCTACCCGTGTGTACAGATGATTCACCTAGTCCCCAATTTTGGGTCGACATTCTGCCTGCTCCGTGACACCGTGTTGAATGGCGTGTTCGACGCATTTTGGGTTTTCTCTGACTTCGGAGATGCTTGCACTGCAAGAATAATAGGTGGAATCGTCGCACCCGTTGGTTTCAGGTTATTATCACAGTGGGTATTCATCCAGTGTTGCTTGATACACTCCAGCGACAGCCTTCCAAGCTTCCGTTCAGTTAGGCAGATTCGCCACAACAATCTTGATGAATAGATCGTTGTTATAGTTCAAGCACCTCTTGTTCTCGGCATCTTTTTGTGAAAGACGAGTGTGCCGAGTAAACCATCCTACATTTTTTGAGACACCAATCGGAGACATCATTTTACAATATACATAGGTAAGACTATTGATAGCATTACGCTCTGTGTTACGAGAGTAAATCTAAGAAACCCATTTTGTATAACCATAACGCTAAAGAAATGAGCAAAGAAGTGCTACGTACTGAGAAAGGCGAAGTGTGAATTGTGCCTTGAAAGAAAATCTCCCGCTCTCCGCCGGGGAGAGAGAAATCTACATTTCAATTCACCGAAGATAAGAGCAATGGATGACATCACACCATCGGGACCCCAAGGCCGATGAACCTGAGACGCGCGCCATATTTTATGTCACGCAGGCAGAAATGAGGAGGATTTACATACGATTTACGCTTACATCACATGTATGGAGAGTGTCGTATGTATGTGAAAATAGTACGTTGATCTGAACGGCGCGACTGCGTTAGCTGCTGTGTTTCAAAAAAAATCCATCCTACAAAAAAAGGGGGATAATAATGGGCCGAGTGGTCGAAGTGTTTTCATTAACAACTCGCATCTCATCTTTTAACTTCTCGATGTAGAGAGACCGAACGAATTCTTATCGAGTTGAGCATTGCCATAGTTATCAAACTTAAAAAATCTACCACCGGATTCGGGGTTTCGAGAAAGATACAAAAGAAAACAAACAACAGATCAGTACTTGTAAAACGAATCAATAACCCCCCACAGTGGTGATGATTTCATGCGAATCAGAGTTTGTCGTATCTCCGCAAGACAGTGGGAGCTTTCAACAAACCATAGTTGCCTCCAGATCTGATCAAGATGTGTCACACACGCCACCCTTGGTACCATTCAACGTCACTGCATGCTCTTCAAGTGATGATTCACATTCAACACATTCGAGACCCTCAAAATTAACATCATACAGTAATCCAGCAGATATCTTACCTATTTCGATAAGCAGTATAAATGCGAATCGTATGCTAGAGGCAAGCCGAGAATTTAATTTGGCTCTGAAAAATGTGGAGCACGATGAAAGGACACGCCCAGATGTTTGCGTAGATAAAACTCTGGTTCAAGAGGATGAAGCACTACTTATTAATACTAAGGATAATAATTATCCAACCGGAAATGATCCACTTGCAACGATTGAAGAGAGCGCAGAAACTGAAGATCGTAATACACGTATAATGAATTTCTCACGGCAACAGAACGGCCCCATTCAGAAACTGTTTGTTCAAGCAGTGCAACGTAGTAAACATCCCCTCTTGGAGGCCTTTCTTAGGCAAATGCGAGGTTTGGGTATGAGCGAAATTGAAATTGAGGCTTGTCTACTTTTGTTCGCTGACATGGGAAAGAGTAGTAAAATACTGGCTGGCTTTGAAATTCTCTCAGCTGAACGAGATTCAGTAAAAGAAGCATCAATATTAACTTGTACGGGTCAAGATATTTCCGATTCTCAGCTTCAACATACTTGTGAAATGGAAGCAGAATCAGTTCCAAAGAACGATGGAATAAATCCTGTGCGACTTTCTTGTTCAGAAATTAGAGTACTGCTTAAATGTTTTATGACATCGATTTCTATATGCATGGATACTGGTTCAAAAGATTTCAAGGCGAATGAATTGATTTCACCTTCACATGATGATACCTCGACCATCCGCCCATCCAAATTTCCAAGGAAAAGTACCAATGGTTCACCAGATAGGAGTCCTACTGGACATGGGTATGCGTCTACCCCATCCTTGTTGCATGATGACTGGACACTCTCCGAAACTATATTGAAAGAAATTCAAAAGATTGCCTCATTTGCATCTCTTCAGATGATGGAATTTGTACAAAAGCAATACCCTCGCTCATCCGCATCAGCTAGTAACGAGAATACTGTAATGGTTGGATTTGATCAATTTGGCGAGTGGTACAACAGTGGTGGGTTTTCATCCGTACCTTGGTTGGAGTTACTTGATCTAAATAAATGGGACTTTGAACGTAGAGATGCGTTGACCCAAGTTTCACCATCCTTCAATCTCGAGAATAGCAACGAAAATGGCGTTGAGAAACGAGCTTCTGATATTACCGAGAGTCGAAATGACAAATGCTCTCCATACTTGAGTGAGAGAAAGTCAGAGGTGATACCCCATTTCACAAAACCGACTCGCACCCTTATTTCCTTCGATTTTTCAGATAGAGGAAAAGGCATCAAAATAACAGAAGAAAACCTCATCGCTCTACAGCGTCTTGTTTATCTGACTGGTCTTGAAAATCGCACACCAGAGGAAATACTGGCTGTCCTTCTACGGTTCTCTACCCCTAGAAACTACTCGGATTCGATCGGGAAAATGATCTTGCATCGCTCTGATTTTGGCCGTTGCATACGTTTGATTGTTCCTCTAGAAGTCTCCATGCATTTTTCAAGCACCGATGCAGAGTTAATATCACTTTACTTTTCCAATTTCTTCAACTGTTTTTCTTACGGAAGTAAAGAATATGGTCTCAACAGTGATTATGTTGACGCTATTGAGCTTACGATTGGATTATCCTTCTTTTGCAAAGGAAAAAAGAGTACGAAACTAGCAAATACATTCGATATGCTTGATGAGAAGAAAATAGGTTTTTTGAATCGATCAAAAGTGCTGCGATATATTCGTTCATATCTAACAACACTTGCCGGAATTTCGCTATTATCATCAAACACTGATATCTCGATGGAGCAACTGCGGATTCAACTAGCAAAGCCATCTCCAGCATTGCTTGAAGCTGCACTCGAAGGGGCTCGCTGGACTTTGGATCATTTTATCAAATCGTTAACCTTGAGTGGCCAATATCAGCACCAAATTAAGGATGAGTACTCTTTTGAACTGTTTGCAGGTTGGTATACGAATGGCGGTTACAACTACGCCCCTTGGCTTGAGTTTCTAGACTTAAAGAAATTCTTCTCATTACTTTCTACTAGCGAAAAAGTATCCAAGGAGGTGATAATGGAATCTCATAAAAAGTCGGCGATGAGCGAAGTCGACACTGCGATACCACCGACGGATGGTCCCATCAATCTATCCATGCAACCACCGCAACCATCATCTCAAGTTCTTTTCTCGTTCCCATTAGCTAATCGTCAGTCACTCGTTGTTCTAAAAGAAGATGCTTCGTACGTCTACTCTGTGGTCACAAGTCTATATTTGGTGAAGTTCACACCTGAGGACATGTGGAGGTCATTATGTAGGCGCATTCGCTCTTTGTCTCATATGAAACCCGTGCCCATGAAGACTTTCGAACTCGACAAAAACAGTTTCGTGACGTTTGTGTCAGATATACTTAGTGATAGAATGAATGCTAGATCTTTTGAATCGCTTGCGTCGATTAAAGAGACTATCGGAAATTTTTATCTGAGCTTTGACTTGGAACAGAAAAATAGAGTTGCGGGTAATCAGTTGATGGGCGGCCTTACATTGCTATGCCAGGGAAAGAAGAGTACTAAGCTGTCATTTTCGTTTGGAATTTTTGACGGCAGCAACGAAGACATCGATTTTTCTGTCAAGAGTCAAAGTTTAGACGGCCGAGAACTGTTCTACTTTCTCCGGTCCTTCCTGATAGTCATGTTCTCTTGTTGCAAACAGAGCTTACAGCTATCTTCTGCGGCTGTTGCTCGGAATATATCTGATACAGCTTATACTGTCACTGACAACGTCATGAGATATCAATGGCGAACAAAAGCAAAGTCGAGAGTTGATTTTGATGAATTTGGAGAGTGGTACAACCAAGGAGGGTTTGAGGCGGCACCATGGCTCGAGCTTCTTGACTTAAGTAAATGGGCACTCAAGGACAAGGCGTCAATTAATCAAGACACAAAGTCGTCTCCGACCTCACTTCAATCAGCTCATTCAACTGCTCAAGTCCAAACAAAGCGTCCGAAGGCTGCAGCTTATACGGAAGCTTCTAAGAACGATTCGGCGACGAATAAGCAAACTTCGATACCGCACATAGGAAACGAATGCCCCCCTCCACCTCCTGATGATCATTTTGATCCTGATGCTGATGATTTTTTCGATGAGAATATTGCGATGGACGGAATTGATGATTATGATTTTGATTTCAATGATATATCTGAAGGTTTAAGTAAAGAACCCATCGGGCCAATAACGGCCTCAGAACCCTCTACTTCAAATGCATGCGGAAACCCATTAAATTTTCAAATTCTTTCTGGACAGGACCATGGTGGATTTTTAATCAACGTCAGTTCGCGGCGTGTTTCGCTTCTTCGTCGAGTACTTTCTGAGAGTAAAATTTGTCAAATCGATGTATCAGCTATCAGTAATATCATCATATCCAAAGCAACTAGTAAAAAATTGAGTAAGGAGTACTTCATGGCAGTAATAAAAAATGTTCCTCTGTCAAGTGGAACATCTGAATACAGCAAATCAGTCTTAAATGAGCTGTACTCGGCCCTTTTTGATGCATTTGATGTCAGGCAAACGGGTAAAGTCGACGGAAAAGTTCTTGTCTGTGGCTGCAGTGTTTTATGCCACGGTCGTAAAAGTGATAAACTTGAATTTGCGTTCGAGCTTTTTGAGAAAGGTCAGGTTGGACTTAGTCAGACTGACATGATACGTTACTTAGAATCTTTTGTGAACGTCCTACTGACCGTTTCTTCTTGCCCACTTGGTGGTGAATCTTCCGAAGCTGTTATTAGTTCTATTCATGGTAGCCGAAAATCGAATGTTCCTCAACTTACAAAAGTCGCTCATATTGGCTGCTCCTGGGCTGCGACACAGGTGTTCAGTTCTGAGATAGTGAAGAGGTCAGGATCTGAGAGAATCGGGTTTGAGACATTTGCATCGTGGTACACAACGGGCGGCTACACTAGTATCCCATGGCTTGAACTGCTGGATTTGCGGAAATGGATATTAGCTGATCACGTATGATTGGTTCTGTAGATTCTTTACTGCGTGGGCTGTTTTTATATGAGATTTTATTTGGTTAATATCTGTAATTATACTATGAGGGATCAATGAAAGGTTGTAACGATTGGTTATTTTTAAATATCATCTCGGGAAGAGATAGTCCATGCTGTAATTTTTATTCGATGATTTTAAAAGCGCAGATATAATAAATTACATGTAGTGATGACCGGGTCAATGCGGCGAGATGAGACGTGGTGACGGATTTACAGTTCTTCATGTATAATATCTACATACAGCCAGAGAGAGCGAGCTTGTTAGACGAAGAGCAAATTGGTTATGCCATCATACCTATCCATGACTTACAGCTCCAAACTCATACCATCGTGAATCTCATAATCTTCTAAGGTTATATGATCTTTATAAATCGTGTACCACTTCTGTATTCTTAATTTTTCTGGCCTTGTTCCCAGCTGAGCTGCAGCTAATTTCTTCAGATCCCCAATAGTATCATCCTCGTTACATTTAACGCGAACCTTCTTCCCGAGTCGATCATTAAGGATAACTTCAATCATAACTAAAATAACTATGTTCGAGACAAACCAGGACGTTGAAGGTATGTCTCTCAGTTGAAGTACGCTCCGTTTTTGTTAAATGTATATCCTTTCCACAAAAGTCACACGATTGATAGACTTTTCACTATGCCACTATGCAGTCATGCGATACCAAGATACCAGGTGATGGGAAAGTATATAAATGTACAAAAACACAACAGTGAAAAGCAAAACTAACCAGTTGCACCGTTGCACTATCCTATGAATACTGAAAGCAGAAAGCAGAAAGCAGTGCGGAGAGAGCGAGCGAGCTACATACAGCACGACATACGTGATCTGAAATTCGGTCAACAAACTATTGTACTGCCGGGGATCCATAATTTGATACTTCCTGGAAAGATGGACTTTACCTCCATGCTTAGTAATCTGAAGAGGAATGCATCGTCGATGGACTCTGCGAATCCATCTATAAAACGTGTATGCGTAGAATCATCCAAGGAAGTGATGCCTCCGATGCATACGAAACCAGTTGTCTCTAAGATTTACTTAGCCTGTCCTGCCAACTTACAAACAGGTGGTCCCGAAGCGATGCATCAACTATGTGATAAAATAAATCGGGTTCACTCTTCAAAGGTAAAGGCGTACATGCTTTATTTAAAAATTTCATCCCATGATTCAGGACAAGAGCGTTACAAACTCGTATCGAACGCCATAGTATTACCGTGCTATCAACGAATCTATCATAATATCCTTGTGGCTAAATCCCTCCCATCTTATGATACACCATGCGATCTCATCAAAGACGAAAGATCTACTTTTACAAGTAATCTCATCATATGGCCTGAATGTTGGACACAGCTTATCGATATGGACCCAGAGGATTCTGACCGTAATAATAATGAAATGGTCAAATGTCAATTTCATCAAACAGCCATTTGGTGGCTCAGTGTAGATAACAACAACTCGAGGTTCAAGGAATGGAAAAGAAGGAGAGATATTTTGCATCTATACCAAAGTCATTATGCTAGAGAGTATATTCTTTCAAATCTTGAGGAGGATATGTCTTCATCACAAGTTCTTCCCTTGACTGAGTTCATACCCACACGTATTGAGAAGTCATATTTTTCGCATTTCCAGCGAGATATTGACGTGCTTTATAATCCTTTTAAAGGTGTCCATTTTACAGATGCAATTAAGAATCGTTCTAAAAATCACTTTACATTTGTCCCCATTGGTGGTGAAAGAAAATTAACTCCTGAAGAGGTGACAAGTCTACTTCATAGAGCTAGGATATACATAGATTTTGGACCACATCCTGGAATGGATCGTCTACCACGTGAAGCAGCCTTAGCCAACTGTATTGTCATTACAAACATGGCGGGGTCTGCAAAGTACAAAGAAGATATACCCATACCGCAAGAATACAAACTACAAGTATTTGATGTCGATATGATTCATAAGTTAATTGGTAATTGTTTGACAAACTACGATTCTAGAGTAAAAGATTTTGACCCATACCGAATGTGGATTGATGAGCAAGAGGCTGTTATGGATAGGTGTATTGAAAAATTAATCCAAACTATTTGCTGAAAAAAAAAACATGTTCAATCAAACCAACGACCTGGATATGTTTGATTCAGGGATTCTATCCAACCATTGGTAACATCCGAACCTATGAAATTTTCATCAGGATGAATCTCCTCGACTTCGTCACGGCTAATACATGTCGCACTTCCCTCCTTGGCTGTGAATAGCTCTGTGAGTAACGCCCCGTCACTTGGGGCAACGATATGTGCGCGTTCAACACCCTTTTCTAAAGCAACACCACACCACGCAATTTTCAACAACATATCTAAGGCATCCGGGGTCATGTGCTCGTTTCTTGAGGTAATAGACGGGAAAAAGTCTTGATGTATTTTTACTGTTTGATATTTCAAAAATGTCTTGGCATCACGGAGTCTAAAATTCTGGATAAATTCACCACTTTGTTTGTTTCGTAGTATCATGCCCTTGTCTGAACAAAAGATTACCTTATTCGCATTTAATGTTGTAGCCAAATGTATAGCTAGGCATTCGCTATTTACGTTGAGACTTTCTCCAGATTGGCTAACGGCACATGATGTAAGGAGAACTACATCATTCTTCTCATGGATGGAGTTAATTTTCTTGGTATTGACCTTTGTTGGTATCCCACTCAGTTGGTAATCAATGCCTTGATAATGGCAAAGTAATCAATACAAGTAAACATTTGTTTAAAAATATTGACGAGAGTTTAAACGAATAATAATGATCATCACACAAACTTACCGTTAACAAAGGAAATTTTCTCTGCAACATAAAAATTTCCTGAAACAACATTGGCGTTTAATGCCCCTGGAACAGAAAGATCAGCACCTCCATGAAGCTTGAGACAACGATTCAGTTGTCGTTCGACTTCAAACCTAATAACGCCTGCCTCTTCTTCAATAATACGCATGGTTTCAGGATCTGTTATTCTAAGCGCGAAATTATGTGCTTCATTTTCAGTCTTTTTCAACTTGGCAAGTCTCATGTTGACTTGATGACGACAACCAACAACGATAACAATTTTCATGCCAAGTAACCATGTTAAAGCAATATCCTCCATAAGACTAGGAAATCCATCCCATTCGAGTAAATGTCCCGGAATATGCAGTACACTCAACGTGTTTCGATGATTGGCAATGTAATTGCCTGCCACTCGAATCATATTCACAAATGGAAAAATGGTTTTACTTTGCTTTCGGGGATCGTTGTTAATGATACTACATGATGCTGAATTGGATGCTTGTCGTTCACAGCCTACAATTATCTCTAGCTCACTTGGATCGAGAGGTCTTAATCCTGAAATAGGCTCAAAGAATTCTTTCTGCGGCTCATCCAGAGATGTTGTTTCTTTCAGCAAGACATCCACATGAGATGAAGATTTTTGAATAACAAAGGCTCCCATCATGGATAACGAAGTTTGAATGATCAAAATCACGAAGGACAGTACTCGAACGGCATAGGCTCTGTCATTCATTTTCCAAGATTTGTTACTACAGAATCTGATCTTGTGATGGAGATGAATTGGACTTCGAAGGTGTGCAAGAAAGCCGTTCAACGTTCAACGCATCACATCCCATTCATTTCGCACGAACGGTATCATAAATCAACGTTTCCTGTTGTATGTATGCGTACAGTACTATATAACTTGTTAACCCGATGGCTAAGCACCCCCTAGAAGTTTCGATTTTTTATCGAAACTTCATTTTTTCTACGTGCCGAAGTTTCGATTTTTCATCTAAAC
>Ga0169931_10014916_pt1 | contig 10453 bp, 12 predicted proteins | sample Kivu_15m_20L_FD_129675 | JGI IMG/M metagenome (GOLD analysis project Ga0169931, IMG submission 129675) | Freshwater microbial communities from Lake Kivu, Western Province, Rwanda to study Microbial Dark Matter (Phase II) - Kivu_15m_20L... | ecosystem: Environmental > Aquatic > Freshwater > Lake... | reverse complement strand
TGGAAGAGTTGCTGGATTTGAAAACTTTGTTCCAAAGCCAGAACTAGACCAAGGATATGCTGTTATAAAAGGTGAACTAACGTGTGATACAGCAATTTCATTCCCAGAAGGAGAAAAGGCTACACCTAATCCAGTATTAGTTGGAAGAGTTGCTGGATTTGAAAACTTTGTTCCAAAGCCAGAACTAGACCAAGGATATGCTGTTATAAAAGGTGAAGAAGAGTGTGCTAAAGCAATTTCATTCCCAGAAAGAGAAAAGGCTACACTTCGTCCAATATCAGCTGGAAGAGTTGCTGGATTTGAAAACTTTGTTCCAAAGCCAGAACTAGACCAAGGATATGCTGTTATATAAGGTGAATCACCGTCTGCTACAGCAATAAAATAACTAGAGATTATTTTTTTAACCAGTACCGAAATTTTATTTACGAAACCACCAAACATTAGTAGTTCTGACCTCCTACAAACCCAAACCAATTCAATCCTTGATCATAAGAAACATATGAAACAATGTCGGTTTTGTTTGCCGTTGTTGTTAATGTTGGGGGTGTTCCACCAGAGAACATTGCAGTTGCACCGGAAATTCCAGAAAACGCTGCGGTATATCCACCCGATGCACCTTGTTTCAGAACCAGACTGAATCCTACCGATGTGTTCGCTTTGTTTGGAACATTTTGCAAAAGAATTTTTGTAATTGAAGCCGTCAAAGTATGGTTGAAAACTTGGGCAGAATTCAAATCACATGTCAAAACTCCTCCAGTAAACGATGGTGTTGCCACGGTTTCGTAATAATCTTGGAGTTCAATATCTCTTATGAGATTTGTTCCCATATTTACGGTTCCACTAAATGTTCCACCAGAAGCACTGATTCCTGCAGATGCAGTTAAAAGACCATTAAAAGTTGTCGGTGGTGTTATATTACAAGAAGTTCCTAATATGTTTGTTACCGATGAATCTTCAGGTTCACCTGAAGAGGAACCTAATGTAAGACCGCCTGTGGTTGATACAATAGAACCACCACCTTGACCTATTGCTATTCTCTGGGTTCCTCCACCGCTAACATTTGTTGCAATATTAATATTTTTTTGACCACTAAAATGTGTGGTATCTGCAATATTCAATGTCAAACCCGAAGCAGCACCCGCTATAGTTGTTAAGGTTGAAGCACCACCAATATTCAAAGTCGTTGCTGTAGTATTAAATACATTTGCAGTTGTTGAAGTAGTAGATAGAGTTCCACCATTTAGTGCAATATCACCGGTTACTAAAGCATTTCCGGAAACATGAAGTTTTTGGGATGGTGCTGTTAATCCAATTCCAACAAATCCAGTAAATGCCGCCATGTGAATTCTTCCAGACGCATCCACATCAATGCTTGGAATGCCCGAAATGTCATTTACGCTGAATATGCTTCCTGTTCCCAATCGATTTACAACACTGAACAATTGACCTGCAGAACCTTCAAATGACAACGCACCACCAGCCGTCAATCCTGTTCCTGTGGTTCCATCTAGCACTCTAACCGTGATGGGATCGTTTCCCTGTCCCGTGAAAACAACAGATGGTTGGCTTGTTGCTCCACGGTTTGGGGTTATAAGAATATTCTTGTCAGAGTCTGCCATGGTTCTTTAATATTTAGGGTGCTGTTGGGTTTGGATCAGTCCATTCGGGACCTGAAAGAATTGCAAGAATTTCCTCGTATGTATATGGACCTTCCTTGGTTGTGAGGGCTGATACACATGCTGGTTCATCTCCCTCCCATTTCACGAACGTCTTGGTCCCATCCACGGACTTTCTTACTGTCTCTGCGGAAGTTTCAAGGACTTGCGAGAAGTCAATTTGCGGGAGTTCCGATACGTTGAAGATAATGTATTCTCTGTTTTCGTAAATCATATTCCAAACCTTCCTCTTGAAGTTGCAAAATTACTTTTAACTTGATCGGCGGATAGGGCTCCTCTATAGATTCTTACAAGTGCCAAGTCCATTGGTGTGTTGAGATTAAGTCCACCCCATGTTCCAAAAGTTCCCACACCATTGTTAAAGGACTTTACTCCTTCAGATCCTGCCAACTGGCTCAAAGATCTTAAATTTCCATTTGTATATATTTTGTTGTTTGAATATGCTACGTCAGATCGCATTTCCAACACATAATGAACCCATGTATTTACAATTCCACTTGTTCCAGTAAACCCATACCAGTCGCTGTTTGCTGTGTTGAATCCAATATATGAATCATAAAACATGCTGAAGTCATAAAATCCCCATGCAAATACCATGTTTGCTCCGGTTGCCTTTACTCTTGCAAAAAATTCTACGGTCATCGTAGTTGAGACATTTGCAGAACCAATATTGAATTCAATGTAATCATCTACACCATCCAATGATAAAAATCCACCATTTGCGGAGCTGTAAGTAGGGCTATTATAAACTGTTGTGGTTTCATTGCTGAATACCTTTTCTACAGGAGCACCATGTCGATATATTTTAAAATTACCGACATCAAAGGTATAGACAAGATTTGGCAAAGAAACATTTGGTCCAGATGTGATTGCCATTAGATGCCGAACCTTCCTCTGAGGGCGTTGAAGTTTTGATTTACTTCATGCGCCGAGAGTGCTTTGGTGTATATTCGGAATACAGGAATGTCTCCATTAAAGAAAAAACTTGCTCCTCCTCCTCTGCACCCAAGAAACAGGTTTGTGTTTCCGTTTTGAAGAGTTGTTCGGATGGAACCAGAATAGGGAGAAGTCACATCAATCCCGTTGCTGTATAGTTTGTTTCTTACTCCGGATTGCCATACTCCTACCAGATGATACCATCGGTTTGTTTGATACGAAAAGTTTGCCGCAATCAAATCCTGATCACCGCCCCCATATGTTGAAAATGTAAATTGAGTGCTGTTTTCCTGTGCCAGATAAAATGTATTCTGAGTAAACGATGTTCCATTTTCTGCTATGAGTTTCGTTTCAGCAACAGCGGTTCTTAAAAAAACTTCAACTGTTAAAGCAGTCAGTGATGATCCAATTTGTGGTGCAGAACCACAATTAATAGTATCGTTAGTCCCATCAAAATTAATATTTCCACCATTCAATGTGCTATATGAGGGTCCATTTGTCAAAACACCATTGTTTCCAGTATTACTTAAATCTGTCCAACCAGTCCCAGTCCCCGGATAACTCTTTGGGTTCGCAGCGTCCAAGCAAAGAACCAATCCCTCGGTGACAATTGATGGTGAGTGACTTAACATTTTTTATTATTCCTATATTGTTGTAATTTGTTATCTTGGATTTCTTTACTAGGAATATATCCATTACGAGTAACATAAAATTTAATGTATGTTTCTAATTTTTGTTCTGGAGTCTTATTTAATTGGATATCTTTTAATTTTTGTTTTGTTGTTGTATTGTGTTTTTTACCTAAAAAAGAATTTCCTTTTTTATTATAAGCATTTCTTCTAGTTTCTGACCATTTGGTTCCTAGACGCTTTTGAATTCTTTTTTCTACCATTTCTTTGGGTTGTTTTTTTCCAAGCCAATACTTGATTGGATTTTTTTTATGAGATTCAGATTGTTTTTTTCTTGTTTCTTCAGTAGCCTTAGTTCCCCACATAGGACTTTTTTTTCCCAATTTACTTGAAGATTTTTGCATATTTAAAAACTCTTTGGAATAATTTTTAAAATTTTTCATTCGCAGAGAATTTTTGTATTTTTGTTCTTGAGAAATTTGTTTTCCTTTATGAAATTGGCTAATTTGATTTTTAATTTCTTCTGTTAACTTATAACGTAATGGATTGATGTCTTTTGTTTTTTGTCGAGTAAGTTTTCTTTTTAAAATTGTTTCTTCACTTATAAATCTATCTTTAAATAATTTTGAAATTCTTTGTTTTGTTTCTTCTGAATATGTATTTCCACCATGTCCCCCATCAGCAATATTATAACCAATTTCTTGTGCTTTAGTTTCTCGTATCCAATATTTTTCACGTTCTTCTAATTCGTCTGTAGTTTCACAATGTTCTAAAATTTGTTTTTCAAAATTATTTTTTCCATATTTTTTAATTGCTTTATTTAATAATAACCCAGACCCCAAATAGTTAGGATCATTTTTGGTATCTTTTCCTATATAAAATTTTTGATTAATTTTATTAATAGTTTTGTAAATAACCATAGTGACCTCTATAATTAGATGCCGAACCTTCCTCTGAGGGCGTTGAAGTTCTGGAGGACTTCTGTTGCATTCAATTCTCTATTATATATGGAAAAATATCCTATTGTTCCCGAAAACCAGAATCCATCCCACCATGCACCACCCAGATATGCAAAAGCGGAAGTTCCGATGTTTGCGGTCTTTGAAGTTCCTGAATGCCATGAGACTCCATCCAAATATATTCTCATTGTTCCTGCGGTTGCATTTTTAGTAAATACCCAATTGTGCCATCCAGTTCTTTCTGCCAAGGTTGTAGATTTATTGATTCTGTCATATCCTCCCGTTCCGGCACCAGCATCCCAATAAACATCATTATTGGACCAAGGAATATGTGCTTGAAATACTCTATAATAATTTGGTGCTGCTGCATTCATGTAAAATGAACTTCTGTTGCTGACATTGCTGATGTTTTGCCAAATTGAAACTGTTATTTGAGTTCCAGTTGGAATGATTGAAGCTGGCAAGATGGTATGATCGTCAACACCATCATAGGAAAATACTCCAAAATTATTATTAACAAAAGTAACACCGTTTGCGTTTGTGCATCCAGCATAACCAATCAAGTTTGTCCAAGTGGTTCCTGTTGTTGTTGCACTTTTTCTATTTGCAGCATCCAGACACAAGACCAATGCATCAGTTACGATTCCGGGATTATACTGAACTGCCATTTAAGCCTCCACCACCAACTTTGGAACATCTTTGCGTTCTGCCTGCACCAGATAGAAACAATCGATGTCTTTGCTCTTGGAACCGACTATGACCTGATTGTTCTCTATGGACTTGACGAAATAATTCTTTTGGCTTCCATATGGTGTCAATTGTACTGTGATTGAATCTTCATGAATCAGTGCTGGCCAATAATCCGGAAGATCGATTGTGTTTGATCCTACCAATCTCCCACGGACGTAGACCCCATTCTCCGGACCTTCCAAGGAGCCGTATTGCAGTTGCATACCGGGCTTGGTTGGGTGGGGGATTACGAAGGACTTGGTGGCAGCACTTAGGTTTCCTGAAAGTGTTATTCCTGTTCCAGAGAATCCTGCTGTGGATGTGATGAGTCCCGTGAAAGTTGCTGTGGATCCACTGAAAGCACCACTAAGAGTCAAACCAGCAGCTGAAAGTCCTCCATTGGTTGAAAGAGTTCCAAAGACTCTGGTAGATGTGGTGGAGGAATTTCCGATGACGGTGGTGTTTGAGCCGTCTCCTAAAGCATTGTAACCAATTACAATTTGGTTAGTCTCAGAATCACCAGACGGACGTGTAGAATCACCAAGAAAAATGCTTTGTATTGCAACCGTTGCTGTATCAGTGCCAGAACCACGCCATCTACCGGAATTTGCCCCAACACAGACTGTTGACGAGCTAGTTGTCACACCTCCGACTCCAAAATTAAAACCAGCATTTAAACCAACACCTACGTTGCTATTTCCTGCAATTACATTGTACAGAGCATAACGACCAACACCCACATTTCCCGATCCGGTAGTAAGTGAATATAAAGAAGCTTCTCCAAATGCATTATTGTTGGATCCAGTTGTATGTGATACCAATGCAGAGTGTCCAACAGCGACATTACTGCCACCTGTTGTGTTTGCACCCAGAGCATCTTTTCCAACCGCAACATTCAGTACCCCTGATGTATTTGCATCCAAAGCACCAGAACCAACAGCAGTATTGTCTGATACTGTATTGAGATAGAGGGCACGATAGCCAACTGCGGTGGTGTTGGAGGCTGTGATTCCTGTTCTAGAGGTTTCATAACCTATAGCAACATTGTTAGAACCAGTACTGTTTCCAGCCAAAGAAAGTTGACCAACAGCAACGTTGGTGGCAACAGATCCACCACCCTCACCAACTCGGACACCATTTACAAGAATATCATTGAAAAAAGTTCCACCAAGAGCAGAAATACCATTTGTAAATGTTTGCAGAGGACCGAAAGTATTTCCAATCCCAGTTGTTACACCAGTAACAGCACCTGTGATTCCATTGAAAGATACTACATAATTTTGAATGTATTGGGAGAGAATGTCACCAGTACCACCCGTATTTCCAATGAAAATTCTCTTATTGGCAAGGTCAACTGCCAATTCATACTGAGTCAAACCAGTGGGGTTGGTATAACCTCTTTTAGGTTTTATAATAGCCATCAATCACTCCTACGGAAAATTACATCAAGTAATGTCCACTATTATTTAGAAGCCCGCTCCATCTAGAGTAGCGTCTTCCTTCTTCTTCTTTTTGGAATGATTTTCTAATTTCTTGTTTAAATCATCAATTTTGGCCTGCAATTCCGAATTCTTGTATTGCTCGGCTAAAAAATTGAGTTCTAAAATTAAATTGTTGTTTTGTAGATCTTGGCACTTCTTTTGTAACAAACTCATAATATAATGTTCAACTTTTGTATCCACACTTTACTCCTTAAAATTATACGAATGCACCACCGTCAACAACAGCTTCAACCTTTCCAAGTCCATTTCCAAGTGTCAATGTATCGGTGCTTGGTTGCCATTTAATTCCAGCTTGAGTATCTGCATAAAAAATTTGATTTCCAGCAGTGCCCGTTGCAAATATCAAATTATATGATGAGGAATCTTTGATTGCAGACAAGAATGTATTAGTACTTGTAAATGCTGTGAATCCTGCTGTATTTGGATCAAACCAAGTTGGTATTGAGCTTGCACCAGCACCTCTAACAACCCAACCAGAAGTTGCACCAGATGTAGCAGCTACGAGAAGACCGCCAGAAAAATCTGGCAATGTAATTGTCTTATTGCTGTTTGTAAGTAAACCAGCATTACTTTTTAAAATCGTATAGACTTCTGGTGTTTGAAGTGAACCACTACCAATTTCAATTTGGCATTCTTCTCCAGAGAGATTACCATTTTTGAATATATGTCTTTTGGCGGTGTTTGTTATTAATGTAGAATTTACTGAAGTATTACCCTCCAAAACAATTTGTGCTGAACTTGCAGATACGCCTTGAAGTGTTAAAGTTCCTTGTGGAGCATATATTCCAGAAAATTCTGCATTTCCTGCATTTCCACTAACAATTTCTGCCGAAACAGCTACACCAGTTGGAAGATAAGTAAATCTCTGTGTGCTTCTATCAAATCCAAAAAATCCGGTTTGACCTGCAGAACCATTGTTCCACTGAAACACGATTCCACGATCTTTTGTATCACCGGTGGGTGGTGCGGCATTTCCGGTTACTCCACCAATTGCAATTATTGGATCTTGTATGGTAACTGTAGTGGAATTGACTGTAGTTGTGGTTCCATTTACAGTAAGATCTCCAGTTACAGTAAGTGAACCGGGCATGGTCACTGCCGATGGTAAACTTAAAGTTACAGCTCCAGTAGATCCAGATGCTGTTATTTGATTAGATGTTCCAGCAATAGATTGAACACCGATATTTGTTATTGTTACGTTTCCTGCAGCGCCAGAAACCGCAATACCAGTTCCAGCTATATTTGTCAAAACTCCAGTATTTGTTAAAGTTACGTTTCCTGTTTGACCAGATGAAGAAAGTCCAGCACCCGCTTGTATTGCCCAAACACCTGTATTGCTTAGTGTTATTCCTTTGGCAGACGGAGAACTTACAATGGATAATGCCGAACCTACATTAAGATTAACAATACCAGTTACACCATTCAACGAAGATACAGCAGTAACGGCTCCGGTAGCACCATTTACAGAACCTACTAAATTTCCAACAATTGGATTTGCACTTTTTATTGTAATACTATCTTCAGTAACTTCTATAAAATTATTCGGAGAAGCTTGGTTTCCTATATAAACATTTGATCCGCTACCATATCCCAATCTCAAAGTATCGGCAGAATTACTAATAAGTTCGGTGCCCGATACATTTACGTTTATTCCATTTCTAAAGGTTACACCACCCGCAGCACTTATTCCTGCAGAAAAAGATTGTAGTTGTGTAAATGTTTGTGCGGTGCCTAAAAATGCAACTCCAGTTACGGCACCAGTTAGGCCGTTTATGCTTGCTACAGCACCACCAGCAACAACATTATCAACATAAGTTTTAACGGCAAATTGTGTTGGAATTACAAATCCGGAAGAGCCTGCACCACCTAGGTTTATATCATTTTCAATTTTGGCACCAACCCAAAGAGCGGTCGAACCGTTATTTATGAAGAAACGGTTGTTCGTTGTATCCCACGCTGGTTCGTAGGCTGTTAAGCCTGCTGGTTGTCCTGAGCCTCTTTTAAATTTAATTGTTGCCATAGTTAATCCTTAGTATTCTCCACCATCTAAAGAAACGTGTTCTATTGATTCCAACTCTTCGTTCCCGGTGTATCCTTGAAACCCTGTTTTTGTGATTATCAAACCATCAACATTTAGAGTTCCAGAACTATTTATATTTCCAAGTATGTATAATCCTCCATAAATTACTAAAGAATTTCCACCAGTTACCCCAATAGTTATTCCACCAATGTTAAGACTTGATGAAATCTTTACATCATTTGGAAGACCAACGGTAACATTTCCTGTAGAAGAACTTACTTCAATTTCATCTTGCGTTCCAAAAATTGCCGAAACTCCCCCACTAACACCACCCCCAGAACCCCCTGTAAACTCAATCCAATAAGAGTTTCCTGTTCCTCCAGAAAGATAATAATATGCATTGCTGCCCGTAACATACACCAACATACCAACTTCACGGCGTTGGCTGATGATTGAATTTCTTTCAGTAAGATCTGCTACGGTTCTCAGACCTCCCAATCCAAATCTTGGATCTGTTACATAATATGGGTCATTTACGGAACCGGGTCCGATTGGAAGACCAACTGAGATGTATCCTGTAATTGGCATATTATGAGGCTGTGGCTGAGAAGGTTGATGTTGTTGGATTACTTACTTGATACCATGTCCAAGAAATAGATACACCATATGAATTGTTTTCTGTGAAAGTGCCTGAAACCGGAGTGAACGTCAGGTTGTTTGCATCTCTCCATGTTGTGTACGTTCCCGGTGATCCGGGGGCAGTGGGAACAATGACATAACAATATTCTGCACTGCCAGATGCCGGGAACGTGTACGTGTAGGTTCCAAGAGCAGTTGTAGAACTTGTAAATCTGCTGTTGGCACCTGTTGTAAGATTTGATACCGAGGTTGGTGCTGCGGAAGCACTCTTGCCCCAACGAATTCTGTGAAGCCATGAATAGGTATCATTTCTGGAAACAACATTTCCAGAAGCTTGTTGGCCTGTGATTCCAAAAGTTTGTTGATTGGGGGCAACATAACCACAAAGACCCAATGTAACTCCAAAGGGTGAACTGTTGTAGTTCAAACCGGTTACAAGAGTATTGGAGTTTGTTGCATCTCGGATCACAATTGAACCTACTGTCCAGTTTGCTGCAGGGCCAGAAGTTGACCATGTGGAAGTGTAAGCACCAGCACCAAAAGTTCTTCCAAGATCGAAAGGAGATGTTCCCAACCCGATGGAGAAAGCCGTAAATGCAACTGCTTGATAAGGATAAATTAATTGTTCCAAAACTTCAATAGCATTTGATCCAACTGAAAAGGTTATTCCGCTGGCAATTCCATTTGAATAGCCCGGATCTGTATTTGTCCACGCTGGTAGGATTACTATTCCAGTAGAACCATCTACTGAAATGACATAATCTCCTGAAATACCGGATGGTGGGACTATAGACCAACCAGAACCCGTATATTCCCAAGTTATTCCGTTGTAGGTGTATTGTTGTCCTACAGATGGTGAATTTGGAAAATCTATGGCCATATCTTACTAATATTTATGTGAATAAATATGACCACAATTTTGTTTTAATTATAGGATTTTATGTAATTTCAAGGACGGAAACAAAAGCGTGAATGTATCCTGTATACCCTGCAGTGGCCCGCAATGTGTCATTAGATTCCAATACAACTGGAGAATCTAAAGCTTGGAAAGTCGTTGAGATAGGAACGGGAGCTTTTGTTATTAGTGAGTATGCGGTAGATCCTTTTACAACTTCCAACGTAATTTCAACTCCACCCAATGGACTTATGTTGCTAAAATTTACATTGTTTACAATTGCGGTTCCAGAAGAACCCGAATAAATTGTAGTAGCGGCTGTTGTTCCTAGAATTGTTCCAAAACTTTTATATGTTTCTGGCATGATTATTCCTCATAAAAATGAATTGTATGTTTGTTCGGGTTGTAAAATGGGTATGTTAAAAAATGTTTTTGCTTCGTTTTCATTCTCAAACCAGTGCCATCCAT
>Ga0169931_10014915_pt1 | contig 10453 bp, 12 predicted proteins | sample Kivu_15m_20L_FD_129675 | JGI IMG/M metagenome (GOLD analysis project Ga0169931, IMG submission 129675) | Freshwater microbial communities from Lake Kivu, Western Province, Rwanda to study Microbial Dark Matter (Phase II) - Kivu_15m_20L... | ecosystem: Environmental > Aquatic > Freshwater > Lake... | reverse complement strand
GAACAGCGGGTCGTAGCCGAAGCCACCGCTGCCGCTCCGCGTCTGCTGCAGCGTGCCGTGCCATGTGCCGACGCCGATCACCGGCGCCGGATCGTCGGGCCGTCGCACGAAGACCAATGCGCAGTAGTAGTACGCCGCTGGCGCCTCGAGTGTGGCGATCGCCCGCAGCAGTTGCGCGTTGTTGTCCGCATCGGTTGCGCCAGCGCCGGCATAGCGGGCGGAGTGAATGCCCGGGGCGCCCCCGAGCGCGGGGACGACCAGACCTGAATCATCGGCGAGCGCCGGCAACCCCGACCCCGCGGCAACGTGGCGTGCCTTGTCCAGCGCATTCTCGACAAAGGTGGCGCGCACTTCGTCCGGGGCGGTAATGCCGAGTGCGCCAGGCTCGGTGAGCCGCCAGCCAAGCGGGCCGAGCAGCGCGGACAGTTCGGCGAGCTTGCCGGCGTTGTGGCTGGCCAAAACGACGTTCAACGGCCGTCCTCGTACAGCTGCTGCTGAAACCGAAGCTGCTGCGGAATGCCGTCCGGCGGCACGATGTCGATGGCGAAGCGCAGCGTCTCGCGGTCCGTGTGACGAACCTCGGCGAGATAATAGATCGCGGTACCTTCACGCACGGTCTGAAATTCAAGCGGCTGCACCTGCTCCAGCAGGTTCCGTACCGTGCCGGTGACCTCGGCGGCCACCGGTTGGCCGTCCCGCCCCAGCACCGAGAGGTTGAGCAGCGCCCGGTCCCGGCCGCGGACGATGTTGTTGCGCGCCGCGATCTCGGGCTTCAGGAAGGACGTGCGAATCACGACGTAGTGCACGTCCCAGGCGCCGAGGCGCCGAAACTGTTCGGCCTGCGCCGACGGCATCAGCGTCAGCAGCAGACCGACGAGCACCGACCCGCGGAAAACCCGGGCTGTCCTGCGCATGCGTGTCCTCCGTACGTGGCGGGTGGTGGTCAGCGGTTGGCGTGTTCGGGCCGCCCCAGACGGTAGAACGCATAGGTTCCGAAGACGTTGGGGAAGCGGTTGATCATGGCGCTGTTCTCGTGGCCGTCATCGACCACGAATCGCTCGATGATGCGCAGCTGCAGGTCACGGCACAGCCGCTCGAAGTCGTCGAACGTGCACAGGTGGATGTTGGGCGTGTTGTACCACGCGTGCGGCAGGTGCCGCGCCACCGGCATGCGGCCGCGCAGCAGAATCTGCGCGCGCGACCGCCAATGCCCGAAGTTGGGAAACGTGACAATGCACTCCCGCCCAATGCGCAGCATTTCGCGCAGCAAGTGGTCGGGTGCGCGTACCGCCTGCAGCGTCTCGGTCATGACCACCATGTCGAACGCGTCGTCTGCGAAGTGGTCCAGACCGGCGTCGAGATCCTGCTCCAGCACGCTCACGCCTTTGCCCATGCAGGTGGTGATATTGGCGGCGTCGATCTCCAACCCGTAGCCGTTTACCGATTTGTTGGCCTGCAGCCAGGCGAGCAGGTCACCGGTGCCGCAGCCGAGATCGAGCACCCGTGCACCGGGCGCGATCAGCTCGGAAATGATGCGCAGATCAGCCCGCATGTGACGGTGGCTCCGGGGCAGGTTCATCTTCGATTTCGGACAGCAGACGGCCGAGCCAGGCGCGCAGAACCTCGAAATAGCGCGGCAGTTCGAGCAGGAACGAGTCGTGCCCGTGGGGCGATTCAATGATCGCGCTGGCCACCCGCTTGCGCGCGGCCACCAGTGCATCGACGATTTCCCGCGAGCGATCGGCGGAAAAACGCCAGTCGCTGGAAAACGCGATGACGAGGAACTGCGCCTCGGCGCGCTCGAGCGCCGCCGCCAGGTCGTCACCGAAGTCGCTGGCCGGATCGAAGTAGTCGAGCGCCCGCGTCATCAGCAGGTAGGTGTTGGCGTCGAACCGGCGCGAGAACGAACGTCCCTGATGCTGCAGGTAGCTTTCGACCTGGAACTCCACATCGCGACCCGCATGCAGGTCGCCGCTCTTCAGCTCGCGCCCGAACCGTTCCCGCATGCCGTCATCGGACAGGTAGGTGACGTGGCCGACCATGCGCGCAATGCTGAGGCCACGATCCGGATGGGTGCCGGCTTCGCGGTAGTGGCCGGCGCGAAAATCGGGATCAGAGGTGATCGCCTGACGCGCTATCTCGTTGAACGCGATGTTCTGTGCCGACAGTCGCGCGGCGCTGGCGATCAGCACGGCGGCGCGCACCCGATCGGGAAAATCGATGCTCCACTGCAGCGCCTGCATGCCGCCCAGGCTGCCGCCTATCACCGCGGCGAAGCGATGGATGCCCAGGTGATCGGCCAACAGGGCCTGGCTGTGCACCCAGTCGCGCACCGACACCGTCGGAAAGTCGGGGCCCCAGGGACGGCCCGTGGCCGGATTGTCGGTCAGCGGCCCGGTACTGCCATTGCAGCCGCCCAGGTTGTTCAGACTCACCACGAAGAAGCGGCGCGTGTCGATCGGCTTGCCGGGCCCGATGCAGGAATCCCACCAGCCCGGGCGGGTGTCTTCCGCGCTGTGGACGCCGGCGGCGTGGTGATGCCCGGACAGTGCGTGGCAGACGAGGATGGCGTTGCGGCGATCGGGCCGCAGGGTGCCGTAGGTTTCATAGACCAGTTCGAAACCCGGCAGGGTCTCGCCGCACTGCAGCGCGAACGGCGCGTCGTTGGCGAAACGCCGCGGCGTGACGATACCGACGGAACCTGCTGCGTCAGCCGCTGACATCACGCCGGCCTTACAGCAGTGCTGCGGCGATCCGCGGCAGCATGCGTTCCAGCAGACCGAGGATCAGGAACACCACGATGGGCGAAAAATCGAGGCCGCCCATCGGCGGCAACAGACGTCTTGCCGGGGCCAGCAGCGGTTCGGTGATCTGTTGCACCAGCGCCAGTCCGGGGTGGTCGCTGGTCGGCGCGATCCAGCCCGCGATCAGCGTGATCAGGATCGACCACCAGAAGATCTGGATGCAGAGCAGCGCCACGCGCACCACCGCTTCAACCACCAGCACCACCACGCTGCCGGTAAAACCGCCCTGCAGGGCGGTGATGGCCATCAGCAGCAGGATCTGGGTGACGACGGCGGCCAGCAGGGCCGCCAGGTCCATGTTCCGGACGCCGGGCAGCACGCGCCGCAGCGGGCGCAGCACCGGGTCGGTGAACTTGACCATGCCTTGCGAGACCGGGTTGTAGAAATCGACCCGGCAGGCCTGCAGCAGAAAGCGGGCCAAAAACATGAAGCTCGCCGCCTGCAGCACGAACGAGACGAGATAGTTCAGGGCATCACTCATGAGCGACCCAATTCCTCTGCCAGTTCCCGGGCCCGGATCGCCGCGCCGGTGACGGCGGCGCGAACCGCTGCCGAGACGCCGGCGGCGTCAAGCAGCGCGAGGGCGCGTTCTGTGGTGCCGCCCGGCGACGTGACATTCTGCCGCAGGCGCGTGGGCGTCGCGTCGCGACGGCGCGCCATCAGGGCCGCGCCGTAGGCGGTCTCGAGCGTCAGCTCAAGCGCGGTCTCCGGCGTCAGGCCGAGGGCCTCCCCCGCTTCGATCATCGCTTCCATCAGGTGAAAGAAATAGGCCGGACCGCTGCCTGATACCGCCGTGACGGCATCGAGGTCGGTTTCCTGGCCCACCCAGACGACCTTTCCCGCTGCGCCGAGAATGCGTTCAGCCAGCGCGCGTCCGGCATCGCTGACCCCGGCGCTCGCATAGACGCCGGTGATGCCGGCCTGCAGCAGTGCCGGCGTGTTTGGCATGGCGCGCACGATGGCGCCGGCGCCGGTCCAGCGCGCGATGATGGCCAGCGGTACGCCCGCGGCGATGGAGATCAGCAGCGGCAGGGCGCCGGCCGGCTGCTCCGGGAACAGGTCAGTGGTCACCGCGCGCATGACCTGCGGCTTGACCGCCAGCACCACGACGTCGGCGTCGCGGACCGCGAGGGCATTGTCGGTCAACGCCGTGACGCCAAGCGCGGTGACTGCGGCGCGCTGCGGTTCAGCTGGATCCGTCGCGCACAGCTGCGCGGCGGGGTAGCCGCTGGCCAGCAGACCGGACAACAGGCTTTGCGCCATGTTGCCGCCGCCGATGAAGGCGATGCGCGGTTTCGATGGGTCGGGTCGATCAGACACGAATGTTTCCTCTTCAGTCAGGCGCCCGGGACCTGGCGTGCCCCGAACAAGGCGGTGCCGATGCGCACATGGGTCGCCCCGGCGGCCACGGCAGCGGCGCAGTCGCCGCTCATGCCCATGGACAAAGTATCCCATGGCCCGGTGGCGAACGGACGCAGCGTCTCGAACAATCGAGCCAGGCGCCCATATCCCTCCGCGGGCGGTGCGTGCGCGTCGAGCAGGGTCATCAATCCGCGCACCTGGAGTCCGGGCAGCGCCTGTACTGCTTGCAGCAGATCTGCGGTGCCGGCTGGATCAACGCCGGCCTTGCGCGGATCCCGGTCGATGTTCACCTGCAGACAGATGTCGAGCGTCCGCCCGGGCGGCAGCTGTTCCGACAGCCGGCGCGCGATTTTCTCGCGGGCGACCGTGTGCACCCAATGAAACCGCGCGGCCAGCGGCCGCGTCTTGTTCGACTGAATCGCGCCGATGTAGTGCCAGGTGATCGGCAGGTCGGCCAGCGCGTCCTGCTTCGCCACAGCCTCATCGAGATAGTTTTCGCCGAAATCGCGGCAGCCGGCCGCGAACATGGCGCGCACCCGGTCGGCGGGCTGGGTTTTGGACACCGCAATCAAGGTCACATGTCTCGGGTCGCGTCCGGCCTGCCGGGCGGCGGCGTCGAGGGCCGCGCGCACGTCGGCAAGCGCGTTCCCGGGATCCGGCGGAGACAGCGCGGTGGTGCCGCCCTTGGCGCCACTTTTGATGCCGCGATTGGAGCCGCTTTCGGTGGCGTCTGGGGTCAGGGTTGCGGGTGCCAACGGGTTCTCAGTTCCGGCAACGGCGGGGGCTGGAAGGGCGTTTGTCATGATGCAATTCGTCGCTCGGCTCCTAGTATAAGCGTGAAGCGGGACAGGATTCGCCCATGGACATCACCGAGCTCCTGGCCTTCAGCGTCAAGCAGGGCGCCTCGGATCTGCATCTGTCGGCGGGTCTGCCACCGATGATCCGCGTGGACGGCGACGTCCGGCGCATCAACCTGCCGCCCCTTCAGCACCCCGAGGTGCATGCGCTGATCTACGACATCATGAATGACCGGCAGCGCAAGGACTACGAACAGCACCTGGAGACCGATTTCTCGTTCGAGGTGCCGGGTGTGGCGCGGTTCCGGGTCAACGCGTTCAACCAGAACCGGGGCGCGGGCGCCGTGTTCCGGACCATCCCGTCCAAGGTACTGACCATGGACGAGCTGGGCATGGGTGCGGTGTTTCGGACCATCGCCATGTTGCCGCGCGGGCTGGTGCTGGTCACTGGCCCGACCGGGTCGGGCAAGAGCACCACGCTGGCCGCGATGCTGGACTACGTGAACGAGAACCGCCACGACCACATCCTCACCATCGAGGACCCGATCGAATTCGTGCACCAGAGCAAGAAGTGTCTGGTGAACCAGCGCGAAGTGCATCGGGACACGCACGGCTTCAGCGCGGCGCTCCGCTCGGCCCTGCGGGAAGACCCGGACATCATCCTGGTCGGCGAAATGCGCGACCTGGAAACCATTCGTCTGGCGCTGACCGCAGCGGAGACCGGGCATCTCGTGTTCGGAACGCTGCATACCACGTCGGCCGCCAAGACCATCGACCGGGTCATCGATGTGTTCCCGGGCGAAGAAAAAGACATGGTGCGCGCCATGCTGTCGGAGTCGCTGCAGGCGGTGATTTCGCAGACGCTGCTGAAGAAGGTCGGCGGCGGTCGCGTCGCCGCGCACGAAATCATGATCGGCACGCCCGCCGTGCGAAACCTGATTCGCGAAGGCAAAGTGGCGCAGATGTACTCGGCGATCCAGACCGGTGCGGCCCACGGCATGGTGACGCTGGATCAGTGCCTGAAGGATCTGGTCGCGAAGCGCGTGGTCGCCCGCGATGTCGCGCGCGAGAAAGCCAAAATGCCGGAACACGTCTGATCAGCGGCGGGGAGCGGTGTCATGGAATTCGAGCGGCTGCTGAAAGTTGCGATCGAACAGGGCGCGTCCGACGTGTTCATCACGGCGGACCGTCCGCCCGCGCTCAAGATCAGCGGCCGCATCGTGAACGCGGGCAAGGTTGCGCTGTCGGGCGAACAGGCTGGGGCCGTGGTGCAGAGCATCATGGACGCCGAGCAGCAGGCCCAGTTCCAGCGCGCGCACGAGTGCAACTTCGCGATCGAGAGCCCGGCGCTTGGGCGATTCCGCGTCAGCGCGTTTTATCAGCGCGGACAGCCCGGTATGGTGCTGCGCCGCATAGAGACCACCATTCCGCGCGTTGCCGACCTGGGCCTGCCGCCCATCATTGAGCCCTTGGCGCTGGCCAAGCGCGGGCTGATCATCGTTGTCGGGGCGACCGGTACCGGCAAATCCACCTCGCTCGCGGCGATGATCGGGCACCGCAACGCGCACACCAACGGCCACATCATCACCATCGAGGACCCGATCGAATTCCTGCACGAACATCGCGGCTGCATCGTCACGCAGCGCGAGGTGGGCATCGACACCGACAGCTTCGAGGTGGCGCTGAAGAACACCCTGCGCCAGGCCCCGGATGTGATCATGATCGGCGAAGTGCGCACCCGAGAGACGATGGAGCACGCGCTCGCGTTCGCCGAGACCGGCCACCTGTGTCTGTGCACGCTGCACGCCAACAACGCGAATCAGGCGCTTGACCGCATCATCCAGTTCTTTCCGAGCGAGCGGCACAATCAGGTCTGGATGGATCTGTCGCTGAACCTGAAGGCCGTGGTCGCGCAGCAGTTGGTGCCTACTGCGTCTGCGGAAGGTCGTTGTGCGGCGATCGAGGTGCTGATCAACTCGCCTCTGGTTGGCGACCATATCCGCAAGGGCGAGGTGCACCTGCTGAAGGCGCTGATGGCGAAGTCGACCGAACTGGGGATGCAGACCTTCGATCAGCACCTGTATCAGCTGTACGCCGCAGGCCAGATCACCGCCGAGACGGCGCTGGCGCATGCCGATTCCGCGAACGACCTGCGCCTCATGATCAAGCTGGGGCCCAACACGGCACCGAAGCCCGCAGCGTTGGATGCAGGGCTGCTGTTGGCCGATGAGAACGTGCGCCATCCGTTCCAGCCGCGGCGGGCCTGACCCGGCGGGCTGGACGAAGCGGGGCCCCGCTGAACCGAGGCCCCGCTGAACCACGGCCATGTCGTGCGACCCACGGCCATTTTGAACGGCGGCCCCGCGGGCCGCAGTGGCCACCGGTTCGAGGGGTGTCTCAGCCGAACTCCGATCCGCGCGCGTTCAGCCAGGTTTCCGCGATCAGGACGGCCGCTCGGGCGTGCCCGCTTTCGCGCGGGGCGCTTCCGGCGCTGGACGCGCCCCCTGCGTCAGCCCCCGTCTTGCGGTCCGCGTTCGCCGCCCGGCTGGTCAGCCGTTCATCGGCGAACACCACCGGACGCCGGGTCTCGTGGGCGAGTCGCGCCGCGAAACGCCGCGCGCGCTGGCTCATCGGGCTCTCGGTTGCGTCCATGTTCAGCGGCAGGCCGACCACCAGCAGGTCGGGGCGCCATTCGGCCACCAGACGCGTCACGGCCGGCCAGTCAGGCACCCCGGCGCGTGCGGAAAGGGTGGTCAGCGGCGTGGCCGTGCCGGTGATCGACTGGCCGCTCGCGACCCCGATATGGCGCAGACCAAAGTCGAACGCGAGCAGCAGCCGGGGTGCCTCGGGCGGTTCAGAGTGGGTCATCGACCGCGCGCCGGGTCAGGCATGGCCTGCGTGCGCGGACAGCTGTCGATAATCAAAACCCAGTCGGGCGGCCGCCGCGTGCTGTCGGTCGCCGAGCGGCAGATCAAACAGCACGCCCTGGTCGGCCGGACAGGTCAGCCAGAAATTGCCGACCAGCTCCTGGTCCAGTTGACCTGGACTCCAGCCGGCATAGCCGAGCAGCAGCAGACAGCGCGCAGGCCCTTGTCCCGCCGCCAGAGCGAGGAGGCTGTCCCGGGTCAACGACAGATACGTGCCGGGGCCGGCCGGCACGGCGTCACCCCAGGCGGGGTCGTCATGCAGGATGAACCCTCGCTCCCGCCCCACCGGGCCGCCGGCCAGTACCGGACGATCCGGGTCGGTGGGCGGATCGATTCCGAGCGCCTGACACAGCCCGCCGAAGGACAGTTCGGCGGCTCGATTGATCACAAAGCCGAGCGCGCCTTCCCGGTCGTGATCGCAGATGTAGACGACGCTGTTGTGAAAGCCGTCGTCCGAACTGCCGGTCTGTGGCATCGCCAGCAGCAGCGCGCCCGCCAATCCGCTGGCGTTCAGTCCGCTGGGGTTCAGTCCGCTGGGACCTATTCCGCCGGGACTTATCCCGCTGGGAGAAGGGTCGTCGGGGCCGTCCGCTGGCCGCGCGGGATCAGAATTCGATGCGTGCGTCGCCATGACTGAACTGCCAGGTCCGGATGATCTCAAGCTGATCATAGTGGCGCCGCATGTCCACGGGAAAGGCGGGAAAGGGCGCCGCGATGCGGACGATGCGCAATGCGGCCCGGTCGAGCGCGAGCTGGCCCGATGATTCCAGCAACCGCACCTCCAGCAATGCGCCGTCGAAATTGATCACCACCAGCATGCGCAGTTTGCCGTCGAGGTTGCCGGCGGGGTAGTTGGCGTTGCCGATGCGCTCGACGCGCTGACGCCAGGCGTTCAGGTAGCCGGCCTCGACCGCCGAACGCGCCGAGACACTGGTCAGCCGCTTTACCCGCGGACGGCGGGCGGAGGCCTCCTCCTCGGCCGCGATCCGCGCCTCGATGCTGGCGATCTCCCGCGTCAGACGGTCGAGCGTCAGCCGGTTGGACGGCGTCGGATCGACTTCTGCCGCCGTTGACGTCAGGTGCCGGGTGTCGCCGGCCGGTGCTGTCGTTGTGACTGCGGGCGGGGTCGCTGCAGGTGGCCGGACGGATGCCTCGGCGATCGGCGCTGCGGCCGGTGTTTCCGCGGCGAGTGCCGGGGTCTGTCGGGTGCGGGTGTCGGCGCGTTCCTCGGCTCGCCCGCTGCCCTGCTGATGCCGGGGCGCCAGAAAATCGGCTTGCGCCGGCGGTATTCGGTCGGCGTGACGGGACAGGGTGACCTCAAGCACCGGTCGCGGCGGCTGGGGCGGCGCGCGTACCACAGTCAGCCCCAGCACCACGGCGATGTGCAGGCCGATTGCGACCAGCAGCGCCGCCGGCAGGCGGTGCGGCAGGCTGGCCGCGTCCGTGTTCAGCCGGACCGCCTGGCCGAGCGGGCATCCAGCCGCAGGGCGATCTGGTCCATCAGCTGACCGGCGATGTCGAGCGAAAACTGGGCGTCCAGCTCGCGAATGCAGGTGGGGCAGGTGACGTTGACTTCGGTTAGGTAATCACCGATCACGTCGATACCTACAAACAGCAGGCCGCGCCGCGCAAGCTCCGGACCCACCTGCGCCGCGATCCAGCGGTCGCGGTCAGACAGCGGCTGGCCGACGCCGGTCCCGCCGGCCGCCAGGTTGCCGCGCGCCTCACCTTCTTTCGGGATGCGCGCCAGCGCGTACGGCACCGGCTCGCCATTGACCATCAGGATGCGCTTGTCGCCCTGCGCGATTTCCGGCAGGTACAGCTGACCCATGATCTGCTCGCGCCCGCCGCGCGTCAGCGTTTCCAGCACCACGCCAAGATTGGGGTCATGCGCCATCATGCGGAACACGGATGATCCGCCCATACCGTCCAGACGCTTGAATACCACATTGCCGTGGGCGGCATGGAAGGCGCGCAAAACGTCCTCGCGACGGCTGACGACGAGCGGCGGACAGCACTGCGGGAACGCGGTGGCAAAGAACTTCTCGTTGCAGTCCCTGAGGCTAGCGGGTCGATTGACCACCAGGACCCCGGCATCTTCGGCCCGCTCGAGGAAGTAGGTCGTGTAGATGTACTCCATGTCGAACGGGGGATCCTTGCGCATCATCACGACGTCGAACTCGGTGAGCGGGGTCAAGCGACCGGCGCCCAGGGCATACCAGGGGCCGTCGACATCGGCCGGATCAAGGCTCTCGGCAAAGGGCCCGAGCAGATCGAGCGCGTGCGCGAAGGCGCAGGGCTGGTCGTCTTGCCACACGAGGTCAGCCGGGCCGATGTAGGACACCGACCAGCCGCGGCGGCGGGCCGCGCGAATCATCGCCAGGGTGCTGTCCTTCTTCAGCGACAGGGACGGCAGCGGATCCATCACAAACGCGATGCGCGGCGTGCGCGCGGCAGACGGCGGCGTGGCGCTCGACATGTGTGGCCCCCTGGACCCGTGAGTGAGGGCGGTAAACTAGCCGCACTCGGAAGCACCGGCAACTGAATTGGGACACAGTTCCAG
>Ga0169931_10014914_pt1 | contig 10454 bp, 11 predicted proteins | sample Kivu_15m_20L_FD_129675 | JGI IMG/M metagenome (GOLD analysis project Ga0169931, IMG submission 129675) | Freshwater microbial communities from Lake Kivu, Western Province, Rwanda to study Microbial Dark Matter (Phase II) - Kivu_15m_20L... | ecosystem: Environmental > Aquatic > Freshwater > Lake... | reverse complement strand
CGCGACGTGGTCGCGCCGGTCGCGGGCATGTGGATGGCGAACAGCGCGACGTCGGTTGCCCTGCGCGGGGAGGTGCAGGATGCGGCGGGCGCCGCGACCCACGCGCTGAGCGCGGCCCTGCGCGGCTCGGCGGAGGGTGGCCTGATCGCCGGCTCGCTCACGCAAGTGCACGCGTCGCCGCAGGTCCTGCCGGCCCTCGAGTACCAGCTCGAAGGCGCCTACTCGCGCGGCATCGACGGGCGCCTGTACTTCAGCGCCGACGTGCGGCTCGACCTCGGCTTCCTCGGCCTGCCGGCGACGGTCAAGGTGGGTGAGCTCTCGGGCGTGCTGCAGCCGTTCGCCATCGAGCCCGCCACTCGCGCGTCGAGCTCCGCTGCGCTCTCTGTCGGGGCGCTGCCCGCGCTGGAGGTCGAGCCGCTCGGAGCCTTCGGAACCTGCCCGGGAGGTCTCGACGCGGGCGTGCTCGTGGCTCCGGTCCCCAGGCCGGCGGGAGTGAGCTCCACCATCGCGAAGCGGCCCGTGGCGCGCTCCGGTCTGCTGCTCGCCACCCTGCGCTTCCTCGAGTAGCGCGCGGAGCCTCGCAGGCTGCATCCGCCGCGGCGTCCTCCCTGTGGGGACGCCGCGGCGGCGCTACTCTCTACCCCGCCGTGCATCCTGCCTTCGCATCGCTCCAGCGGCTCTTCGCCGCGCGCCCCGCGCTTGCGGATCCGGACGAGAGCTTGCGTCAGGCCGCGGTGGCGGTCGTGTGCGTGCCGGCGGACGCGAGCCTCGAGGTGCTGCTGATTCGCCGCGCCGAGCGGGCGGGTGATCCGTGGTCGGGACAGATGGGGCTGCCGGGCGGACATCGCGAGGACCTCGATCGCGACCTGCTCCACACGGCGATCCGCGAGACGCGCGAGGAGCTGGGCTTCGACTTGGGCGCGGCGCGGCCGCTCGGCGCGCTCGACGAGCTGCGGCCCGTGATCCGGCCCATGGCGGTGCGGCCTTACGTCTTCGCGCTCGATGCGCGACCGGAGCTCGCTCCGGGACCCGAGGTTCAGAGTTTCCGCTGGGTCCGCCTCGACTTGCTCGTGCACACGAGCTCCACGACCGAGGTCTTCCACCACGGCGAGCTGCGCACGATGCCCTGCTATCGCCTTGGGAACGACGTCGTGTGGGGCATGACCTACCGCGTGCTGCAGCCGCTCGTCGCGGCGCTCTAGGCGCGCGCGATCGGAGTCGCGAGCTCGCCGATGCGCTCGATCGCGCACGTGACGACGTCTCCGTCGACGAGCGGGCCGACTCCGGCGGGCGTGCCCATCAGCACGATGTCTCCGACCCGCAGCGTGAGGTGGCGCGACAGCCACGCGAGCGCCTGCGGCACCGACACGATCAGGTCGCGCGTGCTCGCGCGCTGGCGTTCCTCGCTCGTGCCGTTGCGGTGGCGCACGCGTGCGGTGACGGCGAGATCGGAGATGTCGAGCGCATCGCGCGGCACGAAGCACGGTCCGAGCGGACAGAAGCCCTCGAGGTTCTTGGCGCGGAACCACGGGTACTTGAGCTCGCGGTCGGACTTCTGCAGTGTGCGCGCCGTGAGGTCGTTGGCGACGCTGTAGCCCGCGACATGCTCCATGGCGCGCGCCTCGTCGATCTCCCAGCCCTGCTTGCCGATCACGACGGCGAGCTCGGCCTCGTGGTCGACGCGGGCGGTGTACCACGACGGCACGCGCACGCTCTCGCCGTGGGCGCGCAGCGTCTCGGGCAGCTTGTTGAAGAACAGCGGCTCCTCGGGCACGGCCTCGCCGAACTCGGCCGCGTGCTCGCGAAAGTTCTTGCCCAGCGCGAGGATCTTGCCGACGCGCTCGGGCTCGACGGGCACGAGCACCTGAGACGGGACCGCGAGCTCGCGCCAGCGTCCGCGCTGCAGCGCGCTGGCCAGCGCCGAGCGCTCGAAGAAGCCGCGGGCCGCGAGCTCGACCACCGTGTGCGGAGCGTCCGGGGCGCACTCCGCGAGCCAGCCGCTCAGGTTGAGCGCGCGTCCGTCGACCTCGAGCACCAGCTCGGGGGCGGAAGTCTGTGCGTCGCGAGCGGCCGTGCGGTAGATGCGCTGCATAGGCGCACTCTAGCGTCGCCCTAGCGCGGCAGGGCCGCGTCGAGGGTCAAGAGCGCGTAGGCGGTGCCGAGCAGGGGATTGCCTTCCATCCAGCGCGGGCTGTTGGCGTTGGTCCACGAGCCGTCGATCTTGCTCTGCATGGAGACGATGCGTCCGCACAGCTCGCGGCGCCACGCGTGCGACTTGCCGCTGCCGTCGACGAGCTCCTCGATGCCGACGAGCGAGAGCGCCTGCGCCATGGTGTGGAAATAGTAGTAGAGGCCTTGGTACGGCGCGGTCGGATCGCGGCCCGGCGGGAAGCCCGGATTCACGTCGAGCGTGTAGTTCTTCTGCACCCACGCGACGGCTGAGGTCACGCGCGGATCGTCCTTGGCGAGGCCGGAGTGCAGCAGGCTCTTCAAGAGCGCGTAGGTCATCGAACCGTAGGAGCGCGGCACCTTGACGCCGCCCTCGAGTTCCTCGAAGCCGGCCTTGGAGTCGCCCGGCGCGTAGGCGGAACCACCGTCGTTCCCGGCGCGCACGAGCACGTCGCCGTCTTGGATGCGCACATCGCTCGATTCCGAGCGATTCTGGCAGCGTTCGAGGAACTTCAGCGCCTTCTTGTAGGTCGGCGCGTTGGGCTCGAGCCCCGACGCCGCGAGCGCCTCGAGCGCCATCTGCAGGTTCGAGAGGTCGGGCCGCTCGGTCGAGCCGTAGCCGATGCCGCCGTAGTACAAATCGCCCTCGCTGTAGCCTTCGCCGTCGTCGAGCTGCAGGTTGACGAGGAATGCCTGCGCCTTGCGGAGCGTGTCGTTCCAGCGCGGATCCTTCGAGCGCGCGAGCGCCATGATGGCGGCCGCGGTGTTGTAGTTGGCGAGCTTGCCGTCGTGGATCGAGCCATCGGGCTTCTGCAGCGACGCGATCCACTCGAGGCCCGAGTCGATGCAGCGCTGCAGCCCCTCGGGGCGCGGCGCCGGCACGCCTTGCAGGGCCGCGAGCACCATCGAGGTCAGGCCAGAGTCTGGCCGCCCGGGCGCGCCGAAGCGACCGTCGGGACCGACCGCCGCGAGGAACTCGGCGCCGCGCCGCAGGGACGCGAGCGCGGTCTCGCGCTCGGTCGGGGCAAAGCTCGGCAGGGCGGCGAGATTCGCTGCCGGGGTGGCCGCGGCGGGGCTCGCGCGCTTGATGAGCCGGTCGAGCTCCGCGAGCGTGAGCACGTTGGAGGCCGTCATCAGCACGGCCAAACTCGGCTCGCGCTCCCAGCGGCCCGGCGCGGTCTGCTCGGCGAGCACCTGCTGCGCCACGCGCCGCAGCTCCTTGAGGCTGGGCTCGGCCGGAATGCGCGGGTCGCGGCTCTCGGGCGCCTCGCCGCCGACGGCGGCCAGCGCCTTGCCCAGCGCGGCCTTCGAGTCCGGGTCGCCGAGCGCGACGAGGGCCTCGAGCACCACGCGCGTCTGCGCGCGGCGTTGCTCGACGGAGGCGCCAGCGTTCTCCCCGAACAGGCCGTCCGCGCCCTGCTTCGAGAGCACGAACTCGAGGCCGCGGCGCACGAAGGGCCCGTCGACCGCGCGGTAGCGGTCGGGACAGGTCGCGTAGGCGCGCAGCACGAGCGCGGTGGTGGAGAGGTCGCCGTAGGCGCCGGTGACCGGGTCCTGTCGCGTCCGCAGCCAGCGCACGCCGGCGCGAATCGGATCGGCGAGGTTGAGCTCCTCGCTCGCTGCGGCCGCGGGCGGCGCGCCCGCCGACTGGGCTCGGGCCGGCGGGGGCACGAGGATGCCGAGCGCGAGCGCGGCAGTGAGTGCGGAGGGAGTGGAGCGACGCAGCAGGGAGCTCAGGATCATCGGTGGCTTCGAGTCCAAGGATCGGACGACAGGGCAGCCTTTCGTAGCGCCTGCACGGGCGGCGTTTCAACGTGCACGACGGCTTTCGGTTCAACTTGTACGCTGCACGCACCATGGCCGACGTCCCTCCGCTCGCGCCCCGCGAGGGGTTCTTGCCGCTCGCTCACTCCCGAATCGCCCCGGAGGAGGCCCTGCGGCGCGCGCGCGAACTCCGCGCGGAGCTAGCGATGCGTCGCAGCGTGCGGCACTTCTCCAAGGATCCGATCCCCGATGGCGTACTCGACGAGTGCATCGCGACCGCCGCGAGCGCGCCCTCGGGCGCCCACCGGCAGCCCTGGACTTTCGTGATCGTGCGCGATCCCGAGCTCAAGCGCGAAATCCGCCTGGCCGCGGAGGCCGAGGAGTTCCGGTTCTACAACGAGCGCATCACCGACGAATGGCGGGGCGCGCTCGCCCCGCTGGGGACGAACTGGGAGAAGCCGTATCTCGAGGAGGCGCCCGCGCTGATCGTCGTCTTCCGGCACGCGCACGGCGTCGAGGGCGAACGCAAGGTCACCAACTACTACACGCAGGAGTCGGTGGGCATCGCCAGCGGGTTCCTGCTCGCGGCTCTGCACCACGCGGGGCTGGCGACGCTCACGCACACCCCGTCGCCGATGGAGTTCCTGGCGCGCATCCTCGGTCGGCCGGCGCACGAGCGCGCCTTCCTGCTCATTCCCGTCGGCTATCCCGCCGAAGGTTGCCTCGTCCCGGCCTTGCCGCGCAAGTCACTCGACGAAGTGCGCATCGTGCGCTGACGCGCCGCGCTCACTCGAGCTTCACGGCCGTTCCGTAGGCGAGCATCTCCGCGCATCCAGCGGCGATTTCGCAGGTCACGAAGCGCAGCCCGACGACGGCGTTCGCCCCGCGCGCAGCGGCTTCGGCGAGCATGCGATCGAGCGCCTGCTCGCGGCTCTCCGCGAAGAGCTTGGTGTACTCCTCGACTTCGCCGCCGACCAAGTTCTTGAAGTAAGCGGTCACGTCGTCGCCGGCGTGTGCGGCGCGCACGGTGCTGCCGCGGACGACGCCGATGGTCTCGACGATGCGACGGCCGGGAACGGATTCGGTGGTGACGACGATCATCGGCGCAGCTCGCGATAGGGATCGAAGGGGCGCGTGCGCAGGCGCGCTCGCAGCGCCCGCAGGAGGAGCAGTGCTGCGCCGAGGACCAGCGCGGTGACGGCGATCTGCGCCGCGACGGGAAGCGGGGCCTGCCAGACCAAGTAGAGCAGGGACGCGAGTCCGAGCGCGAGGCCGCCGAGCACGAGCGCGAGCCCGACTCCGAGGCCTGCGCGATGGGCGAGATCCCGCTCGAGCGCGGCCCACTCGGCGTCCATGGGCTCGGGTCCCGCGGCGCTGCGTGCGACGAGGTCGAGCTCCCGCTCGCGCGCCACGGCGCGCCGCAGGTCCTCCCGCGTCGCGAGCAGCTGCTCGAACTGCGCGCGCTCGTCGCCGGCGAGCTCCCCGTCGGCGTAGGCCATCGCCAGCAGCTCCTCTCGCGTGGGTTCACGTTCCGCGCGCGTCACGGCGACCTCCTCGGGCTCTCCAGCTCCTCGGCGAACTCCGGACCGAGCTGTTCGCGCAGGCGGCGCCGCGCGTGGAACAGCCGCGACATCACCGTGCCCTCCGGAATCGCGAGCACGTGGGCGAGTTCCTTGTACGAGAGCTCGCGGTAGTGGCGCAGCACGAGGATCTCGCGGTCGTTCGCGCCGAGGCGCGCGAGCGCGCGGCGAAAGGCCTGCGCGCGCTCGTCGGCCAGCAGCGGATCGAGCGGCACCTCGGCATCGGGGTCGGCGAGCTCCCAGTCCTCGCTCTCGTGCTCGCCCTCGTCGGTCTCGCCGCCGCCGCGCGCCCGCACCTTGCCATGGCGCCGCAGCCACGAGTAGCAGGTGTTGCGCAGGATGCGCCGGAACCACGGCAGGAAGTGCTCGCCCTCGCGAAAGCTCTCGCGAGCTCGGTACGTGCGCAGCAGCGCCTCCTGCGCGAGGTCGAGCGCGTCGTCCCGCGAACCGACGAGCGACTGCGCGAGCCGAAAGGCCAACTCGCGCACGGACTCGCACAGGCGATCGAAGGCTTCGCGATCTCCCGCCCGCGCGGCGAGCATCAGGCGGGTGGTTTCGGCCTGCATGGTGCTCGGCGCATACGCATCCGCGGCGTCCGCCTTCACTCGCGGGACAGCTTTTTCCGCGGGTTCGGGCGGTTGCGGGCTCAAGCTTCGGACTCCGCCGCGAGCTCGAGGGCGTGCAGCGCCGCTCGGCGGCATGCGCCGGCGGGGCCGAGGCGCTCCGCGGCCAGTTCGAGCCCGCGCACGGCGGTGCGGCGGCGCTCTGGATCCGCGAGCAGTCCGACGAGCTGCAGGACGACCTCGTCCTGGGGCCCGCGGCCCTTGAAGCAGTGCTCGGGCACGACCTCGCGCGCCGCCAGCAGGTTGATCGAGGCGAACCACGGGGCCGTGAGCAGCGTGCGGTAGGCCAGCGTGTCGCGCGCCTTGGAGACGCGGTAGATGCTCACCGTCGGCAGACGGTGGTGGAGCAAGTCGAGCAGCACCGTGCCCGACACGGACAGCGCCGCGCTGGCGGCGCGCAAGGACCCGTGCAGCTCGCCGGTCTCGATCTCGACGCGCTCGGAGGCGCGCTCGCGCGCGACGATCTCCGCGATGCGCACCTGATGCTCCACATTCTCCTGCAGGATGCGCACGGCGAGCCCCGGCAGGCGCTCTTGCACGCGCGCCGCGACCGCGAGCATCCACGGCAGGTTGAGCTCGATCACGCGCGCGCGGCTGCCGGGCAGGAGCGCGAGGCACGGCGACTCCGGCGGGTGCGAGGCGCGCGGCACGCCGGCGAGGCGATCCTGCAGCGGGTGCCCGACGTGGGCGACCGCCACGCCGCGACGGCGAAACCACTCGCGCTCGAAGGGCAGGATCGTGAGCGCCCGATCGACCGAGCGCGCGTAGCCGCTCGTGCGCCAGGGCGCCCAGCCCCAGTGCTGGGGAGTCACGAAGTGCAGCACCTTGACGCCGTAGCGCCGCGCGATGCGGCCGAGCGGCACGTGCAGCGCGGGCGAGTCGACGAGGATGGCGACGTCGGGGCGCGCGTCGCGGAAGTGCGCGGCGCAGCGCTCGAGCAGGCCGAGATACCACGGCAGCGCCTGCAGCACGCCGTCGAAGCCCATCATCGCGCGCTCGACCGGATTGCCGAGCAGCGCGACTCCTTCGGCAGCGAGCGGAGGGCCGCCGAGGCCGGAGAGCGCGGCCTGCGGTGCTCGCTGGGCGGCGAGCGAGCGCTTCAACTCGCGAACGACGTTGACCGCGTGGATCTGGCCGGAGTGCTCGGCGCAGGACACGAACACGCGCAGGCTGCGCGTCGGGGCGCGCGGCGCGGGCTCGGCGTCGAGAGCGGCGGGGGATTCGAGCAGCGCCGCGAGCTCGAGCCGCAGCGAAGCCCGGCGCATGGCGTAGTCCGCGAGCTGCAGCGGCGCGAGCGCGAGGTTGCCCAGCGCGCGCGCGAGCTCCAGATGCACGGCGGCGCGCGGCGCGGGGCCTGCGGAGCGGGACGACATGGGGCGGAAGCCTAGCAGCCGCGGACGCAGGAAACGCGGGCGCTTGGGAGCGAGCCTCGCGCGATGCTGCGGTCGTCCGACGTCGCGTGCGAGCGTTCGCAACGGCGCGGGTGGCGCGTATCCTGTGCGCGTGCGGCGCATGCTCGGTTTCTTCGCCGGCTCGGTGGTGCTGCTGCTCGTCCTGCAGCGCCTGCCGGGCATCGGCGGCATCTTCCGGGGCTTCTTCGGCTTCTGGCTCGCCGCGATCCTGTTCTCCGTGCTCGCCGAGCGCGTCGCCAGCCTGCTCGCGGCGCGCCAGCGCTTCCAGCGTGCCACCGCGGACCTCGGCCACGTCGAGAGCGCCTACAACCAAGGCAAGCTCGGATCCCTGCTCCTCTCCGCGGGCAAGTCCGCGGCCGCGGTCGAGCCGCTGCAGCGCGCCTGTGCGGGCGAGCGAGAGTCTGCCGAGTGGGCCTATCGCCTAGGCCTCGCGCTGCTCGCGACGGACCGTGCCGACGAGGCGCTCGAGGCCCTGCAGCGCGCACTCGAGCTCAATCCCGAGCACGCCTACGGCGAGGTGCACCTCGCGCTCGCTCGCGCGCACCTCGCACTGCGCCGCGACGAGGCCGCGCGCGCCACCCTCGCACGCTACGAGCGCGAGCACGGACCGAGCCCGGAGAGCGCCTACCACCGCGGGGTCGCGCTGCGCATGGGAGGGGATCGCGAGGCCGCGAAGCTCGCATTCCGCGAGGTGGGCGAGCTCGCGTCGCGCGCCGCGCGCTTCCAGCGCAAGGCTCAGTCGAGGTGGGTGTGGAAGGCGTGGCTCGCGCGTTGGGCGTGAGCGCGCTTCAGGGCGTGCGGCGCTCGAACGAGACGAGCGAGGCGACGAAGCTGACGAGCGTGATCGCGACGGGCGGCAGCAGCGCCCACAGCTCGAAGCCATTCTCGCGCTGGATGTAGAGGAAGCGCTCGACGTCGGTGAGCCGGAAGAGCGAGAAGTGCGTGATTCGCTCGACGAGGTAGACCGCGAACTGAAAGACGGTGAAAAACAGCATCGCGAAGGCGATTCCCATCGGCGCGCGCGCGCGCGTCGAGAGGAAGAACGTCACCCCGTAGACCGCGAGCAAGACGGCGCACTGCTGCACCGCGCACAGGAGCAGCGGCCCGTAGGCGACCGAGTGTCCGACGAGGCTGCAGAGCCACGGAATCGTGAGCGTGGAGAGCACGACCGGGATGCACACGGCTGCGGCGCCCTCGAGCCAGCGCTCGGTGAGGATGCGCCGGCGCGAGAGCGGGCGCGCGAGGAAGATCTCGAACGTGCCGCGGTGCACTTCACCGGCGATCGCGCCGCAGGCGAGCAACACGGCTGCGGCCGTGCCAAGCGTGTTGCAGCCCTTGAAAAAGTGCTGGCCCGTCACGTACGCGAACACGCCGCCCTGCTCGAGCGTGTCGATCACGTTGCGCAGCACCGGAATCGGCGCCATCGCCTTGAGCGAGTTGGCGTGCTTCTGGAACTCCGGGAAGTACAGCACCGCCGGCACGAGCATCAGCTCGAGCACGAGGAAGTACCCCACGGCGCGCCAGAAGGTGGAGTGCAGCGCGCGTCCCATCAGCAGGCCTCCTCGACGCCGTAGAGGCCGCGGTAGAGGTCCGAGAGCGACGCTTGGCCGTAGTCGAGCGTGCGCGGCGCTCCGATTCCGTCGAGGCTCGCGAGCTCGGCGAGGAACGGACGCGGGTCGTCACTGTCGAGCTCGGCGACGAGCAGCTCGCCGCGCACGCTCGCGCGCGCCGTGCGCAGCCGTGCCGCGAGGTCCACCAAGTGCACTTCGGGGCCGAAGGTGGCGCGCACGAGCCGGCGCGCGCGGCGCGCGACATCTTCCGCGCGTTCCGTCGAGATCTTGCGACCGCCGGAGAGGAACACGTAGGTCGCGCAGACGCGATCGACCTCGCCGAGGTGGTGCGACGACAGCAGCACGGTCGTGCCGCGCGCGGCGTCCTCCTGCAGGAGCTGGATCATGGTGCTGCGCTTCTGCGGATCGAGGCCTTCGGAAGGCTCGTCGAGGATGCGCACGGGCACGCGCGGCGCGAGTGCCGCCGCGAACATCAGCTGGCGCTTCATGCCGTGGCTGTAGGTGTGCACGCGGCGACGCAGCGGAAGTTCAAAGGCCTCCGCGAGCTCGCGAGCGCGCGCGCGCGACTCGCGCTCGCGCCCGCGCAGGAACCAGTCGAGGTGCTCGTCGCCGCGCAGCTCCCCGTACATGCCGATTTCGCCGGGCGCGTAGGTGCACTGTCGGCGCACCGCGGTGCCATCACCGGCGAGCGCGACGCCCGCGATGCTGGCCGTGCCCGCGTCGGGGCGCACGAGTCCGACGAGCAGGCGCATCAGCGTGCTCTTGCCCGAGCCGTTGGGGCCGAGCAGACCCGTGACGCGCCCGGCCTCGATGTCGAGATCGCAGGGTTCGAGCGCGACCTTGGCGCCGAAGCTGCGGCACAGCCCGCGTGCAGAAATCGTCCCTTCGCCCATGCGGCGGAAGATGCTAGCGCCTCGCGCTATCGTGCTGGCGCATGTGGTCGGTTTCGGTGCTCAAGCGCGACGCCTTCGGGCGGGTCGAGCTGCTCGCGCGCGGGGAGGATGCCGGCGCGCTCCGCCTGATCCGTCGCGTTGCCAGCGGGGGAGCGCTGCCGCTCTCGCGGCGCATCGCGCGCGTGCTGCTGCGCCGCGAGGAGCGAGCGCTCGCCGCGCTCTCGGGCCTGTCCGAAGTCCCGGCTCTCGCCTCGGCGGACGATCTGCCCGTGGTTCCCGAGGGTGAGCTTGCGCTCGTGCGTGCCTATGTCGACGGCGCGCCGCTGCATCGCTGCGAGCGACTGCCGCTCGACTTCTTCGAGCGCTTGGAAGAGCTCGTGCGCGAGCTGCACGCGCGGGGCGTGGCGCACAACGACCTCCACAAGGAGCAGAACATCGTCGT
>Ga0169931_10014913_pt1 | contig 10454 bp, 9 predicted proteins | sample Kivu_15m_20L_FD_129675 | JGI IMG/M metagenome (GOLD analysis project Ga0169931, IMG submission 129675) | Freshwater microbial communities from Lake Kivu, Western Province, Rwanda to study Microbial Dark Matter (Phase II) - Kivu_15m_20L... | ecosystem: Environmental > Aquatic > Freshwater > Lake ... | reverse complement strand
GTCGAGCAAGGTTGATCCTCGTGGTTGGTGAATGAGGGTCAGCACTATAAGCACCGGTCTTGCACGGTTTGCAACATCGGGTTCGGGTTAGTACCTACTACGTAGGTACTAAAAATATTTTTTTACCACACTTTTTGTGGGGTCGGATATCTATTTTGTTTCCGTGTTTTTCTTCTCGGCGAGAGTACGAATTATTTGTTCGTAGGCGTCTTCGGCGAGTGTCCGAATTTCCTCTTTAGTCATCTCGTTAAGTGGTTTAGATGGGCGCAAATAGATGCGCGCATTTGGGGTAATTTCATTCACTTTTTCTCCTCATCGTTCCCAGCATTACCACCGAATTTTGTTTCGGTTGGTGACTTTCAACGGGCTAGGTCCCTCAAGTCGTCTTGATGATTACTTTTCGAGTGTACCACGCAGGTATCGCTTAGTCAAAAGAGGGTATCCACGGATGTAATAGGGTCGTACTTGTGGCACGTAAATCAAATGACTTAAATCCGAAAGTGGTAGGAACATACCTACTTCTAGTTGCCACGATTATTTTTGGGTTTGTGTTCTCTGGTCGTCCTGGCCGAATTGATTCAATTGGCGTGTTTGCAATTCGGATCGGTGTTTTAGCAGCGGTAGTTTTTGGATCGTATAGAAAGCTATTGCAAAAAACAAATGGCAGAGCACTCTCAACTATCGAAGCAAACTTAAAAGAAATACTTGTTTACTCCTTAATAAGTTTGAGCCTGATTTTATGTTTTGTTCTACTTTTACCAAGTCTGACTAGAACCTCTAACCCAGATTATGACCCAGCAAAAGGACCAGTCATTATTGAGCAATGCTCTTACGACTACGCACAAGGCGAAGTTTGTGGTGATACGGATTTAAACCCCGAATTTCTTCAAGGTGGAGAGAACACTCGGATATTTGTTGCTCTACTTATCGGTGGAGCCCATTATTTTTTTTATGCTAAGACGACTAAGTGGTTGAAGAGTCTTAAAGTAACAGAGATTAATGGTCAACAAATGTGGCAGGGAGAATTTGAAGGCATTGATTTAAGAAAGAGAAATTTGACGGGTGCTCAACTGTCTCATGCGACTCTAATCAATGCAAATCTGGCTGGAGCGAAGCTAGTACGTGCAGAACTTTATAAAGCGAATTTGAGTGGGGCAAATCTTTCGGGAGCAAATCTTCGGGGTGCTAACTTGAAGGACGCAAACCTTGAGGGCGCGGACCTAAGTCATGCGTCGTTACGTGAAGCGACTCTTTCGGGGGCAACAATGCCAAATGGAACGATTCATGATTGATTTGTAATATTCAATACGGCCACGAGACATAAATTTTAGATTAGTAAGACTTTATTGGCTTTCGTGTAGCCACTCACCAAATCTTGAAAGAGCAAAAAGAGATGCAGGGATAACAGCAACTATGTTCTCTTCATCGCGGCAGTCTCTCAGAACGAAAAGCGTTCTAGCAATGATAATAGAAAGGACATTTGCAGTGCGTTCGTTAAAGTCCCCATCTGCGAACTCAGAAACATCACAAAGAGAACACAATTCCGATTTTATTTGAGTGTCTAATTCGAAAACAAAGTCTTTTGCTGCACCAGCGTTTGAGACAAAATCAAGTAAGTATGCACCAGATTCTTTTATTTGTTTTTGAATATCTATTGATGGGCGCCGACTAAGCGATTGATAGCTACTTTTCTGGCTGTCTAAGAATTTCTCCCATGTTTTCAGATAATGCTTTGCAAGTTGATTCTCGCGATGCATTGGAAATTCTTCCGAGTTTACTTTCTCTGTTGTAAGAAGGATTGAAAATGGATTATTTGGCATTATGAATGAGAAATCCTGTTCGAAATTGGCCCTGTCTCAAAATAAAAACACAATCTAGCGTCCACCAAAACCAAGAAAACCTGCAACAAATAGAACTACGAGACCACCAATCCACTGACCTTGAATAAATAGATATATTGCAAATGCGCCTACAAGTGGTGCTAGTGGTTGAGATTTAATCGCCTACAAATAGACCTAGATGGCGTGGGGCAATGGTGGCACGATACTCCCGTGCATTGTCTGGTCACTTATAAGGGTTAGTAGTAACCATTTTTGAATTCGGCCAATAGCAGTCCCATACAGTTGGATTAGCCCATCCTCTCTCCACCAACAGAGGCTTGTAGTCAATTGAAACTTCGTCAAACTTCATGTAACAGAGTGCACCTTCATCTATTAGACAATTAGCAAAATCGACTCTTGGCGCATCTGGGTCGTCAAACATTTTCTGGGCCCATGATTCTTGGTCGGACTCATCCCAATTCGGAAAAGCTTCTCTAGTCATTTTTAGAATTGATTCATAATTTGGTTTTGCCAGCGAGGTGCATCTTGAGACGACATCAACTTCTAGTGTGCAAGAGGCCACAGCAATCGAACAAATTATTAATAGAAATGTTAATATTGATAGGGATTTTTGGACAAGCTTCATTTATGAATAAAGACTACTCACCGTTGGCGACAGACTAGCTTCGGTGGGGCAATAGTGTCACGCTATACACGTGCATTGTCCGGCGAGTTAGCGATTGAAGAATTCCAGAGAAGTTGGAGTTGAACTAGGTTTTGATGACGTCATATTTTGCGTCTAACTGCCCTTTACCTGAGCGGCTTAGCGGCTCGTCGTGCTTTGAGGTATGTTTGGCGGGTGCGCAGATATGCGATCAGATGGGGAGTTGTCCCATTATTGGTTGGAATTGTTCTCCTCGTCGGATGTTCTGAAGATGCCACACTTCTTGGCACACGGGTTACTTGTTTTCAATGTCTTCACGATGATTGCCTTGACCCAAATGGCTACATGATTGGCTACTACACCAAGCGAGAACTTTATTCTGACGGCACAGATAAAGAATCGGAAAGTTGGTTGAAATTCGGACCCAATGCTTGTGGTGACACGCCGAGTCATTGTTTGTGGCAACGCGACGAAAAAAAATGGGAGTGTCAATAGTTGCCATGCAGGGGCGTGTTTTATTCGCTTACATAGCCTTGTTTCTTGTCGGTTGCTCAAGTAATGCCAAGGTTGATGAGCCGTATTACGGTTATAGCGATGGAATCGATCAAGATTGTGCTGATATTGGAGTGAGAGTTTTTGTTGGCTCTAATGATCCAGATCGTCTTGATGCTGATGGTGATGGTTGGGGCTGTGAGAGTTATGGTGGATGACTAATCTTTCCCGAGCAAGTTCCTGTAAATTTAATCCTGTTTTAGGAAAACTGATGTTTGAAAAATTTCCGAATGATTTACTTAAATGAAGGCGGATCGCTCGGTTGTGATATTTTGGATAATTTGGATTGTGGTGGTTCTTGCGATTATCGGGTTTAGTTCAAAAAGTGATGGCGATAACGGAGATGATTACGCTCCTAACTGTTACCCAGGACCGTTTGGGATTGAATGTGATTAATTTTGATGTTGTCTTATGGCGATAGTTGGCGTGCATAGGCATGCGGTGAGACGGTTATTGGGTGGGCTCTTGGTGGGCTCGGTGTTTCTCACCGGATGCTTGCATGATGAGGGCAAACCACCACGAACTCTTGTGCAATATGAATGCTCAGATGACACAATGTTATTTGAGGCAACTGATTACTTCTATTGGTCAGATGGAAGCAAGACAAGCAGCACACGGAAAGGCTTGTGCCCGGACTCTATGAGCGGGCGATTCACCCGGTAATGCTTGTCAGGCAAGTGTGTGGGCATGTGGTATCGGCTTGCATAGAGGTGCTTCTTACCGGTGGAGGCGGATAACTCTCTATGAACATTTTTAGCCCGAAGAGTCTTGCGGGGTATCAGTTTTGAACAAACGTATCCCAGCCGATTGGAGTGAGTGGAAAAAGTTATATAAAGACACGATCCATCACACACAATTTGAGTGGGACTTCGCGATAGACGTCATACCCGAAGTCGTAGGACTAAAACCAAGTCAAGTCATACCCCAACATCCATTCACCGGCAGAGACGGCCGCGAATATCACATGGACTTCGCAATCATCACCGAAAAAGTCAAAATAGCAATTGAGTTAGAGGGCTACGACAAAACTAGCAGTGGAATGGGTAAAAGCAAAAAAGAGCATGACGAATTCAACCTTCGTATCCAACACTTAACAAGGCTCGGCTGGAAGATACTCACAATTACGAACGCTCAATTCAAGCGAGATCCCATGGGCTATGCGAACCAGATTCGGCAACTTATGTTGGAAGCACAAACGCCCGAACCAGCAACCAAAATCGTCGTAGTTCCAGATAATACAGAACTAAGTAAAGTAATCAAAAAAACTGGAGCGGCTGGTTTTGCAATCATAATTCTGTTGCTCGGAATTTTGATCTATTTCTCCGCCCAAAACGGTAATACGTCAGACTCAAGACAAAATAATGTTCCAGTAAGCGCTTCACAGGAAGTTTTCAAAAATTGTGATGCGTTAAAAAGAACATATCCAAACGGGATAGCACAAAGTCAGGCTGCCAAGGACAGAAAAAAGTACTCCAATCCGATAGTCAACGAATCTGTCTACAATGCAAACAGAAAATTAGATGGAAATGATGATGGGGTCATGTGTGACTCAAAATAAATTATTTTCCACCCACAATTCAACATGAAAAATTGTAAGTTTTGTTTGTGATTGTTTTTTGCATGAACAATGGATCATGGCATTGCCCACAAAGATGAAAGTGCCGACAAGATTGATCGGTGCTGCAGGTGAGTACTTTGTCATGTATCAGTTGTATAAACGCGGGCTGATGGTGGGGCAACCACCCCAAGGGGTCGCAGATGTTGACTTATTAATTCTTGACGAGTCGGCGAAAATAGTCAAAAGTTTGCAGGTCAAGGCAAGAAGCAAAGGCGCTGATGGTGGTTGGCACATGAAAGAAAAACATGAAAGTCTTCAAAGCCCCCGACTCTGGTATGTGTTCGTTGACATGGAGATTGAGAGTCCGATTTGTTACATCATTCCGAGCAAAGTTGTCTCTGAAGTTGTAAAACTATCTCACAGCATTTGGTTAGCAACACCGGGCAAAGGCGGAAGACCTCACGGTCATACCGAAATGAGAAGAATCAGACCTGATTATCAATTTGAAATTCCCGGGTATCCGAAAGGCTGGATGGATGAATATCGGGAAAAATGGGATCTACTAGCTGAAAATAGTTAGGTAAAGACTTGGGTTGCATTTTTGATGACAGCAATATGAGAAAATTGGTTATGGCACAAAAACCCAAAAACCCTCCAGAAAACGCCGTCGGTACTTCGCATGGCGTGTTACGAAACCAGATCGGGACTCTTAAAGGGTGATTAGGCACAGTTGGCGGTCCCGCATCTAAGATACCAAAAGGTGCAAAAAACTAGTTTTCGTTAAGGTTTATGTATTCGGGACTACAAGTTAAGGCGTGGTAAACCCGAAATAATTTCGTTGGTTTTCATTGCGCAGGTAATGACTCGTTGAAGAAGCATAAAAATGTATTTGTCGTCGCCGTGCTCTGCTGACCAGTCGTTGACATCGTTTCTGATTCCAGTTTTTTTGTTTTCTGTGACTTGGTATCTGTCCATTACCCATTCAATGGCAGATTTGCTGCCCACGGTGTATCGGTATGCCTCTTCGGGGATGTTTCCGATCGCTAAACCTGAGTTGTAGATGACTTTGGTGCGGTCAACGGCTTTGCCAGTTTTGTTGAAGCGCATCTTTGTTACTTTTAGGGCTGCCTTGTTTTTTGGTTCGCCGATGATTTGAAGGTCCTTGTATGGTTCAAGTCTTTCGTAGCCGGTGTGAATATCGGCGAGCAGTTTTCCCGCAGTTGAGAATTCGTGGAAGTCAGTTTCCGAAGAGGGAAATGGAATTCTTGGAGATTCTTTGCCCAAATTTGAAGAGTATGTATTCAGATAATCAGTTGAATGAAGAATTCCATAGATATAGAAAAAGATTTCATTCTTGGTAACTGAATTTCCGAGTTTTTGGTGATAACGGGTGAGTGTCTCGTCACGAACATTGTGAAAAGTTTCTTTTGGATCTTGAACTGAATCAAAAAGGTTTGCTTCACGATCCTTGTATATTTCACCCGGAATGAAGCGAAGATATGCAAATGAGCCTCCTGAAAGCATGTTGAGGTCTGGGCTCACATTCACCATGAGTGCACCGTATGGACTACCGCCCGAGACACATATTGCCATCTGATTTGGGATGCCTTCAGCAAAGATATAAGCCAGTTTTCCTGGATTCTCATTTAGTTGTCGGCTTGCATTCAGAATCTGCTTGAAGTAGGGGCGGTACATTGACTCAAGATAGATAGAAGATTCAACATCGTATTTTTTGGCGTTTTGTAGTCTTGCGAAATCGCTTCTAGACCAACTGAAGTCTTTGTCTGAGAAATTAATATTCTCTTTAATCTGATCAAGAGTTGGTTTTTTCATTTGAAACAGGTTGTGTATTCGGTCAACTTCCGAATTAAAGAACTTGACCATATGAGCGGTATTTGCAACGACAGTCTTTTTACTTGAGTTGTAATTCCACGCATCACGATTGGTTACAAGTCCGAGATATCTATTTTGAAATAATGGCGACCCACCCGCACCATTGCTATCAGTCAACGGATCAAGTTCTGCAAAGGAATCAAGCCTTTGATTGATCCAGTCGGCAGATGAATTTGGTTCAATTGTGAGCCAGGCAATTTCGTTTAGAACATTACTTCCAATAAGTCCTGAGATCTTGGCTAGTTTTTGCTCTCTGGTGAGGTAACTGCCGATGTCAAAATAGTAAATTTCAGCGCCTTCATCTGGAACGACCGCGGGAAGTTTGACCAATAGAGTTACGACGACTGAAGCGCGACTTCCGCTGTCAAACACATTTCCACCTTCGGCTCGCCTCTCATCACCACTAGTGCGGGCGTTGCCTCGCAGATTCAACAAATAAATATGATGAAATTCCCTCTGCAGCGACTTGCGAAAACCATCAAATGATTTTGATTCCATAAATCCACCGTTTGTGACAAATGAAATTACACCACCATCTTTTGATTCATATAGGCGGTTTGTCGCCCAACGAAAAGCCCTGGAGTAGGAGTCGTATAGCGGCGCCATGTAGTGAGCCGACGATAATTTTGCATAGGTGGATTCAATGGACTTATCCAACGAAGGATATTTTTGGTTTTGGTTTTGATCGTTTTCGGATTCCTGCCTCAACGAATATGGGGGATTCCCGATAATTGCCTTGATCTTTAGTGACTTTTGTTTTTTTACCCGTTCGTGGTTGGTAGGCGAGAAATAAAGATTTTCTCCTTGGTCAGTTTCGTGCATTTGGAATGTGTCGGTTAGGACGATTCCATTAAACCCTTCGTATTCCGAACCCGATATGAGTGCATCAAAGTAAGTTGATTCAATGTTTACTGCAGCGATGTAATAAGCGAGCAGAAGTATTTCATTGCCGTATAACTCTGAAGCAAATTTCCGCTTTAAATCTGCTGGCTTTATGGTTCCATTTTGCAAAAGCCGGACTAGAAATGTCCCCGTTCCGAGGAACGGGTCTAGGACATTTACGCCTTTGTCGGTAATTGAAAGCCCGTTGAAGTGTTTTCGTAGTGCATTGTCTGCAGCAGCAATCACAAAGTCAACTACCTCTATTGGGGTATAAACAATTCCCAGTGATTCAGACTCTTTTGGAAATGCTTTTGAGAAAAAGTGTTCGTAAAGTTCTGTAATGACTCGTTGTCTTCCCGCCGCGTTGTCAATGCCTTCCACACGGAGTCGTACATTGGCGTAAAAGCCTTCAAGTTTTTCTGTTTCTTTATCTAGCGCGTGTGCATCTAGAGTGTCAATCATTTTTTGCATCACGCGAGCAACGTCATTGTTTTTTGCTAGGTCATAGTTTTCAAAAAGAGCATCAAATATTGGCTTTGTGATTAGATGCTGTGACAGCATCGCAATCGCATCATCTTCAGATATCCCGTCGTTGATACTGGATCGCAATCCGGAAAGGAATTGATCAAATGCTTTCCGTACGGGGAGTTTCTTGTCGTTTAGTAGCGCAGATATTCGTGAGTTGTGTTTTGAAGCGATGTCGGCGATGTCGGCTGCCCATGATTCCCAATAGTGCCGTGTGCCGACACGTTCCACCATTTTGGCGAAAAGAGCATCTTTGATTTCGTCTAATGGGAAATTGATTGTTAATTGGGTTGGTTTTGCCGATGGGTCTTCACCTGCTGGATCGCTGTCGTCATCAAAACCAACAGGTAGGACGTCAATATTGTCAGGAGGTAATTCGTTTAGTTCAAGTTTGTTGATTACGGCGTTCATGCGTTCGTCATGAGAACGAAGCGCGTTCAACACTTGCCAAACTGCAGCGAAGCGTTTGTTGTCGTTGAGAGCATCTTCGGGTGTCATATCGGCAGGGATGCCGATTGGAAGAATCACGTAGCCAAACTGTTTGCCGTCAAGTTTGCGCATCACACGACCAACGGCTTGGATTACATCAACCATGGAGTTTCGTGGTTCAAGGAAGATGACTGCATCCAATGCAGGAACATCAACACCTTCGGTTAGGCATCTCGCGTTAGACAAAATGTTGCAACAGTTTTCACCTGGGTCGTTTTTCAGCCAGCCGATTAACTCTTCGCGTTTCATGGAGTTGAAGGAGCCGTCAACATGGTCAACGGCAACTTTTACTTTTGTCGTATCGGACGAAGTTCCAACAAATCTGTCCGCTACTTCAGTAAAGAGATTTTTGAATTTTTTGGAGTTTGCAATCGTGTTAGAAAAAGCAACTGCTCTTTTCATCGGAGTTGTGTCACCGATAAAACTTCGGCTCTTCGGATCATGTTTAGACAGCGCGTTTAGACATCCGATGATTCGTGTCGCGTCATCTAACTTCAATTCGTGGTTCTCGTCAGATAGTTGTTGCTGGAACGCCGTGGCGATCGCTTCCTCGTTGACTGCTAGAACAAGTACTTTGTAATCGGTTAGTAGTCTTCGTGTTACAGATTCGTGGAAACCCAAACGATAAAACTCTGGACCATAGATACTTTCGTCATCCATGGACGCGAGTATCGCCTCGGCTGAACTTGCTTTCGCTTTCGCTCCATCGCTAAAGACTCGTGGGGTTGCGGTCATATACAGACGACGTTTAGAGCCAACAACTTTGTCGCTATGCACTTTCGTAAAGTTGGAGTCTTCATTACCGACAAGAGTGACACCGGTGGTGCGGTGAGCCTCGTCAGCGATCAACAAATCAAACTGCGGTATGCCCGCTTTTTGTGCTTCGGCAATAACTGTTATTGACTGATAAGTGGAAAAGATAACGGACATTACTTTTTTGGAATGATTCTTCTTGAACTGCTTGACCAAAAGTTCAGTGTCGGTCGTTGCGGGAAGAATCAAGTCGTAAGGGGAGATGTCTTCAACATCACGCTTCTTGCCAGCCTTTTCATCGGAACATACTGCGAACACCGAAATAGGAACTTTCGCATCAGATGTCCACTCTTTAAGTGTTTGCGAAAGCAGAGAAATAGAAGGAACAAGAACCAGAACAGTGCCACCAACACCAACAAGGTCCTCGGCGATGCATTGCGCGGTGTATGTCTTGCCTGTACCGCAAGCCATAATCAGTTTCCCACGAGGACTAGAACTGAAACCCTCAGACACCGCCTCAATTGCCTCTAACTGATGAGGGCGACGCTGTTTTGACGGTTTGGAATAAAGATTGTCAACATTCTTGAAATCAAGACGCCCCCAATCAATCGTTGAAGACTCAAGAGCATCAACACCTATACGGCGAACAGGCGGACTCTGATTAACAAGAGCATCTTCGGCATGGTTCGTCCAGTTATTCGTTGTAGCAACAATGATCCGATAAGAAAACGGTGATTTACCTGACGCTGTAAAAAAAGAATCAATGTCATGTTTATCTAGAGTTGTAGTCGGGGCATAGTTCTTGCATTGGATAGCGGTGTATCCAGAACCGTCCGAGTTTTTTGCTACTAGATCAATTCCGGTATCAGGTTTCCCTTTGTTGTCCGGCCAGTCTGCCCAAAGCCAAACATTCTCAAATTGGCGTTTATAAGCAGGCTCTGTCCGAAAGTAGGCGACCATCAGCCTTTCAAACTTGTCGCCTTTGTCCTTTTCTGACGTCGCTGAAGACCTGATTGAATCCAACAGGTCCTGTAAAGCGCTTTGAGCCATGTCGTTATAACTTACTTCGGCACATTGTTTTCATCGGCGATTACGTATGTAAGGCCGTACACGAGATCGAAGCCCTGACTTAATTGGATCCGTTTGGGTTAGTGCGCAGGTTGATCCACTAAGTGTTGAATGTGTTTGTGGTTATTGAACTAGGTTGGGGTTGATTCGGGAGGCTGTATGAAACTTGGTCCTGGTTTATCGTTTTCGTGGAAGCGTGCGCTTGGGGTGACTAAAGCCAAGAGGCGAGTGTCGAAGAAGACGGGCATAC
>Ga0169931_10014912_pt1 | contig 10454 bp, 2 predicted proteins | sample Kivu_15m_20L_FD_129675 | JGI IMG/M metagenome (GOLD analysis project Ga0169931, IMG submission 129675) | Freshwater microbial communities from Lake Kivu, Western Province, Rwanda to study Microbial Dark Matter (Phase II) - Kivu_15m_20L... | ecosystem: Environmental > Aquatic > Freshwater > Lake ... | reverse complement strand
GGGATTTTGTGTGACGATGGCTTCAAATATTAAGAATATGGATACTGAACTCGAAAAAATTAAACCATTTGGTCAGCAAACCACTTCTAACCACGTGAAAAAGTTAGCTTGCGAAGTTTGGGATTTCTATTAAAACCCTAAACTTTGTTAAGTTTTCATAACTTTATCCACTCTTTGAAAACCCAACTAAAATCAACCCCAACGCATGTCTAAAAGATTGCGCTTAAATAATTTAGTGCCAGCATCAATTGTCCTACTGTTTTGGGCAATTTTTTCACACACATTTTCACAGTCCACCTCAGATTGTGCAGGAGCAATTCCTGTTTGTCAAGGTACTTATACTCAAACCTCATCTCCCACTGGATTTGGTGTACAAGAAGTTTTTAATACTTGTTTGCAAGTTCAAGAACGACGAACGGTTTGGTACATTTTCACCGTTCAATCAGGTGGAACTTTTGGTTTTAATATTAACACGCTCAACGATTACGATTGGGCTTTGTACAACATCACCAATGGCGGTTGTTCGGGTGTGCCCAATTCCACTCCTGTACGATGTAACTATTCCGGTACCTTTGGAAACACTGGGATGAACGCTGGTTCTTCTAATTCTACTGTGCCGCAGAGCAATGGAGCAGGCGATTCGCCAATTTCTAATGGTTTAAATGTAACTGCTGGTCAAACGTTTGCGTTAGTGGTTGACAACTTTACTCAAGATCAGAACGGTTACACCTTGACTTTTTCAGGAACTGCTTCGTTTATAGACAATTCACCACCAACCATAACAGGAAATTCCATCAACTGTAACACCAATCAAATTACAATTACCTTATCCGAACCTATTGCTTGTTCGAGTATTGCAGGAAATGGTTCCGACTTTCAAATTTCAGGAGGAGCAACAATTACCTCTGCCACTGGAATAGGTTGTTCTGGCCCAAATGGCAACACCACTCAAATCCGTTTAAACTTCACCGCTCCTTCCTCGGGGCAATACACAATTTCAACAAAAGTGGGTTCGGATGGAAATACCATCAACGATATTTGTGGAAACTCAACTGCTATCAACCAAAGTTTTACGGTTAGTTATTTGGCAAATATTACCGCCTCAGCAAGTCCATACTCCATTTGTCAAAACCAAAGCTCTACTTTAACCGCCGCCGGAGGACCTGCAACTGGTGCAACTTACACTTGGTCACCTGCAACTTCTTTATCGTCAAGCAATACCATCACAACCGTTGCAACACCAAGTGCAACAACCATTTACACCGCTCAAGTGAGTTATGGTACTTGTGTAAAATCAGATACCGCAAGAGTTGTAATCAACAATGCGCCTTTTGTTTCTGTGAGCCCCGTAAATCCAAATATTTGTCCGGGTGATGTGGTGAACTTAACTGCAACAAGTACATTTAATGGAGCGAATTGTGCAACGTGTACTTACTCTTGGAACAATGGAGCTGCAACAGGAGCAACATGGAACAATCGTCCTGCTGGAACTTATACTGTAGTTGCCACAAATCCGAATAATGGATGTTCGAGTACAGCCGCACAAACGATAGTTACCGAGGGAACGGCAAGTGCAGGAGCAACATGTAATGTTTATTTTGTTACCACAAACGGTTCGGGAACAGGACTTGCAGCTACTTCACCAACCACTATTCAAAACGCTTTAACGCTTGCTAATTGTTCGCAATCGGTTATAAAAATGGCCATTGGAACTTACAATATTTCGACCCCATTAACAATTACCAGTAATCTCACCATTGAAGGGGGATACAGTGCAGACTTTGCCACAAAAACAAGTACAGCAGGAGCCACCACCATAAACCGAACCGCTGTAAACGTTGAAGGTTTACCTGATGCCGGACGATTAGTAGCACTTCAAGCAACGGGAGCCACCAATTTCCGCTTACAAGATTTGACAATAAGAACCGAAAATGCTCCGGCCTCAACTCCTTCTAATCCAAAAGGAATATCAACTTATGGGGTTTACTTGAATGCTTGTTCAAATTATAATATTGTTCGATGTCAGATTTTTCCAGGGAATTCAAGTTCGGGACAGGCTGGGCTCGCTGGTTCAAATGGAGCAAACGGTTCAGCTGGAGTTATCGGCACCAAGGGCAACTGAAGTCAATCTATTGTTTCCATCGCAGATGAAGGGGGCAACGGCGGAAATGGGGGGAGTGGAGGAAATGGGGGGACAAATGCATTTGGGGGATCGGCAACCGCAGGAACAAATGGGGGAAGAGGAGGTAATGGAAGTGACGACGATCAACAAAGTAATTGTACAGATGGAGATAACGGACAAAACGGATTAGGACCTCTTGGAGGTGCTGGTGGAGAGAAAGGATATCGCGAAGGCAGCAATAGTCCTGATGCCGTGGGCAATGGAAAACCTGGTGGAGACGGAACTAACGGTGCCCCAGGGTTGAATGGAGGAATTGTTGCTTCTAACTTTAATTTAGGCTATTATAATCCATCACAAGGATTAAATGGAACCCCTGGAGTCGGTGGTGGTGGTGGTGGTGGTGGTGGTGGTGCAGGATGTGACGATGGAGGTGGATGTAAAGCATCGGGTGGTGGTGGTTCTGGAGGCAGTGGTGGTGGTGGTGGTGGTGGTGCGGGTTCTGGTGGGTACGGAGGAGGAAGTTCGTATGGTATTTTTATTTTCAATGGTGGAGCTGGTGGAAATATAGATGATAGTAATTTAATTCCCGGGAGCTTTGGCTCTGGAGGACTCGGGGGAAATGGAGGCGCTGGAGGTACTGGAGCTGACGCAGTCCCAACCGCTTCTGGTTCAGCTTGCTCGAACGGTGATGGTGATTGTAACCGAGGAGGCCCTGGTGGAAAAGGTGGTAATGGTGGCGTTGGTGGAGACGGCGCCGACGGTGGTGACGGTGAATCTGTAGCGGTTAAATTAATTGGAACTAGCGTTGCTTTAGCACTTCAAGACATCAACTTCAACCTTGCTGCGCAACCTACAATCACTGTTGCGAATCTTTCTTGCACCTATACAAACATAAACCACTCCGCTGGGTCAAGTGCTGCTTGGAATTTTGACTTAGGTTCTCCTGAAAACGCAAACGGTACGAATGTAACAACTCAATATTCCACAATTGGTCGTAAAGATGTTACCTATTCTACCCATACTTACACCGGCTTCAATAATATTCTCACCACTGCTTTCACAGGTACTTTAGCCATAAACACAGCTTCTCAAACTGTTTGTCCAGGCTCGTATTCATTCACAGCAAGTACTTTCCCAACCGCTGGAATGTCTTACGTTTGGGCTGTTACAAATCCTGCAGGTGGCTCTAGCACCATTTCTAATACGACAGTTGGAAACCCGAATATTTCATTTACCAATTCAGGAGCTTCGCCTCTTGTTTATACGGTTTCGCTCACCATTACCTCTCAATGTTGTGGACAATTAGGTGTGGTTTCTTTGCCGATAACCGTACCTGGCACTCCAACCGTTACAGGGCCAGGAAATCAAACGGTTTGTCCGGGGGCGAATGCAGTGTTTACCGTAAATGTATCCGGCGGAACACCAACATACGCTTGGGCGGAAAGTGCTGATGGCGGTGGTTCATTTAATACGCTGACCAATGCCACACCATACAGCGGAACTTCTACCAATTCACTCACCGTTACGGGAGTATCTGCAAGCATGGGCGGTAATATTTATCGGGTAGGTATCAATCATGCTTGTGGAACAATTTTCGCGCAAGGAACGCTCAATATCAGTACTTTGCCTACTGCAACTGTCACTGCTTCTGCCGCTAATGTTTGTGCTATTCCAACCGGTACGGTAAACCTCACTTTCAACTTTACAGGTACAGGGCCTTGGACTGTGAATTACAACACGGTTACTGCCTCAGGTTCAACGCCAAGTTCTTTCACCACTTCCAATAATCCTCACACCATTAATAATGTTTCTATTACTCAAGATGTTTCTTTCGTAATTACAAGCGTTACTGCACAAGGTTGTACCAATAATACACTTTCTTCCACCGCTGTGAATGCTGTGACAAGTGTTCCAAATATCGTAGGTCCTTTAGCACCCATTTTAACTTGTGCTAATTCCGTTAACATTACCAATGTAGTAACCGTTCCTCCCTCAGTAATTGACGGACCTCTCACTTATTTCCAATCCAACGGAACAACGCCAGTTTCCAATCCTTTGGCAATTACGGCTAGTGGAACTTACATTATCCGAAATACCAATATTTGTGGAACGGACGAAGAAAGTATTCAAGTTACGCTTTCACCTCCACCAACGCTAACCTTATTACCTAATTCTCAAACAATTTGTGCTGGAACTTCACTAACGTTTACCGCAACAGCAAGCCCTACCGGTGGAACTTATGTTTGGTCGCCTGTAACTAATTCAACTTCAACACTTGCAGCAACCGTTAATGCTACAACTACTTACAGCGTTAGCTACACTTTTGGCGATTGCGTTACACAATCCGCTTCCACTACCATCACCGTTCGCGAAATACCAAGCGTAACCATGACCGCTTCCACTACTGCGGTTTGTCAAGGTGGTTCAGCAAATATTATTTTTACTAATAATGGTCCTTCAACTATCCTCGTTTCTTATACCGTAAACGGAACACCAAATTCAGTTTCTGTGAATGGCAACTCTTCTGCTACGGTTCCTGTTGTGACTACTGCGCCCAACACGTTCACCTACATTATGACAAGTGTTGCTTATTCCAACGCACCCACTTGTTCACAAACATCCACACAAGAAGTGCAAGTTCAGGTTACAGGTGCGCCAACCGCCACTTTTGCAGTAAACACTAACACCGCCTGCCAAAACGGAACTTCACCCGTGATCACTTTCACCAACCCGCAAAACGTTCCAATCATTGTCAATTACACGCTCAACGGAACTCCGCAAACTGCTGTTTCTGTGGCGGCTAGTAGCACGGCAACTGTCAATGTTCCAACGGGTACTGTTACTACTTTGATTTACCAACTCACCTCCGTTTCTCTTGATAACGGTTCAGGTTGTAACAATACGCTCAACCAGCAACTATCCGTAAATATCACAGCCAATCCAACTATTCTTGTAAGTGGAACAACAACTGTTTGCCAAGGTCAGCCTTCACAAAGTATTACGGTTCAAAACCCGAATAACGCAGCAGTTACGGTTACTTACACGGTCAACGGTGGTTCACCACAAACGGTCAATATTGCCGCAGGTGGAAATACTTCTTTCACCGTAACAACTGGTACTGCTGGAACAACCACCTACAACTTTACCAACGTTGCGATTTCCGGTGGATGTTCGTCCGTAATTAACGAAACTGCAAGTGTTACTGTTATTGCTGCCCCAACCGTAACTATTTCAGGAACTACTACCGTTTGTCAGAATGCAACTTCACCCAACATCACCATCACCAACAACAATTCTTCCAACGTTTCCGTAGTGTATGACCTCAACGGAAGTCAAAGCACGGTGACAGTAAACGCAAATAGTAGCGTAACCATTCCTGCCAATACCAGCTCGCAAGGAACTTTGACTTATACACTTGTTAGCGTTTCACTCGCTGGCGGAGGTTGTACCAATAACAATCCTTCCGGTTCGGCAACCGTTACCGTAACTCCACTTCCTACCGCAAGTATCACTGGAGGAGGAAACGTTTGCCAAAATGGAACACCGCTTAATATTACCATCAACAATCCTCAGACCTACAACGTTGATGTTACCTACACTATAAACGATACGCCAACAACCGCTACTTTCACGCCAGGAAACACTAACATTTCCGTACCTACAGGAACAGACGGAACTTTCACTTACACCCTGACCAACGTTTCCAATGCTGGTGGTGGCTGTCCGAATACGGCATCAGGAAGTGCAACAGTAACCGTTCGACCTACGCCAACCGTAACCTTAACTGGTGGAACAGCGGTTTGTCAAGGTGGAAACAGTCCGTCGTTGACCTTAACCAACCCACAAAACGCACAAATCACAGTAACTTACACGCTCAACGGTGGCGCACCACAAACCACTACTGTTCCTGCAAATAGCACTTCAACCATTCCTGGACCAAGCACAGCAACGGCTGGAACTTTCAATTATGTCATCACATCGGTTGCTTATTCAAGTGGTTCGGCTTGTACGAATACTTCCATTTCGCAAAGTGCGCAAATTGTGGTGAATGCCTCTCCTTCTGCAACTATCAGTGGAACAACAAGTGTTTGCTTAAACACACCAACTTCTTTCTTTATTACCAACCCGATGCCTTCCGAAATTGTGGTGACTTACACCGTTTCAGGAGATCCCACCAACCAAGTTGTAGTTGTTCCAGCAAACACCACCAACCACCCTGTTTCTATAAGTACAGCCGCAACAGGAACTTTTACCATTAACTTGGTAAACGCGAGTTACACAACAGGTTCACCTTGTACCGTGGGAATTAGCGGACAAACAGCTGTAATTACCGTTCTCCCTGCACCAACAGCAACTATTTCGATTACTGGAAACACAACCGTTTGCCAAAACACTGGAAACGTAAACGTGAATTTCAACAACCCGAATGCTCAACAAATTCAGGTAAGTTATACGCTTGACGGAACACCACAAACCCCAATAATCATTGATGCCAATGACGGAGAAAGCATTATTCTTTCTACTTCTAGCGCAGGCAGTTTTGTTGTTGCCATCACCAGCGTTGCTTATACTTCAGGTGGTGGATGTGCCAATAACCTGAGCCAATCCGTAACACTTACCGTACAAGAAGGACCAATACTTTCGGGCACTTTAACGGCAAGTATTTGTACGGGCAACTCACCCAATTTTGACCTTTCAGCCACAGCACCCGCAGGAACGACCTTTACATGGATTGCACCGAATGTTACAACCGTGAATGGTGAAACACAAACACTGCAATCCACTTCTACTATAAACGATGTTCTTTCCTTGGTGAACCCAACTGGAAGTGCTTCCAGTGTTGGATACCAAGTTACCCCAACTTCTTCAGGTGGATGTGTAGGAACAATTGGAACAGTAACCATTAACGTTTTACCATTACCAAGTGCGCCAATAATTGGAACAATTACCCAACCAACGTGCGCAACACCAACGGGAACCGTAGCACTTTCAGGATTACCAACACCGGGAACGTGGACGTTGAACGGCTCACCAAGTGGATCATGGAGTAATAGCGGACCGACATTTAACGCAACAGGACTAACACCTAACACTACCTACACCTTTACCGTTACCAACGCAGGAGGATGTAGTTCTGTGGCAAGTGCCAATGCCGTAATTAACGACGCACCAACAACCATAGCTACGCCAACCGTGAGTGGAGCGCCTGAGGTTTGTGCAGGAAGCAGCACCAACTTTACGATTAGTGGAGAAGCAGGAACAGTGGTTGCCTTTACCGTTTCTAACGGAACAAGCAACGTGAGTAGCCCGGTAACATTAAACAGCAGCGGACAAGCCATTTTAACGATAAGTGGCGCAACAGCAAACGTGGTTGTAACCCTCACCTCCGCAACGAGTGGAGCTTGTGGTGGTGCTATTAACGTAAGTGCAACCACGACTTACAATAATGCTTGCAATAGTTTTGGGGAGTGTAATTTGGTGGTTTACCGTGCAGGTGATGGTGCAACCTTTCCAACTGCCTCAGCTGCACAATTGGATATTCTTGAGATGAATCCAACAAATCTTTCAGTTGCCACGGTTCACTCTCCTTTTACTGGGTCTAATTTTATGTCTGGAATTACCACTACTGCAGGAGCCGGTTTCATTGTTTCCAATGCAGGTTTTACTGGTGTAGGTGGTACCACTTTAGCATACGGTACAGCTAATGCAAATACGAGTAACTCAAAAGATGTGAAAATATTAAATGGCAATGTTAATGTCACACCTTCTCCAGGAATAACATGGCCGAATACCGCGCCAATACCATTTACTAATAATGAAATAAGATGCGTTCTTCCAATTTCTGCAAATACCTTTTATGTTGCTGGAAATGGAACATCGGGTAATTCTGGAATCTATTATTTTGATGGTAGTTCTTTTACTTCTAGTCCTTTAGCCTCAGCCAATGCTCGCGTGATTAGAACCTTTAACGATAATCTTTATTTCTCTACAAATTCTTCTCCTGGTGGACATATTCGACAAATAGGTACAGGTACGCCAACATCAGGAACACCAACAATAACTGCATTAGTAACTAACGGCACATCTTATCTACCATGGGATTTTTCAATTAGTCCAGATGGATGTACAATGTACGTCTGTTCGAATCAAATTCCCGCAGCAAATAGAGGTGTTTACAAGTTTACACGAAATTCTGATGGTACATGGAACTCAGGAACAACTGCTCCGAATTATCGTCTTTATTCAGGCAATGCTTACGGAATAATTGTTGATTATAGCGGAACTAATCCTATTATTTATGCCACAATAGGTTCTGGATCAACCACTGGAAATTATGCCACATCGGTAGCAAGAATAGAGGATATTGGTTCTTCTGATCAAACACCAACACTTACACAAACAGCAGACCCCAACTACCGCTACTCCGGCATCGACTTCACGCCAAATTCATACAAGCCAATCAATATAACCACTCAACCTGTGGCAACTTTATCGGCTTGTGCGGGTACCAATCCAAGTATAAGTGTTACAGCAATCTCAACGGTTGGGTTAACTTATCAGTGGTTCAGCAATACAGCAGACACCTACTGCGGCGCAACTTTACTTACAGGTGAAACGAGTTCCACTTTAACTATACCACACACTACCGGTACGCGTTACTATTTCTGTAAAATCGTTGCTAGTTGTGCTTCTGTAAAAATGTCAGCAATATCAGCAGTAACTATTGTTGAGCCGCCAAGTGCAACTATCGCTTATGGAACGTATTGTGTTTCTAGCACTACATCGGTCAACCCAACATTAGGAGCGGGAAGCTTTACAGGTCCAACGGTTTCCTACAGCATTTCGCCCTTAAACGCAGGGTTCAATACAAGCAATGGTACTTTCACTCCGCAAGGTTTGGGTGTTGGAGATTATGTGGTTACCTACACAATGGATAATGGTGTTTGTCCGGTGGCTACTACTACTGCTGTTATCAGTGTCATTAACCAACCTACCGTTAATAGTATTACTTACAACGCTCCTTTCTGTCAATCTACCGCAGGAAGTCAGCCTGTTACGCTTGTAGGTGATGCAGGTGGCGCATACACTTACTCCACAACAGGCACAGGCACTTTGGTGCTTAATGGGTTGTCGGGTGCAATTAATGTGGCTGCTAGTAATCCTGGTACCTACACCGTTACATACACTATTCCTCAAGGAAACGGTTGTAGTGCTGCTTCGGCAGACGTAGAAGTCACCATCACACCAACTCCACAAGGCACGTTCTCTTATTCGCCTTCCACTTATTGTGTGAACAACACTTCCACTATCAACCCCAATTTAAACAACTTAACGTCGGGTGGTACCTACAGTGTTTCTCCATCAGGGCTTTCACTCAATACAAGCAACGGTAGTTTTGTACCTAATACGAGTACGCCAAACACTTACACTGTTACTTACTCCATCCCTGCAGCAGGTGGTTGTCCGGCATTTTCCACAACGGCAAATGTTACTATTTACGCCTTGCCAAATGTTACTGCGAATGTAAGTGCGGGTAGTGCTTGTGCGGGCAGTACGGTAAGCCTTTCGGGAGGTCCAGCGGATATGAACACCTACACTTGGTCGGGTCCAGCAGGAGCAGTAATCGCCACACCTTCACAACAAAATTCAGCGGTTACTTTGGGTTCAACAAGTGGTACGTTTACCTTGGTTGCAACAGATGCGAACGGTTGTACTAACAGTGCGCAAGCGTCCATAACGGTTAATCCTTCGCCAGTGGCAACAGCTACAGCATCGCTTACTGCGGTTTGTGCCAACGGTTCTTTCACCTTAAATGCAGGTCCTGACGGAAATTCTTACGCTTGGTCGGGTCCAGCTGATGCAACGTTCAGCGCGTCGAATACGGTTCAAAACCCAACTGCAACGGTGGCAACAACAGGCGGTAATTTCACTGTAACGGTCACAAGTGATTCGGGTTGTAGTTCAACTGCTTCGGTGAATGTTCCTGTAAACCCTAATCCAGTTGCAACGGCATCATTTACTGGTTCGGCTGCTTGTGCTGGAAGTACAATTACCTTGAGTGGTGGTGCGTCGGGTCTTGCTTCTTATTTGTGGTCGGGTCCAGCAGGTGCTACTTTTAGTCCAAACGAAAACGCGCAAAATCCAACAGTAACTTTAGGTACAACGGGTGGCGCATTCACATTAACTGTTGCAGATGACAACGGCTGTATTTCTTCGGCAACCACTTCTAATTTAACGGTAAATCAATTGCCTGTAGCTGGTGCGAGTTTGAGTGCACCTTCAATTTGTCAAGGTGGTTCAATTACCCTTTCCGCTACGCCAAATTCGATGG
>Ga0169931_10014911_pt1 | contig 10455 bp, 12 predicted proteins | sample Kivu_15m_20L_FD_129675 | JGI IMG/M metagenome (GOLD analysis project Ga0169931, IMG submission 129675) | Freshwater microbial communities from Lake Kivu, Western Province, Rwanda to study Microbial Dark Matter (Phase II) - Kivu_15m_20L... | ecosystem: Environmental > Aquatic > Freshwater > Lake... | reverse complement strand
GGCTCGCATGCTGGGCCTGTCCGCCGACAGCCTGCAGCACATCCCCCTCAAGGAGCTGGCTCAGGGCTTCGCCAAAACGCGGCGGTAACGCACCAGCAACTCATCGCCCTCCAGGCGGCGGTGCTCGTCGAGGCGCCAGACGCCTGCCTGGATCGCCGCCTGCAGCGGCACCCAGCTGTGGGGTCCACCCAGCACCTGGGGGCAAAGGGTGAGCTGCAGCTCCTCGATCCAACCTTCCGCCAGCAGGCCCGCCGCCAGGGTGGCGCCGCCGAGCACCACCAGCCGCTCCAATCCGGCGGCTTGGAGGGCCGAAAGGGCCGAAGACCAATCTTCCAGGCCAAGCTGCCGCTGGCATCCCGGCAGGGGAGACGCCCCCGCCGGCGCCAGCAACCAGCGCTGCAACGGCTGCTGCCAGAAGGGCAGCTCGGCGGGAATGCGGGCGGTGCGGGTCACCACCACCGCCACCGGTTGGTCGCTGCGGCCAGCGGCGGCCCGCTGGGCCAGCAGGTTGGGGGCATGGATCAGGCAGGTGCCACCGTGGCGCCGCAGGGTTTCGGCACCGATCAGGCAGCCGTCGGCCCAAGCCAGGGCCTCCTCCAGCACGCAACGATCCCCCGGGCCCCCAAGCTGCGCAGCCCCACCGCCTGGGGGAGCCAGCCGCCCATCGAGGCTGACGGCCAGCACCAGGCGCAGGCTGGGCACCGGTAGGCCAGGCACCGGCAGCGCTCAGCCGGCCACCAGGGCTTCCAGGGCCGCGGGCACCATCTCCAACTGGGGGGTTTCGGCAAACACCTCAGCGGCGTTGTTGGGACTCTCCTGCAGGCGCACCTTGTGGAGCCGGGCGCCGGTGGCGGCGATCGGCGCGCTCAGCAGATCGGCAATGTGCAGGGCGATGTTCTCGGCCGTGGGCACGGTGGCAGCGAAGTGCTCCACGTCCTTGTTGAGAAAGGTGTGGTCGAAGGGCTCCACCACCAGGTCGTCGACGAGCTGCTGCAGGGCCGCCAGATCGCAAACCATGCCGGTGCGCGCATCGATCGGACCTCGCACGGTGACATCCAGCAGATAGTTGTGGCCGTGGCCGTGGGGCCGGGCGCACTTGCCGTAGATGGCCTCGTTCTCGCCCTGGGAGAGCTCGGGCCGGGCCAGGCGATGGGCGGCGGCGAAGTGGGTGCGGATCGAGAGGAAAGCTTCCATGGGGGTCGGGGTGGAGCCGGGGGCGAGCAGGTCGACCCAGAGCGTGTCGGTTTCGTGCAGACGCAGCCCTACCAGGGGCAGCTTGGGGGCCAGGCGGGTCCAGATGGCCTGGCAGAGGGCTTCGGTGGTGGGCAGCCGACCCTCCGGACGGCTCAGGTCAAACTCCGGCCACGTTTCGTTGAGGTAGCGAAAGTCAAGCTGAGCCGTGACCTCGGCGCGAATGGCGTGCTTCACCTCCGAGAGGTTGAGCACCATGCCATCGCCATCCAGTGGCCCACCCATCGCCACGATCAAGGTGTAGTTGTGACCGTGGCCCGGCGCCAGGCTGCAGGGCCCGAAGCGGACCTGGTTGTCCTCTGGGCTGAGCTCGGGCAACCAATACCGATGGCTGGCACTGAAGGTGGCCCGGCGCGTGATCACACAGGGGCGACCGCGACCATGGGCCGGGCCTTGGGTTGGGCCCTGGCCATGGGCCGGGCCTTGGGTTGGGCCCTGGCCGTGAGCTGGGCCTTGGGCGGTTGCAGTGGCCGTCATCGCCCTGGGCTGAAGGCTCTCCATCCTAGAAACGGCAAGGGCCGCGGCGTCTGTGCCAGGAGAACCTCCCCATGACCACCCCCAGCCACCACGCCCTGGCCCAGCGGCTGCAGGGGCTCAACCTGTATCTGGTCGGGATGATGGGCGCCGGCAAGAGTGCAGTCGGCCGCCCCCTGGCCGAAGCATTGGGCTACCGCTTTCTGGATGCCGACGACGCCCTCCAGCAGGTGGCGGGCCGCACCATCCCGGAGATCTTCGCCCGCGACGGCGAGGCTGGGTTTCGGGAGCTGGAAACGGCGGTGCTGGGCCAGATCGCCGGCTGGCATTCCCTGGTGGTGGCCACCGGCGGCGGGGTGGTGACCCGTCCGGAAAACTGGGGACACATGCGCCAGGGCGTGGTGGTGTGGCTGGATGCGCCGGCACCGCTGCTGCTGGAGCGCCTGCGGGCTGATCCCACCCCCCGGCCCCTGCTCCAGGCCGACGATCCCGGCGCCCGCCTGGGCGAGCTCCTGGCCCAGCGGCAACCGCTCTACCGTCAGGCCGACCTGCAGGTGCAACAGGGGGGGGAAGATCCGGCCCAGGTGGCCCAGCAGGTGCTGGCGGCCCTGCCAGCGATTCTCAAGGAGCCGGCCGCCGCCCCCGAAGCCCCGATCCGCCTCCAGAACGGCGACGGTGAAACCACCGCGAGCCTGAACTGAGTTCAGCCGGGGGGCTCCAGTCGCACGGCGAACCACTGGATCGACAAGCCCGGGGCGAGCTCCAGTTCGCAGGCCGTTTCCAACAGCCGCTGGGCCTGCTCCTCAGGCGTGGCCAACGCCGCCAGATCCGCCGGCGCCTGCTCCAGGGCCGTGAGCCGGTCTGCCAGCCAGGCCAGGGTTTCAGCGGCGGTGAGGATCCGTTCCTCGCCGGCAGGCTCCAGCACCACGTAATGATCAAGCTCCCGCAAGAGGGGATCGGACATGACTGGCGCCCTACTGGCCCCCATCCTGGCGCTGTTGCTAACGGTCAGCCCCGGCGTGCTGGCGGAGCGGGCCGCCCAGTGGCCCGACTGGCGCCTGCCCGCGCCCCTGGAGCGCCCCTCGAACCGACCCGGGCACCAGGACCTCACCTACCCCACCTGGATGGAAGGCGGCTGGCGGGTGCGCAGCGACGACCTCGACTACCAGGTGCAGTTCGAACGCAACGCCAACGGCGCGGTGGTGGGCGACCGAGCCTTCAACGCCACGGCGATCGGCCGGGCCCTGCTGGGCCAAGCGCTGCTGCAGGTGGCCAACGATCCGGCCAATCCCAACCGCCAAATCGCCTTGCTGGCCGGCGATCAGCGGCTGGAATCGACGGTGGTGGGGCGCCGCAGCGAACAGCCGGATGCGACCCACTTCTGGACCGACGAGCTGGCCCTGCAGGTGCTGCATGACCCCGGCGATCCGCGGGTCAGCCGGGTGGAAACCCTGAGCCGCTACAGCTTCCGCTCCGATGGGAGCGTGGCCACCGAGCAGTGGCAGGCCAGCTACCCCTCACCGGCCCTGGGGCTGGCCGCCACGGCCAGCAGCAGCGGCCACTACAGCCTGGAGCTGACGCCCGTTAGCCCCGTCCCGCCTCCAGCGCGATCCGATCCCGCCAGCTGAACAGAGGCTCCAGCAAGGGATGGTCGGCGATGCCGCTGACCCCCAGACCCGCCAAGGGAGCCCCGCTGCTGGCTGGAAACTTCAACAACCCCAACTGGGCCGCCACGGCCAGATCGGCCAACGTGAGGCGACCGCCCACCAGGTAGGGCTGGTCGGCCACCAACAGAGCCAGCTGCTCCAGGTTGGTCTGCAGCTGTTGGCATTCGGCCGTCCCCACCACGCTGGCCACCGCCTCCCCCACGCCAGCCATCACCCCCGCCGGCAGACTGCTCACCAACTGACGCAGGGGGCCCGGGGTGGAGTCGGGCAGCAGGGCGCTGCGCAGCACGGCATCGCTGGCTGCGGCCTGCACCAGGGCCACCCGGCAGCCCGCGGCCAGGGCCGTATCGGCCCAGTCTTCGATCAGCAGCACCCGAGCCCGCTCCGCCGGGGCCTCCGGCAGCAGACGCGGCTCGGGATGGTGCCGCTCGAGGTAGAGAGCAATGGCGGTGGAATCGGCGATCACCTCACTGCCATCCACCAGCACCGGCACCTGGCGCTGGCCCGAAAGGCGGAACAGCTCCAGCTGGCCGATCCCAGGGGTGACCTCCACCACGGTGCAGTCGAGGCGCTTGGCGGCAAGCACCAGCCGCACCTTCTCGCAGAAGGCGGAATGCCTGAACTGGTGCAGCTGCATGTGTCAAACCCCGCCTCTGGGCGGCAGAGTAGCGAGCGCGCAGCAGGCACCGACCACTCCGGGCAATGAAGGACTTCTTCCTGAATGTGACGCGCTACCCGCGCTATCTGGTGGCCTTTGGCCTGGGGGTGGCCAATTCGGTGTTCGAGCCCCTCGCAGCCCGGGGCCGCAATCCAGTCACGGCGGTGGCCCTGATCGGGGCTGGCGTCAGCGGCATGCTCAGCCTGGTGCTGATCCTGCGTGCGATGGTGAACCCAGCACCGCTGGCATAGCCATGGCACAGAGCCGACGGGTGGAGCGGGTGGCCTCCCTGATCCGCCGCGAAGTGAGTGAGCTGCTGATCGGCGGCATCAAGGACGAGCGCGTCAGCCAGGGCATGGTGAGCGTCACCACCGTGGAGGTGGCCGGCGATCTGCAGCACTGCAAGATATTCGTCAGCATTTTCGGCAGCGAGGACGACCGCAGCCAGGCCATGGCGGGTCTGCGCTCGGCGAGCGCCTACGTGAAAGGTGAGCTGGGCCGCCGCTTGAAGATGCGCCGCACCCCCGAGGTGGTGTTTGTGCTCGACCGCGGTCTTGAGAAAGGCACCTCGGTGCTGGGCCTGCTCAACCGACTCGAGGAACAGCGGCAGCAGAAAGGTGAAACGGCCGAGGCCAGTGAGCTCTGAGGCCTGGCCAGGCCGCGAACCCGATCCAGACCTGCAGCGGCTGATTCACCAACTGCTGGTGGTGCGCGCCAGCGGCAAGCTCAGCGATCACCAGCGCAGCTACCCCCAGTGGGAACTGCCGAATGCCCAACTCAGGACACTGCTGCAGGCCGGGGTGGGCGGCGTGATTCTGCTGGGCGGCAGCGCAGCGGAGGTGGCCCTGCGCTGCGCCCAGTTGCGGCGCTGGGCCGACCAGCCCCTGCTGCTTTGCGCCGATGTGGAAGAGGGGGTGGGCCAGCGCTTTGACGGGGCCACCTGGTTGGTGCCGCCGCTGGCCCTGGGGCGCCTCTACCGGCAGGAGCCGCAGCGGGCGGTGGCCCTGGCCGAGCGCTACGGCCGCTGCACCGGCCGAGACGCCCGGGCCCTGGGGCTCAACTGGGTGCTGGGTCCGGTGTGCGACGTCAACAACAACCCCGCCAACCCAGTGATCAACGTGCGGGCCTGGGGGGAGGACCCGGTCTCAACGGGTGCGCTCGCAGCGGCCTTCGTGAGGGGCGCACAGGCCGAAGGGGTGCTCACCTGCGCCAAGCACTTCCCCGGCCACGGCGACACCAGCAGCGATTCCCATCTCACCCTGCCGTTCCTGCCCCACAGCCGCGAACGGCTGGCCGCGATCGAACTGCCGCCCTTTGAGCAGGCGATCGCCGCCGGGGTGGCCTCGGTGATGACGGCCCATATCATGCTGCCCGCCCTTGATCCGGAGCGGCCGGCCACCCTGTCGAAGCCGGTGCTCACCGGGCTGCTGCGCCAGGAGCTGGGCTTCGGTGGACTGGTGGTGACCGATGCCCTGGTGATGGACGCCATCGCCGGCCGCTACGGCGCCGGCGAGGCAGCGGTGCTGGCCCTGGAGGCCGGCGCCGACCTGGTGCTGATGCCTGCCGATGCCGCGGCCGCCATTGCGGCCATTGCTGCGGCCGTGGCCAGCGGCCGCCTCAGCCGGGTGCAGCTGGAGGCCAGTGCCGAGCGCCGCCGCCGGGCGCTGGAGTGCTGCGCGGAACTGGCGGTGGGCCCCGACCCCGAAGCCGCGGCCCAGCCCGACCAGGCCCTGGCCCTGGAGCTGGTGCGGGCCACCCTGGAGACCACGCCGGTGCGGGACAGGGCAGCGGCAGCCACTGCCCCCACGGCGGGGCCAGCCGGAATCAACCTGATCCGGCTGGATTCGGCCCTGGCCGCCGGCGCTGCTGTGCTGCCCGCCACGGCGCCGGCCCTGGCACGGCCCGAAGCCCGGGGCTGGCGCACGGTGCTACTCGAGAGCCGCAGCCCCAGCCCCTGGAGCCACGAGGCTGAGGGGCCGCTGGCCTTGGAGCGCCTCGGCCCGGGGCCGGTGCTGCTGCAATTGTTTGTGCGGGGCAATCCCTTCCGGGGCAGCGCCGGCAGCGCCGAACACTGGCCCGCCGCCCTGCGGCAACTGGTGGCGGCGGGACGACTGGCCGGCTTGGTGGTGTATGGCACGCCCTACCTCTGGGAGGAGCTGCGGCTGCTGCTGCCAGACGGGGTTCCGGGGGTGTACAGCCCCGGCCAGATGTCCCTGGCCCAGGCGGAGGCCCTCAGCCGGCTGGGCAGGGGGCTGGGGCTGGGGGACACTGACGCCGGCGCCGGCTTCACCGATTGAGCCGGCGGCGCGTTCTTGCATCCGGCGCTCCACCGCTTCCCGCCCATGCTCAGCCTCTCGATGATCGTGCGCAACGAAGCCGAGCGGCTGGAGCGCTGCCTGACTTCGGTGGCGGGCTTCGTGGACGAGATGGTGCTGCTCGACACCGGCTCCACAGATGCCACCATCGCCATCGCCGAGGCCTGCGGCGCCGTGGTGCACCAGCTGCCCTGGCCGGGTGATTTCGCACCGGCCCGCAATGCGGCCCTGCAACACGTGCGCGGCGACTGGGTGCTGGTGCTCGATGCCGACGAGTGGCTCTTGCCCGAGGCCCGCGAGCCGCTGCGGCAGCTGATGGCCCAGCCGGATCTGCTGCTGATCAACCTGCTGCGGGAGGAGCGGGGGTCGGCCCAGTCGCCGTACTCCAACGTCAGCCGCCTGTTTCGCCGCCATCCGGCCATCCACTGGAACCGGCCCTACCACTCCATGGTGGATGACAGCGTGCTGGCCCTGCTGGAGCAGGAGCCCCACTGGCGCCTGGCCGATTGCGATGTGCCGGCCCTCGCCCACGATGGCTACAGGCCCGAGCTGCTGGCCAGCGGTGCCAAGGCCGAGCGGCTGCGCCAGGCCATGGAGGCCGACCTGGCCGCCCACCCGGGCGACCCCTACGCCTGCGCCAAGCTCGGCAGCCTGGAGGTGAGCGAGGGCAACCGCGAGCGTGGCATCGCCCTGCTGGAGCAGGGCCTGGCCCACTGCCCGCCCTGCCGCCATCCCGAGCGCTACGAGCTGCTGCTGCACCTGGCCATCGCCCAAACCAGCAGCGCCCCGGCCCGCGCCGAGCAGCTCTACCGCCAGGCCCTCGCCCTGCCGCTGCCGCCACGGCTCACCCTGGCGGCCCGGCTCAACCTGGCCGGCCTGCTGCAGCAGGGGGAGGCCCAGGGGCGTGGTGGCCTGGACGAGGCCTGCAGCCTCTGCCGCGAAGCCACCACGGCTGCCCCGGAGCTGGCCCTGGGCTGGCTGCATCTGGGGTTGGGGGAGCGGCGGCGGGGCCGGATCCCAGAGGCGATCGCGGCCTATCGCACAGCCCTGCAGCGCGATCCCAGCCTGGCCGCCGCCCAACAGAATCTGGCGGTGGCGCTGCTGCTGGGCGGCGACATCCCCGGCGCCCGCTTGGCGTTCCGCCAGGCGATCGGGCTGCTCGAGCAGCAGAACCGCCCAGACGAGGCCGAGGCGCTGCGCCGCCAGGCCGGCACGATGGTCAAGCTGGACGACTGACCCAGGACTGCACCGCCATGACCCTGGCCCCCGAGTTGTCCCTGCGCGGCCGCACCATCGGCGTAACCCGGGCCGAAACCCAGCTGGGGGAAGCGCGACGCCTGTTTGAGGCAGCCGGCGCCACGGTGGTCGACCTACCCGCCCTGGTGGTGACGCCTCCCGATGAATGGGGGCCCCTCGACGACGCCCTGGCCGAACTCGACGACTTCCACTGGCTGGTGTTCTCCAGTGGCAACGGGGTGGAGGCCGTGGAGCAGCGGCTGCGCCGCCTGGGCCGTTCCCTGGCCCGGCGCCCCGCCAGCCTGAAGCTGGCCGCCGTGGGCCGCAAAACGGCAGCCCACTTGGAGGCGCTTGGCGCGCCCGCCGATTTCATCCCGCCCAGCTTCGTGGCCGACAGCCTGCTGGAACACTTCCCTGCCTCGGGATGGGGGCTGCGGCTGCTGCTGCCCCGGGTGCAGAGCGGTGGCCGCACTCTCTTGGCGGAGGCCTTCGCCGAGGCCGGCGCTCGCGTGGTGGAGGTGGCCGCCTACGAAACCCGCTGCCCGGAGGGCTTGCCCAGCGCCGCGTTGGTGGCCCTGGAGCAACGGCGCCTCAACGCCATCACCTTCAGCAGCGGCAAAACCGTGAGCCACACCTGCCAGATGCTGGAGGCGGCCTACGGGCCGGCCTGGCCGCGCCAGCTGGATGGGGTGGCCGTGGTGTCGATTGGCCCGCAAACCAGCGAGCGCTGCCAGCAGCTGCTGGGCCGGGTGGATGGCGAAGCCGATCCCCACGACCTGGCGGGCCTGGTGGAGGCCTGCAGCCGCAGCCTCAGAGCTCAGCCGTAACCGATTGCTTGCCCTGCCGCAGGGTGAGGCGCCCCTGCTGAACATCAATGCTGGCCACGCTCCAACCCGCCGGCAGCAGTGGGGTGGTACGACCACCGCGCTGGCCGACCCGCAGGGTGCCGGTTTCGCCCCCGAACTGCACCAGGGCCTCAGGCGTGCCGCCGGAGCGGATCACACCATTGAAAACAAGGCCCGGGGGCAGGCTGAGCCGGGCCGGCGCCGCACCCGCTCCAGCACCCCCCACCGGCGCAAACGGATCCACCCGGCCGGATGCGACGGAGGCCACCACCTGGTTGGAACTCGGCAGGGGCGTGAGCCCCGCCAGGGGCCCAGGATCAGTCACCGGGGGCGACGCAACCGGTGCCGCAGCAGGGCGAGGCGGCGGCTGCTGGCTGGACATCTCCGGGGGTTGCTCCCCAGCACAGGAGGCCAGCAGCAGCGCAGTGCCTACAGCCGCAGCGGCGAACCTAGGCATAACGGGTTTCAACCAGGTCACGGAAACGGTCCAGGTTGGCCTGGAGCTCCTTGGTGACGATCCCCCCCAGGATGCTGGGTTCCATCAGCGGTGCCAAGACCCCCGGCAACTCATAGCTGACACTCAGCTTCACCGCCGTCAATTGGGGGGCTTGGGGATAGAAGCGCACCGCCCCTTTGGTGGGAAGGCCCCCCACCGACTCCCAATGCAGCTGCTGGGCCTCCACCCGTTGGCTGATCCGGGCCTTCCAGTGGAAGCGAAAGCCCTGGGCCGCCAGAGTCCAGTCGGTGAGATCGGGGTCGTTCGGTTCGGTCACCACCGACTCGATCCAGCGCATCCATTCGGGCATGGACTCCAGGTCACTCCACACCTCCCACACCTGCTCAACCGAGGCCCGGATGTCCGTGGTGACGCTGTGCTCGAGCCAACGGCCCATGGAAGTTCCTACGCAACAGAGGTGTTGGTGGCCAGGGCCACCGGGCGGTCCAGGATCGCCGCAGCGGCCAGACGTCCACTCATGGTGGCGCCTTCCATCGAATCGATGTAGTCCTGCTTGGTGTAGCTACCGGCCAAAAAGAAGTTGCTCACCGGTGTGCGCTGATCCGGCCGGTACGGCTCCATGCCCGGCGCCTCCCGATACAGCGACTGGGCCAACTTCACCACATTGCTCCACACCAGCGTGAGGCCCGCAGCGGAGGGGAACAACCGACGCACCTGGGCATCGGTGGCGGCCACGATCTCCTCGGTTTTCTTGGGGATCCAGGGATCACCGGGGGTGAGCACGCACTGCAGCAGCGAGCCCAGGCCCTGCTTGCGGTAGTCCTCCGGGCTGGCCAGGGCCAGATCGGCGAAGCAGCTGAAGTCGGCGTCGGCGGTGTAGAGCAGGTTGTTGAGGCCGGCAGGATGGCTCAGATCGCCGCGAGCGGCCTGGGCTTCGGGGGTGTCGCCGAGCTCGGTCACCCAACCGTCGTAGCGCAGCTGCACGGTGGCCACCGGCACCGCTTCGAGCTGGTAGAGGTTGTCGAACAGGCTGTGGCAGCGCCAGGCCTCGGGGATCATCCGCTGGATGCCGGGCACATCACAGGCGGCCAGGTAGGCGTCGGCCTGCACCTGAATCTCGCCGTCGGGGGTGCCCAGGGTGAGGCCGGTGACACGGGTGTCGCCGGCCGGGGTGGCGCCTGCCTCCTCGTAGTGGATCTCGGTGACCCGATGGCGCAGGTGCAGCCGGCCGCCGCGCTGCTGGATGTAGTCGAAGATCGGGCCGGTGAGCCAGCGGTGGGGCGAACCCTTGAGCAGGTTGAGCTTGGAGGCCTCGGTTTTGGACGCAAACATCATGAAGATGGTGAGCATGCAGCGGGCCGAGATGGCTTCGCAATCGATGAAGCCCAGGGCATAGGCGATCGGATTCCACATCCGCTCGATGCTCTGTTGGCTGCCGCCATGGCCCACAAACCACTCCTGGAAGCTGATCCGATCCAGCGCACGGATCGTCTTCATGGCGCCTTCGTAGTCGACCAGGCCACGCACGATCGGGCTGGTGCCCAGGGCCAGG
>Ga0169931_10014910_pt1 | contig 10455 bp, 4 predicted proteins | sample Kivu_15m_20L_FD_129675 | JGI IMG/M metagenome (GOLD analysis project Ga0169931, IMG submission 129675) | Freshwater microbial communities from Lake Kivu, Western Province, Rwanda to study Microbial Dark Matter (Phase II) - Kivu_15m_20L... | ecosystem: Environmental > Aquatic > Freshwater > Lake ... | reverse complement strand
CAGTGGAACTCGCGCCAAGAAAAGTTTCGTGGCTCACCGGGCCTGGATCTGCACGCCTCGCAGTTCGTAACGTTCCTGCAGAACCATGACCAGGTCGGTAACTCGCCGGGCAGTTTGCGCGGGCACGCGCTGACCTCGCCAGGGCGGCATCGAGCGCTGACCGCGCTGTGGTTGCTATCACCCGGCACGCCGATGTTCTTTCAAGGGCAGGAGTTCTCGGCCTCGACGCCGTTTTACTTCTTCGCCGATCACGACCCAGAGCTCAACCGCCTGGTACGTGAAGGGCGGCAAAAAGAGATGAAGAACTTCCGCCGCCAGGCGGGACACGACGTATCGGAGCGCTTCGCCGATCCGGGCGCGCGTTCGACCTTCGAGGCATCTCGGCTCGACTGGCAGGATCGCGAGCGGAACGCTGCGGTCGTTCAGTTGCATCAGGACCTGTTGCGCCTGCGGCGTGAGGATACGGTGTTCGCCGCCCAGCGCGCCGATCGGATTCACGGCGCCGTGATTGCGGGCGAAGCGTTTCTGCTGCGATTTTTTGGCGAGGATGGCAACGACCGTCTGCTGCTGGTCAACCTGGGCCGAGACCTCACCTGGCGACCAATCACCGAACCGCTCCTGGTTCCTCCGCCTGGCCGCTCATGGCAACGGCTGTGGTCGAGCGAAGACCCGCAATACGGCGGCCTGGGGACTCCGCCGCTCGAACCCGAGCGCTGGTTCATTCCTGGGCATGCCACGCTGGTGCTTACAGCCATAGCTGGTTAGCCAATCCGACCCCGCGCACGAGTTGACACTGCCGATGGCCAAAACGAAACGCGTCGTGACCTCTGTTGACGGTGACTCTGCCTTTGCCAGCGATCCGCTGTGGTACAAAGACGCCGTCATCTACCAACTTCATGTGCGCTCATTCTTTGATAGCGACGGCGACGGGATCGGCGACTTCCGCGGACTCACGCAAAAGCTCGACTACCTTCAGGACCTTGGCGTCACGGCCGTCTGGCTGCTGCCGTTCTACCCTTCGCCGCTCAAAGACGATGGATACGACATCGCCAGCTATACGGAAATCAATCGTGCCTATGGCACGATGCGGGACTTCAGGAATTTCATTCGTGAAGCTCATGCGCGCGGCCTGCGGGTAATTACCGAACTTGTGATCAATCACACCTCGGACCAGCATCCCTGGTTTCAGCGTGCCCGGCGTGCCAAACCCGGCAGTCCCGATCGCGATTTTTACGTTTGGAGCGACACGCCGGAAAAGTATCAGGACGCGAGGATCATCTTCAAGGACTTCGAAACGTCGAACTGGACCTGGGATCCTCTGGCCAAGGCTTACTACTGGCATCGTTTCTATTCGCATCAGCCCGATCTGAATTTCGAAAACCCGCGAGTGCAGAAGGCGGTGTTCGAAGTGCTCGATCAGTGGCTCGAAATGGGGGTCGACGGCCTGCGACTGGACGCCGTTCCGTATCTTTACGAGCAGGAAGGCACCAACTGCGAAAACCTGCCCAAGACGCACGACTTTCTGAAGGCGCTGCGCGCGCAGGTCGACAGGAACTTCAGCGATCGGATGCTATTGGCCGAGGCCAATCAGTGGCCGGAAGATGCAATCGCCTACTTTGGTGACGGCGACGAATGCCACACGGCATTCCACTTTCCGGTCATGCCTCGATTGTTCATGGCGATCCACCAGGAAGACCGCTTCCCGATCGTCGACATCATGCATCAGACACCGGCTATTCCGGAACAATGCCAGTGGCTGATCTTCCTGCGGAACCACGATGAGCTCACGCTCGAGATGGTAACCGACGACGAGCGCGATTACATGTATCGGGTGTACGCTCGCGATCGCCAGGCCCGGATCAACCTGGGCATTCGCCGCCGCCTGGCCCCCCTGCTCTCGAACAACCGTCGCAAGATCGAGCTCATGAACGGGCTGCTCTGTGCCCTGCCTGGCACGCCGGTGATTTACTACGGCGACGAGATTGGGATGGGAGACAACATTTATCTTGGCGATCGGCATGGCGTCCGCACGCCCATGCAGTGGAGCCCCGACCGCAACGCGGGGTTCTCCGAGGCAAACCCCCAGCGACTCTACTCGCCGGTGATTATCGATTCGGAGTATCTATTCGCGACGGTGAACGTCGAGAACCAGCAGAAGAATCCACACTCGCTACTGTGGTGGATGAAGCGATTGATCGCGCTGCGGCAGAACTATATCGCGCTGCGGCGCGGGACGATGGACATCCTCTCGCCCGAGAATGCCAAGGTGCTGGCATTCACGCGCGACCATGAAGGCCAAAGCGTGCTGATGGTCGCGAACCTGTCGCGGTTTGTGCAACACTGTGAGCTCGACTTGTCGCGGTTCGCCGGGCGCAGGCCGATCGAGATGTTCGGGCAGTCATCCTTTCCGATGATCGGCAAAACGCCCTACACGCTGACGATCGGGCCGCACGCGTTCTACTGGTTCTCGCTGGAGCACGAGAAAGTCGAAGCGATTCCGCCGGCGGAGCCGCTGCGCAAGGCTCCCTCGCTTCATGTCGAGGCCGGTTGGCAGGATCTGTTGTCGGGCCGCGCGAAGCGACAATTCGAGATTGCCCTGCGAGAGGAACTTCCCCGCCAACGCTGGTTTCACAACCTGGGCCGGCAGCTCCAATGGATCCAGATACTCGACGCAGTGCCACTCGGCCGGAGCACGGATCGACTGGCCCCGGGACTGTTTCTCGTACGAGCCGACTTCACGGAAGGGGAACCCGAGGCATACGTTTTCACCCTGTCGACCGCGTGGGAGCAGGAGCAGATCGATCACACGCTGAACGGCACGCCGCCGGCAATTGCGCTTCCGCTGCACAAACCGGGCTCGAAAGCGCCGGGGCTGTTGTACGATGCCACCTTGGATCGGGCGGCGGTGAAGGCCTTGCTGGAGCTAATGATTCAACGCAAACGGCTGCGCACGGGCAAAGGCGAACTTGCCGGCTGGTCGAATCCGGGACTCGACGACCTGGTCGAGGCGTCGATCGACCTGTCCAACGTGCCGCTCCGGCTTGAACTTCGCGACGGGGCCGTGATCGTGGGCGACAAGCTGCTTCTCAAGCTGGCTCGCCGGGCCGAGTCTGGCACTTACCCCGACTTGGAGATCGGTCGCTTCTTGTCGAACTGTAAAGTCGAATGTCCGCCCACGCTCAAAGTACTGGGCGCAGTCGAGTACACTTCCGGCGGAGACTTTGCCACGGTCGCGATCCTGCAGGAATATGTTCCCAATACGACCCCCGCCCAACAGGTGGCGATCGACTTGCTCGGCCGCTTCCTGGAAAACGTGATGGCGCTCTCCGAAGCCGAGCGGCCGGCCGTGCCTGTCGAACTGGGATATGGCGAACTGGCCGCGGGAAGCGCTTCGCCACGGGCGCAGGAACTCCTCGGAGGCGATCTCGAATGGGCCTCGCTGTTGGGCCGCCGGACCGCCGAACTGCACGTCGCGCTAACCAGCCGGACGAACACGGACTTTACACCAGAACCATTCTCGCAACTCTATCAGCGCTCGCTCTACCAGGCATCGCGCAAGGCCACGCTGCGGACGTTTCAGCAAGTTCGCAAGCTCGCCAGGTCGCTGCCCGAAGACGTGCAGTCCCTGGCCACTACGGCATTAGAGCGCGAGAAGGCGATCCTCGATCAGTTCGGCCAGGTCGTGGGGCAGAAGATCGACGCCCAGCGGATTCGCTGCCACGGCGACTTCCATCTCGGGCACGTGCTGTACACCGGGAAGGACTTTCTGATCGTGGACTTCGACGGCGATCCGGGCGTGGCGCTTTCATCGCGTCGCGTGAAACGTTCGCCGCTGGCCGATGTGGCTGCCCTGATCCATTCGCTGGAGACGGCAGGAACCATGGCCGTCCGGCAGCACTTGAAGTCTGGCGTGGCCAAGGCCGAGGCCGAGGACGCCTGGCAGCAGGCGGCCGAGTTCTGGTCGAAGTGGACCAGTTCGGCGTTTCTAAGGGCCTATCTGGCGAACGACGCCGCGCGAACACTTCTGCCGGAACCTGGAGAGCCACTCGATCGGCTGTTGTCGTTCCATTTGTTTCAAGAGGCGATCGAACACCTGCAGAAGGCGCTCGACGATGGATCGCCCGAGGTCGTGGCAGTGGCGCTTGCACGCATCGCGATGCTGCCCGACGACTGACCGAGTTACAGCACCGATTCCTGGTGGTTGGGAATCTTCGACCGCATCACGACGACCGAGCATGGCTGCAGCGGATAGGACTCGACCAGGTTGACCGCGGCGTCGATGTCATCCTGCGCCGTGTCGAAGATCAACTCCCATGGCTCGCCGGACTCGTCCGGCTTGGGGAGCACAAAAGGAATCGTGTTGGCGTGATCGGCGTTGAACAGCAGCAAGACGTTGTCGCCGCGAATCCACTCGCCGCGCTCGTCGGCGTCGATCGTGCCCCCGTACAACAGCACTCCCAGGCAGCGAACATAGCCCGTACTCCAGGCATCGGCCGCCATTTCCGATCCGCTGGGGTCGAGCCAGGCAATTTCAGGAGCTTCTGCGCCCTGAATGGCCTGACCGTGAAAGAAACGTCGGCGATGAAACACCGGCTGCTCGTGGAAGAACGCGATGACCTTGCGTGTGAACTTCAGCAGCGCTTCGTTGTCGGGCCCCAGGTCCCAATTGAGCCACGAGATCTCGTTGTCCTGGCAGTACGCGTTGTTGTTGCCATGTTGCGAGTTGCCGATCTCGTCACCGGCCAACAGCATCGGCACACCTTGCGAGAGCAATAGCGTGGCCAGGAAGCTCCGCTTCTTCTTCTCACGAAGGGCCTTGATCGCCGGGTCGTCGGTCGGGCCCTCGACGCCGCAGTTCCAACTGCAATTGTCGTCCGCACCGTCGCGATTGTCCTCGCCATTGGCCTCGTTGTGCTTTTGATCGTAAGAAACCAGATCGTGCAGCGAAAAGCCGTCGTGAGCGGTGATAAAGTTGATGCTCGCGTGCGGCCGGCGACTGCTCCACTCGTACAGATCGCTCGAACCGCAGAACCGCGTGGCGAATTCCGAGACGACGCCGCCATCACCCTTCCAGAAGCGGCGAATGCAATCGCGGTACTTGCCGTTCCACTCCGACCACAACGCGGGAAAGTTGCCCACCTGGTAGCCACCGGCGCCCAGATCCCACGGCTCGGCGATCAGCTTCACCTGCGAGATGATCGGGTCCTGATGAATGATGTCGAAGAATGCACCCAGCTTATCGACCTCGTGCAGTTCGCGGGCGAGCGTGCTGGCGAGATCAAAACGGAACCCGTCGACGTGCATGTGCGTGATCCAGTAGCGCAGGCTGTCCATGATGAGCTGGAGCACGCGAGGATTGCGCATGTTGAACGTGTTGCCGCACCCGGTGAAGTCCATGTAGTACCGGGGATCTTCCGGCGAGAGGCGGTAGTACGCCGCGTTGTCGATCCCGCGGAACGAGAGCGTCGGTCCAAGTTGGTTGCCTTCGGCCGTGTGGTTGTAGACCACATCGAGAATGACTTCGATGCCCGCGGCGTGCAGGTTGCGAACCATGGTCTTGAACTCGCGGACAACGTCGCCAGCCCCGTCGACTGAGGCATAACGGGCCGCGGGCGAAAAGAAGCTGAGTGTGTTGTAGCCCCAATAGTTCTTGAGGTTTCGCTCGACCAGATGCCGATCGTCGAGCGGCTCTTGCACCGGCAGTAGTTCAACCGCGGTGACACCCAGATTCTTCAGATAACGAATCGCCGCGTCAGAGCTGAGACCCGCATAGGTGCCGCGCAGATTCTCTGGCACCTCGGGATGCAGCTTCGTGAAGCCTTTGACGTGCATCTCGTAGATGACCGTCTTGCTCCAGGGGATTCGCGGTGCGCGGTCATCACCCCAGGTGAAGGCCTCGTCGACCACGGCGGCGAGCGGGGCAAAGCGGGCATTGTTGCGTTTGTCAAACGAGAGATCGGCCTTGGGATCGCCGACTTTATAACCCCACATCTCATCGCCCCAAATCGTCTGCCTGGCAATCGCCTTGGCATAGGGATCGAGCAATACTTTGTTACGGTTGAAGCGATGGCCTTCGGACGGGTTATAGGGACCATCGACTCGATAGCCGTAGATTTGTCCCGGGAGGATGTCCGGCAGGAAGGCGTGCCAGACCATGTCGGTTTGCTCAACGAGCTGGATGCGGTGCGACTCGCGTTTGGCGTCGACGGAGGAAAACAGGCAAAGCTCGACGCCTGTGGCGTGTTCCGAATAGATAGCAAAGTTCGTGCCACTTCCGTCCCAGGTGGCTCCCAGCGGATACGGTCGTCCTGGCCAGACACGAAGCTTCGTGGGAGCTTTGACGCGGGTTGCCATAAACTGCGTTTTCATCCTTTAATCGTGAAGGTGATCCGTCAAAATCCAGGGCGGCACGAATTAGAAAAGCCTACCTCGCGGCCCGTGCTGACTTTCGTATCATTCGCCCTATTTAGCCGTTAAAACCGCTACCGGAAACCGCCAAAACAGTCCGGCAGCGTCCAACCGAAAGGCATTCGACTCGGAATCCGGTACGGCCGCGAGTTGCCGATCGTCAAAGACGTGGGTCCACTTGCCAGGACCTTCCGCGGGGAGCAGTACCCAGGTCTCTCGCCACCAATCGGCAATCGGCCATTCCCCCTTGCCGGAGCCTGTTGAATTGCCGCGCCAGGCCTCGGCCGAAAGTCGCGGGACGACGCAGACTGTCCACGAGCCCTTATCGACGCGCGCGAAGGCGATCAGATTCGCCTTTCGCGGACCATCGCAGTCCAGCGGCACGTAAGTTCCACGAGCAAGTTCCGGCCGTTCGCCGCGCAGTTGCAGGCCGCGCCAGATGGTGAAGAGCTTGATGCGCTCGTCAGGCCAGGCGGCGACCAACTGCGCTGCGGCGTCCGAAGTTCCTTGCTTGCATTGCTCGCGAATTGCAGCAAGCGCGACGCGACGGGCTGCGAAGTCGACTGGTCGGCGATTATCCGGGTCGACCAGGTTGAAGTCCCAAAACTCGACGCCGCGGTAAAAATCCGGCACGCCTGGTGCGCACACCTTGACCACGGTCTGGGCCAGCGAGTTGGTGAACCCAGCATCGGCAATCGATCGCACGAATTCATCCATGTCACGCACGAACGGCAGCCCAGTGTCCGCCAGAATCCTCTCGATGAACTGCCGCACGGCCTGATCGTACTCATCGTAGGGGCTTGTCCAACTTGTGTGCAGCTTGGCCTCGCGCAGCGCCTTGTCGAGATACTGCACAATCCGCTGCACATAGGCTTCGCGCGATTCGAACTGAAAATTGTCCAGCGGCCACGTGCCCACGAGCGTCTGATAGATCAGCACTTCCTCGTTCGCGTCCGGCACCGCTTCGCCATCCAGCTCCTGGCGTGCCTCGGCATTCATCTTCTGCCACGCTGCCAGTTTGGCTTCCCATTGCTCGGGAATCTCGGAGAGCACGTTGAGCCTGGCCCGCATATCCTCGCCGCGTTTGGTGTCGTGCGTCCCGGTGGCGAGCATCGTATGCGGCCAGTTAGCGACTTGCTCTCGCATGCGGTTGTGAAAGTGCTCGACCGTGACGCCGGGCGTGGCCGGATCGCCGCCCACTTCGTTGAGCGATGCCAGCGGATAAAAGCGATAGAAGCCGGTGTCTTCGAGCCCCTTGGCGGTCACGGGCCCGGTCACCTGTTGGAACTTGAGCACGAAGCGCCGCCGCAACTGTCGATCTTCATCGGTGAGCCCTTCGGGATCCTCGAGCAGCAGCACCGAAGCGATGAAGTCGAAGAATGAAGCACTCATGGCCGGGTTCCGCCGCTTGGCCGCGCGAATGGCGGACATGATCCGCCGGCGATCCTCGGGATGCACCTCATCGCAGTCCGGGCGAATGTAGGTGCGATAGACCGGGAAGCCGGCCACCACCTCGCGCAAGGCGCGAAATAGCGACAAGCGGGTAAAGTCGCGCGACCAGCGATGTTGCTCGGAAATGCGATCGAGCTGATGAGACAGCGTGTAGAGCTCCGCCGATAGCGAAGCGGACAGGATCGTCCGCTTGCTCTCGTGCAGCACATCGCTCCAGGAGCGCCAACTGCCGAGAAACCGGGCATACGCGTCGCGCAGCGCATATCCCCCCAGTCGATCGACAAACAAGCCGTTCAGCAGATTCAAAAAGTCGTAACCCGTCGTGCCGTGGGTGAGCCAGTCGCGAGGCAGGACTTCATCGTGCGCGAGAATCTTTTCGACGACTGTGTAGAGATGCAGCCGGGGCGGGCCGCCATTTTCATTGAGCGCACGGCCGGTCGCCTCTGCCAGGTTGGCCAGGTACTGCTGCGGATCGGCCAGGCCGTCGGCGTGATCGATTCGAAGTCCGGTCACTTCTCCCTTCCCCACGAGCTCCAGAATCTTGGCGTGTACGGCCTCGAACACCTCGGTGTCTTCCACTCGAATCGCGGCGAGCTCGTCGACATCAAAGAAGCGGCGGTAGTTGATCTCGTCGGTGGCGACCCGCCAGTGGCACAGCCGATAGGGTTGATCAGCCAGGAACTGATCGAGCTGGTCGAAGCTGGCGAGGTCTCCCTTGTTTCCGTTGTAGTCGACGATCGTGCGGTCGATGGCCGCACGGACTTCTGGGCACGAATCCAACAGCCGTTCGAGTCGCCCCGAGGCAACCTCCTTTTCGCGCCGTCGTTCTTGAATCGCATCCGGATCGGTGGCATTGCGGGGCGGCAGATGCTCGAGAGCCGTGATGATGCTCTCCAGCTCCATCCGCTCGGTGACCTCGGCGTCGAGTTTCCTGGCAACGTACTCGAGCGCACATTTGAGCACTTGCACCCAGGTGGCCGGGTCGGTCGGCAGCCGGCGCTCGTAGTAACCGATGACGAGGCGGCCGTTTTCGTAAGCCAGCTTCAACTGCTGGTCTTCCAGCACGCGGCCGAACTGCTCGCCCAACACGGGCAAGAGAACTTTGCCTCGGAGACCTTCCTTCGGCGGGCTCCAATCGATGTCGAAGAACGCCGCGTAGGGTGAGGCCGGACCATTCTCCAACACGTCCTGCCACCAACGGTTGTACGGATCGTCGATTCCCATGTGATTGGGAACGATGTCCACCAGTAGTCCCAGGCCGGCCCCGCGCAGCTTTTCGGCCAGAGCGGAAAATTGCCGCTCATCTCCCAGCGCGGGATCAAACATGGCGTGGTCGACGACGTCGTAGCCGTGTGTGCTGCCTTTGCGAGCCCTGAAAAATGGAGAGAGATAGGCTGCCCCGATTCCCAACTCTGCCAGGTAAGGCACAAGTTCGCGAGCGCGCTCGAACGACAACCCGCTGAGTTGCAGACGGTAAGTTGCGTTGGGAATGGCCGGCGAATTTGCGCTCACGTGTACTCCGTTCGACTGTCCGGGACCATTCGGCCGAGATTTCCGACTGCCCCCGCGACACCTTGTCACCCGGGGACTGGCCATGATAGCACGTTCGGGGCCGCGTCGCATGTAGAAAGTGTGCCACGCGACGAGGTGGATTAAACTCGCGGCGCGCGAGTTGCATCATGGCAGAGCCAAACATTAATTGTTCTCTCGAGACGCTGTTGTGTCGATTTCCGCGCCTGACGACACCCTGCCCTGTTACGAGGAACCCATTCGGCGGATGTCCGTGGGGGCGGAAGTCCAGCCCGGAGGCGGCGCGCATTTCCGCGTGTGGGCTCCAGAGAGCGTGGTCGTCGAGGTCATTACGACCACCGGTCAAATCGAGCCACTGCAATCGGAATCCGATGGGTACTTCAGCGGTTGCCTGGCGGACGCTTCCGCTGGCACGCAGTACTTGATGCGGCTCGATCGCGGTCGCTGGGAAGGCCCCGACCCGGCCTCGCGCTTTCAGCCGGCCGGACCGCGGGGGCCTTCGGTCGTCGTCGATCCTCGAAGTTTTCGCTGGACGGATGATGCCTGGCCAGGGCTCTCCACACGTGGGCAGGTTCTGTACGAGATGCACATCGGGACGTTCACGACGGAAGGAACGTGGCAGTCCGCCAGGCAACAGTTGCCAGCCCTGGCGGAATTGGGGATTACCGCGATCGAGCTGATGCCGATCACCGAGTTTCCCGGCGAATTTGGATGGAGCTACGATGGCTCACACCTTTTCGCCCCAAGTCGTTTGTATGGATCGCCCGACGATTTCCGGCAATTTGTCGATTCCGCGCACCATTTGGGAATCGGCGTACTGATGGACGTCGTTTACAACCATTTAGGCGCGGTCGGCGAACGACTACTGCGATCGTTTTCGGACCACTATTTCTCCAGGCGGCACGAGACTGAATGGGGCGCCGCCCTGAACTACGACGGCCCCCACGCCCGTGAGGTGCGACAATTCATTTAGCCCGCATTTCCCAGATGACCTCTCGATCTTCGGCACATGATTTGCGCCAGACCCTGGAAAACCAGGGGTATTCTGCCGTTTCATGTCGAACT
>Ga0169931_10014909_pt1 | contig 10455 bp, 10 predicted proteins | sample Kivu_15m_20L_FD_129675 | JGI IMG/M metagenome (GOLD analysis project Ga0169931, IMG submission 129675) | Freshwater microbial communities from Lake Kivu, Western Province, Rwanda to study Microbial Dark Matter (Phase II) - Kivu_15m_20L... | ecosystem: Environmental > Aquatic > Freshwater > Lake... | reverse complement strand
GGTCGGGATCCGCTACGGCCTCAACGACCAAGACCCCGTCAAATGGGCCAACGTCGACAACGCCAAGATCACCATCAAAACCCTCTTCGCCGCCACCATCCTCATCCTCGGATTCCGCTACAAAAAGAAGGAATCTGTTTCGCCCGTGATTTGGTGGACTATTGCTGTTCTCGCTCTAGCAAACATCGCGATTGCGGTGTGGTGGTAAGAAAGAATCATGAAACCTCATTAGCAGTGAAGTGCTTTCGGGCCGTGCACCAGCTTGCCGCTTATGCTAGATCAAACCTCTGGCATTAAGTGCGCTAAAGAGTTGGCAAGTGCGCTTGAGGTTTGACTAAATGCTAGGCAAAGTCCCGAATTTGAAACCATGGCTAATTTCTCTTCCTGAGCGAAAAATGGGTCTAATTCAATAGGGGTGTTTTGGATTTCTACTTTTGCCCCGTGATACAAGAGACAATCTTATTCACGCTAGTTCTATTTGTTTGAAATTCTCCGACATACTCCCCTCGTCTCATTACTGAGATATTTTTTGATAAGCGAAATACTTGATCTAAATTATGAGACACCATGAGAATTGCTACACCTTCTCTAGATAGATCTTTCACAAGTTTTTCGACTTTTTTAGTTTCGGCCACACCCAAGGCAGCGGTTGGCTCGTCCATAATAACTAGTGATCTACCCCAATTAGCTGCTCTAGCGATTGCAACTGCCTGCCTCTGTCCTCCTGAAAGATTTCCAATAGGAAGATCAAGATCAGGAATTGAAATTCCTAGAGTTTTGAATAGATCATTTGCCTGTTTACGCATTAACTTTTTGTCTAAAAGTCTAAAAGGTTGCTTGATCAGTTCTCGCCCTAAAAAAACATTGAGAAATATAGGTTGCTGAGTTGCTATTGCTAGGTCTTGACGAACCGTCTCGATTCCCAAACTTCTTGCCTGGGTTGGATTGGACAAGACCACTTCAGATCCTTGAATGCTAATTCTCCCACTATCTGGCTTTAGGGCACCGGAAAGCATTTTTACGATCGTACTCTTTCCTGCTCCATTGTCTCCGACAAGTGCCTTTATTTCGCCTGATCTTAAAGAAATAGAATAATTTCTAACAGCGCTGACCGCACCAAAGGATTTACTTAGATTTTCTACTTCCAAGAAATTACTCATTATTTATTCCAATTCACGTCTGATACTGCACCATTTGCAGCATAAAGTTTCTTCATACTTGGCGAATTACCCTCAATTGATACACCCGTGGTTAGGCCTCGCGTTACAAAAACTTGAGGTCGGAAACCGAAAACGATTGTGGTCCCTATAGGAGGAACTTGACCTTTGATATTAGGTAACAGAATCGCGTAGTAGTCAATCGCTCCTGGCTTTGGCATATCGACGTCGAAAGTTTCCATCCCACCATAGCTATCAATAGCAACAGCCTTACAAGGCGTTTCACCTAGGACAGGATCTCGATACAAGCCTCCTCCTAAAACATAAGCGTTACCGTTATGAATATGTGCAACTTCTGATACATAAGCAACAGAAGGAATTTCAAGAGTATCCTCAAAAAAACTCAAAGGTGTGGTGCCGGTTAGACCATGACCCGGTTCTACTTGAGTGGCGCCATTTTTAGCAAGTAGCTCTAGGCCCACTAACGAGGTCGTTCCGGGCATATTTCTAATAACTTGATAACCTAAAATATTTTCAGCTTGTTCAGAGGCTTGGTTGATCGCATCGGCATTCGGCGTTACCTCCAACTTTTTTTTCTCTTTATTGAAAAGTAATGCGGGAAAACTAGTTATTCCACTAACTTTTACATTACTTATTTTCTGAATCTGTATTAAAGTTTCCTCCAAGTCTTTTACGTGAAAACCACCCTCATGACCGGGATAGAATTTACAATTATCATTCCAAACGCGTAAGAAGATATTTTGTATGACATTACGATCCTTTGCAATACTTGATATTTGCTGAATATGATTAATTGAAAATGCGGTCCAATTTTTTGGACTTAATTCTAACGTGGAATTAAAGAATGCTCTGGGAATCTGTACAAGATGCCCAATATGACCTATTTCTAAACCATTCTTCTTGGAATATATCCCGCATTCAAAATCTACTGCCACGGCATCTGTTATCCCACCTTTTTTTATCGCTGTACATGCGTCAGGATTCCGACCGATTTGTTTCATCATGGCAATGACATTTATTCCAAGTTGATGTCCTCTATCGGCTATTAGAGCGGCATTTTTCGCAATATTTTTGAGATCGAGGGCGTATGTATTGGCTGGCAAAACCCCTTGCTGATGCAATAAGCCAATTGCAGACAAGAATTCATTATTCCGTCGCATTAGTGCGTTAAGAAACATGTGTTCCTCTTCCTCTGATGGACACCGCCATGGAAAGTATTAACACAACTCCTTGAACAATCAATTGCTGCGTAACTGAAAAGCCAGCTAGTAGTAAACCGTTCACAAGCATGGCAAGTAAAACGCTGCCGGCCAGTGCACCATAGATGCTGGCTCGACCTCCAAATAAGGAAGTTCCTCCAATTACAGCTGCTGCGATAACTGTCAAGGTATCGTTCACGCCGATGGAATAAGAAGCGCTCTGGAGACGACCGGCATATAAAAGTCCAGCAAGGCTTGCGCCGAGAGAACCGAGAATTAACACCAGTAATCTGACTTTCTTGACATTAATTCCTAGTGACTCAGCTGCAGCCGAATTATCTCCTACAGCGAGAACCCAAGCTCCGAACCGAGTGTTGAAAAGTAAAATATGTCCAAAAAATACAATTCCCAAAGTCCACAAAACCAATGAAGGAATACCGAGAAATGAACCACTTCCCATAACGCTTACAAATTTTTCGTCAGTAATAGAAAACGTTTTTAGGTCAGTAATCCATCTAGCAATTCCAGTAACAATTCCTAACATAGCCAGCGTGGATAAAAACGAAGGGATCTTTAGTTGATTTACAAGTAAACCGTTTACAAGACCTATGAAGAGTCCACTAAATATCGCCGCTATTGATGCGATAAAAGCATTATCCCCATTCTGAATCACTATCGCAGCGATTACTCCCGATAAACCAACTACTGCACCTAAACTTAAATCTATTTCTTGAGAAGCTAATACAAAGTTTAGAAACACAGCCATAACAGTAATGGGAGCCGCTTGAATCACGATATTGAGAATATTGTTTGAAGTTAGAAAACCTTCTTCTTTAAGGAAGAGAGCAAATAAGAGAAAAACTGTTAGCAACGCAACGTAGACGAAGTTTCTTCTCAGAAAGTTCATGCAATCTCCTCCGAATTTGAAGCGGCTTCTGATTTTTGTCGAAATCAGAAGCCGCTTCTTCCCTATGAAGTTACCTTACTTAAGCGCGTTCTTTACTGCTTTTGGAAGAGGCTTGTTCAAAGACTGCTTCCATCCCGCTTCAACATTGTTCTTTGTAACAGTTAAAGCAGGGGCTATTAGAAATGGCTTTACTTTGGCACCGATAAGACCTAATGCGCCGGCACGAGCCATGCACGAACCAAGTTCATAAGCTTGATCGGCAGTCAAAGCGGCCACATTTCCATTTTTGACCATGTCTACTGCTAGTGGCTCAGATAAATCGAGAGTAACAATCTTGGTTTTCTTATTACCGGAGGCTTTCAGTGCTGCTAATACACCTTCGGCGGGTTGAGCCCAGGTGACATAAACACCACCGAGATTTGGATTTTTCGTAAGCATTGCTTGAGCAATCTCCTGACCTTTTGATGGGTCTGCTAAGCCAACCTCTGAAACAATCTTCATTTTCGGATATTTAGCAAGGATTTGAGCTTTGAATGCTTGGTCTCTCTGATTTGTAACATAATAAGTGGCATCATGATAAATGTAGCCGACTTCGCCTTTGCCACCCATCGCTTTGGCTAATGCGTCAGCTGCTTGTATTCCCATTTGTGCCAAATCGTCAGTTACTATCGTGACAAATTCCTTACCGTAAGTGAATTTGTCTGGAGTGTTTGATAAAAATACCAATTTAACTCCAGCGTCAACCGCTGGCTTATAAGCTGCAGCTGCAGCAACTCCATCGAATGGCAATCCAAGAATCACAGACGGTTTTTTTGCCATTGCATTTTCAACGTTCGCTTTTTGCTTTGCCACATCGAATTGCGCATCAGCAGTCGCAACAACTTTTACTCCTAAGGATTTGAATGTATCGCTTGCGCCTGAATTAACTGCATCAACAAATTCCCCAGATGTGTGCCACAAAAGAGCAGCTGAAAACTTGCCATTCTTTACCTGGTTCTTTTGGCTAGTGGTCACTTTTATGCTCTTACATGCTGTTGCTTTTTCTCCATTTGGGCCCTGAGTAACTGCCGAAGCTGCATATGAATTCGGAGTAGAACCCACGATTAACGCCGAGACAAGCAATAGGGTTTTTACTATTGTTTTTTTGTCTATCACCTTGATTTTTCCTTCCTTTTAGGTTTCCTCCAGCATGAGCCGGCAGGTACTACATCTACATCGACGGCCATGGCAACTCCATGAATCTCGCCAATGAGACTATTGCGTCGTTATATTGCTGTAATTCGATGTGCTCTTGAGGTGTATGGCAGACAGAGATATCGCCACCCGCCCAGTAAACACACGGGATTCCGAGCGCATTATTAACTAAAGGCGCTTCCGACCAATACGGTGCGCCAATAAAATTGCCAGTGTTCGGTGAAATGTTTTTTACGATTTCTTGAAATGAAATCAAATCCGAGTTGATTGAATTCTCAATCGGAGTACCGCCAGTTGGATGATCTCTAGATGCAGAAAAATTGATGTTTATACTCGCACCGTCTGGTATCGAAACCGAGTGGATAACATCACGCAGTTTTTTTGCAGAGCTATCTAGAGATTCGCCGGGTCTTAATTTTCTAATTAAGCTTAATGAGCTAGTTCCCGGAACGGCGATTAAACCTCCTGAAGAAAGTGAAGTCACCAATAAATTTGATTCTCCAATTAATTCATGTCTGTCGCCTAACTTCATTTCTTCATTCAGTTTCCATAAGGCGCTCAAAACATCATGCGTAATCTTCAAGGCATCGATACCTAATTCTGGAGTACCAAAATAGGCTGTCTTTCCTTGAATTGCTATATCCACTATTTGAAATCCCATCTGTGCGACATAAATATCAAGTTTTGTTGGCTCAAGATAAATTGCCAATCTGAATGGAAAACTTAATTCCTGCAAAAATGGAAGCGCTGCTTTTATGCCAAGACTAAGTCCCAAGCCGGGCTCTCCAGACTCTTCATCGGAAACAAACGCCACTACTACCGTCTTGCTTTGCTTTCCAGCTGATTTTTTTATACTTTCAATTGCGGAAATAACGGTCGCGATTCCACCTTTTGTATCTGAGGCACCTCGGCCCCAAATTTTCCCATCTACCAAAACTCCGCAGTGTGGATCACGTCGAGATTCATCCTTGCCAGTCCAATACTCTGTCCATCCATTCGTTGAAACTGTATCCAAATGAGCAATCAGGAGCAATGCCTCTTTCTCTTCACCTTCAAACACCGCGATGACATTTGAACGAAAACTTGTTCCCTTTTGCAATTCCAGAATATTCGGTTTTAACTTACTAATTTCGTCAAACAGATAAGAAGCTAATTTGTCTTCATTTCCAGTGACACTGGGGATCTTGATAACGTTTTGCAATCTTGAAAGAGCTTGATCCGGTTGTTTCTGAACTGAGAACTTCATGATGTCACACCATAATCCAATTTTTGACCTTTATTAATTGCTGTATCTCTAATCTCCTTAACAGCTAAAGACATTGCCCCCACTATTCCTGCTCTCGATCCTAGAGAGGTAGTTCGAATATCAATCTCTCGATTGACTTGATTTTGTAAACTTTTTTTAAGTTCACTAAAGACTTCTTCGCGAGATCCAATTCCCCCTCCCATTATTATTGTGGTCGGGTCTAATATTGCAATTATATTTCTTAGACATGACGATAATTGCTTCACCATACTCTTTGTAAGAAATGTCGCATATTCATCATTATTTTTAGCAAGTAGGAAAATTTCTTCCATTGTAAGTTGATTTCCGGTATTTACTTTGTACAATTTTTCTAGAGCTTTTCCGCCTAGCATTTCTTCTAGTATTTTAGGATTTTGAATATTTTCTTCCAGAATGTCAAAAAGCATGTACCCAATTTCTCCAGCGCCGCCTTTAGAACCTCTGCGAAGCTTTCCTTCCAAGACAACTGCCATTCCAATTCCAGTGCCCAGAGATATAAAAACAAAATCTTCCAACTTGAGCGAATTTTTTTCTCCGACCGCAGCTAGATTGACATCATTTTCAATAATAACTTCAAATTTAAAGTATCCCTTTAGCTGTTTCCTTAAATCTATGCCGTTTAAGTATTCAACATTAGGTGCCATGGATACGATCCCTGTTACCGGATGCACCACACCGGGTACGCCAATTACTAAAAGATCAATTTCTTCTTTCACGCCCGCTTGATTCTTTAAAGTTTGTATTGAATTTGAAATAGCTTGGATTAAATCATTTAAGTTGGTCAATGGGGTCAACCGAGAAAATTCACTTCGAACCTCGCCTGAAAAGTCAATTAGACCTGATCTAAGACTTGTTCCTCCTAGGTCAATGCCGACTGCAAACCTTGCACTAGGTGATAAGCGGTATGTAATGGCGCGTCGTCCTATATGACCCTTTGTACTACCTACAGGCGTAACAAGTTTCATGGCTTCTAGGCCCGAGATTGCCAATGAGACCGTTTGTTTGGACAACCCTGTTATACGAGAAAGTTCTGCTCTTGAACTTGATTCGTGACTGCAAAAAAGTTGAAAAATTATCTGCTTATTTGAATGTGTGGGATCAAATTCAAGATTTGCAGCTAGTTTGTTCGTCACGCGAACAAACTAATCCTCTGTTCAGCGTCAGTCAATACCCTATAGCCCTTCTTTTGGCCTAGTCTGAACTAACGGTAACCACTCTAAGTCGACTTCAGAAGGATCGGTATTGGTGCGTAGCTACAGACCGCAACCGCCTTTGATTCAACTTTGTAAGGAGCATGTGTAATCCTTGCGGAGACGAGAGGATTTGAACCTCCGAAACCCTTTAGGGGTTAAACTCATTAGCAGTGAGGCGCACTAGACCGGGCTATGCGACGTCTCCAGTTATTAGGGGAGTTTACCGCCCTAATTAAAAAGTTTGTATTGCCTAGTATTTCGACTATTTTCGCCTATTTCAGAGCGCTCCTCGCCCACCGATTGTCAAGTTTTTGGAAGGCAGATGAGCCAGTTGGTCCATGCTATGACCGTTTGCATTCTTCTTGTAATTGTCGATTCGCTATAACTCCTTCCGTTCTTGCTGATTTCGACAAGTTGACGAGCCTTCACCTCAGACGGCTTACCATTCTTTCTCCACTCCAGATATAAATCCTGAACTCCTGGAATCGAAAAAACCAGTTTTGCTAGTGCGAGATACTTTTCCCTGTATTCCAAAGAGAAGATGTTATGTGCTCTTTCCGTCGCTACTCTTAAAGTGACGCCATCAACCCCTTCTTCGCTGTTCGCCAGCCCCAGATATCTTGCAGCATTCCAATAGTAATCACTTTGCCTTGGGTCAAACGCGTAGTGTTCTGCCAGTTCGTTCTGGGTCATTGATGATTCATCAAGCAAAATTGCCACTAAATCAACTACTCGCTCGAAACTATCGGCTTGAGGAAATGGAGTATCTCCTGGGCGTAACTCCTCTAGGTCTACATTTGCCAAATTGTCTAAATCCTTAGTGGTGATGCTCTCATGCGAAAGCATAAAACGGCCATGCTTTGTTAAGTGTGCTGAGGAAAAGTCGTCCTCTCTTTCAAATTCAAACTTAAAGAAGTCGAATACGTCATTAGAATATGTTAGAAATATGGGAACGACTGGCTTTTTTATGCGGGATTTCCATGTCCTATAAGGGTAATAGAGTTGCCGCAAATTAAAGTTTGACGCCGCATGATTCTTGGCTTCTAGAATATAGAAGGCATTTGTGCCCTCATATCCCGCATCTATTTCAATTTGTGCTTTTGAAACTGTCAACTTTTGAACGCCTCCACCCACTAAATTAACTTTAAACTCAAATTCTGGAGTCCTGTGTTTTCCCGAAATCGTTAACTCCGTCTTTTCCCCAAAGAAAGTTTCTAAGACTTCTGAGACGTTTGCAGCATTTATTACTTGAGGTTCGGAGGTTAGTTTTCTAAAGTTCAAAGTTTCATAGGTTGAAGGCGTCGGTAGTTTTCTTACTTCACTACCAGGGATTCTCCACTCTGGGAGATTCTGGAAGATGTCAAAAGGTCCTATTCGATATGCAGAATTTGAAATAGTAAGTATTGAGAGTTCATTCTTAGCAAAAACTTCTGGAAGATTTTCTTTGTGGTCAATTTTCCCCAATAAGCGCGGCTCTAAGTTATCCAAGTCCTTTATCTGCTGGCTTGTTATATCTGCATATCCATCTCTGTGTATTGTTTCTAGCAGATGGTATTCATCAAACAGTCTTTGCCAGTTAGCACTCTTATTTGATTTGGTAACCATCTCGTCAATATCTATCCAACTAGTTTGACCTTAGCCAAATTGAAGAGAACTTTTGAATTGAAATTTATACCTATGATTTCACTCACCGTGCCCCTGCTTGAAGCCTTAGCAGAAATGCTTCTTCCTGCTGTCACCGTTTGCAGATTCAATATCTTTCCAAAAATTTGTCTTGTCAATTGAGTATCTGAGTTTGAGAGTATCACTCGCACCCCTCTATCCGTTAGACCCTGAATGGCACCAGCAAGGGCATATTGGTCTAAAACTCCAAAGTCTTCCTTTGCGTACTTAGAGAAATTTGAGGTTGTATTCAAAGGTACATACGGTGGGTCCAAGTAAACGACATCGCCTTCAGTTGCTTGCTCTAGAGCAGCAACATAAGAAAGATTTGTGATTCTCGAGTCTTGAAGCCTAAGACTCACAGAACTTAAGTTCTGACGATCATAGATAAGAGGATTTTTCAACTTACCCCAAGGAACATTGAACTCTCCTTTATTATTCACCCTCCATAGACCGTTAAAGCAAGTTTTATTTAAATAGATAAATCTGGCCGCCCGCTTAATTTCACTCTTCGGTATCTGTTTTCTAATCTCTTCATAACGCTTCCTTGATGTATCTCTAGCAAGTGAGTCCAATTCAATCATCAGTTTCTCCACACAATCTCTAATCATTTTATAGGCGATGATTAGGTCCTCATTTGAGTCATTTAAACACAGTTGTTTGCCGGGGACGAAAAGGCGACTACTAGAGTTACCTAAATGAAAAGTGACTGCACCGCCACCTAGAAATGGTTCGTGATAGCGATTTAAAACTGGATTAAAGTCGCTTGGAAACACACTTACTATTTGCCCGGCTAGTCGCCGCTTTCCCCCTGCCCATCGAAGAAATGGATTCGGTAAAGATGCATGCTGGGCCATCAATACTCCTCAGGGTCGGCTTACTCGGCAATAATAGGTTGCCATGCTGACAAATTGGTCTATCAATTGATGTGGTGAATTGATATGCTCAACATTGTTGCGACGAAGAGTGAAGGGAGCAACTCTTGAAAGTCATAGATTTGATTAAAAGAGGGCTGCTCAAAGAAGGACAAGTACTAGTCTGGCCAAGAAAAAAGAGTGGCCAGGTACATGAGGCGACAGTTCTTTCGACCGGCAAGATAAGAACCCTTGATGGTATAGAGCACAACACGCCTTCGGGTGCGGCTAAGCATCTGAATTCTTCTCGGCCAATAGATGGCTGGAATGCGTGGAAACTCAAAGGAACCAAGACTGCACTCTCCGAAATCCGAGCAAAGGCCTCCCAGGTAATCTAAAGCACAGCCCTTGTTTAATGCTTGGATGTTAAGGGCTGGGGAAAGTACTCGCTTAAGAAGCATCTCCTTTATGCGTAGGCTTAAGAAACTCATTCTTAAAAAAATTTTTTTAATTTAGACACCAGCCTTACCAACTTGGGTCCAAACTATACATCGTCTTTTAAGCGGGTCGGCGTTTTATGAAGCACAAGCGATTCCATCGCCATCAGCATCAAGGCGGTGGACATCGCGGCCGATTACTTTGACCGGTACGAGGCCGAGTTTTTTGATATCAGCGCAGTTTAAATCTGGTGGAAATACTGGAATGCAGCCTTCGTAATTGGGATCGCATTGCCAGGTTGGGGTTGTGGGGGCTTGGCGAATTGTTGTGAGTGCGCGATAAGGATCAAGTTTTGTTCCAGGGCATGCGCTCCAAAGTCCTAATTTCTTATCGCGGGCGGATTCGGCAGCTTTGAGTAATTCTGTGGAGTAGCGGCCGAGTTCGCGTTTATAGAAGTATGGAGTTGCGGCGCCGATTTTGACCATCTCGAGATTGATGTTGACCTTGCCTTTGAAGATGTAGCGGAGAATGCGGCCGTATGCATC
>Ga0169931_10014907_pt1 | contig 10455 bp, 7 predicted proteins | sample Kivu_15m_20L_FD_129675 | JGI IMG/M metagenome (GOLD analysis project Ga0169931, IMG submission 129675) | Freshwater microbial communities from Lake Kivu, Western Province, Rwanda to study Microbial Dark Matter (Phase II) - Kivu_15m_20L... | ecosystem: Environmental > Aquatic > Freshwater > Lake ... | reverse complement strand
CTGTGCTTTCGGGAATGGTTTCACTTTGTATTTAAATTTACCAAATGACTTGGATTTTCCGTCCTTGTCTTTGCCACTCAGCGCAATGTTCACAAATTTTGAAGTACCGGTGACGTTCACGTAGTAACCATCATATTTGTTGCCATCTGCGTCGGTCCATGAGGCTTTTGTGGCTGTACCACCTTCTACAGAGATAGAAGAACTTACAGCACCTGCAACTACAGGAACCACTTTGTTGTTCCAACCTTTGTAGAGTACACTCATTTCAGGCAAAGAAATTGAACCTTGCGCTTTGACAACGGCAACTTTCCATTCCCAGTCACTAGAATAAGGAACGCCTGATTTATTGACGATAGTAACTGTACCTTTAACATTCATGTCTGACATTCCTGCTTTCATTTTGATTCGGCCGATACCATCTTTAACTTCAACATTACCAGAACCAGAGGTTACAACTGGATTCTTGTCAGAGTCATAAGCCGCCATAGTGACAAGTAATTCGATTTCTTCTCCGGCTGTAGCAACACCGGGGCCGCTAACGAGTTGCTGAATTTTATTGAAAGAGAATTCTCCCGTGGTCACCTTCGATTTCAAAAGGTTGACAGCTTTTGCACGAGCCGCTAAGATTTCGTTCTGCATAGAACTCAAAGAAGCGAGTGCACCCACCAATGGCGCGTGGTCAAAAGTACGACCTAACCAGTGGATATTTTTTGCTTCGTGGTGATCTGCAAACTCTTGTTTTGTCAACTCTTGATAAATAGAAAGCAAGGCTTCCATATCTTCAGGATTTACTTTGTTACCTGGCGCGCTGAACATTTTCTTGATTTGTTTCTCTAGGTCTTGGAAATCTTTGTAAGCGTTGATTTCTTTCACTTTGATTTTCCAATTGTTCTTGTCACCTTCGCGGTAATTACCTGAAATTTCTACAATTGATTTACGAAGTCCTTTGTACAATTCCCAAAGTTTCTTACCCTTTTTTGTAGGGTCTATATTTGCGATTTCAGAACCCACGATTTCGTGCATAGGCACATCAAAGTTTTCTTTTTGTTGAATAGCTTGTAAATATAAACGCGCTGGCAACAAAGGAGTGCTTGGGTTGTATTTTTTCCAAACAATACTTTCTTTGTCGTTTGGTTTTGCAGTTTTGACCTTTTCTGGGCCTTCAACCTTACCGATAAGTTCGATCTTAAGCTCGTCGACATACTTAATAAAAACGGCGACGTTCTTATCAATTTTGTCCATCATTGCCAAATACTTCTTGATTTTTTTTGCTTTAGCACGACCAGCTTCATCTTTTGTTACTGAAGCGAGTTCGTCTGTCAATGCACCTCTTGCTGCCTCACCACGTTCGTATTGCGTAACACTACCACGTTGGATGTTGTCTTCAATCGCTACGAATGCATCGAGGATTTGTTTAGACACGTTCAACGCAAGAAGCGCGGTTAGTACCAAGTACATGAGACCAATCATCTTCTGTCTTGGGGTTTCCTTACCACCTGCCATTTTCTTTAATTTTTAATGTGTTATTAATAAAATAAATACGGAATTAAAGAAAGGGATTAACCTCTCATTGCACGCAACATGTTACCATATACGTTGTTCAAATCAGTAAGATTTTGAGACAACATCGCCATGTTTTCACGGTAAGAGGCTGTATCCTTAGCAGATGCAGCGAGGTCAGCCATAATAGCCTTGATATTGTCTTGAAGAACGCTCATTTGATTCATGCTCTCAAGGTAGTCTTGAGAAGATTTCAACTGAAGCTCGTAAACGTTATTGAGGGCACCAAGATTTTGACCTAATTTCTGCATTTCTACACCAAAATTACCTAGACCTTCACCAGTAATTCCAGCAATAGCACTTGCAGAAGCAGCGTACTGCTCAGTCAATTTGCTTAATCCTTCAGATGCATTCTCTAAGCTCTTAACATAAGAATCTGTAGCGCCTACTGCTGTAGAAACTGCTCCCAAAGATTTGGCGTTGTCTGCAAGATTAGACATGCCATCTTTTAATTTTGAAAGTAAGGCTTGGTCGATACCTGCTTTGTCGAGTTCTTTAGCAAGATGATCAGCAGCACCTCCGCCAGCCAAACCACCTTTTTTCAAAAGTGGCAATAAACGGTTTTCGTCATTATTTTCTTCAACGCCTAATTCAGGGAAAACGCGCGTCCAATCAAGCTCCTCATGCAAAGGTTCCATCGCAATAAATGCAAAGATCAATGATTCTGTGATAAGACCTACAATAAGCATTTGATCAGCACCAGGCCAGTGCATGATTTTGAATAAGGCACCTAAGATTACTACCGATGCTCCGTAACCTGTTACATACTTAACAATAAGCCTATATCTGCGCGAAGCAAAAAATCCACCATTACCACTCATAATTTTTGTTTTTAAGAATTAATTAATTGATTTATAGTTTAGTTTAGGATAATATCTGTTTGAATCTCTTCACCATTTTCTTGTTCGATGTCTTTACCACCGCGACCTAAATGGGTCATGGTGTTACGGAAACCGATATAACTTTTGGCTGTATCTTGGTATTCATAAGTGCGAGTTGCATTCATTAGATAGTAGCCGATGTCTTTCCAAGATCCTCCACGCAATACTTTGCGTTTTTTGACCGGTGCATCACCATCTTTGGCGTCGTATTCGAAATCTTGGGCCATGTCGTGAGCAAATTCGTAGGTAGATTCGTCGTAGGCAGTTGAGCACCATTCGGCAACGTTACCTGCCATACAGTACAAACCAAAACCATTCGGATTGTATGAGTAAACTTTTACTGTGTAAAAACCACCATCTTCGAAGTAGCGACCACGCATTGGCTTGAAGTTTGCCAAGAAACAGCCACTGGCATTTCGGATATATGGACCACCCCATGGATATTGTGACATATCGAGGTCACCTCTTGCGCCGCGCTCCCACTCTGATTCAGAAGGTAAACGGAAGTCGTTTACGAATAAATCACCGTTGGCTTGTAACCAAGAATGGAAAATTTGTGTTCTCCATACAGAGAATGCTTTTGCTTGAGACCAAGTAACACCTACAACTGGGTAGTTGTCATAGGCTGTGTTCCAGAAGTAGTTTTGTGTCATGGCTGAGTGATTTGCGTAGGTGAAATCACGAACCCAGCAAAGCGTATCTGGATAAATATTAATACGTTCTTTGATTATAAAGCGCGAACGATCAGAGTGACCACGGATGGCATTGTGAGCACCTTTGCTGTTGGTGTAACCTAAATCCAAATCTTGACCTGGATTTTGAAGAATAGTACCACGCAATGAGTTGGTGTCATTGATTTTGCTAAACTCAGACCACTGTTCAGTTTCAATAGTTGTATCAACCCAAACTTTGTTGGTATTTTGATCCATGGTCATGAGGGCTGAACGGTGCAAATCATTGGATTTGTAGTCTTTGTTAAGTGGCTCGCGACGTGAGCGCTGGTAAAGCGTGTTTGGCGCCTCTTTATCTAGACTATCATATGCATAAGTTTTGCGCGCATCGATAGATTTGGTAATCACTTTACCACGACGAGCTGCCTCTTTGTAGTCAATCCAATAATAATCAAAATACAGAAGACGGGTGTCAATTTCTCTGCGGTTGTAGAAACGCTCAGATTCTGACAAATACATGTCTGATAACATAAATGCTATTTCTGGATCTTCGTAATCAACTGGCTCTAACCAATTTAAAGTGAAGTATTTGCGGTTTTCTACGCGACCACCTTGATTGTACTTGGTTTTAGTAGAAGCGCCTTTTGCACTTGTTTTGTCTGGCGCGTTTTTCTTGGCGGCACCACTGTACATTTGAAAAATGCCACGAAGGTCGTCGTCAGACATGACGACGTCGTATTTTTCATCTGGGCCGTTTGTTATTCCGTACTTTTTTTGGTCATATTGAAAACCATTGACCAATTTTTTACCTTTTCCTTTGGATTTGTCGTAGTTGCCCAACATGGTCATGATGGTTTTGTCCACCTCTGCATTATTGGTTGAATCCATGAAGAGCTGGAATGGCGTGTTACCACCTTGAACGTCAGAACCCATGTCCATGAGGCTGCGATATGGTTCTTTGAAGAAGTTATCAGGGATGTTGATCCAACGCTCAGCTTCTTCGTCGTAACTACGGCGATAAAGTTTTTCACGTGCAATGGAATCACGCACCCAGTGTACAAATTGGCGATATTCGTTGTTAGAAATTTCGGTTGCGTCCATGTAGAAAGCAGGAACAGACACCGTGCGCTTGCGCGCTGTGTGCCAACCCATGATGTCTTCATCGTCTTCACCGGCCTGATAAGCACCAGATGGAACGTAAACCATTCCAAGTGGAACTTTGCCAGGTCCGAGGACGTCTGGATACCAGGTGTCTCTACCACTCACACCTACTAAATTACCTTCGATGTCGCTACAAGCGTACATGAAGCTAAGAACAAAGAGAAAACTTAAATACTTTTTCATTCGTTTGTTTTTGGTTCTGACCTACTCCCAAATTACTTGCTACAGGTTTAATTTCGGGTATAACGTAAGAACGATATAAATGGTTACATTTTTTCCTCTTATAACCAACGAGGGTGTCTTGCTTTCGTTTTTGGAGGCGGCGGCAAGAAATAACAATATTTAACCATCATTTCGTGAGAGCCTCTTGAAATGCTAGCCAATTTATTAATGTTGATATCATAAGAATAGCCAACATGGAAGTTTGGAATTGGTGAATAACCTGCCATGAGTGCAATGGCATCTGAGGTGCGGAATGTGAGGCCACCGTAGGCAGGATTACCCCCGAGATCCATCATGTAGCGCGCATTGAAATCAACTGAAAACTTAATAAGGTCTGTGCGAACAAGCATTTGCGCATCGATGTTGTTACCAGTACCGAACGCGTCTTTGAAAATATAACCCCCCATTAGGTAGTAATGACGTGCAGTCTGGAAAGACAGCGCCAAATTGTTTGGGTCTGCGGCTAAATCTGCCTCTGAAAGGTGAGTCGATGAAAAGCCTGCGTAATAATTCTTTGCTTGGAAGTAGAGCCCGAAATTCGCATCGAACGCGGTTGCCGCAAAACCTGTTGGTAAGGAAGGGTCATTGGTTGTTGTTGGCGGAACCCAAACTGGATCCATGCCGTAGTTCATGATGCCCAAGCCAACACCAACACCTAAAACACCGATTCTTCCGATTTGAACAGGATACGAGTAATTAAGTAATACTGTATTTTGACGCGAAAAACCAATAGCATCGTGGTAAAAATTAACACCAACTCCACCTGGGAAAAAACGCGATAAATTCCCTTCTACATTTAATACAGCAGAGTTTGGCGCACCGTTTACTTTATCCCATTGATTGCGATAGATGGATGTGGCACAAAAGCCATTGTACATGTCAATACCTGTTTTACCTGGGTTGATGCTCATTTTGTCAAACATAAAATGCGTGACAAGCTTGTCTTGTTGTGCGTAGGAAGTAAACAACAAAACAGAAAAAGCAGCAGTTAGTAGTCTGTTATTCAATAGCATAAGCGTAGTTTAGCATATAAAAAACTGTCCTATTTTCATAGAATACGACAATTTCAAGGTGCTAATGTAAAGAATTCTAATGGAAAATAAAAGGCTTTTTTTAATAAAAAGGTCAACCTAGTTTTTGATAAGTCTTCCACCATAAATCTGGAAGTTCATTTTTCATGGCGTTATCATAGTCTGACTTGTTGCATGGCACCATATGATGGCGCTCAAATCGAGAACCGCTTTGAGGCGGGTATGGAACTTCCATCCACCAACGTGCCGACTTATTGCTTTTGTAGAAAATGAGTTCTCGTGATACTTCATCCATGAAGACGGTAAATTTGGTGTAATCCGCTTTACTTCCGAATGGAAAATCCCCAACTCTTGCAAAATAACCTTGAAGAAAGTACCATATACCTTCAGCTAAAAGTGAGGTGCCAACCTGACCGAGCGTTTCCTCCGTGAAAAATCCGATTGAGCTTACTTTGTCTGAAATTCCAGCGTACTTACAGACTTGACAAAATTGGGCAGCTGTAAATCCGTTTGGAGCGCCAGTAGTACTGCCTATGTCTGCAGCTTTTATTGCTTGCAAATCGATACTGATGATATCGGCATTGCGCAAATGGGGCTCTGCAAGGCGAAAATCTTGATTGAATTCACCTAGACGACAAGTATCAAAGAATAATTTTTCGAAGAGATCAAATTCAGCCGCCGGAGCATAGGGTTGTTGGAGACCAATGGCGGCATGATTAAAAAGATAACAAGGGCGCTGAACGAGCATGTGACCCAAGTAATTTTTTGAATGCAGGGATTCGTCGGCACTGCCTATATCGATGCTGCGATCGATTGCGCAGGTATTGACGAGCTGTTCTAATTTTTCATAACCTTGATACAAAGCCATAGTAAGATCCTGACTACCACCAACGACAATCGTAATAATTTGATTTTTTACCAACTCACTGACGACATTAGCAAGCGCAAAATAGGTGTCTTGAATGGTCGCGCCCGGCTCTATTGAACCTAAATCATAGATTGGTAATTTCCAATTGGCTTCCGGATGCAAGCTATAAAACAGGCTACGGAATGCCGAAATTGCATGATTGGTGTTGTTGGCTCCACGGAATTCGGGAACGGAAATCAATGCACATCCAGGGCCCTTGAGCTCAGGGAAGGTTGCCACATAAGACGCAATAACGGAGCCAAGTTGATTTGCTTCAAAAGAGAAAGCCGCAGTATTCGGCTGAAAATAAATGGACAGATCGGTCATTTGGAAAGTATTTTAGCGATATCAGGCTTAAAGTAAAGTTCGGATTTGAGTACTTTTCCATCAGCGCGGTAAATTGGCTTTCCATCGGCGTCTAGTTTGCTCATGTTTGAGCGCTGAATTTCTTCAAAAACCTCCTCGATTTTATACTGAAGTCCATGGCGAAGAATGGTGCCACATAAAATATAAAGTTGATCGCCAAGGGCGTCAGCAATTTCAACGATATCGCCATTCTTAGCGGCCTCAAGGTACTCCTCGTTTTCTTCTTTCATGAGGTCAAAACGAAGTTGTACGTCGGCAACGCTCAATGTTGAAGTTGGCAATTGGTTATTTTGTATGCCAAATGCATCGTGAAATTGAGCAACGGCGCCAATTATTTCTTTGAATTCCATGTTCAGTATTTAATTAAAATTGAAATGGTCTCAGCCACTTTTTGTGCATTTGGTAACATTGCCGCTTCTAGTGCGGAGTTAAGAGGGACGGCAGGTGCATCTATCGATGCGACTATTTGGATGGGTGCATCTAGCTGTCCGAAACAACTTTTTTGCAACCTTCCGGCGATTCCTAAAGAAAAACTATTTTCGGTGGTCTCCTCTGTAACTATTAAAATTTTACCATGGCGCTTCGTAAGTGCCTCTATACTGTCGATATCGAGCGGATTGATACTGCGCAAATCTAAGATTTCGACTTGATCGGGGAATTGTGTAGCTGCTTCTGTACTCCAATAAACACCTCTTCCGTAGGTAATGATGCCAATGGAGTTGCCCGTTTGAATTTTTGAGGCAGCGGCTTCTTGAACGATACGTGCTTTGCCGATTGGAATCATGTAATCTGCGCTTGGCTCGATGCTCATGGCGCCTTCGGTGCCCGGTATTTTGGACCAATATAAACCTTTGTGCTCTAAAATAACGACTGGATTAGGGTCGTAATAAGCTGCCTTTAAAAGTCCTTTTAAGTCGGCACCAGAGGAAGGATAAACAACTTTGATCCCACGGATATTTGCCAAAACCGACTCGACACTTGAGGAATGATATGGACCTCCGGAACCGTAGGCGCCGATGGGTACGCGGATAACACAACTTACAGGCCACTTTCCATTGGAAAGATAGTTAGATCGAGAAACCTCAGTAAATAATTGATTGAGTCCTGGCCAAATGTAATCGGCAAACTGAACCTCTACAATGGGCTTCAGTCCTACTGCCGACATTCCAACAGTTGAACCGATAATATAGGCTTCTTGGATTGGTGTATTGAAAACGCGATCGTCACCGAAAGTTTGGGCCAAAGTGGCTGCCTCTCGAAAAACCCCTCCTAGTCTACCGCCAACGTCTTGGCCATAAAGCAAGGCCTCAGGATGCGCTTCCATGATTTCACGCATGGCAAAAAGAGCGGAGTCAACCATGACGGTTTTCTTTTTGCCCGCTGGGGCGCGCTCGCCTACTTCTTCAATAATAGGTGTTGGCGCAAAAATATGATCTTGTATACTATTTGAGTCTGGATCAGGCGCATTGAGCGCGCTTTGATAGGCCGCATCAACTTCTTTGCGAATTTTCGCTTCCAAATTAATGAATTCGGCTAATCTTACGTTCTGCTGCTCTAATGCGGCTCTGAGTTTTGGATAAGGGTCGGCCTTTGCCGCTTCTTCGAGGTCGTCGCGGTACCATTCTTTGCGAACGCCAGAGGTGTGATGACCCAGTAACGGAACTTTGGCATGTATCAAAAAAGGACGGCGTTCTTTGCGAACTGTGGCAATGACTTGCTCAACAACTTCGTAACAGCCCCAAAAATCGGTGCCGTCAATGGTACGCACTTCAATGCCGTGAAATCCTTTGATATATTCAGAGATATCTTGAGCTCTTGTTTCTTTGGCAATGGCTGAAATATCCCATCCGTTGTCTTGAACCAAATAAATAATTGGATACTGCTTAAGGGCCGCCATTTGAAAAGCTTCAGAAACCTCGCCCTCAGTACAGGAAGCGTCGCCAAGAGAACATACCACCACTGGCGCATCCTGAGCAGACCAATCGGCAAGCCCTGTTTTTTCTTTGTATTGAATCCCCATGGCAACACCTGTAGTGGGAATTGCTTGCATGCCCGTAGCAGACGATTGATGTGGAATTTTTGGTAAATCTGGGCGATTCAATGATGGATGCGAATAATAAGTGCGGCCACCAGAAAAAGGATCATCTTTTTTGGCAAAGACTTGCAGCATGAGTTCTTCTGGCTTCATGCCGATTCCGAGCAATATGCTGTCATCACGATAGTACGGAGCAACCCAATCTTGGGCTTTAAGTTGCATCCCTACAGCAAGTTGAATGGCTTCGTGGCCACGAGATGTGGCATGCACGTATTTAGACGTGATCTCTTTATTAGCCTCGTATTTTTCAGCCATAGTTTTAGCGGTGCACATAAGTTCAAAGGCACGCCAACTGAGCTCTTTTTGCTTTGATTTTGACATTTTGTTGATTCGGTAAGGCAAATATAAGCATTGCGCTTGCATTTCATCTTTGTTTGATTCGAACAGACTTTGGTATTTTTGTCAAAAAAATAAAACAATGCTCGGACTCCAAATGGCCACCGACCCGCGCTGGGTGCGTATCGTAGAAAAAAATATTGAAGAAATCCTAGTAGACCACGCCTATTGCGAACAAAAAGCAGCAAGCAATGCGATATCTTTGATTGTGCAGTACCCGCAATACACCGATTTAGTCGAAGCAATGAGTGCCATTTGCAAAGAAGAAATGGAACATTTTGAGTTGGTTCATCAAAAATTAAAAGACCGTGGCTTGCAACTTGGATTTGAAAGAAAGGACCCTTATGTCAATGACCTTGCGCTTTATTTAAAGCGCGGCAAAGTGAATAGCACCCCGGAAGGTGTTTTTGTAAATAAAATGCTTTTTGCCGCAATGATTGAAGCCCGCAGTTGTGAACGATTTAAAATCCTTTCAGAGGAAATTGACGATGCCGACCTTCGCAAATTCTACAGAGAACTCATGGAAAGTGAGGCGCGGCATTACACGACCTTTTTGGCCTTTGCTCGCAAATACGGACAAGGAATAGATGTTGATAAGGCCTGGAAAGACTTTTTGGCTTATGAGGCAGAACTCATGGCTAGTTATGGTAAAAAAGAAACGATGCACGGTTAGGTGCATCGTTTCTTTTTGGTGATGGGGAGGTCTTTAAAACGAGAGTAAAATTCCGGCATTCACACCACGCGCCTTCAGAGCTGCTCCTTCGTTAAAGACGTCTGATAGGCCATAGGTTACGTATAAACTCCAATCGCCGTAACCGACAGTTGCCATGAGGCTTGCTTGAAACGGGTTGAATTGGAAATCATCTTTGGTTTTGTCTTTGTTCTTTTTGCCATCAGACTCCCATTTTTGAACCTGACGTGCGTCTACACGAATACCACCAACAACGCCTGCTGAAATATTCCAAGCGGCATTTGGATTTTTATTAGTAGAAATCTGCAAGAGTAATGGGGCTTGAAGATAGGTTGAGGTGAGGACATTTTTAGAATAGTTCAAACCTGTATTCACGCCAACTAAAGTATCATTAACAACAGTTAGATCGTAAGCTCCCTTGAGCGCGTAACGGTTCCATTGAAAACCTAAGCCAGTAACCACACCTAAATAATCTTTTAAAATTGGAAAGCGTTTTTCAGCAAAATTGACTTGGAGTCCGATACTTTTAGCAGG
>Ga0169931_10014906_pt1 | contig 10457 bp, 9 predicted proteins | sample Kivu_15m_20L_FD_129675 | JGI IMG/M metagenome (GOLD analysis project Ga0169931, IMG submission 129675) | Freshwater microbial communities from Lake Kivu, Western Province, Rwanda to study Microbial Dark Matter (Phase II) - Kivu_15m_20L... | ecosystem: Environmental > Aquatic > Freshwater > Lake ... | reverse complement strand
TTCTGGTTTCGGGTTCTGGTTTCGGGTTCTGGTTTCGGGTTCTGGTTTCGGGTTCTGGTTTCGGGTTCTGGTTTCGGGCTTCGGGTTCGAGGGAGGGTCGAGTGTGTTGCAGGGGTCTGGCGGGGTTTTCCGGACCTACCGTTTCCTGGCCCATCGTCCGAACACCTGTTCGGCTCGGTCACTCTAGGGAACAGGTGTTCGTTCGTCAACCACCGAACGAACAAATGTTTGACTCTCAGGGCGAACACCCGTACGATTCACCTCCATGAGCCAGCCCGCCACCTCCCGCCCCGCCCTCACCGTTCGCCAGCGCGCGATTCTCGAATGCATCGAGGCCTGCATGACCGACCGCGGTTATCCGCCCTCGGTGCGCGAGATCGGAGAGGCCGTCGGTCTCACCTCCCCCTCCACCGTGCACAACCACCTCAGCACCCTGCAACGCCTCGGCTACCTCGAGCGCGACCCCAATCTGCCGCGGGCCATCAAGGTCAACTGGGACCGCAACAGCGGAGCCGTGATCGAGCGGTCGCGCGTGCACCACGTTCCCCTGGTCGGCGACGTCGCCGCCGGCACCGACGTCCTGGCGCACGAGAACGTCGAAGAACTTCTTCCTCTCCCGGCCGACTTCACCGGCGACGGCGAGCTCTTCATGCTCCGCGTTCGGGGCGAATCCATGATCGAGGCCGGAATCCTCGATGGTGACTTCGTGGTCGCCCGCCAGCAGTCCACCGCCGAGGTCGGCGACGTGGTGGTGGCCGGAATCCCGGGCGACGAGGCCACCGTCAAGACGTTCGACCGTCAGGGTTCGAGGATCGTGTTGCGTCCGGCGAACGCCCGTTTCGAGCCGATGATCTTCGATGCCGACGACGTGCGGATCTTCGGCAAGGTTGTCACGGTTCTCCGCCGGCTCTGAGTCCGACCTCGCTCAGGCTCGATCCTGCGGCGTGGGTGGCGCCCATTCCGAGTTCGTCGGCGATCCGAAAAGAGGCGGCTCGACGCCCCACCCTCCGGGATGAACCGGTATCTCCGAACGACGGCGTCGTCGTCCTCGCATCGTCAGCACGAACGCGATCGTCATCACCACCAGAGACGCCAGCACCAGTACCGCACCCACGATGAGCAACGGTTGTTCCTCGGGAACGAGTCGCGGCCCGACGGCAACCACCGCGTCGTCAACGTCGGACGCCACGGCGATTCGGTAGGTCGAACCGCTCTCGAGGGTCGCCCGGAACACCGCCCGGCCCTCGTGTTCGGGCAACGTGTACGACGCGTCGGACACCGCGACCATTTCGATGCTCTCTCCCCCGCCGTCGATCACCTCGATCTCGACGTCCGGCGTGGTGTCCAGGTCGACCCGTCGCCCGTCGTTGGAGCACGATCCCACCTCGGGAATCTCGGCGAGCGTCTCGGAGTAGAAGTAGTAGCGACCACCCTCGGTCACCTCGATCGTGCTCACGCATCCGGCGGGCACCCGAACGAAGTCGGTCACCCGCGCCGAGTCGCGCAACACCGATGCCACCGCCAGACCGAGGCCGACTGCACCCAGCAAACCACCGCACCACCAGAGCCAGAAAGCAGCCGAACGAGACCTCACGAGTCGATCCTCACGAATCGTTCCGATCGACCCGGCCCGACGACCCGGCCAACCGACGCGCCACGAGTTCGAGGCGCGACTCCGGCTGAACCACGGCCACCCGAACGTGATCGGAACTCGAGGCTCCGTAGAAGTCGCCCGGGCTGACCAGAGCCCCTCCCTCACGCGCCAACTTCTCGGCGAAGGCCCAGGCGTCTCCGACCCGGAACCACAAGTAGAAGCCACCGGCTGGCAGCGGCACCTCGACCCCCGCCCAACGCGAGAGCACGTCGGCCATGCGCTCGAGGCGTCGGCGATACAGGTCGCGTTGAACCACGACGTGCTCGTCGTCGTTCAGTGCCACCACCGCGGCGGCCTGCGCCGGGCCCGGCACCATCATTCCGACGTGCTTGCGCACCTCCGAGAGATACGACACCAGTTCCGCGTCGCCGGCGTACGCACCGACGCGAACCCCCGCGAGATTGGAACGCTTCGAGAGCGAGTGCAACGCCACCACTCCGTTCGATCCGTGTTCGAGAATTGTTCGCGCCGGACCCTCCCACGTGAACTCGGCGTAGCACTCGTCGCTGAAGACCGGAACCCCCCGCGCTCGACCCCAAGCGGCCGCCGCACCCAGATCGTCGAGGCTCCCACTCGGATTGGCCGGACTGTTGACCCACAGCAGCAACGCTCGCGCGGCATCGGTCGGATCGACCGAGGCGAGGTCGAGACGACCGTCGGGTCGCACCGACACCGGTACCGCCCGGCAGCCGGCCAGGATCGCCCCCATCTCGTAGGTCGGATACGAAACCGCCGGGTAGAGGACCGTGTCGCGTTCGGGTGAACGCAGTTTCATCCACTGCGGCAACGTGCCCACGAACTCCTTGCTTCCCACGCAGGCCGCGACGTTCGCCGGATCGATGTCGACACCGAACCGACGGGTCATCCAACCCGAGACCGCGCGTCGCAGGGGCAGACCCCCGATCGACGCCGGATAACCACGCTCCGAGCCGCTGGACGACAGCGCGGCCACCACGGCCGGGGGCGGCGGGTCGCACGGGGTTCCGATCGACAGGTCGACACATCCACCTTCGAGCGCCTCGGCCAGGGGCTTGAAGCCGTCGATGCGTTCGTAGGGATACGGAGGTGGCACGAAGGGCGTTGCTGACATGGTGGGTCAATTCTGGTCGTTCGCGGGTCGGCCGTTCGGGTGCGAGCGTTCGACGTACTCGGCCAAGCGACCCAACGAGGGACCCGAGAGGCGCGCTCTGATGCGTAGACCGCCCTCGTCGTGCGAGGTCGAGACGACCTCACCCTCGCGATGGATCGCCGCCACGACGTCACCCCGGTCGAACGGCACCAACAATTCGACGACGGAACCCAAGGCCCGCAGTCGATCGGACAGGGTGCGCAGGAAGTTCTCGATTCCGTCGCCGGTGAGCGCGCTGACCCCCACCGACCCCGGGTGGCGCTCGACCAGATCGGCCACCGCGATCGGATCGAGATCGGACTTGTTGAACACCAGGAGTTCCGGCACCCGATCGGCGTCGATCTCCTCGAGAACGGTTCGGACCGCGTCGATCTCCCCCTCGGGATCGGCCGAGGCCCCGTCGACCACGTGCACCAGATAGTCGGCTCGACTGGCCACCTCCAGCGTGCTCTTGAAGGCTTCGACGAGTCCGTGCGGAAGTCGACGCACGAAGCCCACCGTGTCGGTCAGGAGGACCGGCTCGCCGCCCGGAAGCGACAGTCGTCGGGTGGTGGGATCGAGGGTCGCGAACAACCGGTTCTCGGCCAGAACGCCGGCCGCCGTGAGTCGGTTCAGCAACGAGGATTTCCCGGCGTTCGTGTAGCCGACGATCGTCACGCTCGCCAGTCCGCTCTTCTCGCGACCTTTGCGCTGCAGTTCTCGGGTGCTGCCGAGCTCGCGAAGTTCTCTCTCGAGTCGGGAGATCCGCTGCTGGATTCGTCGCCGGTCGACCTCGAGCTTGGTCTCACCACTTCCGAAACGCGCTCCGACACCACCGCGCTGCTGCGAGAGCTTCGCCGAGGCGCCGCGTCGGAGTCGCGGCAATCGGTATCGCAGCAACGCCAACTCCACCTGGGCCTTGCCCTCGAGGGTGCTGGCGTTCTGCGCGAAGATGTCGAGGATCACGGCCGTGCGATCGATCGCGGTGCGGCCCAGCAGTTTCTCGAGGTTGTACTGCTGGGCGGGAGCGAGTTCGTTGTCGAAGACCACCGTGTCGGCGTCGACGGCGAGACAGAGTTCCCGCAACTCGTCGGCCTTGCCCTTTCCCACGTACCACGTGTGATCCGGAGTGTCGCGACGCTGAGTGAGCCGCCCCACGACATCGGCGCCCGCCGTGTCGACGAGCAACGCCAGTTCGTCGAGGCTGGCCTCGTTCTGCGCATCGGATTGTCCGTCGAGCGCGACTCCCACCAGCACGATCTTCTCGCGGATCGTGCGTTCGATGAGCGTGCGCCCGAGCGCCTCGCCGTAGGGAGTGTTGCTCACTCGAACACCGAATCATCGGCCAATGGGTCATCGGCCACGTGGTTGTCGGCCACTGGGTCATCGGCCACGGAGACGAGCGCCACGAAGGTGGACGGGCCGATCAGAATTGCCCGACGGGTCGCGCGATCGATCCTGACCCGCGCATCACCCCCGGGCATGTGCACCAGAACCTCGGCCGCCGAGGCCGGGACCAGTCCCCACGACACCGCCGCATCGGCGGCCGCGCAGGCTCCCGTGCCGCAGGCCGACGTGATGCCGACTCCCCGTTCGTGCACCCGCATCGTCACCGCGTCCGGTTCGGGACCCGGGGCCACGATCTCGAGATTCACGTGCGGAACCAGCGATCCGAGTCGGACCAGATCCACCTCGTCGACGTCGTCGACCCCGACGACCGAATGCGGATTACCGAGCGACAGGTGCCGCACGGGACGATCCGGATGGCACTCGAGCAATTCCCAACCTTGGGGTACCGGAAGATCGAGCACCGCACCCATGTCGACCTCGAGCTCCAACGTGTCGGTTCCCGAGCCCGATGACACGGTGACGTCGCGATCTCCGGCATCGGTCGAGACCACGTACCGAGCCCCGTCGACACCACCGAGCGAACGATGGGCCGCGTGCACGAGGCAGCGAATCCCGTTGCCGCTCATCTCGGCCCGACTGCCGTCGGCGTTGTGCAGAGCCATGCCGATCCGCACCGAACCCGGCGTCACGGAACCGGTCGTCACCGAACCGGACGTCCGCGTCGTCAACAACAACAGTCCATCGGCACCCACTCCGGTCCGACGATCACACCACCGTCGCGCCGCGGCCGCCCAGACGTCATCGCTCGACGGGGAGGAGACGGGGCCCAGATCGAGCACCAGGAAGTCGTTGCCGAGTCCGTGGTGTTTCGAGAGTACGACGCCCATGCCCCGCAGACACTAGGTCAGGAGATCGAGGATTCGGGGGGTGACTTCCCTCACCGGATCGACCTCCACGTCGAACCACCGGATTCGCGGATCGCGTCGGAACCAACGTTCCTGGCGCACGGCGAACTGTCGCGTGCGAAGGACGATCTCGTCGCGCGCCGACGAGATCGAACAGCGACCGCCGAGATGGGCGATGATCTCCTTGTAGCCGAGAGCCTGCGCCGCCGTCCGCGAGAGTCCACCGGCGAGCAGTGCCCGAACCTCGTCGACCAGACCGCTCTCCAGCATCAGATCGACCCGCTGTTCGATCCGCCGCGAGAGCACCTCCCGGGGCCACCGCAGGGCCACCTGCCGGATACTCGTCTCGGGATACACGTCGAGACCGGGACCGAACGAGGAGAACGGTCGACCACTTCCTTCCACCACCTCGAGGGCGCGCACGATGCGTCGCGCGTTCCCGGGTTCCATCCGGGCCGCCGCCATCGGATCGGCGTCGCGGAGCCGTCGGTGAAGAACCTCGGCCCCCAGTCGTTCGACCTCACTCTCCAGTCGGCGACGTATGTCCGGCCACGATCCCGGGATCTCGAGACGATCGACGAGCGCCCGAGCGTAGAGGCCGGTGCCACCGACCATGATCGGGAGCGCACCACGGGCCACGACCGCGTCGAGAGTCTCCGTGGCCAGGTGCACGAACTCGGCCACCGAGAATTCGACGGAGGGTTCGACCACGTCGACGAGATGGTGAGGCACCCGTCGGCGCTCCTCGATGCTCGGCTTGGCGGTGCCGATGTCCATCCCGCGGTACACCTGCATGGCATCCACCGACACGAGTTCGGCTCGTCGATCGACCGACGACAGGCGTTCGGCCAGTTCGAGCGCGACGGCCGACTTGCCGCTCGCGGTGGAGCCGAGAATCGCGACAGCCGAGGTGGTCACAGGCTGGCGACGGGAATCCGCACCCGGTGGCGCGGAGACGACACGACCTCGACGAGATCGCCACGGAGGTGATGCGGCGCGGCTCCGGTGACACGCACCAGTGCGAACGACCCCGATCTGATCTCCCGACCCGGACGGAAGTGGACGAGTTTGTTCTGTCGAGTCCGGCCCGACAACAAGCCGGGATCCTTCTTCGAGGGACCCTCGACGATCACCTGCTCGACGAGTCCGATGCGCTCCTCATGCTTGCGGATCGCCGAACGCTCCACCACCACGCGAAGTCGCGCGAAGCGCTCGGCCACCACGTCGGCCGACACGAAGCGATCGGCCATGGTGGCGGCCTCGGTGCCCTCGCGCGGGGAGAAGATGAAGGTGTACGCGTAGTCGTACTCGGCCTCGGCCGCCACCTGCAACGTGCGTTCGAAGTCGTCGTCGGTCTCGCCCGGGAAACCAACGATGATGTCGGTGCTGACCGCCAGATCGGGCACCGTCGCGCGAGCCGCCCGCAGCCGCTCGAGATATCGCTCGGCGGTGTATCCGCGATGCATGTCGGCCAGAACGCGATCGCTACCCGACTGCAACGGGTAGTGAAGGTGCTCGCACACCGACGGGGTGTCGGCCATCGCGGCGAAGATCTCGGTCCGCATGTCCTTGGGGTGGGGGCTCGTGTACCGCACCCGTTCGATTCCGGGAACCGTTCCAACGGCGCGGAGCAGATCGGCGAACAGCGGTCGAGCCGAAACCTCCTCGCCCTCGCGTCGTCGAGCCAACTGAATGTCGCGCCCGTAACTGTTCACGTTCTGGCCGAGCAGCGTCACCTCCACCACGCCCTCGTCGGCCAGCCGACGCACCTCTTCGACGACGTCGTCAAAGGGTCGGCTCATCTCGGCGCCACGGACCGACGGAACGATGCAGAACGCGCACGAATTGTCGCACCCGATCTGGATGGTGACCCACGCGTCGTGGGCCGTGGTGCGGCGAGCCGGAAGCGCCGACGGGAACAGGGCATGGTCGTCGACCACGGCTTCGTCGAGAATCTCGGTGACCGGACCCTCCGATCGGGAGACGTTCATGAGTTCCACCGTGCGGTGCACGTTGTGAGTTCCGAGCACCACGTCGACCCAAGGCGCCCGTTCGCGCACCACGTCACGGTCCTTCTGAGCCAGACAACCCGACACCACGATCTGGCGCTCGTCCCCCTCGTCCTTCCAGCGCTTCAGCATGCCGAGGTTGCCGTACAACTTGTTGTCGGCGTTCTCCCGGATGCAACAGGTGTTGAGAACCACGACATCGGCATCGGCCTCGGACTCGGCCGCCACCAAACCATCGGCCTCGAGGAGGCCCGCGATGCGCTCGGAGTCGTGCTCGTTCATCTGGCATCCGTAGGTGCGCACGAGGTAACGGCGGGGTTCCGACACGACGGGAAGGCTAGCGATGGAGTCCGCCGGCGATGGCGGGTCAGCCGACGAAGAAGTCGCGCAACGCCCGTCCGCCGGCCATGTGACGCAGACGCGCCAAGGTGCGCACCTCGATCTGGCGCACCCGCTCACGGGTGACGTTGAAGGTGCGACCTACCTCCTCGAGGGTCGCGCCGTCGCTTCCGTCGAGCCCGAAGCGCATCCGCATGATCTCCTGTTCGCGCTCCGGCAGTTCGGCCAGAACCAGGTGCACCGCCTCGCGAAGGTCGGCCCGTTCGATCGAATCGCTCGGATCGGACGCCTCGTTCGACGGGAGATTGTCGGCCAACGTCGACTCGTTGTCCTCTCCGGTCGGTCGGTCGAGGCTGGTGGTGTCACTCACCAGGCGCAGGAGGTCACGTACCTTGTCGACGTCCTCTCCCACGACGCGGGCGATCTCGATCAACGACGGCTCCCGCTGGAGACTCTGCAGAAGATCGCGCTGGGTTCGCAGCACCCTGTTCACCGCCTCGACGGTGTGGGCGGGAAGCCGGATGTTGCGACTCTCCTCGGCCACCGCCCGGGAGATCGCCTGGCGGATCCACCACGTCGCGTAGGTGGAGAATTTGAAGCCCTTGGTGTGGTCGAACTTCTCGACCGCGCGCATGAGTCCGATGTTGCCGCTCTGGATGGCGTCGGCGAGGGGCATCGACGGACGAACGAAGCGCTTGGCGATGCTCACCACGAGGCGCAGATTCGCCGTGATCAGGTTCTCGCGAGCACGTTCACCCTCCACCACGGCCCGACGCAACCGACGCCGCTCGGCGAACGAGAGCTGCCCGTCCTCCAACTCGAGCCGGCGAGCCGCCTCGATCCCCTCGACCATCGATGCCGCCAGTCGACGCTCCCCCTCCCCGTCGAGGAGATCGACCAGACTGATCTCGTAGAGGTACAGCTTCAGAGCGTCCTGCGTGCCGTCTTCGGACACCGAGAAACGAGGAGTGCGGTTGGAAGCACGCGGAGCACGGACGCCCTCGACCCACGGGCGACGGAGCTCGCCGGAGTCGTCGATGTCGAAGGTCTGGTCGACGACGATCCCGACGTTCTCGACGGCCGAGCGCACCGCGTGCAAGGAGTCGGGGTCGAGCACGACGTCGTGGAGGACGTCGACGATCTCCTCGGCGGTCAGTCGACCGCGACGCTGACCGTGTTCGAGAAGCGACCGCCACTCGTGCGGGTCGACTCCGGGAAGTGGAGCAACGTGAGCGGAGGCGTCGAGAACGTTGCGCTCATCGATCGTCACCTCCGCCCCCCTCCGCTTCGGACCGCAGTGCGAGCCACCATAGCAAGTGATCCGCGGCCCCTCGGGCGAGTCTCTCGGTATCGATCTCCTCAAGTTTTTGACGCGCCTCGCGATCGAGAAGGATGTCATCGGGCTCGATGATCGTGCGCCGGTTGGCCAAGGTTCGTCGCGTCGCCGCGGCGATGAGATCGATCGCGACCGACGAAGGCTCGACGTCGACGTCGACGACCGCGGCGCGCTCGAGGGCCTCGCGAACCTCCGGGTCGGCGACGGCGAGCGCGGCATCGAGCAGCGGAACTCCCTCCACCACGGACGCTTCACCCAGAGCGAGGAACGCCCGTCGGGTCACCTCGGTGTCGAAGAGAGCTTCGATCAACCACGGTGCCGTCTCGTCCCAGCGCTGCAGCAGCAACGCGATCGCCACGAACTCGGCGTTGAACTCGTTCAAGGTTCCCGGCGTCGACGACACCGGCGCGACGACCACCGGATCCTCGGCCGACCGCCGTCCTCGCTGCTCGACCTGGCGCACGAGGTCGGCCACGGGGAGTCCGACCCGGGCGGCGATCTCGCCGGCGTACAACTTGCGGACGTTCGAGTCGGGGTGCTCGGAGATCACCGCGAGGGCCTTGGCGGCCATTCGCGCGCGGTCCTCCGGAGTGCGCAGGGGGTTGGCCGCCACCACGCGGTCGAGCCGGAAGCCGAGAAACGGTTTGGCGTCCTCGACCGCGAGGCGCAGGGCCTCGGGATCGGACGAGGCGAGGTCGCCGGGATCTCGACCGTCGGGGAAGCGCGCCACCGACACTTGCACCCCGTACTTCTTCTCCCATTCGTAGAACTTCTCGGCCGCACCTTGGCCAGCCGCGTCGGCATCGAAGGCCAGCACCACGCGGGTGGCGAACCGCTTCATGAGACGCACGTGGTCCTCGGTGAGCGCGGTGCCGCAGGTGGCCACGGCCAACGGAACACCGGAACGGTGGAATCCGATGACATCGGTGTAGCCCTCGCACACCACGATGCGGTCGTCGCGGACGATGTCGTTCTTGGCCCAATTCAATCCGTAGAGAGTCTTGGACTTGAGATAGATCGACGTTTCCGGCGAGTTCTTGTACTTCGCGGGTTCCTCGGACCCGGGCAGGATGCGTCCACCGAAAGCCACCGGATCACCGGTGTCGGAGAAGATCGGGAACATCACCCGCGCCCGGAACGAGTCGTTGAGACCACCCCGACTGTTGGGATAGGCCAATCCGGTGTCGCGCAGGGCGTCCTCGGCGTGACCGGCCCCGCGCAGGTGCTTGGAGAGACCGTCCCACTCGGTCGACGCCCAACCCAACCTGAAGTTCCGGGCGACGTCGCCGCTCAGACCTCGCGAGCGGAGATAGTCGCGCGCCGCGCGAGCCGATGGCGACTCGAGTAGTTGTCGGTGATACCACTCGACGGCGGCCTCGACGGCAGCGACGAGTTTCTTGCGTCGTTGACGATCGGACCCCTCCCCACCGGAGGTGTAACGAAGCGTGATGCCGGCCCGGGACGCCAACTTCTCGACCGCGGCCACGAAGTCGACGTGCTCGATCTCCTGCACGAATCGAAAGACGTCGCCACCCGCCTGGCAACCGAAACACTTGTAGCGACCGGTCTCCTCGCGGACGTTGAACGAGCCGGTCTTCTCGCCGTGGAACGGGCAGAGTCCGACCCAGTTGCGGCCGGCCTTGCGCAAGGCGACGTACTGCTGGACCACCTCGACGATCGAGACGGTGGCGCGGATGCGCTCGATGTCGTCGTCGACGATGGCCATGCGGGGAGGCTAAACGATGGGTGCCGAGGC
>Ga0169931_10014905_pt1 | contig 10458 bp, 7 predicted proteins | sample Kivu_15m_20L_FD_129675 | JGI IMG/M metagenome (GOLD analysis project Ga0169931, IMG submission 129675) | Freshwater microbial communities from Lake Kivu, Western Province, Rwanda to study Microbial Dark Matter (Phase II) - Kivu_15m_20L... | ecosystem: Environmental > Aquatic > Freshwater > Lake ... | reverse complement strand
TGCACAGTATATTGACAATATGGTGAATTGTGATATGATAACACAGTCGAACTATGTATGTCTATGACAACAATCCAGCGGAGCGAATCGCTGACGTTTCGAGGTTCGAGGTTCGAGGTTCGAGGTTCCGAGGTCGCTGCTGAGTGCCCTGAATTCGCAAATGAGACGTGCTTCAATAAAACCTGTTCAGCACGACAAGCAAATATCCTTTTCCCTTTTCCATCAAAAAGCAAGATATCGTCTTTGTTTTTTATGCTTCGGATGGTCAGAATATCGACGTGATTCGGATATCATATATTATGTTCCCGAACTCGCACAGGAAATACGATAGAATGACATAATTCAGGCAAAGATAATGTCGCAAGGCATCAATTTCGTATTTTATCATGTCGACTCTTCCATATTTGCGGCTCCTCGTCGTCTTGGTTCATGGCTGTGGTATCTTTGTAATAGATGCCTTTCACTCTCCTCATACAACTTTCTTGCACTCCCATCATGGTGACTCCTTCGTATCTCTTTTGAATAATCGTCAAATTCATTCTATTTCTCCATTCTTAATGGTAGATGAATCCATGTCTGCCTATGACGAAGAGCGAACGTCCACGAGTATGAAAAGAACGCGACCCGTCAGACCTAGGATTCTTCAAACGAAAGTCGATACACAGTTACAAATGAAGCAAAATCGTCAAGTACAGGAACATTTGATTGCAAAAAGAGATCCGACACTTTTATCCAACAGTTCATTTGCATCCATACCTGAAATACATTCATCCATCAAACGAGCAGTGATTGATGAAATGAGATTCACAACCATGACGGATATACAAGCGAAAGCGTTCTATCCTATACTCTCTGGAACCGATGTGGTTGGACGAGCTAGGACAGGGACGGGTAAAACATTAGCTTACTTAGTCCCTGCCTTGGAACGATTATTTCATTTACAATCCATGACTCTTTTTCAACCCGATCGTGATGTGGGGATTTTAATCCTTTCCCCCATTCGTGAATTAGCCACTCAGATTCAAAAGGAACTAGAAACCTTGTTGCTCTATCCTCGATCGATACCTCATCTTTCTATACAAGTTTTATGTGGTGCAACAAGTATAGGGAAAGATATCGCAGAAATGAATCGACGTATACCCTCTATTGTTGTAGCCACACCTGGTCGACTTTTAGAACATGTCGAACAGACAAAACTTAATAATGGTAGACATTTTGGAAGAGATGTCATGAAACATACATACATGGTGATTTTAGATGAAGCAGATCGACTCTTGTCCATGGGATTTCAAAAAGATATTGAAAAAATTATATCCTACCTTCCACGGAAAGAGAAACGTCAAACATTACTTTTTTCAGCTACGATACCGGAACCCGTACGAGATATTATCCATACAACATTACGAGAAGATTATATCCTTGTAGATTGTGTAGGTCATCATGGAGAAGAAACAAATGTACAAGTCGATCAATCCCATATTATTTTGAGATCTATGGATGATTATATTACCTCCCTTGTACATATCATTCATCATATGATTGAAAAGAATCAAAATCAATACAAAATAATAGTCTTCTTTCCTACAGCTCGTTTGGTTACTTACTTTGCACATTTAGTTCAACTCGTTTTAGGAGTACCAGTTTTAGAATTGCACTCCAAGAAAAGTCCTGGTCATCGACATCGTGTTTATGATACATTCCGTCATAGTAAACAAGGTTTATTATTTACAAGTGATGTTTCAAGTCGTGGTTTGGATTATCTTGATGTAACCTTGGTTATTCAGGTATTTAAATGATTCAAATATGATTACAGTTGCACTTCCATACATTTTAACTTTTGATTCCTGCATTTATTTTTTAAAAGTTTGGCTTACCAGAAAGTAGAGAACAATACATACATCGATTAGGAAGAACTGGTCGAGCTGGGAATATAGGTTCAGGACTTTTAATTCTATCACCATTTGAAACTCTTTTCTTACAACAGCTTAAAGGCTTAGATGTGAATGTAAATACTGAAATGGAAAGTCTACTACAAAATCCTCCAATGGATATTAACACCGCAGTAGATCAAGCCTTGGATAAAGTTCGACAAGGGAATGATATCCCAATGCAGTCACTGTCAGAACAAGCCTATCAATCATTATTAGGATATTACGTGGATAAAATGAAGATAACCAATCTACGTTCCAAAGAAGATCTCGTTTACACAGCCAATAGAATATCGAAATGTATGGGATTACCTACCGTCCCACATTTATCTAAAGATATTGTGCATAAAATGGGTTTGACAGGGACAGTCGGTATTATGTTCGCAAAAGAGATTGAAAATAATCGAAAAACTCATCACAAAGAAGGGAAGGTAGAGCACGACGATGGTCGCCATCGATTAGGATAGTATTGATATAGACTCTGGGGAATCTAAGCCCTAGGCTCGTCTAATGACACTTAATATTGTATGTTACATTTACGAATCTACTTCATTATAATAGGATCATTTAGATGAACATACAGCCAGCGCTTTTCTGTGATCGTTACAACGACTCCAACAGAGATTCATAATATGATATATTGCCCTATATTTTTTTCGCTATCGTATAAATTCAAAAATAGGTTACTAATGCTCTCTCTCTATTATGCGTGCAGTGTTCCTGTCATGTACGCAGGTACTTTTACTCCACGGCACAAAGGTATTATCCAAAAAAAAACAATAAGTAAAATAATATTAATATCCTCATCATCTTCATCAAAAATGGTGGCTATTAACAAGGCCACTGATACCTTATCTTCTCAATCGTCCTTGTCATTGAGAATGACAAATTCAAATACTCTTGCCTCCAATGACCAAACTGCAACAATAGCAGCAATCACTCCATTACCTTCAGTTATCAAAGGAAGGTCGGATTGGCGTGAATATCGTCCCTTCCAACTACAAAATGGTATCCAATGCATGCTTGTACATGATAAGGAATCAAAACTAACTGCAATGTCTGTGGCAGTGAATGTTGGTGCTTCCTCGGATCCGCGGTCCATGAGTGGCCTTGCACACTTTACAGAACATATGTGTTTTTTAGGGTCAGCGAAATATCCAGGCGAAAATGAATACAAAAAATATCTATCTTCTCATGGTGGTAAAAGCAATGCATCTACATCGATGAGCTTTACAACATTCAAGTTTGATGTATTGGCTGAACATGCAGAACAAGCAGTCGATATCTTTTCCCAATTTTTTATTTCACCGTTATTTACGAAGGATGGTACAACACGAGAGGTAAATGCAGTAGATTCTGAAAATACACGTAATATTGCAGATGATGGTCGACGAAGATTACAAGTCCTCAAAGCATTAGCAAGCCCCCATCATCATTTCAGTAAATTTAGCACAGGGAATAAACTAACTCTAGCTGGTGTGGACATTGAAGGAGACGAAAATGGTTCATCTCATGTCGGTGGTTTCACGAAAATGAGAAAGGCTGTGATAGCTTTTCATCGTAAACATTACAAACCTGAAAATATGGTTTGTGTTATCGTGGGACCACAAACTCTAGATCAATTACAAGAATGGATTGTTCCAAGGTTTGGAGTGATTGAAACTAATGTTGAGAAAAATGCCTCGTTGGAGAATTCGATTACTATGGATGAAGATTTACAAATAGAAAAATTAATTGATGATGCAGCATTGGATGCGCCACCAACTAGATATACAGATCTTCTACCACCATTTAATCCTGCCTTTTCACCACAAAATCAAGGTGTGAAATGGCCGATTATTGTCACTATGGATCCATTAAAACTTCAACGTAAGCTTGTATTGTTATTCCCACTTCCATCAGTTTTCAAGTCACCAGACACTTCGCCGGTTGCGTTTATAAGTCATCTTCTTGGATATGAAGGTGCCGGTAGTCCATTTGCTGTTTTACAAGATGCAGGACTTGTAAATGTTATTTCTACTGGTTCCAGAATCAGTGCTCCTGATCAATGTTTATTTCAAGTTGATATTAGTCTTACAGAAAAAGGAGAAGATCAATGGAAGGATGTTGTACAAGTCATCTTTCAATACATACGGCTTATGGAAAAGACTATACTAGATGCTCTTACTGCGACTACAGATACTTGTCATGACTTGGATGCAGGTACTTCAAAAAATAACCACGAATCCTCGTATCGTAGTGAATTGCATCGCATATGGGATGAAATTGCATCCATCAAGTCTATGAACTTCAATTTTACTTCACCAGGTAACGCCTACGACTTTGCTCCTGATTTAGCACAGTCTATTATGTCCCATGGAACCAAGTATTGTTTGACGGCAGGCAGAACCATCGCAGATACAGCAGAATCAAGACCTTCTCTTCCACTGCACGATATTCACAGTTTTGTAGCTCTAATGGCTCCTGAAAATTGTATCATAGAGCGCTTCTCCAAACGAGCTTGGGAAGAGAGTAATGCGGTCCATTCAAGTTCAATACATGAGTCTACTAATGGAGACTTAGGCAGCCCATTTGGAGTAAAACAAGAAAAGTGGTATGGTGTGAATTATATAGTTTCATCTGTGGATGTTGATGATATTTCACGTTGGAAAACGAACAGAATTCGGTTGAGGAATGACCTCACTGGCACACAAGAGAATACTAAATCTTCTGAAGCAAGTATCATGGAAATGCATCTACCTAAACCCAATCAGTTTATTCCTCGATCCTTGGAATTGTCTCATGAGCTTCCTGAAGAAGCAAGAGTTGGTCCTCGAATTGAGAAAGAAATGGATCCACCCGATCTTATTTCTCCCTATGATGATACCAAAAGACTCTGGCATAAATTAGATGATCGATATGCTCTTCCGAAATCCTCCTTCGTCTTATTATTACGGAATCCTTACTTAGAGCATTCATATGATAAGACGCTAGGAACTTGGAGATACGATGAGCATTCTGATCTCTGTTCGTCGTTGCTGCTCAACATGTTTTCTGATGGTTTATCCCAAGCGACATACGATGCAAGCTTAGCAGGTTTATCTTGGTCGGCTTCAAAATCCTCATCGGGATTAAGTATTGCTTGTCTTGGGTATTCCGATCGCTTACCAGAGCTTGCGCTCTTACTGATTCAATCATTCTGTGGTAAAATCGATGGCGTAGATAAAGGATCCGTGTTTTTAACCGAGAATCTTTTTTTAGCTGCAAAAGATAGAGTTACAAGGAGCCTTCAGAGTTATTTTCAATCCGGCCGAGCCGATTCTCATGCTTTTTATTACAGAGACTTCATTCTGAGTGGTCGTGGGAGAGGAATAGACCATAAGCTCGAGCTTCTGAGTAAAATTACCTTGAGTGATATCGTTCAGCAAAGGAACAGGGTTCTTTTATATCCGGGCACTGAATTCGACTGCTTATCCACAGGAAATGTGCCTCGAGGAGAGGCAAAGGATCTGTTTCAAAAAGTTTGTGATATACTAGATTCAGTATCACCATCTTTCAACTACGAGGGCTTTCCGGGGCCTATGCGTTGGATTCCGGGCCCAGTAGCAAGAAAACTACCTTCTGGTGACGATGTTGAAATTCATTTTTCAAGCAAAAATCCGGAAGAACAGAGTGGAGCCGTTGTAATGACATTTCAGAGTTCAAGGTCAGGTTTTAAGGGCCCGTTCCTATCCCCAAAGAATGCATTGAAAGAAACCGCTGCAGTTCGATTGATAAGTCATATTATGCGAGAGCCATTCTTCAATGAGTTACGTACTAAACAGGTGAGTATCTTGTTACGACTTATCGTAGGGATGCTCACAACCGTCTTTGTAATCACTATATCGAATCCACTTTTTTCATATAGCAATTGGGATATGTAGTTCATAGTTCATATGAGCTTGCCTTCAGCTCCGCGTGGCTAGATACGAACTCACAGTACGATGAAGCATCAACGATGATGCTATCAATGCGAGAAATCACTCCATTTGACTCCATAGTCATGAGCATACTCAGTAAGAATACAAATCCATTGGATGTCGCCTCGCGCATTGATAAATTTCTTACCGAGTTCAGAGATACGCTAGAAACTATGCCGATATCAGAAATAAAGGACCACGCTACCTCGATCAGTAAACAGATGAGAAAACCGATTCAGAAGCTCGGTGACGAAGTTTCGCTTCAAGTATGTTGAATCATAGTTTATCCCACTTTTTGTCGAGTCAATTTTCTTGTCTAACCTTAACTTTCATTTATTAGTTCTCAAAGATTACATTGTATGCACCTGAAACACTTTCGAAAGGGGGGTCTCCGAAGGATATGCCTTGGAAAAGTTCTCAGATATTATCTGATGAGATTGTTAACTTAAATCGGCTTGACCTTCTTGAAACTTGGGACAGACTTGTAACGTCTAAACAGCGTTCTCGCGTCACATCATTCGTGTATGGAACGTCATTTCCGTTGGCTCCGACTTCTCGCCGTCTTTTCTCCAAAAAGGCAGCTCATTTTTCCCTTGATGAATTACTTCAAAAACGATTGAGTATTTCATCAGCCCCAGGATCTATAAATCGTTTTCGCGTCACTGACTTCAGACGAGGAATGATTGGGCTCACAGCACTTGCTCTGATAGGAGCAAGCATTTTCAAGTTTGCAACGGCGCGTGCAGATGATCGTAAACAAAGCAAACCTGAGAACATGATGTAGATTGAAGGTTTCTATGGAAATACGCTGTTGAAGGTCAACTATACCATGAACCATGATCTCGTTGATTTAGATTTTACTTTAGGAAACCCATAAGCGATAAAAATGGCTAATAAACGGGAACGATATTTTATGTTTTGTTTTGACATTAAGTACAGAACAGTCTGTTTTATCATCTCAAGGAATATCCAATGGCTGTTCTCATTGTTTCGCTTCAGTATCCCGTCAGACTTTCAAAGCATCAAGGAAATTTACGACGCAAAACCCTTTTCTCATTCTGTTAGTGGAAGCTATGACTTCCTGTACTTTGGAGCATTTGCGCCTGCATAAGTTCATAATCCATTCCGAATTACCTTATCTGAATGAAACATCATTTTCAACCCAAGAGAATATGCTGTGGAAGGTATATATTTCGTCTAAACTGTTGGCCCTTTTCTAGCATCAACTAAGAGACATACCCCATCAACGGTATATTAACTTCGAGACTTTGTTAATAGCATATACAGCGGAGTGATTGAATAACGTGTCAGTGATTATCTATGTATTCAAATTATTGGATAATAATATATTTTGCTCAGGGATAATATATACGAACAGTGAGCCATACTAATAATCTGTGAATTCGTACGTCTAACAGCCGGATGTTAGGCTGTTATAATACATTTACTGCAAAACATGAATGTTATATCCGGAGTGTAGGATGTATTTCATAAGGATATCAAGGAATTGAAAGTTGTTTTTACTCAACGTTCATCTCGAGCCGTGTCCAAGGATGATATTGACGAACGTAGACAATTGATATAGAAGTTACAGATATGAACATAATAATGCTATATCACTGGATCAGTTGTTGTTCTCTGATACTCAAAAAGTTATATAAAGATTTACATTGAGTTTGCCGTTATGTATACTGAAACTCCTTTCGCCGTATGGTGGGGTTCAGTAATAATTTAAATATAACAAAGTGGTTTAAGAAGATAGAAGAAGCGAGTGCCAATAGTGCGGTAGACAATCTTGAAACAGGACCTTCACTGTTGAAGATTTCAAAGTTGAAAGCGGTCAATTCACAAAGGAAGAAGAGAATCCAAAAAAAAAACATATGTCTTTCCAGTAGGATCAGTCCATCAACTACATACACATTTGATTCCTCCTCATCCCTCTCCGTCGTCTACAAGGGTTAGCAGTGTCGAAAAATATAAACATAAGAATGGTATCTAATCTTCCCCGGCTGTGCCCTGTGGAAACAAAAAAAGATATGGATGGCATCATGGTGTAGCAATTCTAATGCAGTTTCTAAATGATGATCTCGTCATAATACATACATCTCTGACCAGATGATGGTGAAAGTGAGACAAAGTTCAAAATCGGCATGGAGAAGTAAACGTGATACTGAAGGAAATTCGTAGCTTTGACGAACGAATGTATATGACGGAGTATCTATGATTCTTTTTATGCAGTGAAGAAATAAAGTCCTACGATAAGGGTGTGTGGTAAGATGAGTGAATCGAAGACCTTTTTCGTCAATGGCATCATCTTCTTAGTGATGGGATGGTGTCAGTGGTTGAGTGTGAAATGATGTGTCTTCAAGCCATCGGTTCTTCTTGCAGATAGTATCAAAGATAATCTCATGTTTGAATGAAATGTTTCTTTTTTATAATCAGTGATAAACATATATAATGCAATCAAAAGGTCACCATAATGATAGGGTTAGCTTTTTATATCAATTCATCGCAGCTATGTGCACTCACATCTACATGTACTACTACCGGTACCATACATACGCCTCTAAACTACTGTAAGATAGTATAACATCATCAGTCACGGTCAATTCCTTCTACATATGAATCCAAATATGTATATGCTACACGTGTTGAATGGAAGTAATCTTGTTACGAAAGAGATATAGACAAGCTCAGAGATTATCAACACATCTCATCCTTCTGTTTTATTGTAATAAGTTAGTGTTCCATTCTACGAGTAGTCTCAATATCAATCCACGTTTTATTCCTCATCGAAACAGCTACAGAAAGAGTACATTCAACACACCGAGGAAGTTTACTACACTTCTTCGTAGACATAAGTCTTTCGCTTGTATACCAACTGAGAAGGAGAAGGATATTAACGTGATTTCAGTGGAAAAGGAAACGAAGCATTCGTTAGCTACGACAAAAATGAATCCTGTCGATATCCTCACACCAAATCGACAATCAAAGATACCAAAGGACACAAATTCCAATAACAATCACGTGCTTTCAAGTGATATTTCCAAAATAGCACCGATGAATCCGTGGGTGGATCTCAATATACCTCCTTGCGAGTTGAGATTATCTGCAACTCTTACTACTGGTCAATGCTTTCATTGGATTGTTGTTGATCAAGATGAACTTGATGTCCAGTACTCTAACGAACCATGTATGCAGACTAGTGATATCGATGAGAAAGCAAATAACAGCAAAATGTCCACGGATCATATCCAGTCCTCCCCATTATCTACTTCATCCTTGACAAGGAAAAAGCCATCCGCTTGGGGAACGTTTGATGAAACCCAATGGCTTGGTGTACTACGGATATCACATGATCCTGATCAATGTCTTGTGCTTACACTCATGGAAACACCGTCATCTTCCTGGTTTCGAATTCTGTACATGGATCCAATGGAATCAAAGCAGAATCCCACCGATTTCGTTTCCGAGTTTCTTCGTTCCTACTTTCAACTACATACTCATCTAGATCCACTATACAACTATTGGTCCACTGCTGATACCCGCTTGAAACGTATTGCAGAGGTAATTCCAGGTGTTCGTGTTCTGCAACAAGATCCTTTGGAATGTTTATTTTCATTCTTGTTTTCTAGTAATAATAACATTCCAAGGATAACTAAACTATTGGCAGATATCCGTCGTACATTAGGAAGAAAACTATTACAAATTGAATTACATCGTCATACAGATACAGTGTCATATTCATCTATGGACATTTATTCCTTTCCAACATTATCCCAATGGTCAACAGCTACAGAACAATCATTACGAGACCTTGGATTGGGATATCGTGCAAAATATTTAATTCAATCACGTGATTTATTATCTCAGCTAGGTGGTGTTGAATTTCTTTTCCACTTGCGGAAATACAATTATAACAAGACATGTCATGACTATGATAGTTATGTTCAAGATCAATTAACACAATTCAGTGGAGTGGGGAAGAAAGTAGCTGATTGTGTCGCCTTGTTTTCATTAGATCAAACCAATGCAATACCCGTTGATGTACATGTTCAGGATATTGCATCTCGTGATTATGATTCAACTATTTTATTCGGTAAAAGTTTGACACCGACCGTATACAAACAAGTTGGAGATTTATTTCGTATACGCTTTGGGCCTTTTGCGGGTTGGGCTCATTCAGTTTTATTTGTAGCAGAGCTTCCAAGCTTTCGGAATGCACTTCCAATGGATATGATAGAAGAAATGGATCAATGGAGGAAATTAGAAAAAGAAAAGAAAAACACCCTCAAGGAAAAGAAGAGAAAAAATAAGGAAGTAAATTAATTATGTCACTCTTATAAAAACACTTTTTATATGAATCTATCAATAGGAATCGATTAGTTCTGCTTCTTCATTCTGTCAAGCAAAACTAAAGTGCCGAACATAATGGAGAAATAAAACGAAAGTAATATTTTAACGGGATAGTTAACCCGACCTCCGCGCAACCCGAGTTAAATGAGGTAAAATACCTCAAATAAAATTTCTACGTGGTTAATTGAGGTATTTTACCTCAATTAACTGTAGAAGTAGTACTAAATGTACGGTGT
>Ga0169931_10014904_pt1 | contig 10458 bp, 9 predicted proteins | sample Kivu_15m_20L_FD_129675 | JGI IMG/M metagenome (GOLD analysis project Ga0169931, IMG submission 129675) | Freshwater microbial communities from Lake Kivu, Western Province, Rwanda to study Microbial Dark Matter (Phase II) - Kivu_15m_20L... | ecosystem: Environmental > Aquatic > Freshwater > Lake ... | reverse complement strand
CTATTTTGTAAAATTTACACGAATCAACTTTGGGGTCCTGACTCAAATTGACAGGGTTAACCTGCGGCCACTACACTCAGACCTCGCGCTCAGAGTGTAGGTTCTCTCGATCGAGTGCTGAGAATATTAGTCATTAGGAACGAGGGTAACCCTCGAGAGTCACGGAGGATTCCATGTCAGCGAAGCTAAACCAGGACAGCATGAGATTGAGCTTAAAAGGGTTGGCTTTTTTCGTGAGCATGGCTGCATTGTCCGCCTGCGCGACTCCCGCCCTTCAAGAACGCTCAGACCGTGACTCAACTGAGGCCGAGCAAACAACGACTTTTTGGACCAAATCGGAACGAAAAGCCCCCGTGGGCCCTGAAATTTGGGTGAGGGGTGTTCAATTGGAGAACACCCAGTTTGATTACCCAATGACGATTAACTCCCGGGTTTTGCAGTGGGTCGACTACTTTACAGGTCGAGGTCGAAAGCATTTTGAGCGCTACCTTGAGCGTTCTGAGCATTTTATTCCATTCATTCGTCCAATTCTAAGGGAGCACGGAGTCCCTGAGGATCTCGTGTATCTGGCGATGATCGAAAGCGGCTTTAATAATCATGCGCGATCGTTCGCAAAAGCTGTGGGACCCTGGCAGTTCATCTCCGCCACAGGAAAAAGGTACGGCTTGATGGTCAATTGGTGGGTCGATGAGCGCAGAGATACCCACAAGTCTACGGTTGCTGCGATCGAGTATCTGAAGGATCTCTATGAGATGTTTCAAAGCTGGGAGCTTGCCGCAGCCGCATACAATGCGGGCGAGGCAAAAATTGCTCGAGCAGTAAAGCGTTATGGTTCGAAAGATTTCTGGGTCTTATCGCAGCATCGATATTTGCGTCCCGAGACTCGAAATTACGTACCCAAAATCATGGCGGCGGCGATCGTTTCTAAGAATAGGACTCAATTCGGGTTCGCACCTTCTAATTTGCCGGTTCACTCGGATGAGTTGATTGCGGGGGATGGAGAAGTCGTTCGCCTCAAAAAAGAGAAAGAGCCAACGCGGGGTGGTTGGCAAACTCTCTCGGAGACAACTGAGGATCCTGGGGTAAGTCCCGAGGATCGTGAGCAGCTCTTAGCTGTGATTAAGCAGGATGCGGAGTGGAACGAGTTTGAAGGGATGCCTGAGGTTCTCGTAAACCCTTCATTGTCGGGGTCGATGAAAGGGAAAGACTCTGCGGATGCTGGTCCCAAAGCACGATTCGTTACGATTCCTATGGTCACGAAGCAGGGAGAAATTCAACAGTCAGAACAGTTGGCCGAGTTCGAGGTTCAGAGCCCAGCTGACTTACTCGAGATCGCTCGTGCGGCTGAACTTTCTTACAGCACGGTCAAATCGCTGAATCCCGAACTCCTTCGTTGGTGCACTCCTCCGAGTCTTTCGAGTTTTCGAATCAAGCTCCCAGCGTCTGTGCGCGACACGTTCCTCTCGAATTACAACGAACCTAGCTTTCAGAAGAAAGTGTCCTTTCTCAGTTACCGGGCAAAAAATGGAGATACTCTTGAGCGCATCGCTCGGCATTTCGGGATTCGAGTTGATCCATTGGTAGATTTGAACGGCATGTCAGGTAAGTCTAGATTGCGTCAAGGTGTACTGGTGCAGCTTCCGCTCCCAGTGGATCAGTCACGATCCTTTGCTTCACTAGAAGTTCGCGATGCACCTGATCGCAAGATGAGGCGCTCAAAGAGGTATGCCTCGCGCAAAGTGTACCGTTTGGACTCTAAGAAACGTGAGGCTGCTCGCCGGAAGGCTGCAGGAGGGACTTGAGCGTCCTTCCCTGTTGTGACATCACGCTCTGCAATGACCCTGATCGTACAAAAATATGGCGGAACTTCGGTTGCAACTCCTGAGAGGATTCGAGCAGTAGCGAGAAGGATTGCCTTGGAACACCAAAAAGGAGTCTCAGTCGTCGTGGTGGTCTCTGCTATGGGGCACACGACGGACGAGCTGATTGATTTGGCTGAGAAAGTGTCTCCATCTCCCTCGGATCGGGAGATGGATATGTTGCTCACAGCGGGCGAACGCATCAGTATGTCTTTGCTGAGTATGGCGCTTGCGGATCTTGGAGTTGCGGCGGTTTCTTTCACTGGATCTCAGGCCGGGATTGTCACAACACGGAGTCATCGACGTGCGCGAATTGTAAGAATTCAGGGAGATCGAGTACGAGAGGCGATTCGGTCGGGGAGAGTCGCCATTGTGGCTGGATTTCAGGGCGTCAGTGACCTCAGGGAAATCACTACCTTGGGCCGCGGAGGCTCGGACACTACTGCAGTTGCCCTTGCGAGTGTATTACAGGCAGATCAGTGCGAGATTTTCACTGATGTGGACGGGGTCTATTCCGCTGACCCGAGAGTTGTTGCAGGTGCACGTATGATTTCGAAGCTACCGCATGAACTCATGGTAGAGTTAGCGACTCGTGGGGCAGGCGTGCTTCATCCCCGAAGTGTAGAACTGGCGAAACAAGGAAATGTTCGCCTCTTAGTAAAAAATAGTCTGAAAGAGCCCACACACGGGCAGGGTACTCTTTGCACAGAGCTTGTATCGGGAGCGGATTTTATGAATCAGGGTTTGGAAGAATTACGGGTGATCGGGGTAACTGCTGACGCAGGTAAAGCTCGAGTTTGGTTACAGGGCTCGCTGGATCAGGTCTCGTCTACCCTGTGCGCTTTTTCCAAAGAGCGACAGCTGGCGATGGTGAGTGCGGTCTTTTCCAGTAATTCGTTTGAGTTTTTTTGTGAGCGGGATGCAGCTCATGAGTGGGATAGTTGGATCGAGGGTCTTCTGAAGAGCGCTGTGATCGAAGCAGGTGGAGTCGATCGCGAAACGGTTCCTGTTTCGGTGGTGGGTGAAAGGTTCACCCAGGACTCTGCTGCCTTAGGGGAGGTTTTAACTGTTTTGAGAGAGGCCGGAATTCGTCCTCATGGGGGGAGTATCTCCTCGTTGGGTCTCACTGTTGGGGTAGTGTCGTCTCAGGCAAAAACCGCTGTGCAGGCGCTTCATCGGCACTTTTTTCCTGAGGCCTAGCCGGTATTGGGTTGCACTCAGGGGGCTTTTTGGCCAACCTAAGGCTGCTTTCAGAAACTGTCATTCACCAGGAGTAAACGCTGCATGTCCGGACCTACTCGCAAAAAAAGTTCTCGAAACGCATCCGCACAGGCTGTCGTTCGAAATGAGACCGGGCCGTACACGCACGTAGTGGTGGGTGATGGTAGTGCAGCACTTTGGACGCTTGCAACACTGCTTGCTCCTCGCGTGTCCGGCGAGGATTTGGAAAGCTCTTCGATCCTTTGGCTCAAGGGCGCGGGAGCGCAGTTGCACCCCGTTGTGCCTGGACTTGATTTTGAGACGGGAGGCCGGAGAGTCATTGAGTTTGTGGCTCGTCACTTGGGCTGGAATGATCTTGAGTTTGAAGAAGGTCAGTTTCTTCGCGAGTTCAGGAACAAAGCCTTTAGAGAACCTTCTTGGTACCGCTCTCGGAGTGCGGGGCCCGAACAGCAGTTAGCAGATCGGAATGACTCAATTTGGGAGCCAGAACAGGTATTCGCACCGTTAAAACAGGTCAGGGTCTCTCCTGATCTCGCGACTCTCGAAAATCGCATTCGTGCATTTGTTGATGCGCATCTGAATTGTTGGTCGTTGGCTCATACCCCGATTCAATCCGTGGAGACCGGCGACGCAGGGCTGTCCTTGGTGCTCGGGAATGGAAAAACGGTACAAACGCAGCACCTTTTCTTTGCTGATCGTTGGACAGTACTCAACTCGATAGAAGGGCTCCCTCGTCCCCTGGGTTTTCTCCGAGGCCGAAACCCCCATAGTGTTCTTCAAGCGGTTCTTACCCATGAGTTGCCTTCACAGGAGTCGACCTTCCGAGAGGCACACGCAGTGAGTGTATTCTCTCCTGCTCCCAAGAAAATGGCATCATTGATCGAGAGGCCGACCGGGTTGTGTTTTTACTCTTTAGCCAACAAGGACTCTGGCGAGACGGTCGAACGCCAAGTTTGGGGTTACTTTATCGAGGGCGGTAGGCAGAGTGTTTGGTCGATCGCTTTGGAGAGAGAAGAAGCAGAAGACAATCATCACATTGCAAAAAAGCTCCGTCGGATTCACCAGGCTGTCGAAAAAATGTTTTCCTCATCGACGACCGAAGACGAAAGCACGGCCGCTCATCAGCGGACCGAGGCGAGTCAGTTGCCGATTCTCGAAGAAAGGGTGGCGTTCGAAGAGGCGCGGGTTTTCGCGTCCGGGGCTCCTCTCGTTGAGCCATTAAGGCTGGCAAAACTCGATGGGTTTTGGATTGCAACGGATGGCTATGGAACTTCGTCTGCACTTTCTCAGGTCGAGGCCTTTTGTGAGGTAAATCACGTTTCACTCGATATTGCGTTCCCAGAGGAGTCGGATGCCGAGACTGAAACCGTGAATCGATCGTGCGCATCCGAGAGCTTGGAGCAGCTGTCGAGCAGCTCCAAGGGTTCGTCCGGTAGTGACGAAGTCGTCAACCAATAGGACACGGGCACCAGCCAGTATTGACATCTGAGGGCCTTCTCGAAAGCGAATAGGATTCTCCCATCTTTCGTGTCCCCTCAGTGTCCCTTGGCTTTTTTTGGGGGTCTCGTTCCAATTGAAGAGTGAGTCCAAAAAAGTCTGGTTTTCGGTCTCTAAGGCTGAATTGAGGATTGGCCAACCAGTTTGCTTGTGAATCCAAGTGCCTAACCTCGCACTACTTCCCCCGGGGCGGAGAGCTTTTTTTCGTGCGTCCGATTGGGGGATGGGAACTATATAATCCATCTGGGGGAGCTGCTTGAGTTTTTGCTTGAGGAGCTTGGAATTGAGAATCTGTTGATCGAGATAATGGGAGCCTCGGATTTTCCAGAGTTTCAAAATTTCGTGGGTTGTCCCCTGCGATGCATACATTGCGCTCACGGAACAAAGACCGAAGCTTTTTCGGATGCTTCCCCGGATGTTGCAAATATGAGCATCCTCCGATGAATCGCCATGGTGTCCCCAACAGGTGGGGCAAAGATCTGGGCACGGAATGAGCAACGATGCACAATACGTGCAGAGTGGGCTGGAATATGGGGCGGGGGAGCTCTCGCAGGACAGACAGTGAAATAATCTGAGTGATAGCATTTTGACGACTCGGTGAGAAACCTCTGAAGCAAGCCCTGTTCCACAGTAAAAAACGGGAAGTTCTCCTACCTGTACGTTCTCAAGAGGGGTATCCTCAGAAGTTCGAGTGCTTCAGGGAAAAGTCAGGGGGATCCATTATGGCGGGATTTGTATGGGGAGAGAACGCACGGGAACTAGAAGTGAAAAGAGTCGGAATCGACTTTGGAACATCGAACACTGCGGCCTCCGTCTATGGAGTTGCACAGGGATCCCCGGTCCATCACGTCATTCCGTTGGACGGAGATGCACTGATCAAAACACTCCTTTATTTTCCGAACGGGAGAGAGTCTTTTTTCGGGCGTGAAGCCGTGGAGAAGTATTTTGACCAAGAACGTGAGGGTCGCCTTTTTCAATCCATTAAACGGCTGCTTCCCAACCCGGACTTTAACGGCACGCAAATTTCGGGCCGCCATGTGTCGCTTGAGTCCTTGATTGCGCGCTTCTTGGAGGAGGTTCGAAAGCGCATCGCAAAAAGTTTGGGGTGCAGTTTAGTTGATCTCGATGAGATTGAGTTCGTGCTGGGGCGGCCTGCAAAATACTCATTGGATGCAGAGCGAGAGGAGTTGGCCACTACGCGCTTTTGTCGCGCGATTGAGTTGGCTGGATTCAAAAAGTATCAGCTACTTGAGGAACCCACTGCTGCCTCTCGAGTCGCGATGCAGAGTGGTGCTCAAAAAGATGGGGAGCTCACTTTTGTTGCAGACTTAGGTGGGGGGACCTCAGACTTCACGGTCTTAAGAAAAAGAAATGTTCACTCATCGGGGGACGAAGTGTTGGCAGTGCATGGTGTACCCTTAGCGGGTGATGCTTTGGATTCGAGCTTTGTTTCTGATCGGCTACTGACTTACTTTGGGAGCGAGGTCACTTACCAAAGGCCGTTTTCGTCCAATATTTTGACTTTTCCAAAGGCCCTCATCTCTCGGATTCCAAAATGGCACCAGCACGTGATTTTGAAAGAGAAGTCCAACTGGAACTTCATTCTGGAGCTGCGCAAGGAGCTGGTGAAGTCCTCAGATCGCCTTTACTTGGAGAACCTGATCACTTTGGTGGAAGAGAATCTGGGCTACATGATGCATCGAAAGGTTGAGGAGGTAAAAGTGAGTCTCTCTCTTTCTCAACAGCCCCAAGCAGCGTTTCAATTCGCGTCCTATCCGATCAAAATTGAGTTGGATGTACACCGTGAAGATTACGAAGGGATGATCGCACCCATCGTTGAACAGGTGGCTTCTACTTCCCTCGCAACTCTAAAGATGGCGCAGATTGAGCCGGAGCAGGTGAGTATATTGTACTTCACGGGGGGGACATCTCAAGTTCCCGCGATGAGAAGAGCAATCCAAGGTTTATTTCCTCACGCCAAAGTGAGGGACCAGGACTCCTTCACTGCAGTTGCTCTCGGACTGTCACTGCCTTAGGTTGGAGTCCCTTAGCTTGCGAGGATTTTTGCAAGTGTCAGTAGTCCAGTTGGATGAAGAGTTTTCGTTTTTCCAGCGATCTTTGCAAAAGGAACGCGCGTGATTTGATTTTTTTGAACTGCGACCATTCCTGCCGACTGACCTGCTAGGAGATATGCAACCGCACTCGCCCCCATTGCGGATGCGAGCATGCGATCGTGTGCCGTCGGCATACCTCCTCTTTGGGTATGTCCCAGAATACAGACTTTAGCAGGGTAGCCGCGCTTTGCGAGTTCGGTTTCAATAAGTTGGGATTTTCCAGGCTTTTCGCCCTCTGCGACAATGATGATACTCGAGGTCTTGCCTCGTTTGTTTCCGCGTTCAATCGTATCGCAAATCTCGTGAATCGAAAGAGACTGTTCAGGCAGGAGGATCGTCTCTGCTCCTCCTCCAATTCCTGTTTCCAGGGCAATGAAACCGGAGCTACGACCCATCACCTCCACCAGAAAGATTCGATCGTGTGAACTGGCCGTATCCCGGATTCGGTCAATTGAATCCATCGCGGTATTGACGGCAGTGTCAAAACCGATGGTGTCATCTGTGCCATAAATATCGTTGTCGATAGTGCCAGGCACACCGATTGTCGGGAAACCTGTCTCTTTTTCTAGCTTAGCAGCTCCGGCGAATGATCCATCGCCACCGATGACCACAAGCCCTTCGATTCCTTTGCGTCGAAGAATGTGGGCCGCTTCTCTTCGGACTGACCTTTGAAAAAAAGCCTCACAGCGATCCGTCTTTAAGATCGTTCCGCCCCGTTGGATGATGTTTGCAACACTTGATGCAGACATTGGATGAATCTCACCTTCGAGGAGACCGCTGTAGCCTTTGGTAACTCCGTAAACATCACATCCGTGGGCGATTCCATATCGAACCACTGCCCGAATGGCAGCATTCATTCCGGGGGCATCCCCTCCACTGGTGAGTACTGCAAGACTCTTGATCTTCTTTAGGTTTCTCAGCTTTGGAAGTTGGAGCATAGGTGGATTTCCTGAGGGAAAAGGTACGTCGTTTTAAAAGGCATACTGCTTTCGCAGGTGCTCAGGAATCAAGCTTTTCCCCGTGACTTCTGGAGGAAGAGGAAGATGCATCAGGTCGCAGAGGGTGGGCATGATGTCATCGAGCCCTCCGTCTAATAGGAGTGGACGTTCTGCTTGTGGAGCATTTGCACTTCCGGGAGGAACCCAGAGGACGGGAACTGGATTGAGTGTGTGTTGTGTATGGAGCTTGCCGTCACAGTCGTGCATTTCCTCGGCATTTCCATGATCGGCAGTAATCAGAGTATGAAAACCATTGCGCTCCGCGGCTCCTACAACTCTTGCCAAGCAGCCGTCGAGTGCTTCCATCGCACGCACAGCTGCAGAATAGTTCCCCGTGTGTCCTACCATATCGGCATTTGCAAAGTTGATGAGCATGAAGTCGTAAAGACTGCTCTTCAGTCGGGACGCCGCTTCATCGGATACTGCCATCGCGCTCATCTCGGGCTTCATGTCGTAAGTCGGCACGTCTTTAGGTGAGGGTACGAGGACTCGCTCTTCTCCTGCGAAAGGTTGCTCTCTGCCTCCGTTAAAGAAGAACGTCACGTGAGCGTATTTTTCTGTCTCCGCAATTCGAAATTGCTTCTTCTGGTGAGACTCAAGCCATTCCCCTAAAATATGGGACTGGCTTTGAGGTGTATAGGCAGCAGGTAGATTCAGTTTTTCGTCATAAGCGGTCATCCCGCAAAATGCGGAGAGACGAGGTGGATTGCCTCTTTCGAATGCGTGAAAATCACTTGCCGTCAGGGCTTCTGTTATCTCCCGAGCCCGATCGGAGCGGTAATTAAAGAAGACGACACTATCACCGGTTCTGATCGCTCCTTCTGAATACAATAGGATGGGTTCGAGAAACTCGTCAGTTTTACCCGCTTGATACGAAGCCTGAATGACTTCCACTGCAGGTTGTGTTGACCGCTGATGCGATTGCCCCGTGAGTGTTTGATAAGCAAGTGAAACTCGGTCCCAACGCTTGTCTCGGTCCATTGCGTAGTAGCGACCGGACAAGGATGCAAGGTGGGCTTGAGTCGGTGAGTCGCTTCTGAAGATGGGATGGGCAAGGAGCTGAGCCACATACGAAGGTGAGGAGTCAGGAGGTGTGTCGCGTCCATCCAAAAAAGCGTGAACAAAAACCTGGGGGATCTTCAGGTCCATGGCTAGATCCAAAAGAGCCATGAGATGAGAGAGATGACTATGGACACCTCCATCTGAGAGGAGTCCCATCAAGTGAACTCTTCCTGTGGTTTCTGCACCCGCTTTGAGTGTCCTTAGGAGCACTGGGTTGCCAAAAAAACTTCGGTCGCGAATCGAGCGCGATATACGAGTGAGATCTTGATAGATGATTCTACCTGCTCCCATCGTCATGTGTCCCACTTCGGAGTTACCCATGATTTGATCAGGAAGGCCAACCGCCTCTCCGTGTGTAAGAAGCTGAGCGTGTGGGTATCGAGATACGAGTTCTTTGTAGAAAGGCATATTTGCATTTTGAATCGCATTGAACGGAGAATCTTTTCCGATACCGAATCCGTCCAAAACGATGAGGAGTGCTTTGGATTTTGAGGTCAAGCTCATGATGAATTTACCTTTCAGGTACTGTCTGGCCGCTGAGTCTCTTTAGGAATAAAGAGGAAGGCAAGAGCGACAATCAGAAAAACTCCGCCCAACCCGCCAAAAATCGATGCAAAGAAATAGTTCTCGAGCCATCCGTCCAGCCTTGCTTCGCTCGGAAAGGATGGGTTCAGCATTACAGTGACGCTCTCACCCAGCTGATAAACGGGGGGATTCGTTTGAACACCTCCAATGAGTTCGCTCGTAACGCCTTGGTATTCGTAACGAACGATTGGAGCTCCTTGCTGAAATCCGGTCACTCGACCTGGGTTGGAAACAGCTCGCTCAAAGAAATTGAAGGTCGAGAGGAGAGAGGTTCCGCCGATGGCTGAGAATAGGAGGCCCAGGAAAACAAAAAATACTCCAATTACTTGGGTAGTCTTCGAGCGTTGCATGCCTCTTTAGGATGGAGGGTTTACCAAAAAGAGTAAAGCTTCAGTCGTTGGGATCGCAGAGTACTTATTGACGAGACTCGTCGCGGTTGATGACCGTGACTGCTCTTGCGAGCAAGGTATCCCAACCCTCATTTCGAAAACTTTTTTGAATGTCTAATTCCTCCAATCTGATCACCCCGCGTCGAACACGGATCGCAATAACGGAGCCAATGAGCTCTCCGTTTTGGGTTTCCAACAGAAAACGTGTCCCTTGGAGGGACTGAGTCGAGTGTTTGTATTGATCTAAAAAATTTGCGAGGGATGTATCCTGCTGTGAATTGCTCCACAACTGTATCAAGATTTGCGCTTCATCCTCCGGGTACGCTACCCTCACGCGTCCGATCGGCGAGAAGCGTTGAATGCCATCCGAGTTTTTTCCATGAAACATCTCAAAAGGTCGGATCCATTCTTGAGCGAGGTCATTTTCGTATAAGCAAATGTAGGCCTCAAAAGCGTGCTTGTTCTCTGAGTCGAGGAATCGTCCTAAACCGAGGTATAGGTTCCCTTTGAAGTGCCGATACAGTCTCCAAGTCATCTGTTGATGTCCAATCGTGGGATCAGTCTTCGTTGTGGTAAGGATGCCCACGCAAAACGCTAAATGATCGATAAAGTTGTTCGAGCAAAACTACTCGTGCGAGTTCGTGCGAAAGAGTTTGTGCTCCGAGACTCAGTTTGAGGTGAGCCTTACGTCTGAGTTCCTCCGAAAAGCCCAAGCTGCTGCCGATGCAGAATG
>Ga0169931_10014903_pt1 | contig 10458 bp, 3 predicted proteins | sample Kivu_15m_20L_FD_129675 | JGI IMG/M metagenome (GOLD analysis project Ga0169931, IMG submission 129675) | Freshwater microbial communities from Lake Kivu, Western Province, Rwanda to study Microbial Dark Matter (Phase II) - Kivu_15m_20L... | ecosystem: Environmental > Aquatic > Freshwater > Lake ... | reverse complement strand
TTTATTTTTAAAAAGGCTCGATTTATGGCATAATGATATTGATTATCATGTTAGATTTATATTATAGACTAATTAATAATTTATATATATAAATATCATACAATTTTGGAATATAATATATATTTATTTTTATATAAGGAGAATAAATTTATAGATAAACTCAATATTATTATGCAATTTTTATTATTAATCATATTTATTTAATGAGATCATATAGAGATTTTTATTATGATACTATATAATTTGTACATTTATATATGATAAAAAAAGTCTTAAATTGTAAATTTTATATTAATAGAGTCATTAAATCTAACAAAATATGATAAATCCATAATATTGTGTTAATATTTTTTAGAGTATTCATAATTTACAAATCATTTTTCAGAGGGTTGGGAAATCATCGTCATTAATGACAGCTTGATTTTTCTTACCTTTTCCTCTGAATTATTGTTTTTGTTATCTTTTTTATTCTTGTTTTCTTTGAGGTTTTTGACCAAAGCCAAGATCTTGAAGATTATCATCTAATCCAACTCTGACTTATTTAAATCTTAAAACATTTTGAGTGTTTCTCTCACTATTCTTTTTGCTTTATTTAGATTATACAACTGTCAATTTTTCTTTTTTAATCCATTCAGCATTGTTAACTTAACCTCTGTTCAACACTTTTTTTTCATAAACATTATTAATTTAGATTCCCTTGTTTCTGTAATATTATTCAAGAGTTAATTTTGGTGCTTATTCAACTTTAGGTTAAGTTTAAGTGACTGTTCCTTAAGCAGTTTGTCCTTCAGTAGCAACTTAAGTAGTTTATTTTGGTTAATATTTTTATCTGTTGAGTTCATCTTTTACATTACCAATATTTCCTCGACCTCCTCCTTATTTTCTAACTTTGTCTCTAAAATAATATCAAAATTACTCTCTTCCTGTTCCACTTCTTCTATCTAAGTAATGCCCTTATCCTACTTTTTTAGTTTGTGGTGTTGGTGGAGCTCTATTATTTCTTGTTTATTTTTGATTGTCTTTATGTCTTTCATAAAGAGTATTATCTTGTGCTGGTTGTGAGACGGCGGGCTTAGATTCTTGCTGAAGTTTAAATTGTTTCTTTTATTGATGAGTTCTTTTAACTTTTTGTGTTTAAGATGATACTTGGTTAAAGTTATCTTAATCATCAGAAACTTAGAAGGCTGCGAAAGGATTTGTCATTCAATTAATAATATTTTAATATTTATTAAAATAATAAATAATGAAATAATATAATATACTCACTACTATATTAATAATATCAAATGATAAAACATGAATATCTTATATATATTATTTATATTAATCATCATGAACATGTCTAAACAGTCGATAATACTTTAGCCTCTTATATTTTATCTATGAATTAATTAGTTATAACAAGTTTCTTTTGCTCTTATAATCCCAATCGATTATATAAAGTATTCAACATACCTAAACAACTTAACTTCATCGAAACTACTTTATTCAATGTTCTTTTCTTCTCATTCAAATCTTTTTATAACTCTTCAATCGCCTATGGATGAATCATATCCATTTCTTCATCATTTTATTCTTATTGATTTTGAATAGGACAATTATCTTCTTTAGCTCTGTTCAATGTCTAGAGCTATCTCTTTTATTATTCGTATCGTTTAGTTAATTAGGCTAATTACATCTTTCTTTAATCAAGAATAGCTTAAAATTATCTCTTTTTAGCTAATCCATCAAGTAGACTTATATATTTTGGATTCTTTTGATAGTTTTAATCATCAAGATTTATATGTTTCTCAAATGCTTTATAAGCTTAGAGATATTGATCTTATTATGAATGATAATTCTTTTTAGGTTTTTAGTGAATTGATTCTTTGTTTTATTTGATTGAACTATGATGAAGTTCATGGAGTTATTTTCTCTTTTATTAGAGTTATTCAGCTATCATGGAATCGTATTTCTAGACTTAACTTTTGAAGTTTTAACGATTTCTTAAAGTTTGTTGGATCTATTTCTTTAGATTTGCCTAGTTTTATATTTTCTAGCAATAGTTAGCCACAAACTTTTTAGTCAATTTTTTAATCTATTCAGTTTTACTTTTTAATTGTTGAATAGATTAACTTTATGTTTTGATCATCTTTTTGAAATTATTGCATTATGTTACCAAATCTGGTATAGTTTACTAGTTATGGGTCTTATTTCTCTTGCAGATTTTGATAAGAACATTTAATCTATCATGTTCCAACAATGAAAATGCATATTGATATTTAACTTTTTAAATCTTTTATTAAATTTATGCAATTTTCTTCTTTTTTTATTAAATCTTCTTTTAATTCTTCAATTGACTGCTGTTGTTGTATTGAATGATCTTTAATTATTTCAATCTTTTTGCTAAAATCTTATTTTTATATAAATAAGCATCCATTTATCTTCTTATTGATTAATTATTCTTCTACAGCTATTACAATTATTTCATCATTTATTTATTTACATTTTGTTTTATCCTTGGAAGAAGACCTTGTTTTGTACCATTCAAATCACAAGTAGAACTTTTATTAGTCTTTTTATGGAAAGAATGTAATAATCTTGAATAATCTCCACTTTCAGCAGTAATAAAAAGAGTATTCTTAGAATCATCCTTAGCATTTATTGTCTAGATCTCTTTTGATAAATTATGAAGACTTAAAAATGAATGAGTAGCAAATGATAAATCTTATAATCTTTTTTTACTTTTTTTGGAATTTATGAATATTGATACTTATTCATTTTTAAGATTTTATCTATTTGATAATTTCTCAAGGACTGATCCATTCAAGTTGTTTAATGATGTCTTAGTCTTCTTCAGCTTAGGGACATCTTATGCTTTTTATAAAATTGCTTGTTTCTTTTTCTTGGCCTATAATGCAATCTTCAATGCCTCTAAATAAAATAAATATTACGTATGGTGAATTATCGTTATTACGCAACAGACATATATGAAGTAGGTGAAGTAAAACATTTTCTTAATTTATCTGAATAATCACATTTCATGGTCATACATACCCATGGGAACTGCATCCAAATCCATCTTTTATAATAATAGTTAGTTGGTGGTTTTTGGTTTAATTCAAATTATTAAACAACTGTTTTAGCATATAAATTTTTAATATTTTTGAAGTCTTCAGGTCTTGATTTTTATTTTTAGATAGATTTAATTCTATCAACAAGATTTTTTGATTATCCTTCTTCATCTGATTATTAATAATTTTATTATTTATCATTATCAAGAGTACCACATTGTTATTTTTATCCTTCAAGAGATACTTTTTATAAAAATCCTTTTATTTATTTATAATAAAATTATCTAAAGTGATTTTAATTGCTTTTAACTTAGACATTCAATTGTTGAATACGAACTTCTTTTACCTTCTTAACTTTTGTTTTAGGTTTACTCAATGGATCAAGTTAGATATTATTTGATTTTTTGACATGTTTGCCTTGATCAATTTTTTATAACATTTATTTTAATTTCTTTTTCAACTTCTTTTATTCCTCATTTTCAGTATTTTCTGTTTATTATTAATAAACTTGCTATGGAACTGATTATTGTGGTTCATCTTCTTCACAAAGTGCTAAATTTCTGAATTATCCTAATATTCCAACATCTTAAAGTTCTTTTCCATTACCAATAAGCTTAGGATGTCTGAATTCTGGAGTATAGTAAGTTTAAAAATCAGAAAATTATCTCAAAAATCTTGATATTTGAGTAATAATTCTAAAGAGATCATCTGAAGTTGGATGATAATGCATTTAAAATCCTTATATAGCTTTATTGTATTAGATAACTGGATCAAATGAACGTTCTTAAAGTTTTTGCCAATATCTACATAAATCATACTTAGTATATGGATTGAAAAGCAGTAAAAAGTTTTCAATATCTGAGATGACTTCTTTCAATCTGAAATAATTTCCTGCATTGTAAAGTTGGAAAGTTTATTCCTCAAGTTTTCTAACAGAATTAGGAGTCTTCTTCAATCCTTCAGCAATTTTTTAATTGATTTGAACTGATATCAAATCATATTTATCAAATATTGCCTTTTTGAAACTGTCATTTTTGATCATCCAAAGATCTTTGAAATTCATCAAGAATGGTCTGAAAACATTGAAGAATATTTTAATTTCTTATTGATCTATTTTAGTAATAGTCAAAATTTCTGTCATGGTAAGACCTTTTTGAGTACTTATCAATATACTAATCAATTATTTAAATTGATCTTACTCTGAAAATAGTGATGAACTCCAGAACTATAAGATATATGCGAATAGTTGATCAACATTTTCTGCTTGTTGAAGTTTTGAAATATCGACTTTTTATATTATAGTTTGGATTTTTTTAAGTGATTGCTCTGTTAGATCAAGATATGCTAATTTTTATGGCATGAGGCAGTTCAAGTAAGATTTGACAAACAAACTTGTCACTTATACTTTTTTAATACTGGCTTCCAATATACCTAACAATTTTTTCTTGATTTCTCCTTCAACACATAAAGTTTTTTATAGATAGACTTTAATCATTGATTTCATGATATTTAAGTCAAAAGGTATATTTACTTTTTAGCAACCTAGTTTATTGAAATATTTCATAGATTATGATTATCTATCAGCTGTAATGATAACTTTAACATTTTTAGGGAAGCATTTAGGCAACCAAAATGCAATATTTCCTTATTTTCCTGTATTTCTATCTAAAAAATAATCAATTCCTTCAAAAACAAGAATGATTTTATTATAGAATACATCTGAATTTTTAATGGCTTGATTTTCTATTCTTTGATCACAGACATCTAACCAATATGAGAAATATTTTCTTAATTTCTCTTAATGTAATTATACTTTTTGATCAATATTCAATTATTATCTTAATTTGATCAATATACGATAAATCGCATAAAAATAATTACTATTATTTCCTCCTGTAGTTGCGAAGTGTAAAATGATAAGATCATTATTCTTATTATTTTTTTGTAATGATTGATGATACTCATACCATTTAACTAAGAGTGCCTTTTTCCCTACCCCACCATCAGCTTGAATAACTAAAGGCTTATTATCTTATCCAGTTGTTTCTAATTTAAGCCATTCTTAAATCATTAAGTAATATTTTTCCATTCCACTTCCAGGTTGATTCTTATAAAATCCAAGCATAACATCTGAAGTGCTATATAAAATGATAATTACTCTATATAATTAGTATAGTCTTGAAATTCTTGATATTGTTCAAAATTAGTTTTAGGCATGTTCTAAATATATTTTTTTCTAAAATAGAATATAATAATTCAAATAAAACTTAATATAATTTAAAAACATATTCTATTAATAATAATATATTCTATAATAAAAAAGTATCATACTTTACCATCCATCATGAAATATCTATATGTTGTATATTTATTTTTAAATCTTTGTGTTATACAATAAGAATTATATTATTTACCTACTTATCTTATCAAATGATCACTAATATTATTTGGAAAGTTACACTTAAACATGATAAGGTGGAGGAAGGCAATGCCTAGAATTAAAGATCATTCTTATTTAATCTTATGTCAATTATTATTCAAAAGTTTTGTTTTAATCTAATATCTAATTTTAGTCTTTCATTCTATAATTTTCTTGAGGAAAATTTAAATTTGAATGTCTATTAAAGTTCTTTAAGTAGCTACAAAATTAATAATGTGGTGGTAATTTCGGAGCAGTTTTAGCAAATTCATCTATACCTTAGAAATGGGTTTATCTATCTGTTGATTATTATTTATTTTGTGTTTATGGCTTACTTTATAGTATTTTATATACGTTTTCGTATCTATCATAGGACGAAATCCTGTCGTATCTATAAAGTTATTAATATTTCCATTGGCGTCAGGAATACTAGGATCTTATGGTGAAAATCTCCATTCTCCATCAACTATGAATTTATATCTATTTTTAATATTAAATACTGATGTAAACCCCTTGGTAATTGCTTTAATTATATATAAAAATACGATTAATATCGAGAACTAATCTCCTTGTTTTTATAAAGGTACAGTCTGCTTCCATTTAAAAAATGAACCAGTCAATAAAACTTGATTTCCTCCATAATTCCATGTAAATTTAGCAAACACCTACGTATCTTTATTATTTTATTTGACATCATTTTTAGAATCGATCTATCTTGATATATTTATATATACGATGATGAATTAACAAAGTTGATAGTAGCATTATGAGTATTATTAAGACTACCATTTTTTGTTATACTATTTTTTGATGCAGGATTTCCCATATTTAAAATATAATTATAAAAGACTATAATAAACTATAGATATAATCATCCAAAAATATCTTCTTAACTATATTTTCTTTTTTTATATGTCTATTTACGTCTTGATTATATAGCTTTTTTATCTTTATTAATTTTATCTGTATTTTTATCATATTCTTATATCATAGCTTTCTTTTTATTAAATTTCTATAAGATCTCATTATCAATCTTTTATATTACTTATAATTTTTACATCTTTTTAACAACAGCCTAATAATTTTCTAAACTATCTTAATTGATCTTCTTTCTTAATCTTTCTTCAATCTATTTCTTTAATGCATTGACCTGTAATTATATAGCTTTTTCTTCTTATCCAGGACGTATCTTCAATAATTATTATCGAATAATATAACTTATCTTTTTATTACGACGATATTGATGTGCAATAGTCAATTTTAAGACTATTTATTTTTAGATATTGAATTATTTATCTACATAAAAACCAAATTAGAAAGTTTAATTGATTGATCTTACACCAAGATTAAAACTCATCCAATTACCTTTATCTATCTTTATATATTATTTTAATTACTAAGGCATCCTTATTTTAAATTATGGATTACTTATCTTAACAACTAGTTTATTATCATAACAAAATTGTTGGGTTGTCTAGCAAAAACCTGTTGTCATCTAAAAGTTCAAATAATTTATAGTATCATTATTTGCTATTAGTTAATTGTTTTTGTTTTGGAAACCGATACTATAAGGTACTCCTCCAGTTCTTTTAACGATTTAATCGATTACATCATAACCTATTGAACAGTCTTCAAAACTTATTATATTTACAACACAATTTGATTTGATTGCATATTTGATTGCTAGTTATTAGTAAATTAGCTTTGATTTTTATAATTATGATTATTATTCTGTATTACCGAAACCTACATTTGATAGTCCATCAGTTACTATTACTCTATAATAATGATTGATTATACATTTGATGAAGGTCATGCTTCCATTTTTAAGCCAACCCTAAACAAAATGCCAGACAAGGTGTCATAGCTGTAGGCCCTTAAGCCTCTGCCTTAGTCATATTTGTAATGAGATTATCACCAATTTAATTAATATTCGAAAGTGATATTTATTAAGCTGCTTCTTTACCAGCTTGAATCATCTAATCCAACGTCTTTTTATCGATTCCTCCAACAACTTTAATATCTACATAATTATTAATCGGATATTATATATTAGCATTGAAATAAACTACAGTTACGACTGTGTTAGGTCTTTTAGCTTTTATTACATTTACATAATGAGCAACTCCAACTTATATTATCTATTTTCTTGATATATATTATGATATTTATTATTTATTTAGTTATTATGGTTTTTTAGCTAATTTTCTTTATCGCAATATTTATTCTTTTAATGTCCATGCAATGTTTTTTATTGATTATCCAGTTTATAATAAAGTTTAAATACCCTTAAAGTTTTTAACAACCTATTGCTATCCTAATGCATTTTTAAGAACTTAAAAGTTTTTAGGGCCTATAACTCTAATAATATAGTCTTTATTTATTTTTTGAAAGGTTGAAGGATATGTAATGTTCATGCTACCACTTATATCTACCATAAGTATCATACATTCTACGCTTACTTATTATTTTTAGCATTATCTTTGAACCAACCAATTTTTTACAGTATTTTAATTAATTTTTTATTAGCTATCAACCCCGCAATAAGCACATATCGAACCATTTAAAAACATACCACAATCTAGGCAATCAAGCATATCAATATTATCTTAAATTCGATGAGTATCTTTTTTATATAATTCTTTAATAGTAAACTTGATATTATTTGTGATATTTCCTTTGATTTCATCTAATATAAAATTTCTAAAATCTTTTTACTTTACAAAGTTCATCAAATATCTATAAATACAATATAATTATATTATAAAATCACTTATCATTTATTAATCTTTCAGTAATATACATTATAATTAATCTATAGATTATAAATGATAATTTAATACTGAATATTTAGTTGATAATAAAATTTAGAGCTAAATAAATATATCATTGAAGAGTATCTTTATATTTATTATACAGTTATTATGCCAAATGAGATTATTATTATAAATATGATCGATATTTCATAATAGATTATTTGATACGCTTTATCAATTCACAACATTTTATACATGCATTATTATCAATCATGTTATTTATCGTAAGACTTATTTTATCATGGATAAGTTTGACTTCTTTTTACTATATATCTAAATTATATACCCTTTTGTATATGACTAACTATTTTTATTAAAGATATTTTTTAAGTTTTTAAGATGTCATGATCTGTGTTGTAAGATGTAAATTATCATTAGACTTTGATTTTCTAAGAAGATTACTTTGAGAATCTTGATTTAATTGCTGTATTTTAATTTTTAATGCTTAGCATTCTTTGTTTATTATTTAATAATTATTTTAAAGATCGCTGATTCTTTTCTTCAATCTACATTAAAATATATATTACATAAATACTTCTTATTATTTATTACGATACTTTTATTATAACTTTTTTGATTCTTTCTAACTATATATAAACTTATTTACTGCTTTTAGAACATCGATTGCTTTTATTTTAACTTTCGAAATTATGTTGTCATATTAGAAAAAAATATAGATGTCTTTTAAGAACATTTCTTTTTTGCTTAACGTAGAGCTTAAGTCATTCCACTCTCAGTACGTCTTATTGATGAATTCGATTGACTTTTTCTTAATAAAATTCGACTTTTTGATTAACTGGCAAATGGATCCTCATCGTCTAAAAAGTTATCCATTGTCAAGCTTTACTGAGTTGTTGAGATATCTTTCACAATAATATTTTAATTGATTTTTTATATGAATTTTTAAGTTTGCTGAATTAATTAAAGTTCTCGTTGATAAAATTGTTATGATGTCATTTTGACATACCTTGAACAGATTTAATATTGCAAATCTATTGCACTATACTAAGATTAAGGATTGTATTTATCTATATTTTTATCTTTATTTTGAGTTTTATAATTGTCTAAAGAATTTTGAGACATTTTTACTATCGTCTACAAAGTATGAATATACTGAAGATTATAAGAATCTAATAAAAATTAATAAGTAGTCTAAACTAAATATAAATGAAACTCAATAAAATATTATATATTCATCGATCTATAAATTTACATTTTTTTTTTATGATTTCATATTTATACTATTCCTAAATTTTGATTATAAATCTAACAATATCGATAAAAATCTTTTAAATATGAATTATTATAAATTACAAAGCCAATTATTTATATAATATGATATGTATAAATTCGTTATATTGTGTTTATATTCAAATATAATTCAATTAATAATATATAAGCAAAGATGATAAATCATCATCAAAATATCAATATAAATATCTGTTATAGTATGCCTTCATAAAAAATCAATAAAAATATAACAGGTAAAAAGATAATAAAAACTACAAAAACTAGTAATGTATCTAATTGCTTCAATCCAATCTAGAATAAAAATGTTAAAAAAATTAATTAAAACAATATAAAAAAAGCTAATTAAATCAAAATTTCAACGTAAATTAAAAAAAAGCCAAAAAAGAAAAATACTAGTATAGTAAGGAATATACAAACTCCTGATATTTTTATGGATAGACGATTGAAAACTGAAGGAGGATTGGCTTAAACTTAAATATACTCAACATTTAAGAAATAACAAAAGAAATCATAGTTTAAAAGTACTCATCCTGCCTTTTTTAAAAATAATATATCAATTAAAAAATAAAAAAGCTCTAAAAATTCAAAAAATATTAAATAAAATCATAATAAATCATGTGATATGTACGGAGGATGGAAAAAGATCAATACTTAAGAAAATATTATACCTAATCCAATAAATAGTATCTCTAAGAAAAAAAGAACTCATTCAGCTATATTAAGAAACGATAGAGTAGTATCAAAACTACTAAATATCAGTTTACTTGATTCACAAATAGGTGGAAGTCAACCAGTGACAAGTTAAAGATCAGCTTCTATCTATAACTATTCCAGATCTTTCAAAGAATGTATGACCAGCATAGACATGAGAATAATTCGTAATATCCAAGACGATATACCTATTTTTTAGAAAAAATAA
>Ga0169931_10014902_pt1 | contig 10460 bp, 10 predicted proteins | sample Kivu_15m_20L_FD_129675 | JGI IMG/M metagenome (GOLD analysis project Ga0169931, IMG submission 129675) | Freshwater microbial communities from Lake Kivu, Western Province, Rwanda to study Microbial Dark Matter (Phase II) - Kivu_15m_20L... | ecosystem: Environmental > Aquatic > Freshwater > Lake... | reverse complement strand
GGGGCTTCGTACGTTGTGGCACAGCGATCCAATTTGGAACGACTGCGTCAAGGTTTGAAGTGCTCCTGAATGAAGCACTCCTCGGATCCCCCGTCCGGACCCGTGTTGGCCGTCGCACACCTCAGCGTCTCGTACGAATCGACTCGTGCTCTGGACGACATCAGCTTCGAAATCGGAGAGGGTGAGGTTGTTGCTCTCATCGGCGCCAACGGCGCCGGCAAGTCGAGCCTCTTGAAGGCTCTCGCGGGACAGATCCGACACACTGGTGATGTCGTCATTGGCGGCCAACACTGTCACCACCTCGATCGACAAGTCATCGGATACATACCCCAGGCGCCTTCGGTGAACTACTCGTTTCCCATACGAGTGCGCGACGTCGTCCTCGGGGGACGCCGTCGTTTCGGTCGGGTTGGGCTCCGCCCTGACCCGACCGATGTTGTGGCCGTTGAATCCTGCCTCGGCCAGGTCGGCCTAGCCGACTTGGCCGACCGACCGCTCTCGAAGCTGTCGGGAGGCCAGCAACAACGGGTGCTGTTGGCCCGAGCCCTGGCTCAGGAGGCCAGCATTTTGCTTCTCGACGAGGCCGCAGCCGGCGTCGATGAGCGGCGCGCCGATGCCCTCATCGACACGTTCGACATACTGGCCGACCGTGGAAAGTCAGTGCTGATCTCCAGCCACAACCTTGCGTTCGTCAAGCGTCGCTTCGCCCGATGTATCGGCATCAACACCACTCTTCTCGTCGATGGGAATCCCCGTGAAGTACTGGATACGGACGCACTCACGAATCTGTTGAGCAAATGATCGATCTTCTCGTCGACCCGTTCGCTTCCAGCTTCACCCAACGCGCTGCCCTGGTCAGCCTCCTCGTCGCGCTCCTGGCTCCCTCGATTGGGGTCTGGATCATCCACCGTCAGCTCTCGTACATGGCCGACGCAATGTCACATTCGACCCTGGTGGGAGTTGCACTCACCTTCGCGTGGTTCGGACGGGGAGCGATTCTGATCGGTGCGCTCGCTGCCGGACTGACGGTCACTCTGATCATCGCCTACTTCACCCAAAAGTCGACGTTGCCTCGTGACGCTGTGATCGCAGTTGTCGCCTCGGGCTTCTTCGCGTCCGGAATCATCGCGCTGGGCCGAGTCGATACCAACATTTCTCTCAATCACTTGCTGTTCGGCCAACTTCTCACGGTCACCTCAACCGACCTAAAAGTCACTCTGGTGCTCGTTGTGATCGTGCTCGCATACGTCACGAGCAACTTTCGGGATCTCACCTTCGTCACGCTCGATCCATTGCACGCCCGACAAGTGGGCATAGCCGTCGGTCGCCAGACCAATGTGGTCTTGGTTCTCATTGCGATGAGCGTCGTGGTCTGCATCAGCACGGTCGGAATCGTGTTGACCGTCTCGTTGCTCATTGGGCCCGCACTTTCCGCACGTCTGGTCACGTCGACGATCGCACAACAAGTGCTGGCCGGAACCGGGCTGGCGCTGTTCCAAGTGTTCACCGGCTTCGTGATCTCATACCATCTCGATATGGCCCCCGGCCCCACCATTGCTGTCCTCGGCACGGCCATCTTCGGGCTGACCCACCTGGCGGCCTCACTGATCCGCTCTGACCTCCGGACGGCCCGTCATCCACGGCGTTGGTAGGTCAAGCCGTAACTGAAACCGCCCAAAGCGCCGAACCGACCAATTCGAGCACAAGGTCGCCGACGACGTAGTCACGCATCACCTTCTCGCCGTCCCAGAGCGCCGAGACAGCCGGAAGCGGAATCGTCAAGCTGTCGTTGTTCAATTGTCCGTGCAGAGCATTCGACCAGCGCACCAAAGTGGTCTGGGTCTCGTCAGCGCCGAGGAAATCACCCGTGTAGGGGTTGAATTATGCCGATCGACCACTGTCCAGACCAAAGACAGTCGACGCACCCGAGTCACGGGGCGGTGTCATCGACATGATCGGGTCCTCGGGCAGATTGGTTTCAACCGTTGCCGCCTGGTCGTCGAACGACACCACGGTTGATCCCCGATCCACTCGACGCAGTTCGGATTGAAACCCGTCCTGGATCGGCTGGGTGTACAGGATCACCAACCCAGTAATCGCAAACATGACGAGGAACGGCGCAACGATGATTCCGGAGTAGAAGTGGACTCGCCAAAGGTTCCTCCATCGTTTGCTGGAGGCAGCCTGCTGTCGTTCGTACTTTTCGATCTCTTCCTCAGTCACTGAAAACTGGTCGGAGAAAGTTCCTCAAGAGTTCCCGTTGCTCAACGGAAATCCTGACTCCGTAACCGAAACCGCCGAAACGCGTGACTGGAGGAATCCCTTGACGCTGCCCCATCAAGGCCTGCGGGCTTTCGCTCCGCCTCCCCGCACGACGGGTTCGGCTCAGCCGCCAATGTTCAGGATGCGGGCATCGAAATAGAACGTGGAGACACCGGATTCGATGCTGATGGCGGCCGGATGCACCGAGCTGCGCCACAACAGGTCGATGGTGTCACCCGGACCGGCCGACCACAACACGATGAACCAGGGCTGCGGCGAGCCGTCGTTGGTGGCCGACCACACGAACGAGCGAAAGCAATCGGAGGGCATGATCGTGGCGGTGGCGACGGCAACGTCGAGGTAATCGACGAAGTCGCCGGGGGTCACGTCGTACGATGCCGTGACTTGCGCCGACCAGTCGAAAATGTCGGTGCCAAGCGTGCGCATGGTCGACAGGAACGTGCCCCAGTCGCCGAGCCAGGCGGTTTCGAAGCGCTCGCCAGAGCAACCGTGAGTGCGGACGACGACACGAGTGTCTTCACGCGCGGTGAAGGGGACCTCGACGGACGGAGGATTGCTCATCGGATCGGCGACGAACGGCAGAACCTGGATCGACGACAGTTCGCCGCTGGCGTCGAAGAACACCTCTTCGAGAACGTACGCGCCGTCGGGGAGCGACTCTCCCGCGCTCGGTGTGGGCGACAGCGGACCGGTGCGTGATCCCAAATGGCTCCACTCGGGGTAGTCGGTCGTTTCGGTCCAGCCTGGTTCGAGTGGAGCGATCGCAATGCTGGTGCCAGGGACCGTGTCGAGCACGGTGTCAGGGACCGTGTCGAGCACGGTGTCGTCACCGCCACCGCAGGCAACCAACCCAGCGACCATGCACATGAGGGCCAGCGAGGCCGTCGAGAGGGTGCGACGGTGATTCACACCCGTTGTTCTAGCCGAGATCGGCCGCGACCGCGGGATGCACCACGCGACCGCTCTCCACGTTGACGGCTCCGGCCAATTCGCCATGGACCGACAACGCCGCCGACCACCCGCTGGCCAGTGCGCGAACATAGGGGAGAGTCGCCGCCGTGAGCGCGGCCGTCGACGAACGCGGAACGGCCGCGGGCATGTTCGGCGTAGCCGACACGCGCACGTGACCCATGAGCCGCACCGGATCGGCGTGTGACGTGAGCTGAACTCCCTCCACGCAACCACCTTGATCGATCGCGATGTCGACGACCACCGATCCTTCCGGCATCAGGTCGAGAACCTTCTTCGTGATGACGATCGGCGCCTTGTGGCCCGGTGCGAGTACTGCGCCCACCATCACCTCGGTGATCGGAGCCAGTTCTTCGATCGCTTGCGGTGTCGACACGATCGCGCGAGCGAGCGGTCCGCAGTCACGAGCAACGGCTTGTGCCCGTTCGATGGCGAGGTCGGCGACGATCACTTCGGCGCCCATTCCGGCCGCCACTTCGGCGGCGTGTCGTCCGGACACACCGGCTCCGATCACGAGCACCGTGGTCGGCTCGACACCGGGCAAACCGCCCATCAACATGCCGCGCCCACCGTTGCGTGCCTCGAGATACGACGCCGCGATCTGGGTGGCCAGGCGCCCGGCGACCATGCTCATGGGGGCCAACAACGGAAACGTGCGATCGATCTCCACCGACTCGTACGCGATGGCCCGACAACCCGATGCACACAGCGCCCGTGCCACGTCGGGTGCGGCGGCGAGATGGAGGTAGGTGAAGAGGGTGTGATGCGCGCGGAATTTGCCGAACTCGGCTGGCTGCGGCTCCTTGACGTGCAGCAGAAGAGTGGCTTCGGCGAACACCGCGTCGGCGGTCGGAGCGATCCGTGCACCGGCTGCGGTGTATTCGTCGTCCTTGAATCCCGAACCGAGCCCGGCACCCGCTTCCACGATGACGGTGCGTCCGTCGGCAACCAGCGCGGCGGCACCCTTGGGAGTGAGCGAAACGCGCCGCTCGTGTTCCTTCACTTCTTTCAGAACGCCGACGACTTGTGCTGACTCCCACACCGACGATGCTTCGTGTGACATGCCGACTCCTTCCGCCACGTGTGTTCAGTCAACCAATCGTCGAGGGTTCCGGTTCGTGGTCTTTCGTCCCATCCTCACTCTGCAACACCCCCTGCGTACTGTCGAACGCATGTACGAAGACCTCCAACGACTTCGCGAGCGGATCGCTCTCGATGATCGAACGGTCGATGAGCGGTTCGCGGGCATCGTCGCCGGGGTCGACCCCATCGACCAGATCACGGGGGCGCTTCGCAGCATGGTCGATTCGGCACTCGGGCACGATCACCGCCACCTGGGCGACACCCTCGGTTCTCTCGAACGCGTGTCGCGGGCGGTCGAGGCCGCCGTCCTTCACATCCTCGATGACGCCGAACGACGCGGCGAACATCGTGCCGACGGACATCTATCCCTCACCGGCTGGCTCGGCTCGGTCACACGCACGTCGCCCTCCGAGCGGCGGGCGCGCAAGCAGTCGCTCCGACTCGTGCGACTGGCACCTGAATTCGGTTCAGCCCTCGCGAGGGGCCACGTACCCGTTGCCTCGTTGCGTCAGTTGGCCACGGCGTTGTCACCTCGCACCGAACACGCAGTGGCACCGTTGACCCCGTCGCTGCTCGAAGCCATGCAGACGCTTCCGGTGGCCGACTTCGCTCGCGTCGTCAAGCGCTGGGAACAACTCGCCGACGCCGACGGCGTCGAGTGGATCCACGACATCGTTCACAAACAACGCCACGCCCATCTCTCCCAGGTGGGCGACGAAGTCGTCCTCAGCGGCTCGTTCGGACAGGCCCAAGCGGCCGTCATGCGCGAGGTCTGGGACCAGTTCACCCAGGCCGAGTTCGCCGCCGATGTCGACGAAGCGCGTCGGAACGGTGTTGCCGAACCGATCGGTGCCGATCTCTCTCGCACTCATGCCCAGCGGCGCGCCGACGCCTTGTATGCGGTGTTCCTGGCGGCCGCCTCCTCATCGGGCCGAACACCGAGACCGTTGGTCAACATCCTCGTCGACGCCACCACGTTCGAACAGGCGGTCGGACGAGCACTCGGCGCTCGCGTCGAGACGGCCCTCGATCCCGAGCGCTTTGCCCACTACACGTGCCACACGACCAACGGTCTCTCGCTCTCGGCAGCCGACGTGGTGCGGGCCGCTCTGGTGGGCCACGTACGCGCGGTCGTTCGTGACTCTCGTGGACGCGTGGTGCACCTCGGTCGCCGTCGTCGACTGTTCGCCGGGGCCTCGCGTGAAGCCGTCTGGATCCAAGGCGCGCAGTGCCATTGGCCGGGTTGCGGAGCCGATCACTGTCAGGTCGACCACATCGAATCGTGGCGCGAGTCGGGTGAAACCAGTCCGGCCAATGGTCTGGCGCTGTGCGGTCGACACAACCGATGGAAAGAACGTGGTTATCGCGTGACCGTCGACGCCCTCGGGCGGGCGGTCGTTCACCGACCCGACGGGTCGCGGATCGATCCCGTCTAGTTCTGGGTGAAGCGCAGGGCCCCGCGGGCGTGGACCCGATCCATGAAGTCGGGCAAGTACGCGAGGGTCGGATTCTCGCGCACCATCTCGTCGAGAATCACTGCGTCGTCGCCCACCAACACGCGCCATTCGTCGTTCTTCACGGCGTCCAGGATGATCGTGGCCGCCTGTTCGGCCGAGGTGGGAGCGTTGTCGCGGAACGCTTCACCCTGGGCCTGGATGCCGAGACGCAAGTCCTCGTCGCTCGCACCACTCACGTCGATACCCGACTTCAGTAGACGCGCCCGCAACTGCGCGATCTGCTCCTCGGTCATCTCCTTGGGGTCGCCACCCAACAACTTGCGCGAGTTGATGGCGATCGACGTTCCGATGTGCCCGGGCATCACGAGTGTGGCCTTGAGGTGCGGAGCGTTGATCCGGAAGTCGGTGATGAGCGCTTCGGTGAACCCCTTCACGGCGAACTTGGCCGAGCTGTAGGCCGTGTGGGGGATGTTCGGTCCGAGCGACGCCCAGAAACCGTTCACCGAACTGGTGTTGATCACGTGTCCGATGTCGGCCTTGAGAAGGAGCGGCAGGAACGCGCGGGTGTTGTAGTACACGCCGTACCAACACACTCCGAACGTCTTCTCCCATTGCGCCCGTTCGTCGTCGACGATGCTCCCTCCGCCTCCGATACCAGCGTTGTTGAAGAGCAGGTTCACGTGATCGCGCCATCCGGCAACAACATCGCGGAAGGCGAGCACTTCGGCCTCCACCGACACATCGGCGACGTGGCTCAGAACGCGACCGGGATTGCCGGCACACAAAGCCGACGTCTCGACCATGTTGTCTTCGATGACGTCGCACATCGCGACGTCACAGCCATCGGCGGTGAGCTGACGAACGAGTTCGCGTCCCATGCCGGTGCCACCCCCGGTGACCACGGCGACACGACCGGAGAATCCTGTGGCGAAGCGCATGGGAAGACCCTAGTCGGAGGGGGTTTTCGGGAAATCCCTCAAGGCTCACCGGGGGAGACCCGATACCTCCGGCGTGAATTCCCAACGACCGGTCCGTTTCGCACCTTTCGTGGTGCTCGTCGCCCTGGTGGCCTATGTGGCCATCGTCGTGGCGATGATGACCGGGGAATCGGTCGCCCGTGCGGCGGCCGTGGGCGACGTCGCGAACAACACTCCGTGGGTGTTGCCGTCGATGCCGCCCAAGTGCGCGGCGCAGCAGATCACGACCGGCAACGTCGGTGGCTGCGTCATCAGTGATTACGGCACCCCCGATTCGAAGGGGTGGGGAACCCCGCCGTTCCCGTACAGCGCTCCCGGTTCCGAGCGTCTGGCCGGCTGGAAGTGGCTCGGCTGGTCGTACAACAAGTCGGAAGCTCTGACCGCGTGGGAAGCGGCGATGACGATGAACCCCGAACCGTTCGGTCGTATTCGCAAGGAACAGTTGCGCGCTCCGCAGGAATCTTTCTATTTGTTCCGTGGTTTCTTGGGTGAGATCCAGGATGCGGGCTATCGCATCAACGACGCGATGGCCTACAACTTCCGTTGCACGTCGAACACGCGCAAGGACTGCTCTGGTCTCGACGCCCGCTCGTTGTCGTTCCACTCGTGGGGTCTCGCCGTCGACATCAACGTGGTGGCCAATGCCGAAGTTCGCTACTACCCCGATCCGGCCGTTGGTGGGTCGGCCTGTGCGACGCCGATGAAGACCGATCTCCCGCAGTGGGTCGTGCAGACCGCCGAGAAGTGGGGTCTGTTGTGGGGCGGCTACGGCTGGAACGGTGGTTGCGCCACTCCGTCAGCCAACAAGTCGAGCATTCTGCGCGACCCGATGCACTTCGAGTTTCGTGGCACACCCGAGCAGGCCGTGGCCATCGCTCGCTTCAACGGAGTCACGATCGACGATCCGACCATCGTCACCAACGCCACCGGCAAGAACGTGAGTCGGGTGTTCGGTGACGATCGATTCGGTTCGGCCGCGGCCGCGGCTGCGTTCTGGTCGACGGCCAACACGGTCTTCGTCGCCAATGGCAATTCGTTCCCCGACTCGCTGGCCGCCGGTGTGGCCGCGGCTGGGCTCAACGTTCCGCTTCTTCTCGTCACTCAGACGTCCGTCCCCGAGGCGACCAAGGCTCAACTCACTCGCCTCAAGCCGAAGTCGATCGTCGTCGCAGGTGGTCCGGTCTCGGTGTCGGATGACGTTCTGGCTCAACTTCGTTCGATCACTCGCGTTCGCCCCACGCGTCTGGCCGGTGACGATCGCTATGTGACGGCCGAGATGCTCACTCGCGCCGCGTGGTTCAACGGCAAGTCGTCGACGGTGTGGGTGGCCAGTGGTCGCGACTTCCTGGATCCGCTGATCGCTTCGGCCGCGGCCGCTCGGTACGGCCAGCCGTTCGTTCTGGTGGACGGTCAGGGAACCCTGAACCCCGTGCAGCGAGATCTCCTCACCACGCTCGGAGTGTCGAACGTGAATCTGGTGGCTGCACCGGGAACGATCGCTCCCACGATGTTGGCCGACCTCTCGGGCTTCGGCGCCGTCACGTCGTACCAAGCGTGGGACGTGGCCGAACGTTCGGCTTCGGTGTGGTCGTCGTTGCCGCAGAGCACCGACATCGCCCTGGCGACCAGTTTGAACTTTCCCGACGCACTGTCGGCCGTGCCGTTCTCCAAGCGTGGATCCGGCGCGCCGCTGTTGTTGGTCCCCGGTTCGTGCGTTCCGAGTGTCACGTTCAGCACTATCACTCGACTGGCGTCGTCGAACGTGACGCTCTTCGGGGGACCGGCCGCCCTGGCCGCTCCGGTCGAAACCCTCTCGCTGTGCTGAAATCGGTCACGCGATGCGCGTGATGACCTGGAACATCTGGTGGCAGTTCGGCCCGTACACCGAACGCCAACCGGCGATCAGCCACGTGCTGACTTCGGAAAGCCCCGATGTCGTGCTCTTGCAAGAAGTGTCGAGGGACGACGAACAGGCGCAGCGACTCGCGTCCGAACTCGGGTATCACGTCGCGCTCACCCAGGATCGTTGGCCCATGGCCAACGCGATCCTGTCGCGCTGGCCACTCTCGCGCATCGAGCAGGTGTCGCTGCCAGGTCTCGATGGTGCCGACGGACCGCGACGACTACTCACCGCGGTAGCCACCACTCCGTGGGGTGAGTGGCCGTTCGGCTGTACACACCTGTCGCATCGATTCGACGAGTCGGATGTGCGCGTCACTCAGGTCGACGTGATCGCCGGTCACCTTCGCGAACTGCGTGGTGATCCGGCCCACGACCGTCCGGTGATCGTCGGCGGAGACTTCAACGCCGTGCCCGACTCCGACGAGATCAGGCGACTCACCGGTCGAACCGCGGTCCGTCATCGCAATCTGGTCTTCAACGACGTGTGGGAACAATGCGGCGACGGCACCGGACACACGTGGAGTGGTGCCAATCCGTATCAAGTCGACGCCAACTGGCCGAATCGACGAATCGACTACTTGTTCGTCACCTGGCCGCGTCCGAAACCGGCGGGCCATCCGAAGCGATCGTGGTTGGCCGGTGTGGACGCCGTGAACGGAGTGCAGCCGAGTGACCACTATGCGGTCGTGGCCGATTTCGTCGTCTAAGTTGGCCCGTCGGTGGCGACGCTGCGATTCAGTTTCGGAACGATGGGCTCGGGTAAGAGCACCCTCGCGTTGCAGATCCATCACAACTTGTCGTCCCGCGATCGATGTGGCTTGCTCCTCACCAAACTCGATCGCGACGGAACCCAGGTCACCAGTCGTCTCGGTGTGTCAGCCCCGGCCATCGAGGTCACACTCGAGCTCGACGTGTTCTCGTTGGCCCGCGACCGCATGCCGCTCGACTTCGTGGTCTGCGACGAGACCCAGTTCTACACCGTCGATCAATGCGACCAGTTGGCGCGGATCGTCGACGAATTGGCCGTCGACGTCTACGCCTTCGGTCTCATCACCGACTTTCGCGGCCTGCTGTTCGACGGAACGCGTCGCATGCTCGAAGTGGCCGACGAGCGGGTGGAGATGCAGGTGGAGGCGCGCTGCTGGTGCGGGTCACGGGCCACTCACAACGCACGTGTGGTCAACGGAGTCGTGGTGTACGAGGGCGAAACGGTCGTGGTGGGCGACACCGAAGATGCGCCGTCAGAACCGCTCTTCGGCGATGTGGTGCGTTACGAACTTCTGTGCCGCCGGCACTACCTGGCCGGCGAGATGAACGACTAGCCCCAGGCGCACGGCATGCGCTTGATGCCGTTGATGAACGCGCTCTGCAGGTAGGCCGGCTCGCCGGTGATGCGCATGTTCGGCATGCGACGTCGGATCTCGTCGAACATCACCGCGATCTCACGACGGGCCAGATTGGCACCGAGACAGAAGTGCGGTCCGCCGGCACCGAAACCCACTTGAGCCGGGGTCACTGCGCGAGTCACATCGAACTTGAACGGGTCCGGGAACACGCGCTCGTCGCGGTTGCCCGAGGAGTAGAACATCACGACCTTGTCGCCGGCCTTGAGTTTCTGGCCGCCGACCTCGGTGTCCTCGGTCGCTGTACGACGGAAGTGAATGACCGGAGTGGCGTAGCGGACGATCTCTTCGACCGCGGTCTTGGTGTGCGGGTCGAAGTTGTCGAACCAGATCTTCTTCTGGTCGGGGTTGTTGGTGAGCAGTCGCATGCCGTGGCTGATGGCATT
>Ga0169931_10014901_pt1 | contig 10460 bp, 14 predicted proteins | sample Kivu_15m_20L_FD_129675 | JGI IMG/M metagenome (GOLD analysis project Ga0169931, IMG submission 129675) | Freshwater microbial communities from Lake Kivu, Western Province, Rwanda to study Microbial Dark Matter (Phase II) - Kivu_15m_20L... | ecosystem: Environmental > Aquatic > Freshwater > Lake... | reverse complement strand
TTCACGAACTTGCCATGGCTTGTCCAAGCCCAGCACCTGTTGATAGAGGTCGGTGTCTTTCACCCGGCTGTCTTACACTGCTGCTTCGCCCTTTTCATTCCCAGCTTTTTGCCCGAAGAACCGATAAACTATCAAACATGAGAGCGCCGCCAATGAGCTTCTTCGTGATGCTTGGTTTCCTCTTGCTCGGCCTTGGTGCCAGAAGCGAGGAGAAAACATTTGGGCAATCCACCATACTGACCAACATGGATGTGCTCGACAATGTTTACAAAATTGAATCTGGCGACTGCCTGTGGATTGAGATCGTGTCAGACAAGCGTCACCAGTTTGATGCCATTGTTTCAGCGAAGGGAGTGTTGGAGGTGCCAGGATTCGTCCGGATGAAAGCAGTCGGAGCGACGCCGAAAAGCCTCGCATTTCAAATCAAAGCCCAGCTGGAGACAGCTGGAAAAGCAGTGACCTCTGTTCGCGTCTCTCATTGGCGTGTCTGGCCGATGTCCGATAAAGCTGACAACCCAGATCCTGTCGTTTTCGGTCTTGTCGGCAAGCAGGGCAGATACAAGCTGGCCGACAATCAAGAAATCACGATCAGCGAACTGCTGCAGCGAGCGGGTGGAGTGACTTCCGAGAAGAAAATTCCGAAGATCATCATCATCCGCAAGACTCCACAAGGCACCAAACGCATCCTTGTGAATGCCAAAGCATTGCTGATCGAAAGACGACCGGAATACGATCTTTTCCTGCGTCCTTTTGACGGAGTAATCGTCGAGTAAGTTTCGATGGACTCGGGGTGTTCATGCCGGACGCTTGCCAAGAAGTTGCAATGCCTTGGCGCGAAGCGGTGAGATCTCCTCGCTGAGCGCGGCGAGGGCTGATAGCTCCTCTTTCTCCGCAGGTTGCAAAAGCCCTTCGGTGTTGCGGTCCATCAGGCTTTGGAGCTGCCTGTCCGTTTCGGGTGGCAGCCGGAAGTCGCCGATGGACTCAATCCAGGATGTCGGGACTTCAATCGTGGCAGGCATGTCAGGAAGGTGCGGGCAACATGCCGTTTGTCAATGCAGGCCCCATAACACTCCCGCCACCCGCACCCTCTCGTAGCTCTTCTTGCCTTTGAGCAGGATTCAGAGCTTGCCGCCAAGGAAGTCGTCGGCGGTGAGCGTGGGAGCGGCAATGGCGGCTTCGCTCAATCCAGCCAGTTCTCCACGCGCAGTCCCAGCACTTGATTGAAATGAACCCAATTGCGGGTCAGGACGGTGGCATCGTGGGCGAGGCCGATGGCGGCGATTTTGAGGTCTTGTGTGCCTCCCTGTGGCAAATGCTTGCGCAGTTCACGGAAGATGGCGGCCGCCTGCGCATCGAAGGGCAGCAAGGTGAGTTCCATCAGCAGTTCGAGGCTGTGTTGGAACTGCTCGTAGCCATGAACTTGTTTCTCGCTGCCTGCTTTCTGTTTGCGGATGAAGGCGCTCCAGCCCTCACTGACTTCCTGCGCGGTGATGATCGTGGTCAGCACCTCGGCCTTTTTCGACGTGAGCCGCTGTTTCAATCGCGCACCACACTCTGTGTCACGCAAAAGTTCCGAGAAATGGTTGGTATCCAGCACCACAAACATCGGCCTACCATTTCTCTTCGTTTGCCTGTTTCCGCCATTTCGCGCCGAGGCGCATCGCTTCTGCGAAGTGATGATCGTCTTTGGCCGCTCCGGCAATCTTCTTCCAGCCATCACGAGGCGTGCTCATGCGGGCCTCCATCCGGGCCACGCGACGTTTAAGGTCGGTGATCGTTTGTTCGAGAACCTTGGTGCTCATGAAACCAAGGTTGCCATGCTCGGGCGGCGTTCGCAAGCGGGCTTCACACTCCCCCCACCCGCACCGTCGCATAGCTTTTCTTGCCTTTGCGCAGGATGCAGAGCTTGCCGCCGAGGAAGTTTTCGGCGGTGAGGGTGGGAGCGGAGCCAGCGGCGACCTGGACGTTGTTGATGTAGAAGCCGCCGCCTTTCAGCAAGCGGCCCGCATCGCCTTTGGAGGTGGCGAGGCCGAGCGTGACGAGCAAGTCGGGCACGGAAGGGATATTCGCGAGATCGACCTCCGTCATGGGCGCTGAAGCGGTGGCTTCGATGAGCGTGTTCACGTCGGCGGTGGCGAGATCGGCTCCGCCAAAGAGCGCGTTGGAGGCGTTGATGACCTTTTGCAGCTCTTCTTCGCCATGAACCATGCGCGTCACCTCGGCAGCGAGGCGTTTGTGGCCGCTGCGCTGTCCGGGGTTGGCGTTGTGCTCGGCCTCGATGGCTTCGATCTCAGCGTGCGAAAGCAGCGTGAACTGGCGCAGGAAGCGCGGCACGTCGGGGTCCTCGGAATTCACCCAGAACTGGTAGAAGGCATACGGGCTGGTCTTTTTCGGGTCCATCCAGATGGCACCGGCTTCGGACTTGCCGAATTTTTTGCCGGAACTGGTCGTGATGAGCGGGAAGGTGACGACGTGCGTGTGCTGGCCGCGCAGCTTGCGCACGAGGTCGATGCCGGCGGTCATGTTGCCCCACTGGTCGCTGCCACCGATCTGCACGGTGCAGCCGTGGCGCTCGTTGAGCACGACGAAGTCATACGACTGCAAAATCATGTAGGTGAACTCGGTGAACGAGATGCCGCTCTCCAGTCGCGCTGCGACGGACTCCTTGGCGATCATCCATGCGATGGTGAAGTGCTTGCCCACATCGCGCAGCAGTTCGACGGCGCTGAGCTTGCAGATCCAGTCAGCGTTGTTCTCGATGATCGTCTTGTCGGGAACGAGGATGCTGCGGATCTGCACCTCGATGCGCTTCACGAATTCCGCGACGATCTCGGGCGTGTTGAGTGTGCGCTCGTTCGCCTTGCCGCTGGGGTCGCCGATCAATCCGGTGCCGCCGCCGACGATGGCGATGGCCTTGTGCCCATGCTCCTGCACGCGGCGCAGCGCCATGAGCGGCAGCAGGTTGCCGATGTGCAGGCTGTCCGCCGTGGGATCAAATCCGCAATAGAAGGTCTGCGACGTCTTGAGGGCTTCTTTGAGAGCTTCAAGGTCGCTGCACTGCTTCAGCAGTCCGCGCCATTCGAGGTCGGCGATCAGGTCGGTGGTCATGAGGAGGAAATGACGAAATCAGAATGAGGAATGACGAATGAAGCCCGAAACCTGAATGACGGGGAAGCGGCGTGGTTTTGCTTCGTCATTCGCCATTCTGGTTTCGTCATTACGCCTTTATGGCGTTGAGCCTGGTTCTCCGCGTAGGAGCTGTTTGCCATTGAAGCGCTCGTTGGGTTTGAAGAGCCAGCCGGGGCTTTCATTGTGGATTTCCCAACGGCGCAGCTCGAACTCAGGCAGCACCAGGTTGCTGTTCGGATCGAACACCTTCCGGCCGGTGTAGCGGCCCCAGATGCGGTATTCGGTGTTGTGATCGTCACCGTAGGCATAGCCGCCGTCACTTGGCTGTTCCGGCAGGCGGTTCGGGATCTTCTGAAAGCGCTCGTTCATGATGATGAGCCGTGCTGACTCCCAAGGCTGCCCTGGACTGCGCAGGTAGCCCCAGAAGTGTGTGTGATCGATGAAGAAGCGGCGGCCGATGTAGTAATCACCGTGGGGCTCCATGGCAATCTGCCGCCGACGCGACTCCACGGCCATCGTCTGCTGCGGGCTGAGGCCGGTGGTTTCACAACCGGTCAAAAACAGGCTGATGAGGCAGAAAAAGGCGGAAAAGACGAGTCTGGCGGACATGGCGGCGAGCATTGTGCCCTGTGGGGCCGTTGTCGCAATGGGAAAGGCGCAACTGGATGAAAGTCCGCCGGCCATGCCGTCGTGAACGAGGCATGAAGCATCTTCTCTTTTTCCTCGCCCTCAGCTCATTACTTCTGGCTGCCGAAAGCCCCAATGTCGTCGTGATCCTGAGTGATGACTATGGCTGGGGCAGCGTGGGCTGTTATGGCGCGAATCCAGAGCTGGTGAGCACGCCGAACCTCGACCGGCTGGCGAAGGCAGGTCGGCGCTTCACGGATGCGAACACCACGTCGTCGGTGTGCTCCCCGACACGCTACTCGATGATCACGGGGCGCTACTGCTGGCGCACATCCCTCATCAGTGAGGTGCTGGGCACCACCGCGCCGCTGCACATCGAGACGACGCGGCTGACGATGGCCTCGATGCTCAAAACCCAGGGCTACAACTGCGCGGCGATCGGCAAATGGCATCTCGGCTACGGCACCGCGGAGAAGTGTGATTACACGAAGGAGCTGAAGCCAGGGCCACTCGAAATCGGCTTCGATTACCACTTTGGCGTGCCGGCGAATCACGGCGACTTGAGCGGTGTGTATGTCGAAAACCACTGGGTCTCCGGTTTGAACAAAGACAGCCCATCGCAGCCGAGTCCGCCCTATGTCACGATGGGCCAGCAGAAGGGCAAATCGGTCAAAACGCTCGATTTGAATGCGCCGAAGCGTGTGGATGAAAACGTGATGGAAACGCTCACGGACAAGATCGTGAACTGGATCGGCCAGCAGAGCGCGGAGAAGCCGTTTTTCGTCTATTTCACGCCGGTGGCCGTGCACAACCCGATCACGCCGTCGAAGGGCACCGCGGGTAAAAGCAAGGGCGGGCCGTTTTGCGACTTCATCAGCGATCTCGACCTCAGCGTGGGCCGCGTGCTCGATGTGCTCGACCAAAAAGGTTTCGCCAAGGACACGCTGGTCATCTTCAGCAGCGACAACGGCGGCGTGAACAAGCCGGAGAACGCGAATCTCGTGCAAACCGAGGCGCAGAAGGCTGGATTGAAGCCCGTGGGGCCGTTCCGCGGTGGAAAACACGATGTTTGGGAAGGCGGCTTCCGCGTGCCCTACCTCGTGCGCTGGCCCGGTCATGTGCCTGCGGACACGGTGTGCGATGAGACGATCAGCATCGTCGATACGCTGGCCAGCGTGGCAAAGATCACCGGCTATGCTTTGCCGAAAGCCAGCGACGGCGCAGAAGACAGCCACGATGTGTCGAAGGCTTGGCTGGGTGAGAAGTATGAAGGCACGCTGCGGCCGGATGTGATCGTGCACAGCGCGGATGGCGTCTTCGCGATCCGCAAAGGACCGCACAAATGGATCGAGGGCGTTCCTGCGGATGACGTGAAGCCTGCGGCGAAGAAAGCGCACGGCGCGCAATACCAGCGCATGCTGTTTGATCTGAAGAACGACATCGCGGAGGAAAAGGAAGTCTCCGCCGCGCATCCTGACGTGGTCAAGGCGCTCGAAGAGCTGCTGAATCGCTACCGCGATGGTGGCTACAGCCGCGAACTGCCTCCCGCTGGTGTGAAGCCGAAGGCTACATTTGAGCCGCTGGTTCCGCTGAAGAACGCGGAGCCGGTCGATTTGACGAAATTCAAAGGCGCAGGCTGGACGCAGCGTGATGGCGCATGGTTCGCGAAAGCGGGCGACAAAGGCACGCCGCTCGGTGGGCCGCTGAAGCTGCAAAACGGCGTGCTAGAGTGCCAACTTCTTCTCGGCGAAGCGGATCGTCACTCGCTGCGCATCCACACAGCTGGAAATGCGGACAGCTTTCGCGTGGTGCTGTCACGTGCGGGGCTCGACATCACCGTCGTCACGCCGGAGACGCTGCAACTGGCAAAATCACGCGTGAAATTCAAACCGGGCGAATGGCTCACGGTGCGCCTCGCCTTCCAAAACGATGAATTGAGCGTCGAATGCGCTGGAACGACCACGAAGGCCAAACACGCCGTTTTCGCCGCCGAGAAGGCACAGGCGAACTTTATCGCCTTTGATGGCGAGGTGGGCGTGCGGAATGTCGTCACGGCCACCCAGCCGTGATCGCACTCAGTAAAGCAGAAAGCCGATCTCGCTGTCGGTGAACTGCGAGGTGTCGTCCACAGCCAGCAGCGCCTCGGTTTGATAGGCGGTTTCCCACGGCGTCTCCGCGGCGGGCAGCAGCGGCAGTTCGGCGGCTGGGACAACGACCTGCTCGACGATTTGCGGCGTTGATTCGGGGGACGTTTGCAGCAGCGCGAACGCAACCACAGCAAGAATGGTCACTGCGGAGGCAAAGCTCCACTTGTCCTGTGGAGCGAACCATCCTTTTTCCTCCCACCAAGCACGCAAATCGGCCAGCCAGCCGCGATCCTGCGGGGTCTGGCGGGCGGCGCGGACGACGTTTTGCGTGAAATTGGAACGCGCCTCGATCTTGCGGGCCTGGGCCAGCAACTTCGTGAGAGGGTCTTGGGGCGAAAACGGTTCCATGATGTCAAAAAAACCACCTTAGCGGGCGGAAGTTGCAAAAAAGTTCAGCCCGGCGGCCATTCGAGGCTACGACCGGCCAAAAGATGCACATGCAGGTGCGGGACGGACTCGCCCGCGTCCTTGCCGTGATTGATGACGAGGCGGAAGCCCTGGCTGCGGTCCTTGATGCCGAGTTTGTCAGCGATTTTGCCCGCCGCGAGCAGCAAGGCCCCCAACGTCGCCTGATCTTCGGCCCCAGCCTCGCCCACGCGGGGAATCAGCTTCTTTGGCACGATCAAAACGTGCGTCGGTGCCTGAGGATTGATGTCGTTGAACGCAGCCACCAGATCGTCCTCGTAAACGAGCGGGGCCGGGATTTCGCGGTCGATGATTTTTTGGAAAATAGTCTTCTCGGACATGGCGGATTAACGGAAAAGTTCGGGCTGGCGTCCATCACGCGGGCGACGCTCGCCGAGGCTCTTGATCTCGTCGATGAACTCGCCCACGTCCTCAAACTGGCGGTAAACCGAGGCGTAGCGCACATAGGCGACATGGTCGATGGCCTCCAGGCGGCGCATCACCTTCGCTCCGATCACGGTCGATGGGATTTCGCGGTAGCCCTCCTCCTCCAGCTCGTTCGCGATGTCGTCCACGAGCTGTTCGAGCTGCTCCATCTTGACGGGGCGTTTTTCGCAGGACTTGCGCACGCCGCCCAGCAGCTTGTCGCGGTTGAAATTCTCCCGCGCGCCGTTGCGCTTCACCACGCGTAGTTCCTCGCGCTCGACGATTTCATAGGTGGTGAACCGGAAATTGCACTTCATGCACTCGCGGCGGCGGCGGATGGCATGACCTTCCCGCGCCTCGCGAGAGTCGATCACTTTATCCTGGGAGCTTCCGCATTTGGGGCAGCGCATTCGGTGGGGGTTGGGGGGCGGAATGTGCTTTCTCGCAGGCACTTAGGCAAGCGGCTTCATCACAGGTGCGCTTGCAGGCTTTGGCGTAGCTCCGCCACCTCCTGCTCTGCCAGCGGCACGCGAAACAGGTGCCTTCCAGCCTGGCAATCCTCGATCTGCCGCAGCAGGCGCTCCGCATCCGTCCGCGCGTCATATTCCGGCAGTGCCGTGACCCGGACCTTCTCCAGAAAGCGCGGGATCACCCGCGCCAGGATGCGCAGGTGCTTCACGTCGTTGCTGGCGGCATCACCGGGCCGCGTGTTCGCCGCATGGAGCTTGCAGATGAAGAGCGAGCACGGGTCCAGCAGGGAGACGCCCCGGCTCGTCGCCAAAGCGGTGCCGCATGGAGGGTCATCAATGCTGGTGTCCAGCCCAGGCAGCCGCTCCAGCACCTCGATGCTCGTCCGATGCCCCCGCCAGAAGAGCTGCACCGCAAACACACGCCCCATGTGCGGGGCCTGCTTGCGGGTCGCCGTCACCAAGCCGCGAATCTCCGCGCCATCTGCCTCCACTTCCTGGCTGAGTAGGGTGGAGACCACCTTGCCGCCACGCAGGTCGATGTCTTTGCTGTAGATCGGCAGATCCAGAGCAGCGGACTCTGCCGCATTCAAAAACTCCTCCGCCCACGCGGAGACCGCCAGCCCACCAATGAGCACATAACCCACCTCTTCGCCACCCAGCCGCAGCAGGTGCTTCTCAAAGTCCGCAAAGGAAAACGGGCGCTCAGGTGTCGGCGACATGAAGACTCCTCTGGAAACGTATGGGCGGCTTGTCGTAAACCACCGTTGTCTTAGCCTTGGCCCCGGTAAATCCCCAGCCGGCCTCACCTGCGCGCATGCGGCGCAGCCACTCCCGCGCCTCCTCGGAGCAGCCGAAGGCCGCGCGATCCTCCGCCTCCTGGCGTTTGAACTCCGCCATGGCCGGATCATCCCATTCCTCAAGCAGGATGGGGGACGGCATCGGGGGCTGGACTGGTTCACTCACGGCGGACATGTAACCGATGGTGGCGCTTCCCGCAATGCCCGCCTATCCTCCCCATCATGTCCCGCATCATCCTCGGCGTCACCGGTTCTATCGCGGCCTACAAGGCGGCGGACCTCGCCAGCCAGCTCACCAAGGCCGGCCATCGCGTGACGTGTGTGCTGACGAAGGCCGCGCTCGAATTCGTCACGCCGCTCACCTTGAGCACGTTGTCGAAGAATCCCGTCATCACCGACCTCTTCGCCGAAAAGGAGGGCTGGCAGCCCGGTCACATCCAGCTCGCCGATGAGGCCGACCTGCTCCTCATCGCCCCCGCCAGCGCCAACGTTCTCGCCAGCATGGCCCACGGCTTCGCGAATGACGCCCTCACCGCCATCGCCCTCGCCACGCGTGCCCCGATTCTGATCGCCCCGGCCATGAACGGCAAAATGTGGCAGCATCCCGCGACGCTGAAGAACGTCGAAACCCTCCGCGGCTACGGCGCTCGCTTCGTCGAGCCCGCCGAAGGCATGCTTGCCTGCGGTTACGAAGGCGTGGGCAGGCTCGCTGAGGTCGAAACGATCCTGCAAGCCGTCGAAGCCGTGCTCAGCGAGAAGTAACGCATCACCGGTATGGACGATTTCCTTTCGGCTCCTTTTTGAAGTGAGCGGACTCGACACTGGACTCTTGGCCTTGGCCCGTTACGAAGCAACAGCTCTTCAAAGCCGCGCAGAGAGGTATGGTTTCAACGTTGCACGGATTGCCCGGCAGCGGTTTTTGCACTCTATCGCCCTTGTCAGCCGACAGAACGTTTTCTCAATCGTCGCAAGGCGAACAATCCTCCCGCACTCTCTGCGATCCTTCGAGCGCCATCGCGGCGTTTGGGGCCGAATTTGTCGCGGTTTTCGGTGAAGACGCTTTCCACGAAGGCTTTGCTGCCCAGCACCAGGCCGTCGCTGAAGTAGCGCACTCGCAGCCGCACCATTTCGGCGCTGCTCAGCCTGCCTTTGTCCTTGAGCACCTGCCTCGCCTCCTCGGCTGTCACACCCTGGCGCACCACATTTTCGTTCTGCGCGTCTTTGACTTCCACACCAGTCGAAAACAACAGGCAACGATACGCCTCCGCACTTCCTGCTGTTTCCCAGCCATCCACCGGCCTCGCTGTCACCTTGCTCAGCCCGCGCTGCGCCCGGCGGCTGCCGCTGACTGCCTCCGCGTAGCCGCACCAGCGGTAGTCCTTGGGGTCTTCCACCAGCCCGGCACGCACCGGGTTCAGGTCAATGTAAGCCGCCATCGTGTGCAGCGGCTCGCCTTTGCCCTCGACCATCACGCTTTTGTAGCGGTCCATCCACAGCGTGCCTTTGCGCCCGCGCCGCTTGTTGAACCAGCGGCTGAAGCGCTCTTTGACTTCTTTGACGTAGGTGGAGAGGTCGCAGAAGCGCTTCTTGATGGCCTCCAGTTTGGCCAAAGCCAGGGTGTCCATACCGATGCGCCGCAGTTCTTGCAGTTCCTGCTGGAGCAAGCCGACGAATTCTTTGCTGTAGAGGGTGCGCAGGTGCTCGAAGAGCTTCTCTTCGCCGCCGTCGCCTGCGAAGCGCTCGAGCCAGATCTCGCGCTTGGGTACCTCGACGAGCGCGTGAAAGTGGTTGCCCATGATGCAGTAGGTGACGAGCCGCACGCCGGAGAACTCGGCCATTTTCCAGAGGAGGCGACGGAGAGCTTCCTTCTCGACATCATCCCAAAACACCTCGCCGCCGCAGGTGCGTGACATGACGTGGTAGGTGTAGCTTTCCAAGGGGCCTTTGCCGACGATGCGCCGTCGGCCACCGGACCAAGACCGCGCGGCAGGATAGGGAGCAGTCTTGGCATTGATGCCAACAAGCTGCTCCTCAAGAGGAAGCGACTGAGGGTCAAGGGTTTGGGTGGTATTCATGGCTGGAGATCAACGGTGGAAGTGGGTGCAATCTTGCACTGAATGCCTGGCATCTTTTTTTTCAAGCAGCGGATCGAAGCCGACGGACGCGAGGGCGGTCGCCAGCTCTTCGACGCCTTCAACACCCACCTCGAAGGCCGGGGCATCATCGCCCGCGAAGGCAGCATCATCGACGCCAGCTTCACCGAAGCGCCGCGCCAGCGCAACGAGCGCGAGCAAAACCAGCGCATCAAGCAGGGTGAACGCCCCGAAGAGTTCGACACCAACCCCGCTGTTGGTCGCCAGAAAGACAGCGAGGCACGCTGGACCAAGAAGAACAACGAAGCCCACTTCGGATGGAAGAATCATGTGAAGGCTGACTTGAAGACCAAACTCATCCTCAAG
>Ga0169931_10014900_pt1 | contig 10462 bp, 8 predicted proteins | sample Kivu_15m_20L_FD_129675 | JGI IMG/M metagenome (GOLD analysis project Ga0169931, IMG submission 129675) | Freshwater microbial communities from Lake Kivu, Western Province, Rwanda to study Microbial Dark Matter (Phase II) - Kivu_15m_20L... | ecosystem: Environmental > Aquatic > Freshwater > Lake ... | reverse complement strand
GGATGAATCGCGGGCGTCCAAACACCTTGTCCGGCAGGTCAATTCGAGGAAGATCGTCGCGCCCGATCAGGCGCCGGGCGGCAGGCGCCTTGGGCTGGGCGAGCCCGCGATACTCGACCTCGAGATCGGCCGCAGAAATCGCCAACCAGTAATCACCGAGGGGCCGCCCCGCCGGATCGAAAAAACGCCCTTCGGAGACTCGAATCGCATCAGCGGCGACCCCCGATTGCGCCGAAACGACTGCAATCGCGAGCGCGCGAACCTCTGCACAGGCGTGACGCAGCGCTGTGCCGCTGTCCTGGATCGACAGGCTGCCGGAGGTCACCGCCTCGTCGGGTCCGCGAGCGGTGCTGGCCGACTCGATCGTCACCGCCTCCAGCAGCACATCAAGCTCGTCGGCCACGAGCGCCCTCAGGGCAGAGTGAATGCCCTGGCCGAGCTCCGCCTTGCCCGTGAAGGCGCGCACCACGCCACGCTCATCGAAGGCAAGCCATTGGGAGAGCTTTCTGTTGGTGTGAAGGCTACCTGGCAGCGAGGCTTTCCCATCGCTGCGATCGATGATGAAGCCCCGCGGCGCAACGCTGGACGGCGCCGCTGCTTTCAAGTCACCATGCTGCCCAGGCATCACGACCCCGTGCTCTTCGCAAGCAGCGGCTCAATGCCCAGTTCGGCCGCAAGCGTGACGAGATCGGCCGCAACACCGGGAGAGACCGGGATGCCCTCTACAGCATATTGCGCACGCCGCTGATGACTCTGCTCGCCCGGGAGCCAGACACGGTCCACCCCCTCGAGACGTTCGCAGGAGCGAATGTCGCGCACAACAGTATCGACCCTGGCCTTGAACGCTGCAGGGTCGCCGAAGGCACGCAGATCAATGACCAGGATGGCCTGTCCGGTGTTGGTCCGCGTGACGTGATCCTTGTTGAAATCGATCACCTCTCGCCCCATCGCTGCACCCTGCAAGGTGCCTGCAAGGAGGCCCACGATCAGTGCGAGACCATAACCCTTGTGGCCGCCGATCGGCAGCAGAAAACCCTCGTCGGCGCGGTTCGGGTCGAGAAGCGGCTGTCCTTTTCGGTCGATCATCCAGCCCTCAGGCATCATTTCGCCCGCCTTGGCCTTCGATTTGATCTTGCCATAGGCTGCCACGGTCGTCGCCATGTCAAGCACGACCGGGGGCTCGCTGCCTGCCGGAATGCCGGCAGCGATGGGGTTGGTCGAAAGCAGCATCTCAGCCCCGCCCCAGGGCGGGAGATGATTGGCGTTACCGACCGCAAAATAGAGTCCGATCATGTCATGCTCGATCGGCATTCTCGCGTAGAGCGACGCAGGCCCGGCGTGATTGCTGGACCGGGCACCAACCCAAGCCACACCACAGGTGCGGGCCTTTTCGATCGCAATCGATACGGCCTTTGAAACGACCAGGTGCCCCATTCCGTTGTCACCGTCAACGACTGCACTGCCCGGCCGATCATGAACCACGCGGATATCGGGCCTCAGGTTGATTCCGCCCGACTTGATTCGCCTGACGTATTGCGGCAGACGCAGCACGCCGTGGCCATCCGAGCCCTGAAGATCGGCCTGCGCCATCAAGGTAGCGACCCGATCGGCGTCTTCGACGGGCATGCCGACTGAGCGAAAGGCTGTAGCGATGAAGGATTGGAGTCGATCGAAACCGACCCGCACGGACTGAGGACTGATGGCCATGGCAACATGCAAATTGTAGGGTTGGCGGTTGATGAGACCTACCCGCCCACGAGAGGCGTATGGCTCATCCGATTTGCCGCGGTAAGATAGCATTCGAATCCTTTTTCCGTGTAACGGCCCCATGTTGCAGGCGCCTACTCAGGGCTCAGACGTTGAAGACCGTCAGCCTTCGCTGACACCTCCATTTCGAACCCAACCCTGATCACACCCCCATGAAACTTGCCACCTGGAACGTCAACTCCCTGAAAGTTCGCCTGCCGCAGGTGCTCGACTGGCTGGCCGCCCACCGAACTGACGTGCTTGCGCTGCAGGAGACCAAGCTCATCGATCAGCGTTTTCCAGTGGCCGAGTTCGCTGCTGCGGGCTATCACGCCGTCTTCGCGGGCCAACCCACCTACAACGGCGTAGCCTTGCTCAGCCGCGCCGACACCGTCGGGCCTGCCCAGGGGGTCGTGGTCGGCAACCCGTTGTTTCCCGACGAGCAGCAACGCCTGATCAGCGCGGACATTGCGGGCCTGCGCTGGGTGTGTGCCTACTTTCCCAACGGACAGTCCGTTGACAGTGACAAGTATCAGTACAAGCTGCGCTGGATCGATGCCTTGCTCGAATGGCTCAAACCTGCTGCGGCGCCCGATGCAGGAACGGGTGCAACCGACAGGACGCCGACCGTTCTGCTGGGTGACTTCAACATCGCACCCGAAGCAATCGACGTGCACGATCCAGCGGCGTGGGACGGCCAGGTGCTCTGCTCCGAGCCCGAGCGGGCCCGCTTTCGAGCCCTGATCGAGTCAGGGTTTCGAGACGCTTACAGATTGTTTGAGCAGGCGCCCAAGTCCTACAGCTGGTGGGACTACCGCCAGCTGGGCTTTCGCCGCAATGCCGGCCTCAGGATCGACCACATCCTGGTCGATCAGACCCTGACTCAACGGGTCCGTTCCTGCTCGATTGACCGCGGGCCCCGCAAGCTCGCCCAGCCCTCGGATCACGCGCCCGTGTGGGCTGAGATCGACTGACCCCGGGGCCTCCCTGCCCAGTCGGCGGTCATGCCGCCCGACATGCCGGCCTACATTTCCTCGATCAGCTGTCTCCACCCGCGTCATCTTCGAGCCTGAGCTCCTGAATCTTGCGGGTGATGGTGTTCCGACCAATCCCCAAACGAAGCGCGGCGTCGATACGCCGCCCCCGGGTGTGTCGCAACGCCGTACGGATGATCGAGGCTTCGAAGGCGCGCGTGAGGCTGGCCATCACCTCGCTCTCCCCGTTCAGGCGCTGCTCAGGCAATTGGGCAGCCAGACGACGCGTCACCTCTCGCTCGAGCAATTGCTCCCACTGCGGGCTCGGCAAGGATTGCGTTCCGCCCTCTGCGTCAACCATCGATGGGTCGGACGAGCCATGAGGCGGTAACGTTGCGTCGTGCCGGGAATCAGGCGCAAGCCCGAGCGCGGGAAGCGTCGCCCCGGTCCCCAACCCAGAGAGCGCGGGTGCCATCTGTGCGCCGACCCCGGAGCCGGTACCGACCACCGTTGACTCAGCAAGTGCAAAGACGTTTTGTGGAGAGCGTGAGGCCTCGACCTCCCGAACCTCAGGCGGCAGGTCCTTGAAATCGATCAGTTGGGTGGGCGACATCACGGTCAGCCATCTGCAGATGTTCTCGAGCTGACGGACATTGCCCGGCCAGGTAAACCGACCCAGCGTTACCATGGCTTGCTCACTGACCCGTTTGGGCTCTCCGCCCAGTTCGCGTGCGCTCTGCACCAGGAAGTGCCGTACCAGCAGTGCAACATCCTCGGTTCGCTCGCGTAGCGCGGGCAATCGAAGGCGAATCACGTTGAGGCGGTGAAACAGGTCTTCCCGAAAGAGCCCTTGCCTGACCCGCTCCTCGAGATTTTGATGCGTGGCGGCGATCACTCTCACATTGGCCTTGATGGGCTGATGTCCGCCCACCCGGTAAAAGTGACCATCGGACAAGACACGCAAGAGTCGGGTCTGGAGCTCGGCCGGCATGTCACCGATCTCGTCAAGAAAGAGCGTGCCGCCCTCGGCCTGCTCAAACCGACCCCGACGCGTCTGTTGGGCACCCGTGAACGCGCCGCGCTCATGACCGAACAGCTCCGATTCGAGCAGATCCCTGGGAATAGCCGCAGTATTCAGGGCGATGAATATGCGTTCAGCTCGGGGGCTGTGCTTGTGAAGCGCTCGCGCGACCAACTCCTTGCCCGTACCCGATTCGCCGGTGATCAGCACCGTCACGGTCGACTGGGACAGGCGTCCGATGGCTCGAAAGACCTCCTGCATCGCAGGGGCCTGCCCGAGCATGTCAACTGCGGGCTCTGCAGGGGCAAGCTCGGCCGCTTCGACCGAGGACTCCTGAACCGCCCGTCGCAGCAGATCGACCGCCTTTTGCAGATCGAAGGGTTTGGGCAGATATTCGAAAGCGCCGCCCTGAAACGCCGACACCGCGCTCTCAAGATCGGAGAACGCGGTCATGATGACGATAGGCAGCGCGGGATGCCGCCGCTTGGCCGCCTGAAGAAGCTCGATCCCCGACTCGCCTGGCATCCTGATGTCAGACAGGAGGGCGGCAGGCCTTCCCGCATCAAGCGCCACCATGCACTCGCGCGCGGTCGCGAACAGCCGCACCTCGAAGCCTTCGCGTGTCAGCGCTTTTTCAAGCACCCAACGAATCGACTGATCATCGTCTACAACCCAGACTGAACTCATCGTTCGACCGCTCAACGCAATGGCAACAGGATTCGAAAATCGGTACGCCCTGGACGACTGTCGCATTCGATCAGTCCGCCATGCTGCTGCACATAGGTCTGTGCAATGGTGAGCCCCAGGCCCGTACCCCCATCGCGCCCGGAAATCAGCGGAAAGAAGATTCGATCTCGAATCTCCTCCGGAATGCCAGGCCCGTTGTCAATGACATGCAAGTCCAATGCCAGGCGCCAGCGCTGTTTTGCGATCGTGACCTGTCGCGCCACACGGGTGCGCAGGCAAAGGTGCCCATTGCCTCTCATCGCCTGTGCGCCATTGCGTACGATGTTGAGCAGCACCTGAATCAATTGCTCACGGTCGCCCCTGATCATCGGCAGACTCGTGTCGTAGTCACGCTCGATCGAAAGACCCCGCCCATACTCGGCGAGCACCACGGCACGGACCCGTTCGCAGACCTCATGAATATTCAACTCGGCCAGCACCCTGGGCTTGCGATGAGGAGCCAGGAGCCGATCGACCAGGTCCTGCAGTCGGTCTGCCTCCTTGATGATGACCTGGGTGTATTCGAGCAGATCGGCTGAATCGAGCTCGACCTGCAGCAACTGAGCGGCCCCGCGTATGCCGCCCAAGGGGTTCTTGATCTCGTGGGCGAGATTTCGGACGAGCTCGCGGTTGGCCTGGGCCGACCCGATCAACTGTTCCTCCCGATCCACGCGCCAGCGCTTGTCGTGCTCACGAAATTCGAACAGCAGCGTGCCTGGGTCGGCATCAATCACACTGACCGATGTCCAGAGCGACAGGGAATCACGACCGACCCTTTCGAGCACCAGATCGGTTCTCTTTTGCTCATAGACATGCGCGAGGCCCTCACGGATCAGGGTGTCGACCGAAGCACCGTCCGCAAAGAGGCGCGAGAACGCATGGCCAACCGCCATACGGCTCGACACCTCGAACAGCAACTCCGCTGATGGGTTGAGGGCTGTCACACGCCCCTCGCAATCGACAATCACAACCGCGGTGGACAGCAACTCGAGGCCACTTCGGACTTGCTTGCTCTGATCGACAACTTTTGACGGCGCAGACATGGCGGCTGAACTCACGAACGCGGCCTTGAAAAGAAACAGGGCGGTTGCCCGCCCCGTGCTTGCAGCCCGGCAGAAGCCGCGCGGGCGCGGCTTCCACGAAACGCGCAATCAGAGCGAGTAGTACATGTCGAATTCGACCGGATGCGTGGTCATGCGGAAGCGGGTGACCTCTTCCATTTTCAGACCAATGTACGCATCGATCATCTCATTGCTGAACACACCACCACGGGTCAAGAACTCGCGATCCTTGTCGAGGTGCTCAAGCGCCTGATCGAGCGACGAGCAGACGGTCGGGATCCTCGCATCCTCTTCGGGCGGCAGGTCGTAGAGATTTTTGTCTGCGGCCTCGCCCGGATGGATCTTGTTTTGAACACCATCAAGACCCGCCATCAACATCGCCGAAAAGGCCAGATAGGGGTTCGAGGTCGGATCGGGGAATCGCACCTCGATTCGCCGGCCCTTGGGGCTCGCGACGTAGGGAATCCGGATCGAGGCGGAACGGTTGCGCGCCGAATAAGCGAGCTTTACCGGCGCCTCGAACCCGGGAACCAGGCGCTTGTAGGAATTGGTGCCGGGGTTGGTGATGGCATTCAACGCGCGAGCGTGCTTGATGATGCCGCCGATGTAGTAAAGCGCGAACTCGGACAGACCGGCATACTGATCGCCTGCAAACAGGTTTTGACCGTCCTTCCAGACCGACTGGTGAACGTGCATGCCGGAACCGTTGTCACCGACAACTGGCTTGGGCATGAAGGTCGCCGTCTTGCCGTAGCTGTGCGCCACATTGAGCACGACGTATTTCAAGATCTGGAGCCAGTCGGCACGCTGGACCAGGGTCGAGAACTTGGTACCGATCTCGCACTGCCCGGCACCCGCAACCTCGTGGTGGTGCACTTCGACCGGCACACCCATCTGTTCGAGGATCAGACACATCTCCGAACGCATGTCCTGAAACGAATCAACCGGAGGGACCGGAAAATACCCGCCCTTGACCGCTGGCCGGTGCGCCAGGTTGCCCCCCTCGAACTCCTTGCCGGTCGACCAGGAAGCTTCCTCGGAATTGATCTTCACGAAGCAGCCCGACATGTCCACGCCCCAGGTCACCGAGTCAAAAATGAAAAACTCGGGCTCAGGTCCAAAGTAAGCGGTATCGCCCAGGCCTGTTGACTTCAAATAGGCCTCGGCACGTCTGGCGATCGAACGGGGGTCACGGGAATACCCCTTACCGTCGGACGGCTCAACCACGTCACAACTCAGGAGAAGCGTGGGCTCCTCGCGGAAGGGGTCCATGTTGGCCGTACCCGGATCGGGGATCAGCAACATGTCCGAGGCCTCGATACCTTTCCAGCCCGCAATTGACGAACCGTCGAAAGCGTGACCAGAGGTGAACTTGTCCTCGTCAAAGGCCGAGACAGGCACCGATACGTGCTGTTCCTTGCCGCGGGTATCGGTGAATCGCAGGTCGACGAACTTGACTTCGTTGTCCGCGATCATCTTCATTACGTCTTTGCCGGAGGCCATGCTCAATTACTCCTGTCGAAGAAGGAAATGTTGGGGTTGAACCTTGTTGTGCACTTTCGAGCAGATTTCGTGCCAGTCACTTGAGGGGGCTTTTGCCGCGGGGGGAACGAGGCAGGACCGGCGGTTAAACCTTGCACGCACGAATTTTACGCACGATTGTGTGCACCTTCGCCTCGTTACGCACTTTTGTAGTGCGTAACGCACCTATATAGTGCTAGTCGGTCAAAAAGAGCGCCTGCAACCCGTTCAAATGACGCCATCCCAGCGCGCTTGCCCTCAGACGGTCGGGATCCGGGCTCATCAGGCCGCGCGCCACAGCGCGATCGATGGTCTTGCTCAGAGTCGCGAGCGAAAGACCGGTACGCTCCGCAAACAAGCTCGCAGGAACGCCTTCACGCAGGCGCAGCGCATTCAACATGAACTCGAAGGGCAGGTCGGTCGCGGGCACTTTTTGTGCGGTCTCGATCCAGGGCGCCTGCGGAAGCGATTCGGACAGGTCGGCCAGGGTGGCTGGCGAGGGATCGGTTGGTTTCGGCGACAGCAGTGCACTCATGTAGCGACGGGGGTTGCGATGCCGCGCGTGCCGCACGATCCGGTCGTGGAAGGACAGTTTGCCGTGCGCCCCTGCACCGATGCCGAGGTAGTCGCCGAACTGCCAGTAATTGAGGTTGTGCCGGCACCGCTCCCCCTCACGAGCCCAGGCCGATACTTCGTAGCGCACCAGACCCTGCGCTGCGGCCCGCTCCTCGATCAGCGTCTGCATCGCCTCTTCGACTGACTCGTCGGGCAGAACCGGCGGCCGACGCTCAAATGGCGTGCCCGCCTCAAGCGTGAGCTGATAGGTGGACCAGTGCGACGCCCCTTGCTCCTTGAGGCGGTCGAGGTCGCGCTCGAGTTCATCCACGGTCTGCCCGGGCAGGGCATACATCAGATCGACATTGAGCCTGGGAAAAAGCCTCATCGCCTGCTCGAGCGCCCCGCGCGCCTCAGCCCCGCCATGGATGCGCCCGATTGCCTGCAGCGCACGATCCGAAAAGGTCTGCACCCCGAGCGATAGCCGATTGACACCGGCCGCAGCGAAGCCACGGAAGCGCTCGATCTCGAAGGTGCCCGGGTTGGCCTCCATCGTGATCTCGACATCGGCCGCCAGCCTCAGACGGGCCCGGATGCTGGCCAGCAAGTGGTCGATGCCCGCGGCCGAAAACAGGCTGGGCGTGCCGCCGCCAATGAAAATAGTCTGCACAGTGCGCCCCCAGACCAGCGGCAGTGACCAGTCGAGATCCCGCTCGAGCGCACGGAGGTACTCTTCCTCGGGCAGAAGACGGTCCCAATCCCTCATTTCATGCGAATTGAAGTCGCAATAGGGGCATTTGCGCACGCACCAGGGGAGGTGAACGTACAGACCCAGTTGCGGGGGGGCCGCGACGCCCGAATAGCCCCCGAGCCGCCGGGTCGGGCGATGCAAGCGAACGACCTGCCCCGTGTTGCCGATCTCCGCCATCAGTCCCCGCCCTGCCAGGCGGGCAGTCGCTCGATCAGCGCCGCAAGCGCGCGCCCGCGATGACTCAATCGGTTCTTGATCTCAGCGGACAGTTCTGCCGCCGTGCAGCCCTGTTCAGGCAGCCAAAAGTAGGGGTCATAACCAAACCCGCCTTGGCCACGCGGCGAGTCGACCACGAGGCCAGCCCAGCTCGCCTGGGCAAGCAGCGGCATCGGATCATCCCATCGACGCAGCATCACGAGCACACAGACGTAGTGCGCCGAGCGATCGGCCACACCCCGCAGTTCGGCGAGCAACCGCGCATTGTTCGATTCATCCTGGGTGCGTCCAGCCTCAGGCGGCGCGTAACGCGCCGAACGCACCCCAGGCTCGCCCTCAAGGGCATCGACGCAGATGCCCGAATCGTCGGCGAGCGCGGGTAAACCGCTCAAGCGGCTGGCGTGACGGGCCTTGGCCAACGCGTTCTCGACGAAGGTGCAATGGGGTTCTTCGGCCTCGCCGATCGCGAGGCTCGCCTGCGGGATCAGAGCTATCCGCATGGGCGCAAAGAGCGCGGCAAACTCGCGCAATTTTCCTGGATTGCCCGAGGCCAGCACGACCTGTGAGAGAGGACGGAGCGGGGAAGGGCCTGAATCGACGCTCATGCGCAAGCCCCCATCATACGCTGGGGCCAGGCAGCGCCGGATGCGCAGCGCCCAGGGCCTGCCGCTGCCGAGCGATCAACTCACGAATCCCCCCGTCGGCAAGCGCGAGCAGTCTGTCCAGTTCATGCCTTGAAAACGGGGCGCCCTCGGCCGTTCCCTGCACCTCGACAAAACCGCCGTGGCCGGTCATCACAACATTGAGATCCGCATCGCACCCGGAGTCCTCGCGGTAGTCAAGATCGAGGAGCGGCGCACCCTGCACCACGCCAACCGAGACCGCCGCGACGTGGTCGGCGATCGGCGAGCGGGTCAGACGACCGGACTGCATCAGCCAGGCCACCGCATCGCAGGCCGCGACAAAGGCTCCCGTGATCGAGGCACAACGCGTGCCGCCGTCAGCCTGCAGCACATCGCAATCCAGCGTGATCGTACGCTCACCCAGGGCCTTCAAGTCGAAGACCGCCCGCAGGCTGCGGCCAATCAGCCGCTGGATTTCCTGGGTTCGGCCAGACTGCTTGCCTCGGGCCGCCTCACGGTCGCCTCGAGTGTGCGTGGCGCGCGGCAGCATGCCGTATTCAGCCGTGAGCCAGCCCTGGCCCGCCCCCTTCAGAAAAGGCGGCACTTTTTCCTCGACGCTCGCCGTACAGAGCACGCGTGTCTGTCCCATGGCGATCAGCACGGCGCCTTCCGCATGCCGCGTGTAAGCTCGCTCGACGCTGACCTCGCGGAGTGCCTCGGCGCCCCGCCCCTCTACCCGCTCTGCCATTGGTTTAATCCCCCGGTTTCCGATTCGCTGCGCGCCCCACCCGTTCGCGCCCTCGCCCGCGCAAATATTCAATAGAATGGCGGGCCTTGCTGCCCAGAGCAGATTAGCAGAAGCGAAGAGCGCTCTTGAAAGAAGCCTTGCCCCCCTCACGCAGCCGCGTTCAAAGCATGACCGGCTTTGCGTCGGCCGTTCGCGACAGCGCGGCCGGCCAGTTGAGTGTCGAACTGCGCAGCGTCAATTCCCGCTTCCTCGACCTGTCCTTCAGGATGCCGGACGAGTTGCGAGGCGCCGAGTGGCCGCTGCGTGAATTGATCACGGCCAGATTACTGCGCGGCAAGCTCGATTGCCGGGTGGGGCTGCGCTCGGCGATTACGGCAGAGGCGCGAATCGATGAGCAGGCGCTGGCGCGGATCACAGCGCTGGCTGAGCAGCTGCGGGGGCGTTTCCCCCAGGCCGCAGAGCCGACCTTGGGCGAGTTGCTGCGCTTCCCCGGGCTACTGGGCAATGCTGCCCCAGATAT
>Ga0169931_10014899_pt1 | contig 10462 bp, 14 predicted proteins | sample Kivu_15m_20L_FD_129675 | JGI IMG/M metagenome (GOLD analysis project Ga0169931, IMG submission 129675) | Freshwater microbial communities from Lake Kivu, Western Province, Rwanda to study Microbial Dark Matter (Phase II) - Kivu_15m_20L... | ecosystem: Environmental > Aquatic > Freshwater > Lake... | reverse complement strand
ATATTTTATTTTTTATAAAAATTTTAATTCAAAATGAAAGACAGAGAAAATACGATTCATGATGAATCTAAAAATTTGAATGAAGAATCTATGAAAAATACTGTTATTCCTATAGAAGTGAAAAGACGAATAGTCAATAGAAAAGAAACTAAGATGGCATATAAGGGTCTAGAAGCAAATAAGGATTGCATTTATAGATCAAACAGAGAAATAGATACAGCGGCACTTATGCTCCAGGTTAAGTTATCTAACGAAAGTACTTTGGACAAGGATTTAGAAGATCCAAAAGTTATTAACCATTTGAAGAAATATGTAGATTCTAGACATCCATGCAAAAAACAAGGTAAGGATTAAGTAATTTAAATTAGACAACGGAGAAGTTGTGAAATTTCCAATTTGCTCAACAGATACAGGAAACATGGGTTGTGGCGAGTCTCAGTCTAAAAGTGATTTACAATCACTTGGCTTAGGAATGGTTATTTATTTTAAAGTTTTGAAGGCGTATGGTATCTTATTCTTTGTACTAATTTTGCTTAACATTCCTTTATACTATATATATACTTCCAACCATCCTGAATTCAAAGTGACTAGTTATAAAGACGCTCTTTTCAAAACTACAATAGGGAACATAGGGTCGAGTAAAAATAATTTTTTAACTTTAAGCTCTTTACAATTGTCATGAAATTCCTTCATCTGAAATTTACAAAACAAATAGTTATACCTTTAATCTTAATTGCGATTCTTATAACATTTCGTCAATTATTTCATTCGGATTATCTAATAATATAGATTACACTTCTTCAAGCTTTGAAACATGTCAAAATTTTACCAATTTTGTAAACATTACTACTGATGATAATTGCTCTTTTGAAGATTTTTTAAATGAAGCAGCCTCTACCAATTGTTTCCAAAAAAATTATTGTTCATTCACAGTCGACACAACTAACATAAAGAGAAGTTGTTTGCCTTCTCTTACATATGATTATTTCTTTTTTAGTTATTCTTGTTATGATAGCTGGGTTATAGTCGGAAATGGTTATGTTGATAGGGCATCCATTGCATGGATAATTGTAGCTCTTGATCTTGCATCTATGGCAAGTTTGCTTATTACAATGATAATAATTCCTATGTCCCAGGAGAGGGTTGCTAAATTTTTTAGAGAAAATGTTGTAAAGATATCAGATTATACAATCCATTTTAAGAATTTGAATTTCGATAATTCAATAATATATAAGGAGCTTGATGATTTTATTGCGCATTTAAATAAAATTCATCATCATGAAAATCCTTATTTATTGGAGGAAGAGGATTTCATTTATGACATCAATTTTCCTTTATTCAATGATAAAAAAATTGATATGTTAAGGAAGAGAATTCAAATTAATTCACAAATAGAAGAAAAAGAAAAAGAATTAATTAAAACTCAAGAAGATAAATTACTAGAGGAAATAATGAAACTTAAGAGAGAAGAACAAGAATTGGGCAACAAGATAAGAGAAGCTCACTATGATTGTCTACCTAAAATAAATGATGTTTACATAACATTTACTAAACAAAGTTATAGAAACAAAATATTAAAGGCCTATACCAAAGGACGATGTACTAGATGTTGTACCATATGCTGTTGTAAATTCCATACCATAAAACATTATTAGTAAAATTTATTAAATAAATTTATAGCTTCAGACGCAAATGGATAGATATAGATGAAGCAACCGATCAACCATCAAACATCAGATGGCAAAATATCCCTTATTCAAAGAAAAAGAGATTCATACGTAAATGCATTGTCATATTGATCGCTGTTATCATATTGGCTGCCTCATTAGGAATAGTAATAGGATCGAAATATGCTCAAAAATCGATTGAAAAAGATTTTAATACATCAATAGATTGTAGCTTCGTAAAATACACAGAAGAATCAGTTCTTGAGGAATTTATAGATGATTCAATTTCTAATAGAAATAAATATCTAACTTTCTGCTTTTGTAAAGACAAATTAGCATCGAATGGCTTGAGTGGCACAAAAAATTATGACTTAGGAAATGGAGTAAAGCCTTGTGATAAATGGACTGATTTATACTTAAAGTCTGAATCACTGATGATTGGAACCATAATACTTGTTCCTTTTGTGAATATAGTGTTGTCAGCTATTCTATCGATTTTAACAGAATTGGAAAGAAATGAATCAGTCTCTGTTAATATATCTTCAAGTATGATCAAATCTTTTCTATTACAATTGATCAATACTGTATTATTAATTATCTTAATTATTATTAGGCTATTATAATACTTATCGTTAATGTTAGCGTAACAAAAATAAAATCAACTGTTCCTGATTTTCCCTTGTTTACTGGTGAATTTAATGATCTAGACCCTGGATGGTATTACCAAGTAGGAGCTACTTTTTTATTTTACATGATATTAAATATACTTACTCCTCATACAAATGCTTTGATTTCTTATGCAATAGCTCTTGTTAAAAGATGTTTAGATTCCAAAATTTGCGTAAAAAAATTTACAAGGAAGAAATCAAGAAAGGAATTCATCGATCTTTATACAGGACCTCAATTTAACATTGGAATGAGATACAGTCAGATACTAACTACAATATTTGCATCATTAATTTATTCATCTGGAATACCTTTGCTTTATCTCTGTTGCTTCTTCTTCTTCCTAATCACCTACTGGATAGACAAATTTTTAATTCTTAGACTATATAGAAGTCCTCCACACATAGATCTTTATGTCTCTAAACTTTTTAACATGATTATACTAGTAGGTATGATCATACATTTCTGTTTTGCTATATGGATATATGGTAATACGCACATTCTATCTGATAGTAGTACTTCCGCCTTAAAATCGATTTCTGATTGGATAACGAACAATTTCAATTTATCTGATAATTCCTTTGCTGCAGAAGTTCTTACTAGAATCTCCTATTCATACAACATTTTGATTCTATTTATATTGGCAATCATAATTTTAATTTTCCTTAGTAGAGTGTTGTATCTTGATTCTCTTTTGTTTGGATGGTGCAAATGTTGGGATATAGATTATGGAAAAGTAAAAGATATCAATATTTATGAAGGTAAAAATATAATCTAATAATTTTAGCAATTGAAACAAAAGGACTTTATCTTAATCATCAAATTAGAAAAGCTCAGTATTTTGTAGTTACTGATACTGAGAAAAATTTCCCCTACTATAAAAGATTTTATTTTGAAAAAATGCTCCTACTTGATAAGTATCATATAGCTAAAAGACTAAAAGAGTCGAATAATATAGACATCGATTCAAGTGATAAAAATTTTGACGAAAAACTTGTTCAAATCATAAGGAATATAAAAATTGTTGATAGATCCATGATTCATACAGAATTTTCATACAACATTACTTATATACCAGAATTCCAAGTTGTGGCTAAGCACGAATTCTTTGACAAATATTCCTTCGAACAATCAGATTTAGAAAATAAAAACAATATAGTTTAGAATTTCAAATAATTTTTAAAAATTTATTTAAAATTGAAAATGGTTAAAATTAAAAAATTAATTAAATAAAAATAAGAACTATGAATATCCGAACTTATCCATATCTCTCTGTGTTACTTGAAAAACAATTTTTATAGATCCTTCGCATTTAGTTCTTGTTATTTCTCTTCCTTCTCCAGATGCAATAACTTTAGGCGCATTTATAATTTCTGCTCTTTGCCCTAATAAAAATCCAAAAAATTTCAAAAGCAAGCTTGATGTCAATGGCGAAAATATTTGCACAGTTCTTTCATGTCGACCAGGCTGTGTTGGCACATGAATAACGCCATAGCCTTTAATAACTTCTCTTCCCAAAAAATCTGGATAAACACAGGTGATTACTAATTTTGGCCATCCATAAGGATTTAGACTTCTGAAACTACATTCGAATGGCATATTCCAAACGAAATAATCATATGTACCTTCGCCTTTACAAGCAAATTGACTTTGTCCTGAAACTTGACCATCTTCTTTTTCCCAATCATTTCCGTATACAAAATCATATTTGCAATAAATAGCGTCTCCATCATAGAACTAATCGATGTAAATAAATTTAATGATCAATACATTAGCTGACTCAATTAAGCCTGATACATGAAGTCTAAAAAATAAAGAAGTTTTTATCGTCATCTCCCCCGGATTTATTAAATCATTATTATTAACTTTTAGTGAATTATCTATATTTTTTTGTATTGCATCTATATCATCTTCTTTTCCTCTTCTTAATCTATTTAAAAATCCTTTTTTCCTATATTTATTTTAATTTGAAATTATTTTCTAACTTTACTTTGTTTTATTTGTATTTTCTTTTTCATCACTTATCTTATCTTGATTATTAGAAGAATTGAAATTAAAATTTTGTGAATTTCCTGTATTTACATTTATTCTTTCATCCATTCAACCAATATCTAATTAATTTTTAAAATATTTAATTATATTATTTTTTGAATGGAAAATGAATTGAAATCAGAAGGAAAAGTAAATTTTTTAATTTACAATTTTGAAAGGGTTTAGTCAGATTTTCTTTTTACTTATTCGGAATCGGAGGTTTATTGGCATGGAATGCAATTTTGTCAATCATGGACTTTTTCATTTACTTTGTAAAATACAACTCTTAAAAATTTCAAAAGCAAAAAGATTATAAACCAGAATTCATTTATCCTAACATGAACTTTGTTCTCAACGTAGCTTTTCAGTTAATATATCTTTATACTCCTAAAAAATATTCATTTAAATCACAAATTCTATTTTCATTCATAATTTCTATGCTTAGTATGTTGGGGCTTCCTTTAGCCGTAATATTTTTAAACGGCGCATTGAGTTTCATAGTTACCTCAATTATAATTCTAGCACAGGGATTAGCAAATGCTATAGTGTTAAGCAATCTATATGCTATTACAAGCTTCCTTCCTTTTGAATTTATAATTGCATTTAGTACTGGACAAGGGCTTGCAGGAATTATAATGAATCTTACAAGATACGCTATATTAGCTAGTTTCGGAGCCAATTCAGGAACTGAGAAAAACATAATATTAGGATCTATAATTTTCTTTGGAATTTCAGCATTCATAATTGGACTATGCATAGTATTTTTAATTTTAGTATACAAAAATTCCTATTTCATTACACAAATGAAAAATTCGGGTGAATTCCCTGTAGAAAATAATGAAGAAAAGCTCATGACCTCTGATGAAAATCAAAAAAATGTAGTAAACGAAAATTCATCATCCAATGTAATCAAATCTTAAATTAAATTTTATATTCAGAAATCATTTGAAAAATCTACAACATCTTCTTTGATGTATTTCTTGTATGATCTTAATTTTATTATTTTTTTGAATTATCTTGTAACATTTGGAGTATTTCCGGGAGTTACATTGATGCCAGGTTTATTGTAAGTATCCTATTTTAAAATTTTAGCAACATGACTCCTGGTTATAGAATCAACACAATCATAATGTTATTTAATATCTTCGATACAATCGGAAGGAAGGCTCCTGGAATATTCAGTGTTTCAAAGAAATCCTTTTATTATTTAGCATTTGCTAGAATTACCTTTTTCTTTACTTTTGTATTGATTGTAGCTCTTGAAAATACTTATTTAATGAGTGTAATCATTATATTTATATTTAGACAACTGGATTAGGAGTATTGGTATGCATTAATATAATATTATTTGCTTTCTCTAATGGATTCGTAACTTCTACTACTTTCTCTTTGGCCCCTTCACAAGTTCCCAAAGAAATGGTTGGAAAATCAGGAAGTACTATCAGCTTCTTCTTAATTGTAGGAATATTTTCAGGAACACTTTTTGCTACATTCATAATGCAAAATCTATTTTAAATTATTTATTATATTTAAATCAATTTATATAAAACAATATAATTAATAAACAAATAAGCAGATTATTGAATGAATATTTTTAAATGAACAATAAAAGATAGAATAATTACCCGGAGTTCAAATAATATTATAAATAATTATATAAATTTCACTTTATCAATTTTAAATATCATAGGAAATTAATTAAATGCAGATTCAAATATAAATAAACAGTCTCCTAAAATTTTTTCTTTATAAAAACGTTTACATTTTTTATCGAAAATTCGATTTCAATTTATAGAAAGTTTGATGATAAAATTGGTAAATATATCGAATATTTTTTTGACTGATACACATGTTCAATATATAAAAAAATTTTCTAACTTTGAAAAAAATTTCTGGTTAATTATATTCGATTTATGAAAAGTAATGATGAGAGTTTCAGCAGAGGTAATAATATAAATATAAGATATTCTAAATTAGGATTATTTTTAATTTTATTGTTTAAAGGTAGTCTTTATATTTTTGAAATTTTTTGCTCACTCGACACATATATTTATTGGAACATATATCTTTAATAATTCAATATCCTAAATTATCTTTTCTAAATGTTGAAGTAAAGTATTTCAATTAAAGGCAAACTCCACATCAAATTTAATTGTATCGAAGTTTATTTTTTAAGTCATCTATTTCCTTTTTAATTTCATTATATTAGAATAGAACCATGAAAAATTATTCATAATTGGGAACAAATTTTTTTATTAGCTGATATAAAATTAACTTTTCAGCTATAGAATCCTACCCAATTCAAGGAAATATTTACAATTTGCTTATAAATCATCTTCTTTCTTAAACTCTTGTCAAAAATTTTGATAGTGATCTCATTTTTGATTGTCTTCAAGAATTAACTTGTCTATTGTCTTTTCCATTTGTAAAAGATATATAGATAATATATTGAATAAAACGGGTAAGTCAATTACAATTATAGTATTTCCCTAAATTTGCTTCTATCTAGAACCTAAAATCAGGTCTATTATTTTCGTGGGCACTAAATTTAAATTTTAAGGACATAATCAAAATTTTCAATTTATTCTTATAATTATTACAATTTATTTTAACAAGAAAAATTATTGTGAATTTTTGAATTTTCAAGCAAATTTTAATAATATAATTTTTTAAAGGAAATGAAGATTAAATGTTCCTTAGTCTTATACACACTAATTATAACAATTATTATTTATAAAAGTAATGAAATGAACGGAAGAATAATAGAGGGTACATTTTTGAACTCTAAAGAAAAAAGCATTTTAGTGAAGGAAGAAATGGAGTTAGATAAATATTTGAAGTCCTTTTTACTTAAACTGAAAGAAAATAAAATAAATTCTAATAAATTAAAAGAAAAAGGAGTTTCAGGAAAGCAACTGAAAAAATTAATAGAAAAATATTTAAATTTGAAACGAATAAAAGATAAGCCTAGAGAAATACATAAAACACTAGAACATAACATAACAGATTATTCTTGGATGTTGAGATTTAAAACACGAAAAGGCATAATTAATAAAATTGATAAAAACGAATTAATAAACCATATAAGTCCGTTGAATTCTACTGCTATATTTAATTCGGATTTATCAAATATTCCAATCAACAATTTGAATGAAAGTATCATATTGGTGAAAAATAATACAAGCAGCATATTTTATTCTCAAATTATTCAAGATTCGAATAATAAAGATATAGTCAATAAGCCTGCCAGTGATTGTATTGATGTTAAGGAATGGAGTTATCAAAATCACGGAGATGACTGGCCTTGTATTTGTAATAGTGGAAACTACCAATCACCTATAGATTTAATCAAGAAAAAATCTAAGAAAATTATTTTAAATTCAAAAATATTTTTTGATTTCAAATTCCCAGAAATTTCTTCAAACGATGATATCATGGCTCGTAAACTTCCGTTAATAAGAAACATAGGAACTGCCTTAGAAATAGAAATTGATTGCGGAGTTGCAATCATGCCTTCGCATATGAATGGTTATAAATGCTTCAAAATACAAATTCATACACCGTCAGAGCACAAAATTGAATCAAAATCTGCCGATATGGAGATACAGATCTACTTTAAATTAAAAGACAAGCATATTGTTGATAAAACAACAAGGGATTATTTAGTAATAGTTATTTTAGTTAAAGGAATCGAAGAGGACCACTACAATCTTTATGAAAAAAGATCAATAAAGACTCATCCTTTCATAGATTTACTAGAAGTAGATAAATTACCAGTAAGTAAAGGACTGGCGAGACTATTGTCTAAAAATATAAATCTGAATTTAATATTTGATAAATCCAAGCAACCGTTTAAGTTAAAAAATATTTCTACCAACAAAGAAAATGACAAATTTCTAAATCAAAACATAGTATTAAAAGCAATCAATGATTTTGTTTATGATAAACATTATCCTTTGACGGAGTATTTTTTGTATAATGGATCCTTTACTACTCCTCCATGTAATGAAAATGTTACCTACATTGTGATTCCTGATGCAATTTTTACTAAAATGCAGCAAATCATAGTAATAGCATAAATTTTAAAATTATAGGACATATCGAAGATAATTATATCCTCATCTTCTGGTAATACAAATGGAAATAATAGAAATGTGAAGAATCAAGGAGATAGAACAGTTTATTATCATAAAAGTGACAATAGAATTATGAAAATCATTGAGGAATTGAATCTTACCCAAGAAGAGGTTAAGCCAATAGAAAATAACAAAAAAGAAGATTTAGATAAAATATTAAATAATAAGAATACGATATTAAAAGAAATTTTAGAGCTAAATAAATTGAGATAAAATAATCCCTATTTATCATAATATTATTTAAATCAGTTGATGATGATTATGTTCTATAATTTTTCTCATTTCCTTATCATAATTGTACTTAAATTCATTTCCGCATCTAATCAAGCACTTTAGATCTTCCTTTGATTTACATTTTTCACAACATTCCTCTAATACTTTCTTTAAAGCGTTATGTAAGTTATGTATTATTTATTTTACCAGATTCACAAAGTAAACATTCCTCATTTCTAATGTAAACTCTTCCTTTTTCTTTTCTTCATTCCTAACGCATTCTTCTATTTTTTCATTAGTTTGTCTAGGATTTTCAAGACAAATCAACATCTTACTATAGAACAATCTCTACATTTTATATTCAAAATTTTACATTTAATCTAAAGAAATTTTCTTTTTGATGATTGTCTATATAAGTTTGTAAATAATTTTGAAGATCTTTTTGAAACGCAGAAAAGGAATTAATGATTGTAAAATCGTTCATTTTTAACTTGAATGATAATTTATTAAAAATTCACTTAAAAATGAATACACTCAATGATTGTCCATTAGAATGTGGAATTAAGATTAAAAGTTTTTATAAGCATTTTCAACGTTGCACTAGAAAAGATTTATTTGGAAAATTTTATCTTAAGTGTAGATACGATTATAATCATATTGTTAAAAAAGAAAATTATGACCATCATTTGGAAAATTGTGATAAAAGTAATTCTATCATTTTATTATTAAAAATAGGATGTTTTAATTCAGACGAAGAAGATGAAGATGAAGATGATTTACAAAAAATGCTTGATAAAAAAAGGAAAATAAAAGCAGAAAATAAGGATGAGGAGATCTTCTATAAATTCTCATGTGAAAAAATTGATAGTGAATGCATTTCTGATATTAATAAAGAAATATCAGATATGATGTTTGAAAATGAAAACGAAATTGATGATGATTCAATCAATTTTTACAAGTTTGTCTATAGCTAAATATAAGGATGTAATTAACATTTGTAAAAATTTATTTTTTATGGAATATACTATGAGTGTTGAATATTTTAAATAAAAATGAAGGCTTATCGAATCGTTGAATAAATTTTTTAACCTCAAATGATAAATTATATTATATATAACAAGATAATTTGAACAATATATTTTCAATTTGTGTTTTGAAGATTTTGGATCTACCAAACAGTGTTTTATCTTTGAGATTGTAGCACCCATTTTTGTTTAAAAAATTTACCAACTTAAAATTAACTTATTCTTTTGAATAGATAATTGTAATTTCTTCTTTTAACAATGGAGGAGGAACCAAAGTTATTCTCTGTGAGCACCCTAGTTAAGAAACTTAATAATTCGTAAAAGGAGAACTCCTCCTTAAATTCTAATTTCTATGCGATGTAAAAACTCCTTGGATAAAATTTATTGTAATAAGAAAAATCCCTTGTATTCTAAATTGACAATCATGTCGAAGAGTTTACTAAATCAGGATTTCTTCATCAATTAATATTATCGTGATCGTGACAGCTTTTGAAAAATAAAATAAATTATCTTAATTATGCTGATAAAAATAAATTAAATTTAAAAGTAAAATTATAATTATTAATAATCTTCTAAAAAATTTAAATTTAAATTTTATCATAATAATTTATTAAATAATTCCCTTATTTAAATTTCAATTTATGGGGATTGGGGATTGGGGATTGGGGATTGGCCCAATCCCCAATCCCCAATCCCCAATCCCCAATCCCCAATCCCCATTTTT
>Ga0169931_10014898_pt1 | contig 10462 bp, 13 predicted proteins | sample Kivu_15m_20L_FD_129675 | JGI IMG/M metagenome (GOLD analysis project Ga0169931, IMG submission 129675) | Freshwater microbial communities from Lake Kivu, Western Province, Rwanda to study Microbial Dark Matter (Phase II) - Kivu_15m_20L... | ecosystem: Environmental > Aquatic > Freshwater > Lake... | reverse complement strand
ATTATATTTTTCAAAATACTAAATTCCACGGTATATTTACATTAAATATTTATATAATTATATTAATATTAGCGAAATATTTAAATAAATTTAAACATCATGACTACTTCTCAATTATTTTCTTCATTCTTGAATATAAATTGTTACTCAATTTTTAAATTCTTAGCCTATTATTTTCTGACTTTGATTTCCCTAAGAATACTAAGATTAAAAATATGGAAAGAAAAGTCAATCATGATAGTATTAGGTTCAGGTGGACACACAGGAGAAATATTGATCATGCTTAAAAAATTAAAATTAGATAAATTCTCAAAAGTCTTCTTTGTCTCTTCACATAACGATTTAAGGTCAGAAGGCAAGGCGAAAGAAGTTTTAAATCTGGATGAATCACAAATTAAAAAAAATAAAAACATAAAATTTCTGAAAATATACAGAAGCCGAAACGTAGGTCAAAGCTTTTTATCTTCTATTTTTACAAGTTCATATTCGATGATGCAGTCAATATTTATCATTTTAAAAACTAGACCAAATCTAATAGTTACAAATGGTCCCGGTGTAGCTATTCCTTTAGTATACATAGGTTATATACTTAATAAACTTCTCATTCTATCTGAATTCAAAATATTGTTTATAGAATCTTACTGTAGGACAAAATCATTGTCTCTTAGTGGAAAACTAATACAGCCAATAGCAGATAAATTTATAGTATTATGGAAGGATCTTGTTTCGAACAAAAGAGAATATCTCGGCAAAATCTTATAATTTGAACACTATAATCTACTCTTCACAAATTAGGGGAATAATTAATAAAAGATTTTAATGCTGTCCTTGATATAATTAAAAATAGTTAATTATAAGTAATATATCTTTTATCGTAAATAACTGTATAAAATAAATTTGGATTGTATACTGTTGCAGGTGTAGGTTCTGCAAAGAAGAATCTAAAGTTCCTGTCTCTTGCCATGTTGACGTCTATTAATATTATGAGATCAGGAAGTCCTTCTGTCTTTTTGCTAACTATTCTTGTGTCTTTAATATCCATTTGATATTCGAGTTCTCCATCTTGGAAAGTTTTTACACATAGAGTCTTTCCTTCTTTAAGAGTTATCATGTTCACATCTTTGACTCTACGACTTATTATGTGTCCTTCTAAAAATGAAAACGCACTAAGGCATCCGAAAAATAAAGATTTTTTATATGCTTTTTTGAAAATTAAATCTTTCAAACTTTTCAATAACATAAATGATCCGAACAATCCAAAATATACAAAGAAACCTGAATCATATTGAAAAATTTTTCTGTGTTGATAATGTGAAGGGTATTTGTAAAGAATTACTTCGTTTTTGTTTTCGATTGTTTCTTCTTCTGTTTTTATTGTTGAAAATTGTAATTTCCATTGTTTAGGTATGTGGTATGTAGGGATCATATTATCATCTTCTTCTAATTTCCATTTTTTCTTTCCATAGTTATATAAAAATGTGTCAAGTTTAAATAAATGCATTTTAAATAATTTAATAATATAGAAAAACATAAATTGTTTTCAAATTTTTAGAGTCATATAGGACTTATGGTAATAAACTATCTAATTTATTATTTTCCCATTTAGTTTCTATTTCTACAAGATCATTCTTTAAAGTTGCGCAGCCCTCTTTAATATTCCTGTTCCAATCTCCTTTATACCTTGTAAATTTGTCAGAATATTCATATGAGCCATTTCCATGTCTTTCATCATTTTTCCAGTCACCTCGATAACTCGAGTTATCTGAATAAACATTGAGTCCAATTCCGTTTCTTTTTCTTTGATCGAATAAGCCTTCATAATAAAAATTAGTTTCACCCTCTTTAAAATAAAATTTGCCGCTTTTCATGGAATTATTTTCTATCAAACCATCATAGACCAGGTTTTTACCTAAATATATTTTTCCATCTTTAATATGATTGTTTTCGAATATTCCATCACAAATAATCAACTCATCAGCTGAATCTTTTTGTATTTGTCTTCCTTTTCCTTCCTTAATCCCATTTTTGAGTGCTCCGAAATAAAGATCCCCATTTGAAAAAATTAATTTTCCATCAGAAGTATTTGGCATGTGACTACCATCATTTATATTTGTTTGAACACTTCCGATATAAAAATAAGGAATTGTGTTGTTTTCACATTTAATAAAATTCGTTTGACGTTTTGTCTGTTTATAAAAATTATATTCACTTATACTCTTTCGAATATTATAATGAAATCCCTTACCTACAAGAGACCCATTTGAATAATCAAACTTTTGTATTGAAATCGAATAATTAGAATTAATTTCTGATAGATTTGAAAAGGCGATCAATGTTGTATTCTTTCCTTCCTTTCGACCATTTATCATTTCTCCTTGGTAAATTTCTATTTTTTCACCTTCACTTTCTGAGTTAATTTGAAACAAAAATGTTCCGTTAAAGGAATTTGTGGAGAATTGGATTTCGCCATCAAAGCAAACAAGATTTAATTTTTTCTCTTTTTTAATTGTTGGAATTGAAACTCCTATAAATTTGGCCGATTCTGGATTTTCTATATTCAAAAATTTTCCTCCGTAAAAAGTCCAAGTTTCATCTTTCTCTCTTTTTAAGAATGTACCCTCAATGAAATATCCTTGTTTAAATTTTCCAAAATAGATATTTCCATTCTCTTCTAATAAAATCCCAGTACCATTTTTAACCAGAATATCAAGATCGGATAAATATTCTGCCTCACCAACGTATGAAGAATCATCATAAGATGTAAAAACGTAATTGTAATCCATATTAAATTTTTCCTTTTTTTCAATAAAATCATAATAAATAGAACCTAAAATTTCTTGGAAATTTTCGTGATTTACACATTCTACTCGTATTCTATTGACGATTTCGGAAATTTCTCTTAATTTTTCAAATAATTCCTCGTCATTAAATTGTCTTTCTAGCTTATTGTAATAATTTTCATTTAAAAGTTCATAAATCTCTTTATAATTTGTAATAGGATCAACCAACTTTTTATTCTCTTCTATACTATTTTTGACTTGAAAAATATTTTCTACAAATGATCTGGATTTGGTATCAACAAATTTTAGATTTTTATTCAAGTCTTCTAAGAGCTTAACACCTTGGAATTTATTAAGAATATTAAAATCTTCATTTAACATTATGATAATTATAATATTAATTGTATTATTTATTGAAATTACATTCCTAAAATTTAAAAATATTTTCCGCATTTAATTTCTCTTCTGCATTATATATTTTCTCATCTTCGTTATAGGGTGTTTTATAAATTTCATTTGCAGGATCTAGAATACGGTCTTTCGCTGCTAGATAAAAATGTTTCAATTTTTTTTTATGTGAAATCTCTACAAAATGCATAATAGACAAATAAATGCCGATACCATATGCTCCCAATAAGAAATACGAAATAATCTTCTTACGAAAGATTTCATATTGGAAATAAACCATGATTGATCTTACATAAGAAACTAGAACAAGAGAACTTGTTGCCGAAGCTAATTTAAAGGCAAAGTGTAAGTTTTGTAAATGATTTATTGCAGCTTTTTCCTTTTTATTAAGAAGAGGATAATTTCTCTTTAATAAGTAATAGATGTCAGTCATATTCAGTTCCTTGTCATTTTTTAATTTTTCCTCTGCAACGAAGCAGAAATCTAAATATACTTTTTCTTTTATCATTTCTAATTTCATGACTTGCATTTCTTTATCCGCAATCTCGGAATAAGATTTCTTTAGAAAGTAATGCTTCTTTATTTTATAGAGTTTATCTTTTTCATTCAATCGTTTGTCTCTTTCTTGCTTTAATTTTGCGTCCATTATAAAAATATTTCCATTTTCGTATTCTTCAAAATTGTCAGAAAAATCTTCATCGCCTTTTGTATTGAATTTGTCTAAAGTATCTAATATGTTTTCTTTTTCTTTCGATAAGAAAAGTGAATAAAGATTTGGGGATTTTGAATTTTCTTCATCTTTTTTGGAGTCTATTTTCATTTTTTGTATTAGTGGAATTTAAAATATTTAATAATTTTCAATTTTATTGGTTAATATTAAATTTTATTTTATTTCTTTTTAATTAAATTTAATGCAACGCGTTGGACAAAATTATGAAACGCAGAATTTTAAAAACACAATTAACAAAAAGACAAGACCATCCTCGGAATACAGATCGCTCTATACTATTCAAAAAAATAAAACAACTTCGACATTCCCTAAGATAAACAAAAATCCTCAAGTAAGTTTTAAAATATTTTGATTAAATGTTCTTATATTCATAATAGTCCGTGAAAAATGAAAGTAATTCCCTATCTCCAGATAAATCGAATCCAAATTACAAGATATACCCTAACAAATTCTCTCACGAAAGGATAAACTTCGACGATGACGAGTATGGATTTTACCCAGATGAAAATTTCTTACCAAGTGTTTTTTTCTTTAAATTTTTTGCTGCTAAATCTGACACAATAAATCAAAAAAAATCAAAATTAAAATTATTCGTGCCTGATACGATAGTTTTGAATGATATAGAAACTAACTTTTGGATGTTCACAGATCCTGAAGGATATGTAGCTAAAATTGATTTAAACTCAGATACAGCGGTGTTAGAAAAATTTAAATCCTCTACAAATGATAACACAGAGTTATTAGGAGTTACTAAAAATCCCATATTTATTAAGAATAGACTTGTTGAAAATCGTTTAGAACTTTTGAATTATGATGATTTAGAACGTTCTCTCATATCTAAAAATTCTAGTCAATTCGCTATACAAAGATTTGTAAAGTGCAGAGGACCTAAAGCATTCATATGTAGAACAGTCTGGAAAAGAAATAAAACTTCAAATGTTTACATACTTACTAATAAACTTAATTATAATGACAGCTCAATGAACAATATGACTAAACTTGTGGTAAATTCAAAATTGAAAAATTCCTATGATGTTTTTTACTCCACAAGCGGAAGACACTTACAGGAGACAATGAAATACATGAATAACATAGTTAAATTTATTGAAACACATTCAGATATTATTTTTGATGAATTAGTCGGAGACTTTGTAAAGTATAATTACTAATATTATTCATTTGATTAAAAGGGATCAAGCAGGAATATGGTGGTTAATCAACATAAAAGCTATGAAGATAAAAAATATTTTTCGATTTTTAGACAATAAAAGGCAAAACATTTGTTATCCTAATCTGGAATTTTTTATTCATAGAATAAGAAAAAAAGATGAAGAAGAAAATATGGTAAATATAAGAATTTAGTTTATCTTTATATAGATCAGGAAATTCGACTATCAAACAAAAATCAAATGCAGATTTTGTGGAGTTGATTATGTTGCAGCAAATCTAAAATATAACTTAACTACCAAAATGATCACAGAAACTGATAAAATGTTAAGACATTTAGGCCATGCTTGCGCTTTTACTAACAGACCTGATTTAAAATTCGATGACTGTTCAGTAATTTATTTACCTTATAGAGTGTGTGAAGATTGCTATATGCTATTCGAAACCACTAATGATATTAAAAATTATCAAATAGAAATAGCCAATTATTTCAGAATTCCGGTAGATCCAATTAATTTTGGAATGTATACCTACAAAAAAGAGTCTGTAAAAAGAGGTGATATTAGTATGAAATTAGAGAAGAAAAATGAGATAAATTATAACGAAATAAACACAAGAGAATCAATTCCTTTAACTCAGAGTGATTATACAAATACACACACAGATTCTCAAAACAAATATCTTAAAAGCAAAACTTCAATATTTAGTAGAGAAGTAAAAAAAGTATATCACATGCACAGAATTTTAATAATGTTCACTGATCTTATTTTAAACGAAAATGTCAAACTTCCCAATAAAGATTTATTCCTCCGCTTCAATTTTTTAGGAAATTATTACAAAGTAAAACTAGGAACTTATTATGAGGAACTAGATTATTGCAATATAAATTTTTTTAAAATTTTCTACATAATATGTGAAGAGAATAAAGGGTTTATAGAATACGTTGAGAAAAACCGATTCTTGGAAGTAATGCTAGGTTATTACAAAGAAGACCAAAAGGGAGAAGAAGTTAAAAAGAATAATTCTTTGATTTTTAACTCAAAAATTGTCATAGAGGATAAAGATATTTGCAACAGAAAAGAAGAATTTGTAGAGTTTGCTAAGGTAGAACTATCTCTTCAAGGCCTTAAATACGGAGAAAAATATAGAAATACATTAAACGGCCTAATGTTTAAGCAAGAGCACCCTCACTATGTTGCTAAGTTAAGATGCTTAATTAGAATTAGTAACGAAGTAAAAGATAAAGACATTTCTGATAAATCAAAAGATGGAAGGGATGTCTATAAGAATATAGACATCACAAAAATTAATTGCAAAAAACACTTCAACGTAATTTATCATTATAAAATTTTAAATACATTTCATTAGTTTTACATACCTCCTATTAATTATGTGGTTTCTGACGAGCTTCAAGATTATTGGCTGGAACTTGTAGAGAGGAATAAATTAAGAGAGAGCATTTTAAGTAAATTTTTTATATAAAATATAATAAGACAACATAATGAAAACAATGAAGAAGAACTCAATTAGTTTCAATAAAAAAGAACATAAGGATGGTATATTCCTAACTCTTGAAAAGTTAGTATCTCACTATCTTAACAAAAACACTGAGTATTTATTTAACTCATAATATATAATATGCTTAAAAATAATTAATTATTAAAAACTATTAATTATGTTTTGATTCTATTTCTATAATAAATAAAATAAAAATATCGACTTTTCTAGAAAATGTGTTAGATATAAATTATCAGATTACAAATAAAATATAAATATGACAACAAAATCAGATTCAATGAACAACGTAACATCCTGTCAACAAGTAGAAAGCACAGTTTTGGGGGCTCAAATAGAAAAAATATGGGAAAATATGAAATCCTTTAATTTCCACAAATTTCTCTCCACACATATTAAAAATGTCAAATTCACAAGCAAAGTTCAGCTGAAGTTGGTTCAGTCTTTGAAATTCAGTACGCCGATGGATCCGTATGGACCTTCAGAATAGTAGAACTATCAGAATTAAAACATATGATTTCTTATGAATTGATCGCGGCTAATCCTAGTATCGAATTTACATCGATGATCACAGTTATCAAATTGTTTAAAGTAACGAATGGAAATCATACTTTTGTCAGCTGGGAAACAGACTTTTCTAATGACGTAAATACCCACATTATTCAAGACCAAAAATTTAAAAAATTGGATTACTTCAAGGATTTAAAAACAAATTTCCCTAAGTAAATTGTAATTACCCTGCAAATAATTTAATATAAGACTTAGTAATTAAAATTAAATTTATATAAATCTCTGAAAATTAGATGAATTGTTAGATGAAATTATCTTTTTATATTTTTATAAAATTATTTTACGATGATCTACATATATATGTATATATGTGTATAGTTATTTATGAAGTAACAAATTATATGTATAATATTAAAATTTGAATTTTAATAAATCATGAAGGGAATGAGCCAAAGTAAATATAAATTGAACCTGAATTTGGTACCTCTGAAAAGTGACCCCCATTTGAATGAAGGAAATATTGGAGAGCTAAAAAATAACTTCAATAAAGATTTATTACCCTTGATTGAAAATCATAGAGAGAAGAGATATACTACAAACTCCTCTTATTTAAATAATCCCACAATAATTGATCATAAAAGTGGTAAAAAATTATAATAATTCTAATTTGTTGTAGCTAACAAACTTCTTCCCAAAAGAAAAAATTCTAAGAATTCTGTTTCAAAATTTAAAAACAAAGAAATAGAAAATAATTTTGAGATTTCGATAGAAAACTTCAAAAACAAAATTTTCAAAAAGAAAAAAGTTTATGTACGAATATATATTTATTTAGTATAATAGCAATGATCTATCAGTTTTTGAGGATGCAAACAACATTTTGAAAAAAGAAGCCAATATTTGTAAAATAAGGAATCCAATTTTATGGTTTAAAAATAAAGTTAAAGAAACCAAAATTTTTTCGCAATCAAAAACCTTGAAATTTCCGTTAATAAAAACAGTTTATGATGGAAATTCAGAAACGAAGCAGAAACTTATACGAGAAGAGATAAAGGAATCTATAATCAATAAAGAAAACATAAGTCAAGAAAATATTTTCAAGGATGCGATCACAGTTGAAATAAATCAGATTAATATAAAAGAATCCCTAAAAAATGTAGAAAAAATTAATTTACGAATAACCTCTAATGAAAATAAATCCTCAGAACTTTATTGGAAACAAGGTGATGTCATTCAAGAAAAGGACGAATTTGAACTTAGTACAGCTTTAAATTTGGAAAACGGAATTAGATTTCTTGTAAAGAAATTCAATGATAAATCTTTGTATGTGAAAGAACTAGAAATAATCAAAGCTTTAGATTCCAAACATATTCCAAAAATTCTTAATTATTCAGAAATTTCAGATAAATTTTTTATATTTACAGAATATCCGAGCAATGGATCCCTAAAAAATTACATAAAATGTTTTAATCCTCTGAATGAAAAAATAATTAAAAAAATAACTAAACAAGTTTTGAATATAATTGACTATCTGCATCAAAATGGAATAGTGCATTTGAATTTAAAATCATCTGATATATTTATCGATAATGATGCGACATGTAAAATTACTAATTTCCTTTATTCAGAAAAAATAAATCAGATGAATCACTCCTTCATTTTAGATGAATTTGTTAAGAAGGATTTACTATCATTTTCTATGTTAATAATTGAACTATTTACAGGAATATCTGATAATTATTGTGACTGTGAATACGATTCACATCGCGATGTCGAATTATTAAATCATTTTATAAACTGTCCGAGAAAAAATGAAAATACTCTTTTTAGTGTCAAAAATTTTATGAAACTGATATATGAATTCTACTTAGATGAAAAAGCTCTTGAAAGAAATCTTATTCTTAATCACGAATATTTGCGATAAAAACCAAATAAAACGAATACTCTTTTCTTTACAAATCTTTTTTTTTGAATTTTTAACAAAATGTAAGTAATACTAGGTGAAAGGTAATAATTGTCATCATAAAATTAATAAAACTGTGTGAATAGAATATAATTTAAATTTTTACTTATAAAATAAAATTGACAATATATAATATATAAATTCAGATTTAAAGAAAATTTCTTTTAAGATTATAACTTAATTAATTTATTATCTTTTGCAATATTTAAATAAATTAATCTTAAATATTAATTGAAAAATCATCCAGAATGGAAGAATGTGAAATGAATCAAAAACCAAACAATATAACCAGCTTTGCAGATGATTCCTTAAAATACACCCAGCATTCTGGAAAATACCTCGCTGAGCACAATATGAAAGAATCTCCCCCTTCTAAGAGTAAAGTCAGCACAAAAATTTCCCAATCTATGATAGGGAGTAGGGAAGGGAAAGATTCTTGTGCTATTGTAAGAATAATTTATTAATAAATAGTCTGAAATCGAAGATTTCGGCGACATTAAACAGTTATTCGGCAAGTGTCGAATTAAAATATATTTTGTTTTAAAAATTAAAGAAAAAACTGAAATTTTTTCGTTTAATTTAACCGTCTCTTTAAAATATAAGATAAAAGAACTAATTGAATTTAGTATTGATAAATTTAATGATGTATTTTTAAAATTTTCGTTGCCTTTCAAATTGAAAAACGATTACTCTCTTTATTCCATTAAACCCAGCAAGAAAAACGGTGAGCCCAAGGCTGATATGCCAAGTAAAAATCTATTTTTAACTTTCAGGCTTCGATCCAGATGTTGAATTATGTGACTGTAGCTCTGAAAGTTTTACTTTAATATACAAAAAATTTTCTGACTCTCTTGACAATCTTAATGTTGAGAAAGAAAAGAAAAATAATTTTAAATGTCTTAATTGTTTGGTTTTTTGATTATTAGGTACAATTTTGGATTATGGATTATATTAACTATATAGTTGTAAAAAATTTGTTATTTTATTTGACAGAAATTTATTGTTATTCTAAGATATTTTAATTTATTCAAATTACAAATCTTTTTAAAAATATTTAATTGAATAATAAATAATCTAATCTAAATTATTTTTGATAAATTAAATTATAAATTTAAAAGAAAAAATATACAACGTGAAATATAAAAGCAGTCTGTATTGGGGATTGGGGATTGGGGATTGGGGATTGGGGATTGGGCGAATCCCCAATCCCAAATCACCAATCCACAATACCCTATTTTGTTTTTTAATACTAAAATTTAATTAATTTTCAATGAAATAATATAAATTAATTATTATTATAAAAATTAAATAATTTTAAAATTAGCAAATAATTTAAAATATATTAAGTTGGTTTTTTTACCATTTTACGAGATTAATTTAAATAATCTACCT
>Ga0169931_10014896_pt1 | contig 10463 bp, 5 predicted proteins | sample Kivu_15m_20L_FD_129675 | JGI IMG/M metagenome (GOLD analysis project Ga0169931, IMG submission 129675) | Freshwater microbial communities from Lake Kivu, Western Province, Rwanda to study Microbial Dark Matter (Phase II) - Kivu_15m_20L... | ecosystem: Environmental > Aquatic > Freshwater > Lake ... | reverse complement strand
TCATCACGAGTTTATATTGATTTTACTAATCAAATCAGGTCAATCATATAAATTATTATATTGGTAATCTGAATATATATATTAGATTATGTTGAATGCAAGTGTATTTAGTTAAATCACATAACAATTAGAGGTATTCAATTTTCTCTATTTTCAAAATTCGAAAATATGATTCAATCCTTTTCATATTAATTTTTTTATTCGACATCGAATTGATGGAATCATTAATAGAATTCATTTTTACAATAAAATTAATGAAAAGTTTATAATTTAATTCAAAATTCTATCTAATACTCGTGTTATAAAATATAAATTCATAAATTTTCATATTTTAGTGATATTTTCGTTTGTTTTTAAAATTTTTCAATTTCCGATATTTAACTTCTACTTTTATAAATTTTATAATGAATTGATTATGGATAAAATTAATAAAACTTCTTGAATCATAAATTTTCTTAAAAAAAGTTTTATGGTAGAAGGATATTATTTAAGAATATTTAAAATTTTTCGATAATCTAATTTTATAAATATTTTTTTATAAAACGTAATTTATTAATTTTTTTAATATTTAAATTTATTTGGTTAAGAATGGACACCGAAAATGATAAGTCATTTATAAATAATCAAAGAACATCCGAAAGTGGAAGTCATTCAATTAGTATGGATGAAGGATTATCAAATGATGATATAGACATACACGATTTAGAAAAGACATCTTGTCTTAGGAGATATTTCGGACCTGTTGGTAGCGGGTCACTTCGTGGATCAATCTTTGCTATGGCATCTATTACATTTGGAGCTGGTTGCTTAGCATTTCCTTACGCTGTTTCAAAATGTGGTCCTATAATATCATTATTAATATTTGTTGTTTGTGCAGCAACATCATACTACACTTTATATCTGCTACTTGAATGTGGTAGCAAAGCAAAAATAATGGATTACAACTTATTGCTAGAGAAAGCTGCCGGTAAAAAAATGGTATTTTTTTCAGATTTGAATAATATTTTCCTATGCATAGGGGTTATTATGTCTTATCAATTCACAGTGTATAATTTTGCTCTTCAATTAGGGGGTAAATATGCCGGAATAGACCCAGATAATGAATGGAATAAAATCATCCTGATTATCATCTGCTTTTTAGTGATTCAGTTACCTCTTTCCCTTTTGAAGAATATTTCTACTTTGCAATACGCTTCTATAATAGGTACTATAGCCTTGGTGTATTCTATTATTGTAATCGCTGTTGAGATGCCTTTTTATGTAAAGAATAATATAAATAATAATGTCCCTTTTCCGCTTTTTAAACCACTCGATTGGAGTTACTTAGATACCTTCGCTACATTTATGTTTGGATTTTCTTCACACAATGGGATATTTCAGGTATTTACAGAATTAAAGCGTCCTTCCATTGTAAGATATTATAAAGTGCTTGAAAGAAGTTTTATAATAGAACTAGTTTTATACATCACGGTTTCTTTTTCAGGATACTTCTCTACTCTTGATAGTACCAAAGATATTTTTCTCAAAAGAGATGATCTACCAGGATTCAACGATATTTTTATTCAAATCGCTAAGCTTACCCTTTTCGTATGCTTGCATTGCTCGATGGCAATAAATTACAACATCATGAGGATGTCCTTGAAGACAATGTTCTTTGGTGGTAAGGACATCCCTGCTATAAAAGATTTTTTGATTACAGTTGTCACATACATTCTTACTAATATAGCTGTATTTTTTATTTCAGATGTAACTCAGATTTTGGGTATTATAGGTGGATTGTGCACTATAGTAATTTGCTTTGTAAATCCTATTACTATTAAATTGAAACTAAGCGATCAACCTTTAACCTCTCGGTCAAATCTTATTGCACTCATAATTGGAATTGTAGTAACACTGTCTGGAACCGCTGCAACTATAAACAGTCTTATATTTACAATTTTTAAAAATGTCAATTGATAATTAAATAATTAAATGATAAGATTATTTTTATTCCCTAATATAAAAACAATAACATATATTTGTGTATATATAATTAAAAAAATAAAATAATAAATTATAAAATAAATGATTATCAATGATCTTTTGAAAAATCTGAAATACAATGTGCTTACCGAATTAGAAGAAGAGAAAAATAAGACTGAGCTGTACAAATATAAGATCTCTGTTTTAAAAGCAAATGGTTTTTCTGATTTGGTTGAGAGGGTCCCTAATTTGTCTCCAAAATTTAATGAAGTTAAATTTGATGAAGAAGGGTTAGAAGAAGCTGTAGATGTGGATGATGTTTATCCAGTATCTGATACTTCTGAAAAATCAGAAATTTTAAATAGAGCTAATAACCTTGTATATCTAGGACAAGTTAACAAAACCTTCGAATTTTGCAGAACAAGATGCAAAATTTTCGATGTGAGATTGAGAAACTTTGCTAATTATACCAAAGATAATCAAATGTGCATGACTGACTGCCTTAATTTAAGATTCGAAAAATTCAATACAGAAAAACCAAATAAAACTGAAGAAAATAAACATGAGAAGACTTTCGTGTGGCTTGCATAGAAATAAACGAAAATAAAAATAGAAATATTAATAGCTAATATGCTAAATTTCTAATATTGTATACGAAAATTAAAAAAAGGAAATTAAAAAATCATAATTTAAATTCAATTTCCAATTTTTTTTAATTATATATATTACGGAATACAAAAGTATATAATTTTATTGAATCTTAATAATTCAGTATTTTATAATTAAAAAATATTTAAAAATTAGTCAAAAAATTACCATAAAAAAGTGTATTCTACTAATTTTTCTATTTTTGATTACTATTTATTAAATTCTTGAATATTTGGGACATATGAACGTTGTTATAAATATAATCAGTATTGTCTTTATCCAAATATTCATACTTCGCTTCGTCAAAAATCGCATAGAAACTGCTTTGCTTTATAGGGTTTGAATGATCCCTCTTCTGATCGTGTTTTAATTTAGATCCGGGTTTGAAATTAGATGGGTTAGAATTCAAATCTAATAAAATAAATTATTTTATTAATAAAAATATTACTCTTACCTAAAAAATTTTCAGTTCGACCTTCTCCCTCTTCATTAGAATTCCTTAATCTTGTAAGTTTGTCTATCATATCATTATTAGCGTTGATAGTATTAAACAAGAATACGTTAATATTATTTATATAATTTTTTTTTTCTTTTGATTTTTGCCTGATTCTTTCTTTGATTTTAGAAAATTTATTGGGGTCCAAAGGTTTATCGGTGTTATATATTTCTTCTAAATTCGAATCGGCAGAATTTGATTTAATATGATTAGGTTTTTTAAAATTTCTAATACCTAATTGAATAGGTTTAGACATATTTATCGAATTTTCCTCAAATTGCCTCGGATTTTGAGCATTTTCATTTTTCAAATTCTTATCTTCATTTTTAGTTGCTGCTATCTTTTTACCATCTTCGGGCTTTGAGTTTATCGGGATTTGTTCAATTTTAGGTATTAAATGTGCTGGTTCGAATATAGTACCTAAATTTTGTTCTAGATTAATTTTATCATCTTGGTTATTTTTTATTTCATCTTTTATATTTCCTTGATACTCTATTTTAGGATGATGATCAATTATTTCTTTTTTCATACTATTATTCGATTCAGAAATATTATTAGGCCCTACAATATTTACATTTTTTATGAATTTATCGATAATCGGTTGTTTTTTAATAGGTTTTGTATTATTAGCTAATGTTTTAGAATTTTTTAATGTCTTTTGAATAGAAGAACTAGGTTGTTTATCAAATGATTTAATCATATTATTCGTTTTGGTTGGATAATTGATATGAATATTTTCAATTTTACTTCCAGGGGGTGCAATATCCTCATGAGGTGGATAATTTCCAGAACGCACTAAATTAGTTACCGAATTATTAATATCTTGAGAAATTTCTTGATTCAAATTACTAGAAATACTATTTTTCATTATTTTATTTTCATTTCCATAATCTTTTTCAGAAACTTTTTGTGTTTTATTAAGCTTACTATGTGATTTTTCTTTTGAATTCGATATCATACTCAAATTTGATTTTTGATTGTCTTCTATTAAAATCGGTTTGCTAAAATTTGAGATTTTTTCAGTCTTCTTATCAAATTTCGATTCATTCACCAATACACTATTTCCTCGAATTTTTGATGAATTAGGCTCATCTTCAACCATTGGTGACATTTCCGTTACTACAGGAATTTCGTTCACGTATGCATCAACAACTCTTACAGATTCCTCGGAAAAAGTTTTGAAATTTTCGATTTCTTCTTGTATAGAATGCACTAATTCATATTTTTTAGGGTCCTCATTTTTCATGAAAACAATCTGTCTTTTATCCTTCAATTCCTCTTCACTAATGTAACCCTCTTCGTCCTCTTCACTTTCTTCAAGTTTTTCTATATTACTTTTATTGAACTCTAGCTTGACATCTTTAGATATTTCCCTATTATTGTCTTTTTCTGAATACTCTGATAGATTATCATCATCGAAATCGTTATCATTTTCATTTTTATATATCTTTGGATTAAGTAGCTGGATATTATTTTTAATTAAATTGTCTTTGGTAATCTTAGAATTATTGTAATTAAATGTAATTTGACTTTTATTTGTTTGACGCGGTTTTGGAGAGTCTTTGCTGATTTCTTCGTCCTTCTCTAAGGAGTTCAACCTCGAAGTAATTTTCTTTTCTGTATCGTTGATTTCTCCAGCATGAAAAGTAATTATCTTGCTATTAATTTTATTAACCTTATTTTGATCAAGATCCTCCTCTTGACTTCCTTGTTTTTCTTCAGAAGATTCATGACTAAAGTACTGTTGAACTGTATTCTCGGACTGGAGATTTTTATTCTCGCTTATATGTGACTCTTCAATATGTTCACTTTGTTCAATTTGTTTTTCGCTTACATTTAAAGATTCGTTAAGGTTGAAATTCAACTGGATCCTAGTCGGAGAATTCTCAACTTCTAATTCTTTAAGAAATACGGGTAAGTTTATAATTTTGTTATCCCCGCCTCCAAAGTGTTCTGTATTGAATATAATATCTTGAGCATATCCAATAATGATAATTAAGAAATGGAATATTTCTTGTATAATGTTTTTAGTTTTTAAAACTTTTTCCTTCTTTTCTCCAAATTCAGAAATATCTTCATTTAATTCTGTATTGTAACTTACTTTTTTAAATAAGCTCATAGTAGTTCTTCTCACATTAAGAGTTGCTAATTTTCCAGAACTACCCATTGAGTTGTTGTTATTAATTTTCATATCATTTACACCACTTTTTCTTATAATATTGTTATATAATCTAAATGTGTTTCTCATTACTGTATCCTTGCTGAAATTTTTATCAGGAAACAATTCAGGCCCAGAGAATTTCTCTTTTATTTTCTTATGAATAAAAATTTTTTGACTTTGGTGCTTGAGAGGTAGTCTGAATTGTCCATATTGTGATGAGAAATGATTATATGTTGCCTTTACACTCAAGAAGTTAAGAGTAATTGTCCACTCATGCAAATCTTCTCTGTTTGAAGTGCTGAATATAAATTTTCTGCCACCTTTTTGAGCATCTTTTTTAAACCACGAGGTAACATTTAGGGAGAACATGTTTCTTTTACTTCCAATTTGACCGTCTCTTAAAATTTCAACATTAAATAAATTTTCAAGGATGATGGTACCTAACGGCATTTTATTCTCGACAAACTCTTTTTCATGATAGAAGTACATAAATTTTGAATTAGTCACTACCACATATCTACTTTCCCAAGATAAACTACTTTTTTCAGACATTTTTTCTATGTATCCAGATCTTATAGATTGAAAAGCTTTATCCTCTACATTGTTATTTTTTCCTTGAGGCAATTTATCTTTATTTAATAGTCTATTTTTATGATCTTTGGTTTCAATAAAACTTGAGGCCCCATAAAATTCTGAAGAAATTTCATTTTTTAAATCAATTTTTAGGTCAATGTATTTCAATTTTTCGCATATATTTTTGAGAGAAATCATTTTCATATTGTTTATATTCAAATCATTCTCTTTCAACTTTTCAATCATTAGTTGTAAATGAATCATCCCTTTATCGTTCTTCATTATTTCATAAATATCATCTTGCATTTGAGTCATAAGAGTTTTTTCAGAATTCTTAAGGTGTTTTTCGATAATTTTAACTTCTTTTTCATGAGGCAGGTATTTGAACTTGTTAAATTGCATACTTCTCGCTAATACCGAATGAATTTCAGTTTTTTGTTCTATCAACATTCTTTGATATAAAATTTCTCTGAAGAAAGGTACAGAAAATTTACAGACTAATTTTTTCTGATCTAAATCGTGAAGAAATTCTAAAATTTGTTTTTCCTCTAATGATTTAAGAAGAGAATACAAATCTTGCTTGGTGACGTTGTTAAAAGGATTAATTTCGTTCAATTTATGTAAATCAAAAATATTTCCTATGATTGAGGCATGCTTCAACAAAATTATCTCTTTAGTCGTTAGAGTGTCAATAATGTTGCCAATTATTTTTTCCAATCGCATAGGGATGGTAAATTCAGACCAATCTAGGGTTTGATCCATTTCGATTAGCTCTGAGGTTACGATCAACTCTCCAGCTAATACCTGAACATATTTTTTGCTATTGATCAAATTGTCTAATATATCCATTAGGAACAGAGGTACACCCTTGAAAGATTTAGAGATGAGAATTCTTAATAAATCTTCATCTATGATATTCAAATTTATTTTAAATTCATCAAGTATCCTTTCTGAAAGATGCTTTTTTATCAAGTCTTTTAAATCATGAGAATCTAAAATGTTTTCCATCATGAAAGTTTTAGGAGGGTTAAATGAGTTTTCTGTATGGTCTAATTCCACCTTGTCTTCAACAGTATCTAATTCATCCCCGGTTATGATATCACCGTTGATTATGTCTGCAAATTTCGAAATTTTGTCGTTTGGACTTTTCATCATTGAAATTAAGGGATCTTGATATGTAAGGATTAGGCAGAAAGAGTTAAAATTTGCGTTTGTTTCTAAATCGCGTAGGAATTTTATGAATCTAATTGAAAGATCGTCTATAGATTGAGTATCTTCTACAATAAAAATTAAGGGTACCCCTGTTTTATTTTTTATTTTGTTTGGTTCGTAATAATTGTTCATAACTTTAAAGTACATTTTTACTAATTCTCCGAAAAAATTACATATAGGGAGCTCTGATCTCAAGTCACATTTTACTCTATCGAAAAATCTATCGCCAACTTTACATTCTTCGATGTTTATGCCAAAGTTACTTACGATGTTGTAATGGCAAGATAGGTCAGTTTCTAATATTTCTTCTATAAACTTTACATAACTTATAGAATTTTTTTTAAATAAACATCTTCCTATGACATCGCAATTGACTTCTGAATTATCCTCGAGTTTGATCTTTTTAAGAGAATTTGGATTATTCGATACTATGTCCTTTCCAAAGCAGAGGAGAAAGAAATAAATTTCTCTAAGAATTTTAGAGAATCCGTTCATCAAATTATTATGTGTAGTAGGTAATTGAAATGAAGTGAATATAAAGTAAGGTTTTATTTTATTCATTTCTGCTTCTCTAGGAAAATTATAATAAATTTTATCCTCCCCGGATTTTTCGAAAGTATTTACAAGCGATAAAATATTTTCATTATGCAAATTTTTTTCGAGCAATTCATGATGTTTGCAGAGAAAATCCTGTAGACTTTTTCTAACAAATAGCGATTTACCACTGCCAGTGACACCTCTTATGACTATTAACTCCTTTTTGCTGTCTAAATAAACCCCTTCTAAAAATTTTATAAACTTATTTTTAATTTGTTTTCGACCTGCCATCACCAAGCTCTTATTAAAATAATATACTTCATCATGTTTTTCGTCAGGAGGACATCTAAGGGGCCTGGGATTGTTTCTGTGAGTTCTAATAAATGGAAAGGGGTCAGTGGGAATAAATTCAAATTTATATTCTTCTACAGGTGTATAAAAATTGAACATCTCAGTGAAGCCTTTTAGATTATTACTGCTTACATATTGGCATCTAATTTTATTTTGTATCAAATTTTTTGTGATTTCATCGACCAAAACAACATTATCTAATTTATCCATCTTACTAATTTTCATGGCTTCTCCCATGTATCTAGCAGATAAATTGACAACTTCTCCTAAGACTGAATATTCTCTTCTATTTCCGATAGTCCCGCACACTCCAGTGAAGCAAGTTCCAGTAGTCACTCCTATTAAAGCACCGCATTTGTATTTTTTAAGCTCCTCCATCAAACTTAAGGCTGAAAGGACACTTCTTACATGATCATCACTACATGACAAGGGAGGTAGACCCCAGCACATAAGCATGACACTACCTTTATCATCCATAAGAAATTTATTCAAAGATCCCCTAGTTTGATAAATAGATCTCTGTACGTTTCTTACAATCGATTGTATGCGTTTTATTCCTTCTTCATTTTTAGTTTGGGATAGGTGGACTTTGAGATTTACAAACATAATTGATAGCATACGAATTTCTTTACTCCATGACTCTTTCTCAATTTCCAAATGTAAAGAAATTGCAGCTGGAACAAAGGTCTTCAATTCAGAGAATTTTTGTCTGACTTTTTCGAGACTGAATCTAGTACGCATTAGATAGGCTTCTGATTTTGTGATCAACTTGTCTCCGGTGTATTTTGTGATTTTATAAAATTTCATTTCTACTCCTGGTAAATGTCCTGGTGAATGATGATGATCATTTGAAGGGTCCTCTACTATTTCTTCTAAAGAAAAGTATTTATCGATATACTTTTTCACATCTTCACTGCATATAGTCTGCCCTCCATTAGTCGCCTTTGTCTCAGATTCACAAGCTTGTCTTAGAGCTTCTCCTACCGAAAGATATTCACATCTCCTAAATTGGCCACCCACTACGAGGATTCTGCACTCCCCTACGCCAATTCCAATTTTTACACTAAGCTTCTTATCTGGAGAAATTTCAACATTATTTAATTTTGATTGAATATCCAGTGCACATTGAACTGCTCTCCTGCAGGAAGAAGTTAAATCATTTCCCTTAGCTTCAGGCCATATAACTAAAATGGCGTCCCCTGCGAATTTGAAAATATCTCCACCATTCTTTCCTATAATGTTTACTAAAAAGATTAAAATTTAATCATACTAAGTTGCTCCATGTAACGATTCAAACTAAATGCCAAAAATTCAGGGCCAATTCTTCCCTTTTTCGAAAAAGCCTCTGATAATTTTGTGAAACCGCTTATGTCAGCGAATAGCGATACTGTATGCATTACATAATATTGTGGGAGTTCCCCCGTTATTTCGATTTTCCTATCAAGGATATTTTGTATAATTAGAGCAGGTAAATATCCAAGCAAACTCTGTTGTCCTACAGATAACATTTTTTATAAATTATTTTTTTTAGAATATAATTTTAAATTTAGTTAGATTTTTATATAAGTTAAGTATAAGTAAAAATGTTATGATAATTAGAATTTATTTTATCTATAGCAAATTTAAATAATTTTTATAAAAATTTCCCACCACCGATAAGTCTTTCAGAACCTCTTTCATTTTTAATAACTTCAACGGGTTTTTCACTACTTTGTTTGGCGGAATGTATCACCTTTTCTGAAATTGGCTTAACCTGAGTTACTTTTTTATCTTCTGGGATTACATTTATTTTCGCATTCTTCATATACTCATCTTCCTCCTTTTGAATTTTCTCTTTTTTAAGCCTGTTCATTTCATCTACCTGACTTTTGTTGAATACCAGACACGGTATGAAAATTACTAGAAGTAATAAAAAGTCTTTTTCCAAGATAAAAATTGGATTGACAAAACTATTCATAAATCTTCTGAACTTATTTTCAATATAGAAATTACTATTGACAGGGTATTCGTCAAAATATCTTCTATTAAATACATTATAATTTAGAGTAGTTGCTAGAAAACATTTTGAAAGTAATTTTACATTCCTTTCGAGCACATTAACTAAATTTGAATGTTTTTTGAAGAGATAATAACAGGATACTGAATTTACGAGTAAAAATGAAGGAAGGCTTACGATTGATTTATATAAAGATTTATTAGGTTCAAGGTCGTATGTTTCATAGATTCCAATTCGCATTTTATAATATTTATCTTTCAAACTTTTCTCGTTTTGATAGAAATTCTTGTTTTTATCGAACATTGAGAATAATTTAATTCAATTAATTAATATTTTTATTTTTGTATATAAATTTAAATAAAAAATTCTATATTTGAATATAATTATTACATTATTCAAAAATATACTTATTTAAATTCGAGTTTGGGGATTGGGGATTGGGGATTGGGGATTGGGGATTGGGGATTGGGGATTGGCCAATCCCCAATCCCCAATCCAAAATCCCCAATCCCCAGAATCCATTTATT
>Ga0169931_10014893_pt1 | contig 10465 bp, 11 predicted proteins | sample Kivu_15m_20L_FD_129675 | JGI IMG/M metagenome (GOLD analysis project Ga0169931, IMG submission 129675) | Freshwater microbial communities from Lake Kivu, Western Province, Rwanda to study Microbial Dark Matter (Phase II) - Kivu_15m_20L... | ecosystem: Environmental > Aquatic > Freshwater > Lake... | reverse complement strand
CAGTAGTTCATGCGGCTTTTTGGCTGGCTTCGGGACGGGGGCAGCGCGTTCGACAGAGGCTGCAGTCAAGTTCGTTATTTCCTCGGTGGTGGCAGGGGCGCTTCTTCTTTTTGGGGTGGGGATTCTGTTCTCTGTTGCGCAGAGCACTCAGCTTGACGTCGTTCACCAAGCACTTTTGAAAACACCGCTCGATTACTCTCTCGGTGCGAGCCTTTGGGTATTACTTACGCTTGGCGTCGCCTTTTACTTAGCCGCTTTTCCGACGCATGCTTGGTTCTTAGATGCGGTGGAGGGCCCTCCGGTTCCTGCTTCCTCTTTTATTGCGCTCTGTGTTCGTGGCGCGGGGCTTTTAGCGATGACGCGGATTTATAGCCGCGTCTTTATTCACGGAGGTGAGGCTTCTGGGGGCCTGACGGAATGGTCCATTCTGGGTTCGTTCACTTGGCCCTCGGCCCTTGCGGCTGTCGTGGCCTTTAGTTTGGTCCTGGGTCCGATCTTGGCTTTGGGACAAAACTCGGCGCGACGCTTAGTTGCGGCACTTGCTCTTTCCGAAGTGGGCGCACTGCTTCTGGGTGTTCTCGTGATGGATGCGCGAGGACTGGCAGCCTCTTTGGTGTCGTTTTTAATGAGTATTTTCGGACTGATGGGCGCTTTGTTTGTTTTACAGATTTATGTTGATCAACAAGGGGATGATTCACTGGGGTCGATTCAAAAAGTATTCTCCTCCCACGTTCTTGAAAGCATTGCTCTGGTTATTTTCTTGTGCACGTTAATTGGGTTGCCCCCTACTCCCGGATTTGTTGGAAAGTTCGCTTTAATTGGCTCTGCTGTCTCTAATGAGTGGTACGGGTTAGCGTGCGCAGCCGTTTTTTCGCTCGCCGTAAACTCTTTAGCGGTTGGGAAGTTCGTATTTAAATTGATGGGCTATTATGCACTTTCCCCAGCCACAGCCCTTCAGTCTCCCGAGTTGGATGCGACGGTGGGAGGGCGACACTCCCATCGGTTTTTGATTCTCCTGTTTCTTGGTCCCATCTTACTGATTTCGATTTTCTCAAATCTCACCTTTCAGTCCCTTGAGTCCGCAGCGCGGAGTCTCTTCGTTCAATAGGGTGAGCGTCATTCAGTTGGCGGGAACTCAAGAAGAATTGAGTTTTTACCTTGGACTCGGACACGCCGCATCGTTATAAAAGCCTACAAACAGTTGAGTGCATTCGTGTACGCTGGGAGTTACAAGAATTCATTTCGGCGTAACGTTGCCCGGGCCGATGAAGTGGGTCACGGGATAGCAGGCGTGCGCTTTATAATTTGAAGACTGTTGATCTCGGGAGGGAGCTGCCTCGATTCCGAGAAACGCAGTCGAGGTTCGTTTTCAACGGGAGTGGAGCCGAATGACCTATATACCTGTTCTCATACTCATGCTGGTTGGGATGGCGGTTGCCGGAGCTGTGTTGGTGATCACCCATTTGCTGGGACCTCGCATTAAGCACAAGTTAAAAGACCAACCGTTCGAGTGTGGTGTGCCCCCATTGGGCGACGCGAAGCAGAGGTTCTCAGTTCGCTTTTATCTCGTAGCGATTTTGTTCCTCCTGTTTGATGTCGAAGTTTTGTTCTTTTATCCTTGGGCGGTTGTTTACAAGAAGTTCTTAACCGTTAACGCGTTCATTCTGGTTGAGATGTTTGTTTTCACGGCCATTCTGCTCGTGGGGTACTGGTATATTCTTCGAAAAGGTGCACTGGAGTGGGAATAATCCGGCTGATATCAGTTCAGATTTAAGAAGGGGCTAACAATGAGCAAAGACGGATCAGCAGCATATTTTACGACACGCGTAGATGCCGTAGTCAATTGGGCTCGGAAGCACTCTCTGTTTCCGCTGCCTTTCGGGACGAGCTGTTGCGGAATTGAGATGATGGCAACACTCTGCTCGGACTACGACATGGCACGATTTGGAGCAGAGGCGATTCGCTTCTCTCCTCGCCAAGCCGATCTTTTGATCGTGGCAGGTATCATCAATGCGAAGATGGCTCCTGTTTTAAAGACGGTTTACGATCAGATGAGCGAGCCTAAGTGGGTCATGTCCTTTGGTGCCTGCGCTTCCTCGGGTGGAATTTTCAATGTCTACAGCGTCACTCAGGGAATCGACACCGTTATTCCGGTGGATGTGTACGTCCCGGGTTGCCCGCCAGCGCCTGAGGGTGTTCTTCACTCGCTGATACGCCTTCAAGAACAGATTCAAAAAGGCGAAACCTCGGCCCAGCGAAGAGAGCGCCAAGCGCGCGCAGGAAAACTGAAAGAAGTGACCTAAACTGGGCGTCATCAACAGAGCGCCTTAGCTTTTTTTGGAGTCATCATGAATATCAACACACCGGTTCCCACTATTTACGGCGATCTTGTCGAGCGGTTCTCCGAGATTTGGAGCAATCAAATTCGGGCGCTAAAAGAGCGCTTTGGCGATGCCATCGAGGAAGTTCAGCTGCCCCGCGAGTTTCCTACGGAAGTCCCCAATGTATTTGTTCGCCGCGATCAGATTGCGGCTGTGCTGGCATGGATGAAAGAAATCCCTGACTTCGAGTACGGTTACCTCTCTGATCTTACAGCGACCGACGAGCAAGAACGCCCCCGCTTTCACGTGATCTATCAACTCCTTTCGAGAAAAACGATGGCGCGCATTCGGTTGAAAGTCCGCGTGGACGAAGACCAAGCGGTGCCGACTGCTATTGGAGTTTGGCCTGCTGCGAACTGGGCGGAGCGCGAAGTGTGGGACATGTTTGGTGTGCGCTTTGAGGGGCACCCCGACTTGCGGCGCATCTTGATGGACGTTCGCTGGGAGGGACATCCACTTCGGAAGGATTATCCGGTGCGCGGATATCAGTTCTTCCCGACCCCGGAGCCAATCGATCCGACTCTCTTGGAAAGTTAATTCTTGCGCCTCATCGGGATCGCAAAGCGAAAATAAACGGAGCAAATGACAAATGTCGATCGACTCAAGAGCCGAAGAAAAGCTTCAAAAAAACGAGAAAATTTCAAATTTCGACCTGCCTTCTGGCGGTCATTATTCCGTAGAGCACGATCCGGATGATCTTTGGGGAGACTCCCGAGTCATCGTCAATATTGGACCCACCCATCCGGCTATGCACGGCGCTCTTCGTATGGTTGCGAAACTCAACGGAGAAACCATTGAGAAATCGTACTGCGAATTCGGATACACCCATCGTGCAAAAGAAAAGCTTGGAGAAAACAGGACATATCACCAGTTTGTGGTATATACCGATCGCCTGAACTACTGCTCGGCGCTCATCAATAACGTCACTTACGCAATGGCAGTGGAGCGCTTGATGGGCATTCAGGTGCCCGACCGCGCAGTGTGGTTGCGGATGATTTGCTGCGAGATGGCGCGGGTCATTGACCATATCATTTGTGTCGGAATTAATGCCGTGGACTTGGGGGCGTTCTCCTTCTTTCTTTACGGCTTCCATCAACGCGAAGAGGCTTACTCACTGATTGAGAGACTGTGTGGTGCGCGGTTAACTACTTCTTACACGCGCATTGGTGGCTTAATGGCGGATGCGCCTGAGGGCTGGGAAAAGCAAGTAAAAGACTGGGTAAAGCGTACGCGGACCGTCATTGACGAAATGGACGCGTTGCTGACGGGGAATAAAATTTGGTGCCAGCGCACTGTGGGTGTTGGCGTCATGGACGCTCAATTTTGCCAACAATACTCGGTCACAGGTCCGACCGTTCGTGCGGCGGGGCTGAACTATGATCTCAGAAAAGATCAGCCAAGTATGTTCTACAAGGACATCGAGTTTGATGTACCGATTGCACAAAACGGTGATGTTTTTGATCGCTATCTGGTTCGGATGGAAGAAATTCGCCAGTCGCTCAATGTCATTAGTCAATGTTGTGAGCGATTGAAGAAAGGGCCAATCTGGGTCGAGGACAAGCGCGTTCGCATCCCTGAGAAAGACGTCGTGCACAACACGATGGAAGGGTTGATCCATCACTTCAAGTTCTTCATGACGGGCTTTGAAGTCCCTCCTGGTGAGGCATACACCACCTTTGAAGCTGCGAATGGTGAACTTGGGTTCTACATCTCCAGCAAGGGCGGTCCTACTGCCCATCGCATGCGGATTCGGGGTCCATCGTTCTATCACTTCCAGACGCTTACGCCCATCTGTGATGGCGCAAAAGTGGGTGATATGGTTGGAATTTTGGGCAGCATCAACATTATTGCTGGCGAGTTAGACCGCTAGATTTTTGAGGTAAGGAATGGCCAAGCTTTTATCTGAAAAGTTCTATTCTGAAATGAAAAAACTTGAGCCGCGCTATCCAACCAAGGTCGCGCTGCTTTTGCCTGCTCTTCATGCTGCACAAGATGAGAACGGGTGGTTATCGCCTGAGGTTCTTGAGGAGGTTGCGGCATACATTGGGATTCACCCAGCGCAAGCGCGTGAAGTGGCAAGTTTTTACACCATGTATAACCTCAAGCCGGTTGGGAAATATCACATTAAAGTGTGCACCAACGTTGCTTGTGTCCTGCGTGGTGCCGACGGACTGGTTTCCCACTGCGAAAAGCGACTTGGAATCGAGGTGGGTCAAACTACTGCAGACCGCCGATTTACATTACACGAAGAAGAGTGCTTGGGTGCGTGCGGTACTGCTCCAGCGATGATGTTGAATAATGATTATCATGAGGATTTGGACGCCCAGAAGCTCGACCGCATCCTCGACCAGCTTCCATAATAGAGACGGCCAAGGGAAAACACTATGATCGACCAAAGCCAGAATCAAAAAATGATATCAGCAAACGACGGTGCCTCGTTCGGTGTGGGCTCGAGCGGCGAGACATTGTACGTACAACACTTCAAAAACGATGAGGCACGCTTTTTGGGGTATTACCTCGAGAAACTACAGGGATACTCTGCGCTCAAATATGCGTTCGGCATGACCCCTGCCGCAGTCGTCGATGAGATGAAAAAGTCTAACTTGCGGGGTCGCGGCGGAGCGGGGTTTCCAACGGGCATCAAGTGGGGTTTCATTAACGACAAGACCCCCTTCCCGCGCTATTTGGTGTGTAATGCGGACGAGTCTGAGCCCGGAACCTTCAAGGACCGGGATATCATGCGGTACACCCCTCACTTGTTGATTGAGGGAATGGTAATCGGCGGCTTCGCGATCAGTGCAAACGTGGGCTATATCTATATTCGCGGCGAGTACACGCGCGAAGCAAAGCTTTTGCAAGAGGCGATAGATGAAGCCTACGAAAAAGGGTACTTAGGTAAGAATATTTTGGGCTCCGGTTTTGATTTTGACCTAACGGTTCACCGTGGTGCGGGTGCCTATATCTGTGGTGAGGAGACGGGCCTTCTTAACTCACTTGAGGGAAAACGAGGGGAGCCTCGCGTGAAGCCACCCTTCCCCGCCCAGGCCGGCGCCTTCGGTAAGCCCACCATCGTGAACAATGTGGAAACTCTGGCTAACGTTCCATTCATTGTGAATCGGGGAGGCGACTGGTTCTCAAAGCTCGGTCGGCTCGAACGTTCAGGCGGCACGCGCTTGATCAGCGTGTCAGGCCATGTGAAAAAGCCGGGTGTTTATGAGATTCCTGCAGGATCGATGACGGTTCGTCAGATTATTTATGATCTCTGTGGCGGCCTTTTAAATGATCGCAAGCTGAAGGCAGTGATTCCAGGCGGCTCCTCTGCTCCTGTGCTTACGGCCGATGAAATCGACGTCATCTATGACATCGACCCACTGATGAAGATCAACAGCATGCTTGGATCTGCGGCTTTAATGGTCGTTAGCGATGAGTACTGCGTTGTTAAGCTGATTCACCGGATCACCAAGTTCTACGCACATGAGAGCTGCGGACAGTGCACGCCTTGCCGCGAGGGCTGTCATTGGATGGAGAGCATCATTGAGCGGATTTTGCACGGGAAGGGCCGCGAGCAGGATTTGGCGCTTCTTTCTGATATTGCCGATAATATCGGTGGCAAGACGCTCTGTGCGTTAGGGGACGCCGCTGCAGGTCCAGTTGCAAGTTTCGTGAAGAAGTTTAAGCCCGATTTTGAAGCTTATATCCGAGGTGGCAAGCATGCCTAAGTGTACGATTGATGGACGTCAGGTGGAGTTTCAGCCTGGAGAAAACCTCATTGAGGTCGCCAAGAAGGCCGGCATCGAGATTCCGTATTTCTGCTATCATCCTGGTCTGAGCATCGTGGCTCAGTGTCGGATGTGTACTGTTGAAATCGAAAAGAACCCTAAGCTCCAAACGGCCTGCTCAACGCCTGCTGCTGATGGAATGGTTGTTCTCACTAACTCCGAGAAGGCAAAGAAAAATCAGCGATCCGTGATGGAGTTTTTGTTGGTCAACCACCCGCTCGACTGCCCGATTTGCGACAAGGCTGGTGAGTGTGACCTCCAAGATAACAGTTACAAATTCGGTGACGCTTACATGCGCACCTCTGAAGATCGCAGAACCTATATGGATCTGGATATGGGGCCTGTGATCAAGAAAAACATGAATCGCTGTATTCACTGCACCCGCTGTATTCGGTTCGGTGCGGAAGTGGCTGGGATTCGTGAGATGGTCGCAATTCAGCGCGGTAATAATACCGAAATTACGACGATCGATGGGCGTCCTCTTGAAACCGAGTATGCAGGCAACTACTCCGATATTTGCCCTACGGGATCGCTGACTTTGAAGGGTTTCCGATTCAAAAAGCGGGCATGGTTCCTCAAGAAAACAGCGACTGTTTGTGAAGGCTGTTCGCGCGGTTGCAATATGGAAGTTCAGCAAGAGGGAAATGTGATTTACCGATGCATCCCTCGCGAGAACAAAGAGATCAATCAGTGGTGGATGTGTGACGAAGGTCGTTTCAACTATCGATATACGATGGAGAAGACGCGCGTAACCGACCCTCGCGTGAGTACGACCGATAAAGGCCTAGCCCCCTGTGATTGGTCTTCGGCGATCTCTGCTGCACGTAATTTGGTTCAGGGGAAGAAAACGCTAATCCTTGCGGGAAGCGATTTGACCCAAGAAGAGATCGCCCTTCTGCAGGCCTTTGCTAAGCAAGCGTTAGGTAGCGCGGAAATCCGTCACTTCGGAACCCCGGGCGTGAAGACAGCGCAAGACGACGCCGCGGCGGACAAGTTGTTGAAGCGCAAGTCCAAGACTGCAAACCTTCATGGGGTGGAGCGCTTGGGTGTGCAGGCATTTGACGGGAATACGAACGGCGCGCAGGCGCTGCTCGTCGTGCGGGGTGGACGAGCTGTGCTCCCATCTTTGGCTCATTTAGGAGTTACAACCGTTATCGGCGCCGGGGTCTATCAAGCGAGTGAGACCAAAGGATTCAGCGCAATTCTCCCGGGCGCTGCTTTCACCGAAAAAGATGGCACCATTGTAAACTTTCAAGGCAAAGAGCAAAAAATTCGGCGTGCAGTTTTGCCTCCAGGAAAATCAAAGACGCTCTCTGAAATTCTGGCTCTTTGGACGCACCAAGGGCAGCAGCCTTCGACGTCCTCTCGCACGGCGACGACTACAGCAACAGTGACTGGAGGAGCGGTATAATCGATGGAATTAAGTTTGAACTGGATTGCTGTTATCGCCAAAGTTGCAGTGGTCGTGATTGCTTTGCTCCAGGTTGTGCCCATCATGATATGGGTTGAGCGGCGCGGGTCAGCATTGATGCAGAACCGTTTGGGTCCGAATCGTGTGGGCCCATTGGGTTTGCTGCAATCGGCAGTGGACGCGATCAAGATGATCTTCAAAGAGGATTTCGTTCCCGCCCACGTGACACCCTTTTACTTCTTGTTGGCTCCTGTCGTCGCAGTGATTCCTGCGTTTATGGCGTTTGCGGTCATTCCTTTTGCTAGTCAAATCGAGATTGCAGGCCAAATCATTCAGTTTCAAATCGCTGATCTGAATGTGGGAATGCTCTATATTCTTTCGATCACATCTTTGGGCGTTTACGCCATCATCATGGCCGGATGGGCGTCGAACAATAAGTATGCTCTCCTAGGCAGTCTAAGAAGCTCCTCACAAATGATCAGTTATGAGCTCTCGATGGGGCTCTCGCTGATCGGGATCGTGATGATTTTCTCGAGTGTTAAACTGGGTGATATCGCCCGCGCGCAAGGGGAAACCCTCCTGCAGATTGGGTCGCTCAGCATTCCAAAATGGGGAATTTTTCTGCAGCCTGTCGGCTTTTTGATTTTCCTGACTTCTGCCTATGCGGAAACGAACCGCTTGCCGTTCGACCTGCCTGAGGGTGAGTCCGAAATCGTTGCGGGTTATCATTTGGAATACGGTGCGATGAAGTTCGCGCTCTTCATGTTGGCTGAATACGTCAATATGACTACTGCGTCTGCGATGGTTGCGACTCTGTATTTCGGTGGTTGGCAACTGTTGCCGGGTATGGGTTGGTTATTAACGCAACTTCCCCTAGATGGTCTCGCTATGGAGTGGGCCCGCGTCGCGTTTGAAGTCGCTTCGTTCTCGATTAAAGTGGGCTTCTTCTTATGGCTTTTCGTTTGGGTGCGGTGGACATTGCCGCGATTCCGCTACGATCAATTGATGGATTTGGGGTGGAAGTTCATGTTGCCACTGTCCATCGCAAATATTTTCGTCACAGGGTTTTTGATTTATCGGGGAGTGATTTGATCTATGTTAGTAAAAGCAAAGAAAAATGCCCTACAAAACCTTTACATTGTCGAAATCGTGAAGGGTTTGATCATCACTATCAAAAACATGTTTTTTGGTAAGACGGTGACCATTCAGTATCCGGAAGAGCGACGGCAATATTCTGAGCGGTATCGCGGCCAGCATTATATCAAGGCGACCAATGGTGTAGAAAACTGCACGGCGTGTATGCTCTGTCCCACGGTCTGTCCGGCGGAATGCATTCACATCGAGGCTGGCGAAAGGCCGGACAAAGAAAAATATCCAGTGAAGTTTGAGATCGATGTTTTGCGGTGTTGTTTCTGCGGAATGTGCGAAGAAGCATGTCCAAAAGACGCGATTAAATTGAGCAATATTTACGAAATGAGCCAGCAACAGCGGGAAGCATACGATAAAGGGTTTCTGCTGGAGCAGCGGGGCAACAAATAGTCCGCCCCATATGGGTACGGAATTGACGAGATAGGAAACCAATCCATGGAACTCTCACCTGTCTTTTTTTATCTCTTTGCTGGAATGGCGATTGCGTTCTCTTTGATCACCATTTTCAAAAAGAATCCGGCATCGAGCGCGTTTAGCTTAGTGATGGTGTTTTTCGCTTTCGCAGGGATTTACGCTGTGCTTGATGCTCACTTGATCGCCACGCTGCAAATTCTAGTTTATGCGGGCGCGATCATGGTTCTTTTTATATTTGTGATCATGCTTTTGAGCGCAGACACCCCATCATTTGATCTGGGGAGATCTCATATCTCTCTTCGGGCGGCAGCCATAGCACTCGGCGTTGTTCTACTGGGTGTGCTCACATGGGTGTTTAAAAACTCTGCAGTGGCACCGGGCTCAGGTCAGTTTAGTGCTGAGCAAGTGGAACAGGCCGGCGGCAACACTCAGGTGATCTCCGAGTTGATGTTCTCGGAGTATTTGCTTCCGTTTGAGTTGACTTCGGTCCTCTTGTTGACGGCGATTATTGGCGCTGTTGCCATTGCAAAGCGAAGAGCAGCTCACGTCTCAAGTCCCGCTGCGAAAGGAGTGCGGTCATGATTTCTCAAGTGGAACCTTGGGTCGTCCTGAGTTTTTCGGCGATCATATTCTGTATCGGATTGGTTGGGCTTTTGATTCGCAGGAATATCTTGATCGTATTGATGTGTATTGAGCTCATGCTGAATGCTGTCAATCTGACCTATGTGACCTTTTCGAAAATACAAGGCGACATGACAGGCCAGATGTCAGTTTTCTTTATTATCACGGTAGCGGCTGCCGAATCGGCAGTTGGACTGGGTCTGGTGATTGCGCTTTTCCGCACTCTTCGCACGGTCGACACGGACGAGATCCGTTTGCTTAAGGAGTAGATCCAAATGATTGCATTGATTCCACTGTTTCCACTACTCGGCTTCTTAATCAACGGACTTTGGTATGCGACGGCTCAGGCGCCTGAGGGAAAAAAGGCTGCCGGTTCGACAGTACCTGGTGTCATCGGTAGCCTTTCCATTTTCTCGTCTTTCGTCGTTGCATTGTTGTTGTTTTTGCAGCTTCAGGGAATGCCGGAAGACGCTCGGGTCATCGAACAACACTTGTTCTCGTGGATGAAAGTGGGGGAGCTCTCGGTTGATATGACCTTGAGGGTGGATGTGCTTTCCACTTTGTTCACGCTTGTAATTACCGGCGTGGGTACACTCATTCATATTTATTCCATCGGCTATATGAGCCACGACGAAACTCCCGGTAAGTTTTTCGCTTACTTGAACCTGTTTTGCTTCGCCATGTTGATGCTGGTCTTGGGCGCCTCATTG
>Ga0169931_10014891_pt1 | contig 10465 bp, 9 predicted proteins | sample Kivu_15m_20L_FD_129675 | JGI IMG/M metagenome (GOLD analysis project Ga0169931, IMG submission 129675) | Freshwater microbial communities from Lake Kivu, Western Province, Rwanda to study Microbial Dark Matter (Phase II) - Kivu_15m_20L... | ecosystem: Environmental > Aquatic > Freshwater > Lake ... | reverse complement strand
CTGCCCGAACCGGGCTCGCCCGAGGTCCAGGTGGCCGACCTGCGCAACGTGGTCGCCGGCGACCCCTCGCCCGACGGCTGCGGGCGTCTCGCGATCCAGCGCGGCATCGAGGTCGGTCACGTGTTCTACCTCGGCACCCAGTACTCGTCGGCCATGAACGCGCTGTTCGTCGACGAGGACGGCCAGGCGAAGCCGCTCGAGATGGGCTGCTACGGCATCGGCATCACCCGGCTGCCGGCGGCCGCGATCGAGCAGAACCACGACGACCGCGGGATCGTCTGGCCACGGCCCATCGCGCCGTTCGAGGTCGTGATCACGCCGCTCGGCTACTCCCGCTCGGCAACCGTCCGGAGCGCCGCCGACGCGCTGTACGATCGGTTGCGGCAGTCGGGCATCGACGTGATCCTCGACGACCGTGACGAGCGGCCAGGGGCGATGTTCGCCGACTGGGAACTGATCGGCGTACCGCTGCGGGTCACGATCGGCGAGCGCGGGCTCAAGGAAGGGCGGGTCGAACTGACGGTTCGGCGCGGCCTGGCGATGACCCCGGTGGCGCTGGCCGATGCGGCCGAGGCGGTGAAGGAATCCCTGCAGGCGTGCTGAACCCGAGCGAGCGAACTCCCGGATCCCCCACGCGATGCTCACGGCGACGGCTGTGCGGGGCGCTGGGCGCGCTCGTCGGTGCCATCCTGCTGCCGGCGGCGCCGGCGCTGGCGGGCGCGCAGCGCTACGAGCCGCTGTCCGACTCGGTGCGGGCGGCGCTTGCCGCAGCCCTCGTCGATCGCTCGCCGCCCGAGCCGCGCTGGGCCTCCACCCTCGAGAAGGTCGACTGGCTCAGCGAGATGTCGGTGCGGCTGCCGGTGCGCCACAAGCCCACCTGGCGCGACCGGGTCGAGTTCCTGCAGCTGGTCCGCTACGAGGCCCAGCGCGCGGGCCTCGACCCGCAGCTGGTGCTGGGCCTGATCCAGGTCGAGAGCGGGTTCCGCCGGTATGCGATCTCGGTCGCGGGCGCGCGCGGCTACATGCAGGTGATGCCGTTCTGGACCCGGCTGATCGGCGACGGCGACGCTTCCCGGCTGTTCGACCCGCCCACCAACCTGCGCTACGGCTGCGTGATCCTGCGCCACTACCTCGACATCGAGCGCGGCGACCTGTTCCGGGCGCTGGGGCGCTACAACGGCAGCCTCGGCCGGGCCGAGTACCCGAACGCGGTGCTGGCGGCCTGGCGCCGCTGGTCGTACGACGAGGGCGCGCCGAGGGTGTTCCCGGTGGCCCATCCGGCGCCGCCCACGGCCCCGCCGCCGCCGGCCGCCACGTCCGCTCCAGCGCCGGCTCCCGCGCCCGGGCCGCGCGCGGCCGGCCCGGCGCCTACGGCCGCGCTGCGCTAGGCGCCGCCGCGGGCGCCCGCCGCGGTCGGCGTCTCCCCGGGCTGCGTCGCCGCCCGCCCGCCGTCGGGTGGGGGCCGGCCCGCCGCGGCGTTGCATCCGCCCGGGCCGCCCGTTGATCGACCCTCTGCCCGCCGCCGCCGACTGGCGCCGGGTCCTGTGGCCGGGCATCGCCGCGCTGGTCGCGGTGATGGGGGTGGGCCGTTTCGTCTACACGCCGATCCTGCCCGAGATGCTGGCCACCGGGGCGCTCACGCTGCGCGAGGCCGGCTGGGTGGCAGCCGCCAACTTCCTCGGTTACCTGCTCGGCGCGCTGGCCGCCTCGGCCGTTCACCGGCGGCGGCTGCAGGGCGCGCTCGCGCGGGCCGGGCTCGGGCTCACGGTGGCGATGCTGGTCGCGATGGCGCTGCTCGACGGCACCGCGGCCTGGTCCGCGGCGCGATTCCTCGCCGGTGTGGGCAGCGCGTTCTCGCTGGTCTTCGTCTCGATCCGGGTGCTCGAACGGCTGAGCGCGATCGGCGAGGCCGACCGGATGGTGGGCCTGTATGCCGGGGTGGGAGTGGGGATCGCCGGCTCGGCGCTGCTGATGCTGGCCGCCGAGCACGCGGGCGCGCCGTGGCCGGCCTGGTGGGCAACCGCGGCGGTCTTCACTGCGCCGTTCGCCTGGGTGGCCTGGCGAGGGCTCGCCGACCGCGGGCCCGCGGCCGCGCCGGCTCCACGACCGGCCCGGGATGCCGCCCTGCCAGCCGCCCGGGATGCTGCCGGGGCAGCCGCTGCGCAACCGCCCCCGGTATCGGTCCAGGGGCCCGCCCGGGGCCGGGCGGCGGCCGCGCCCGGCGCGCCGCTCGCGTTTGCGGCGGCGGTGCTCGCCTACGGTCTATTCGGGCTCGGCTACGTGATCCACGCCACCTATCTGCCGGCGATGGTCCGGGCGGCCGGCTACCCGCCGGCCGCGGCCACCGCGATCTGGGTGCTGGTGGGGCTGGTGGCGCTGCCGTCGGCCGCGCTCTGGCGGGCCGTGGCCCGACGCCACGGGATGCGCGCCGCGATCGCGCTGGGCTACACGGTGGAGGGCCTGACCGCGCTGGTGCCCCTGGCCGGTGGCTCGATCGGCGGCGCGGTGGTGGCGGCGATCGGGCTCGGCGGCACCTTCATGGCGGTGACCGGGCTGGCCCTGCCGTTCGCGCGCGCGCTCGACCCGGCCCGCGCGGCGAGGGCAATCGGGGTGATGACCGCCGCGTTCGGAGCCGGCCAGATCGTGGGCCCAATCGCCGCCGCCCACCTGGCCGAAGCCGCTCCCCTGGGCGGCAACCCCTTCGCGATGCCGTCGCTGCTGGCCTTCGCGGCGCTGCTGGCCGCCGCCGCGCTGATGGCCCCGCGGCTCGATTCGGCGCGCTGAGCCGCCGCCGGCCGGGCTCCGGCTCGCCGAGCCCCGGCGGGCCGACCACCGCCGCGCCGCTGCACCGGTCAGTCGGCCAGCACCGCCATCGTGATCCGCGAGGTGCACACCAGCCGGCCCTCGTCGTCGCGGATCTCGATCTGCCAGACCTGAGTGCTGCGGCCCACGTGGACCGGGGCGCAGTCGCCGGTCACCCAGCCCTCTTGGATCGCGCGCAGGTGGTTGGCGTTGATCTCGAGTCCGACCGCGCGCTGTCCCGGGGGCAGGGCGAGGTTGGCGGCCGTGCTGCCCAGGGTCTCGGCCAGCAGCACCGAGGCGCCGCCGTGCAGCAGCCCCATCGGCTGGCGGGTCCGCTCGTCCACCGGCATCCGGGCCCTCAGCCGGCCGGGGTCCGCCGGGAGGAACTCGATGCCGAGGTGTTCCACGGCGGTGCCGCGGTGGCGGGCGGCCAGGTCGGCGAAGTCGACCGGCCGACGGAACGGCGATGCGGCGGTGGCCGGGCGCGGTATGAGGGCGTCGGGGCGCAACGGGGGGGCGTCGGGGCCGGGTGCGGGGGTGTCGGACATCGGGACGGCGCAGGGTGGCAGGCCGGCATCATACGGCCCGTGCCGGTGGGATAATCCGTCGTTCCGAGGAGACCGAGCATGAACCTGGCCGACCCCCTGCGGCGCCGCGCGCTGCAGGCGCCCGAGCATCCCGCGATCCTGTACGAGGGGCAGTCGATCCCCTACCGCCGGCTCGACGCCGACGCGAGCCGGCTGGCCCACGCACTGCAGGCCCACGGCGTGCGGCCCGGCGACCGGGTGGCGCTGTACCTGCCCAATGTCCCTGAGTTCGCGGTCGCGTACTACGCGGCACAGCGGCTGGGCGCGGTCACGGTGTCGATCAACGCGATCTTCAAGTCGGCCGAGGTGGAGTACCTGCTCGCCGATTCGGGTGCCTCGGTGGTGTTCACCGTGGCCGATCTCGCGGGCCAGCTGCCGGGCGACGCCTGCCCCGGGCTGCGCCACCGGGTGGTGTGCGACGCCGCGGCCGGCGCCGCGCCCGCCGGGTGCGTGGCGCTGGCCGACTGGCTGGCCGGCGTGCCCGACGCCGCCGGCCCGTTCCCGGCCGCCGAGCGGCGCAGCGACGACCCGGCGTCGCTGCTGTACTCGTCCGGCACCACCGGCTTCCCCAAGGGCGTGACGCTCACGCAGCACAACGTCGCCACCAACGCCGCCACCGCGGCCGGCGCCTCGGGCTACCGCTCCGACGACCGGCTGGCGCTGTTCCTGCCGCTGTTCCACGTCTACGCCCAGAACTACATCCTCAACGGCGCGGTGCACGCCGGCGCCACCGTGGCGCTGTTCCGCCGCTTCGTGCCCGAACTCGTGCTCGACGCGATCGAGCGCGAGCGCCTCACGATGTTCTTCGGTGTGCCCACGATCTTCATCGGCCTGCTCGGCATGGACCTCTCGCGGCGCGACCTGTCCTCGATCCGCTACGAGATGTCGGCCGCCTCCACCATGCCCGAGGAGGTCTCGCGCCGCTGGACCGAGCGGTTCGGCCGGCGCATCTACGAGGGCTACGGCCTCACCGAGTGCTCGCCGTTCGCGGCCTACAACGACGCGGTCGAGCATCGCTTCGGCTCGGTGGGCCGGGCGGTGGAGGGGTTCGAGCTGCAGATCCACGACGAGCAGGGCCGCGAGCGGCCGCGTGGGGAGTGGGGCGAGATCGTGATCCGCGGCCCGGGCGTGATGGCCGGCTACTGGAACCGACCGGCCGAGACCGCCGAGGCGCTGCGCGGCGGCTGGCTGCACTCCGGCGACATCGGCCGGATGGACGAGGAGGGCTACGTGTACATCGTCGACCGGGTCAAGGACATGATCAACGTCTCGGGCTTCAAGGTCTGGCCCGCCGAGGTCGAGCAGTACCTGTACCGGATCCCCGGGATCCACGAGTGCGCGGTCTACGGCGTGCCCGACCCGGTCAAGGGCGAGACGGTGGCGGTGGCGGTGGTCGCCCGGCCCGGCTCGGGCCTGAGTGCCGACGAAGTGATCGGCTGGTGCCGAGAGCACCTCGCCGCCTACAAGGTGCCGGCGCGCGTCGACCTGGTGGGCGAACTGCCCAAGAGCGCCACCGGCAAGCTGCTCAAGCGCGTGCTGCGCGAGCAGGCCGGCGGCCGGGGAGCCTGAGATGACCGCGCCCGTGTTCCTCCACTACGACCGCGCCGCGCTCGATGCGCAGTACAACAACCGCAGCAAGGTGCCCGAGTTCGACGCGCACCTGGCGTTCTGGGCCCGCGAGGGCGAGCGCGCGCGGGCGCTGCCCGGCGCACGCCTCGACCTGCCCTACGGCAGCGCGCCGCGCGAGGTGCTCAACGTGTTCCCCGCCCAGGGCGCGAGCGGCCCGGCGCCGGTGCTGGTGTACATCCACGGCGGCTACTGGATGTCGCTGACCCGGGCGATCAGCGACTTCGTCGCGCTGGGGCTCACGCCCCACGGCATCGCGGTGGTCAACATCGACTACACGCTGGTGCCCGAGGTGCGCCTGGACACCCTGGTGCACCAGAGCCGCCGGGCGGTGGCCTGGACGATCGCCCACGCCACCTCGTTCGGCGGCGACCCGGCGCGCGTCTGGGTGGCCGGCCACTCGGCCGGGGGCCACCTGACCGCGGCGGTGGCCGCCACCGACTGGGCGGCCGAGGGGCTGGGCGACGGCCCGCGCCCGAGGGGCGGCTTCGCGATCAGCGGCCTGCACGACCTGGAGCCGATCCGCCTCAGCTACCTGAACGACACCCTGGCGATCGACGAGGCCGAAGCCCGCCGCAACAGCCCGATCTACCTGCCGGCGCCGCCGGCCGGCGACTGGACGCTGTGGGTGGGCGGCCGCGAGGGCCCGGAGTACCTGCGCCAGTCGGTGGCGCTGGCCGCCGCCTGGGGCAGCGAGGGCCCGCGCCGGATGCGCGTGGAGGTGATGGCCGGGGCCGACCACTTCTCGATCGTGGCGCCGCTGGCCGACCCGGCGGCGCCGGCCACGCTCGCGATCGCGGCGGCGCTGACCGCCGGCTGAGCGGGCCGCCAGCCGGCCGGGCGACCGCCCGGCGTCAGTCGGCCGGCGTCGCCTCGCGCGGCGGCTGCGCCAGCGGGCGTGGCGGCGGCGCCGCGCCGGCTTCGAATGGCGCCACCGCCACCCGCAGCATCCGGTCGATCCGGAGGTGGCTGCCCGCCGGCACGCACTCCCAGGTGCCGCCGGTGTCATCGTACGGTTCGGAGGCCACCAGCACGCCCGCTTCCAGCCGGCGCAGGTACAGCGACGGGCAGTGGCCGTCGGAGGCCCAGCGGAACGCGTGCAGGTTGCCGCCGTCGGTGTAGCAGGCGGTGAACCGCAGCGGCGCGCGCACGCCGTGGGTGTGCTGTAGCGCCGCGATGCGGCCCAGCACCCGGGCGAAGGCCGCTGCGGGGTCGTCGTCGAGCCCGTCGGACAGGGCGGCGAGGAAGATCGCCTCGGAGTCGGAGGTGCCGAGCCGGGCGTCGTAGGCGCCGTCGCCGATCAGGCTCTCCACCGGCCGGCGGATCCGCGCGTAGCCGCCGATCTGGCCGTTGTGCATGAACAGGCGCGGACCGCTGGCGAACGGATGGCAGTTGGCGCGCGAGGTGTCGGTGCCGGTGGCGGCACGCACGTGGGCGAAGAACAGGCCCGAGCGCAGGTGGCGGCACAGCGCCCGCAGGTTGTCATCGGACCAGGCCGGGCGCGGTTCGCGATACACCCCGGGCTCGGGGCGCTCGCCGTACCAGCCGATGCCGGCGCCGTCACCCTGGGTGACGGTCTGGGCCTCGGCGGCGGTGAGCGACTGGGCGATCAGCGAGCGCGCAGGGCGCTCGACGTGCTCCGACAACCAGGTCGGGGCGCCAAGGTAGGCGAGGAGGCGGCACAGGGGCGGGGGCGGGCGGGCTAACGGGAGTCTACGGCCCGACCGGCGCCGCCCGACAGGCGACCGTTGTACGGACACCGATGCGGCCGCGAACGGCGCCGCGCCTCAGCCCAGGAGCTTGCCGGGATTGAGGATTTCCAGGGGGTCGAGCGCCCGTTTCAGCGCACGCATCAGCTCGAGCTCGAGCGGCGACTTGTAGCGCGGCAGCTCGTCGCGGCGCAGCACGCCGATACCGTGCTCGGCCGAGATGGAGCCCCGGCGCGCTGCGACCGCGTCGTGCACCAGCGCGTTGATGGCCGGCTGCAGCGCGAGGAAGGCGTCACCGTCCATGCCCGCGGGCGGCGACACGTTGTAGTGGAGGTTGCCGTCGCCCAGGTGCCCGAACACCACCATCCGCACGCCGGGGAAGCGCTCGGCGAGTGCTGCGTCGGTGGCTTCGACGAATTCACCGATCGCTGAGATGGGCACCGAGATGTCGTGCTTGACGTTCTTGCCTTCGGCCGCCTGCGCCTCGGAGATGTTCTCGCGCAGCATCCAGAACCGGCGCGACTGGGCGATGGATTGCGCCACCACCGCGTCCTGCACCAGTCCTTCGTCGAGCGCCCGCTCCATCAGCGCGTCGAAGCGCTCGGTGGCGTGCGCCGGGCTCTCGGCGTCGGACGACTCGAGCAGCACGCAGTACGGGTGGCGCTGCCCGAACGGCGAGGCACAGTCGGGGAAGTGCCGCGCCACCAGCCGAAGGCACAGGTCGGACATCATCTCGAAGGCGGTCAGCGACGGCCCGAGCATCCGCCGCGCGAGCTCCAGCAGCCGCAGCGCGTGGTGCGGGCTGGCGCAGGCTGCCAGTGCGGTGACTTGCGCCGCCGGCTGCGGGTACAGCTTCATCGTGGCGGCGGTGATCACACCGAGCGTGCCCTCGGCGCCGATGAACAGGTCTCGCAGGTCGTAGCCGGTGTTGTCCTTGCGCAGCCCGCGCAGCCCGTCCCAGACCTCGCCGGCGGCGGTGACCACCTCCAGGCCCAGGCACAGCTCGCGGGCGTTACCGTAGCGCAGCACCGCGGTGCCGCCGGCGTTGGTGGACAGGTTGCCGCCGAGGGTGCAGCTGCCCTCGGCCGCCAGCGACAGCGGGAACAGCCGCTGCGCCTCGCGCGCGGCCTCCTGGACCCGGGCCAGCACCACGCCGGCCTCGGCGGTGAGCGTGTCGTTGACCGGGTCGACCGTCCGGATGCGGTTCAGGCGGGCCAGCGACAGCAGCACTGCGCGGCCCGACTCGTCGGGCACCGAGCCGCCGGTCAGGCCGGTGTTGCCGCCCTGGGGCACCACCGGGACGCGATGCCGCGTGCACCAGCGCAGCAGCCGCGCCACCTCCTCGGTGCTGCCCGGCTGCACCACCGCCAGCGCCCGGCCGGTCCAGCGCCGGCGCCAGTCGGTGAGGAACGGGGCGGTGTCGGCGGGGGCGCTGAGCACGCGACCCACGTCGGCCGGCAGGGCGGGGCGCATCGGCGCCGCCCTAGCGCAGGCCGCCCGGGATCATGCCCTTCATCCCGCGCATCATCTTGGCCAGCCCGCCCTTCTGCATCTTCTTCATCATCGCCTGCATCTGGTCGAACTGCGACAGCATCCGGTTGACGTCCTGGACCTGGACCCCGGCGCCCGCGGCAATGCGCCGCTTGCGGCTGGCCTTGATCAGCTCGGGCTTCGTGCGTTCGGCGGGCGTCATCGCGTGGATCATGCCCTGCATCCGCCGGATGTCCTTCTCGGCGCGGCCGAGGTCGGCCTGGCCGGCGGCCGCCTGGAACTGGGCCGGCAGCTTGTCGAGCATGGACGACAGGCCGCCCATCTTCTTCATCTGGCCGATCTGGATCAGGAAGTCGTTCAGGTCGAACTTGCTGCCGCCCTTGAGCTTGTCGGCGAGGTCCTTGGCGACCTGCGCATCCACCGTGGCGTGGGCCTGCTCGACCAGCGCGACGATGTCGCCCATGCCGAGGATGCGCTGCGCCATCCGGTCGGGGTGGAAGGCGTCGAGGCCGGTGAGCTTCTCGCCCACGCCCACGAACTTGATCGGGCAGCCGGTGACCGCCTTGACCGACAGCGCCGCGCCGCCGCGCGAATCGCCGTCGAGCTTGGTGAGCACCACGCCGGTGAGCGGCAGGGCGTCCTTGAAGGCGCGTGCGGTGTTGACCGCGTCCTGGCCCTGCATGGCGTCGACCACGAACAGCGTCTCGATGGGGGTGAGCGCCGCATGCAGCTCGGCGATCTCGCGCATCATCGCCTCGTCGATGCCGAGCCGACCGGCAGTGTCGACCAGCAGCACGTCGTGGTAGTGGTTGCGCGCCCACTGCAGCGCGGCCCGGGCGATGTCGAGCGGCTTCTGCTCGGGGGTGGAGGCGAAGAAGTCCGCGCCGGCCTGACCGGTGACGGTGCGCAGCTGCTCGATGGCGGCCGGCCGGTAGACGTCGCACGACACCGTGAGGACCTTCTTCTTGCGCTCGCGCAGCCACTTGGCGAGCTTGCCCACGGTGGTGGTCTTGCCGGCGCCCTGCAGGCCGGCCATCAGCACCACCGCCGGCGGCTGAGTGGCCAGGCTGAGCTCGGCGCTGGCCCCGCCCATCAGCTCGGTGAGCTCGCGGTGCACCACGCCCACCAGCGCCTGGCCGGGCGAAAGGCTGGCCAGCACCTCCTGGCCGAGCGCCTTCTCGCGGACCTTGGCGATGAACTCGCGCACCACCGGCAGCGCCACGTCGGCCTCGAGCAGCGCGATGCGGATCTCGCGCAGCATCTCCTGCGTGTTGGCCTCGGTGAGGCGGGCCTCGCCCCGCATCGTCTTGACGACGCGGGCCAGCCGTTGGGACAGGTTGTCGAACATGGGCTGAGCTACACTCCGATGGCAATGATTGTACTGATTCTGTTCGCGCTCCCGGCGCTGCTCTACGGTGTCGCCCTCGCGGCCGAGTGGCGTTCGGCCGGGCAGTCGCAGGCGCCGGTCGGGCCGGCCGGCGGCGGCGCCCAGCCGTCCGACCCGGTACCGGTTCGCTGGCTGCTGCCGGCGGCCCTCGCGCTGCACGCGGCCACGTTCGCGTGGCCCTGGGACCGGGGCGGCTTCCACTTCGGCTTTGCCAAGGCGCTGTCGGCCACGCTCTGGATCGGCCTGGTGCTGCTGTGGCTCGAGGGGCGCACGGTGCCGCTGCGGGCCATCCGGGTGCTGGTCCTGCCGCCCACCATCGGGGTGCTGCTGCTGCCGCTGGCCTTCCCGGGAACCGCGTTCGGCGAACTCGCGCAGCGGCCGCTGTTCGTGCCGCACCTGCTGGCAGGCACGCTCGCGTACGGTGTGTTGCTGCTGGCGGCGGTCCACGCGGTGTTGATGCTCTGGGTCCAGCGCGACCTGCAGCGGCCTGCCACCGGCCTGCCCGCCGGGCCGCTCGCCCGCTGGATCGGCGGTCTGCCGCCGCTGATGGTGCTCGAGCGCGTGCTGTTTCGCTTCATCGCCCTCGGCTTCGTGCTGCTGCTGCTCACCACCGCCAGCGGCATGCTGTTCTCCGAGGAGGTGTTCGGGCGGCCGTTCCGCCTCGAGCACAAGACGGTGTTCGCGCTGCTGTCGGTGGGCTTCTTCGGCGTGCTGCTGGCCGGCCGGGCGATGCACGGCTGGCGCGGCCGCATCGCCACCCGCTTCACGCTGGGCGGGTTCGCGGTGCTGCTGCTGGCGTACGTGGGCACGCGCTTCGTGTTCGAAGTCGTGCTGCGCCGCTTCTGAGGCGGCATCGGGGGCAT
>Ga0169931_10014890_pt1 | contig 10466 bp, 8 predicted proteins | sample Kivu_15m_20L_FD_129675 | JGI IMG/M metagenome (GOLD analysis project Ga0169931, IMG submission 129675) | Freshwater microbial communities from Lake Kivu, Western Province, Rwanda to study Microbial Dark Matter (Phase II) - Kivu_15m_20L... | ecosystem: Environmental > Aquatic > Freshwater > Lake ... | reverse complement strand
GGGGAGTAATCTGAATCTTCCACTCGGTTCTCTGGGATTTGGCTCTGACCATGGCCCCTTTGGTCGAAAGCGAGAATTTGGTAACGATTCTCGAGAGTCGCAGCCACTGGCCGCCAGAGTTTTCCTGTTCCTCCCATTCCATGAAGAAAGAGGAGAGTGGCTCGGGGGTGCGTGTGTGCAGGGCTGGGCCAGGAATAAAATTCGAGTTTCATATTGACTCCTCGGAACCTTCGTCTAACGTCCCTCACCACTCATGACGGCAATTGGCGGCTCGGTCGAGCAAAAAAAACACGCGAAGCAAAGGGCCTCGGGAATCGATGCGATTTCCCAAGGAGTTCCTGCGTCTTTTGACCGGGTGATCGCTGCTCGATCGCGAACGCCTCGTTTGACGAATCGGGACCAAAGACCAGCGACTGGGGATCACGCCCTCCCTGCTGCTCGTGAGGTCCGAGACCTTTGCCGATTGGCGCGTGTTCTTGCTGAGAAATGTGAAATCAGTGAGGCAATTGAGCTGCTCGAAGAGGCCCTTTCTCAGGCAGAAGAACACGGTGAGCCGGACCTGATTCTAGAGGTTTTGGTACAGAAACTGAAGCTTCATGCGGACGCAGGTCAGACGGATCGCTTGCAGGAGGTAGAGACGCGCGGTTGGCAGCTCAAAGCAGAGTTAGAAGCTCGAGGCCAAGCCGTTTCGCCTTTGTTTTGGTATTGCTTAGGAGCAGTGGAGCGAGTGCGTGATCGACCGATGGAAGCGCAAAAAGCGTTTCATCAGTTTCTGCGCGCAATGCGTGTACTTCCTCAATGCGTGACAGAGCTCGCTTCGGAGTCTCGGAGCCTTTGGGTGGCACGGGGCTGGGTGATGCTGGCGACCGTGCTTAATCGCAGGGGGCGAGTTCGCCGTTCTGAACTCCTGGTGAACGGACTGATTCGCGCTACCTCCGAAATTCGTCCGGCATTCCGAGGGATCTCTGGAACGCTTTCCCTTTTGGCTGCTCTTCACTGCGAACGCAAAGGGGAGTTCTCGAGGTCTCTCGATTTTCTTCGTCAGGCTCAAGAGAACTTTCTTGCGGAACGCAACTGGTACGCCCATCTCTCGGTTTTATACGGATTTGCGAGACTCGCTCGATTGATGCGGCATTTTCATCAGGCTGAACTCTATCTTTCTCAGCTCGAGAGCGTGTGTACCTCCTCCGAGTTGGCTGCGTTCAGAGCGGAAGTGGAGCGAGAGCGCGGTCGTCTCAGTGAGCAAGAAGTCGACCTTCGAATCGATGCCCGCCGTTGTAGATTGTACACAAAAGAAGGGGCCGATGTTGCCCTGGGTAAGCAGTTCTTGCTCCTGCATCTCCTCAAAAAGCTGTGGGAAGCGCACCGACGGTTGGGGCAGGATGGCGAACGTGGTCTGTCTAAGCGAGAGTTGATTGAGCAAGTCTGGGGAGAGCGCTATCGCCCGGACGTGCATGACAATAAGCTGTACTACAATATCAATCGTCTTCGGAAGTTGATTGAGCCCGATACAAAGACTCCTCGTTATCTCGAGTCTTGGAGAGAGGGCTATCGGCTCGCCCCTGGGTTGCGAGTGGAATACTTAGAGGCTCCACTCGAAGATGGATCCGGGGATGTAGCTCAATCGTGATGGCGACGAGCAGGCCTTGTGTCGAAATGGCAGTGGAGAGGGAAAATATGCAGAGCCACCAAATGAGAGTGCGGTTTCAGCGAAAGTGGAGTTGGTTTGGGTTACTTGTGGGAATGTTGACCGGAGTGGCTGCTTCGGTTTGGGCGGACTCTCCCGTACAAGGGACAGGAAGTGCGCCCGGCCCTGGGGGTTTTGGGGGAGTCGGTGACGTTCCTACTCCTTTTCGGGCTTCGAATCAGAAAGTCGAGTTAGCCCCCGGAGAGCGCTATCACTTGGTGGGTTGGATTCGGATCCTCAACGGCGCCCCTTATCTGGAGATCGACTTCAGTGAACATTCCTGGCTCATGAGTCAGGCTCGCGCGCAGTGGCCGTATTACTCACTTGAAGTTGAGCTTCGAGAGGTCCTTCCGTTGCAAGGTTTGCGAGTGCGCGTTTTTGCAGAGTCTCACGCCAATATCCTTCGGGATCGTGAGACCAAGTCCTACAGCTACGTGCTTTCTCTTCAGCCTTTGCAGCAGATCCGTCGATTGCGGTAATTGGAGTTTCCGAGATTGGCCCCGAGTCCATTTGCGTGGGGCCAGTCTCGGATTGAACTAGTGGATACTGACGGGCGTCGCTATGATTTCGGTGCTCTCGATGAGGAGCTTGCCAGTGAGGGAGCGCTCGTTGATTTTGAGTTCGTCGGGCGGGAGACTGGCTAAGATTTCACCTCCGAATTCGCCTCCACCTGGTCCCAGGTCGATAATCCAGTCGGCCTGTTTGATGACATCGAGATGGTGCTCAATCAGTAAGACGCTTTGCCGCTGATCGACCAGGTCTTGAAGGACTTCAAGGAGTTTTCGGATATCCTCCAAATGGAGACCCGTTGTTGGTTCATCAAAAATATACAAGAGGTTTTCGCCTGAGCGTTCTTCGAGAGTGGAGGCGATTTTGAGTCGCTGAGACTCGCCGCCAGAGAGCGTGGTTGCGGACTGCCCGAGTTGCAAATAACCCAAGCCAACACTCCGGAGCAGTTGCAGCTTTCGGGAGATCACGCTGTTTTCACGAAAGAGGTCATAGGCCTCATCGATGGTGGTGTGTAGAAGTTGGTGCACATTCTTCCCTTTGTAGGTGACGTCCAGAATTGTTTTTTTGAAGCGCTTTCCATCGCACTCCTCGCAGGGCAGTTGCACTTCCGCCATGAAGTGCATGTCGAGAGTGATCTCGCCTTCGCCTTTACAGACGGGGCAGCGCCCCCCGTCCACGTTAAAACTAAAGTGTGCCGGTGTGTAGCCGCGTCGAAGCGCGACGACTTGGTTTGCGTAGAGTTTACGAACCTCATCCCAGATCTTGAGATAAGTCGCAGGATTTGAGCGTGAGCTTTTGCCGATGGGGCTTTGGTCCAACAGGACCACTCCGCTCAAGTTCTCTGCACCGTAGAGTCGGTCATACTCGCCCGGGGATCCGTTTGATGTGCCAAAAAGTTTGGCCAGTGCATCGTGGAGAATGCGGTGAACCAATGTGCTTTTGCCACTGCCAGAGACTCCGGTCACTACGACAAAACGCTCCAATGGGAACTCCACCATGGCGTTTTTGAGGTTGTTTTCGCGACACCCGGTGATTCGAATCCACTTTTTGGGGGCGCCTCGGTCACCTCGAGTGCGCTTGATTTGAGTACGTCCACTTAAGTAACCGCCAGTGATCGATTGTGCGACGCTTTTCATCTCCTCGGGGGTCCCTTGCACAATCAGGTCTCCTCCGCGGTGTCCCGCCCCCGGGCCCAGCTCAATCAGCCAGTCAGCATTTTGAATGACTTCAAGGTCATGTTCGACGACGACGACAGTATTTCCCTGGTCCCGCAACCGCTTGAGAACACGAATCAACCGTTGGGTATCGGATGCGTGTAGTCCGATAGAGGGTTCGTCGAGCACATAGAGTGTTCCGCAAAGCCCGTTTCCGAGCTGCGTGGCGAGATTGATTCGCTGATATTCGCCTCCCGAGAGTGTCTTAGTCAGGCGCGAGAGTTGAAGGTAGCCCACTCCGACCTCTTCCAAAAACTCAAGGCGACGAAGGACTTGTGTGAACACTTCCTCTGCTATTTTACGCTCGTTCGGTGTGAGTTCAAGAGACCTGATCCATTCGATCGTGCGTGAAATAGGAAGTTCGAGGACTTGAGGGAGATGATGATTTCCGATCTTGACTGCCAACGCATCGGGGGCAAGTCGAGCTCCGTGACAGCTGCGGCAGATCGTTTGGTTTTGATACCTTCGGATAAAGACTCGGATGTGCAGTTTGTATTTGTAGCGCTTAAGCTCCTCGAAACAGGCTAAAATTCCGGGAAAAGTTTTGTCTGTGGGGGAACCCTCCCAGATGAGTTTTCGTTCCGCGAGGGTGAGTTCCCGGTAACGTTTGCCGATGGAGATTTTGTTTCGCTCACAAAAGCGAAAAAGGTCATCCTGCCAGTCCGAAAGAGAAGGCTTGCTGAAGGGATCAATCGCGCCATTTTTCAAGGTTTTTGCAGGATCAGGGATCACCAGGTTTTCATCGATGTCGAGTGTGTGTCCAAAACCGCTGCAAGTGGAGCAGGCTCCGATGGGCGAGTTGAATGAAAAAAGATTGGGCTCGGGTTCCCGGAACTCACGAGAGCATTTGCGGCAAGCAAAACGGTGGTCGAAGCTTTGGTGCTCACGAGATTCCAAGTCCAAAAACGACACCTGGCCATGCCCAACCCGTTGAGCCTGCTCGATGGAGTCCAGTAGTCGACTTCGCACGGAGGAGTCCTCGCTTAGGCCGTCTGAGGCGGTGATCCGCAAACGGTCAATGACCACTTGGATTTTACCCGCTTGCACTCGCTCAGCCGTGAGCTCGGGTGGAGGGCTTTGGCCTGCCTGGAAATCTTCAAGATCGTAGGTTTCAAAGGTTTCGGTGTCGATGATGCGGCTAAAACCTTGTCCGAGCAGCACGGTCGCCAGCGCGGATAGAGAAAAAGGAGGAGCGGCTGTTTTTGATTTTTTTGTAGACGCTTTTTTGGTCGTTGTTTTTGTTTTCTTGGCTGATTTGGCTCGCGTTTTTTTATCGGAAGCAGGGGGCGCCTGATCGACCACCGCTGGGCCGCCGCCGGTTTCAGATGGAATCGGCGCGGCAATGATCGCTTTTTTTCCGGGAAGCCAATTCAGCGACCAGGTGAGGATATTCTGAGTATCACGCTTGAGGATTTCCTCTCCACAGTCTGGGCAATAGGTTTTTCCGACTCGGGCAAAAAACACACGAAAGTAATCGACAATCTCGGTTTGAGTTCCCACGGTGCTCCGTGAGTTCAGAACCGAGTTACGTTGTTCAAGCGCGATCGCGGGCGGTATCCCAGTGATGCGATCCAGCTCGGGTTTGGGCATTTTCTCGAGGAACTGGCGAGTATAAGTCGAGAGGCTCTCGACGTAGCGTCGTTGTCCCTCAGCGTATAAGGTATCAAATGCAAGTGAGCTTTTTCCGCTCCCAGAGAGGCCTGTGATGACCGAGATCTTCTTGCTTGGGAACTCTACAGAAATGTTTTTGAGGTTATTCTGCCGCACCCCTTCGAGTCGAATAGGGGCTCGAATGTGGGGAGTTGGTATGCTCGGTGAAGAGGAGTCGGGGGTGGATTTCACAACTGGGGTGCCTCGCTTTGGGGCGAGTTTCCTGCAGAGCGCGAAATCATCCAAGCGAAAAAACGCGGGATAGGACCACCCTCTCGAGCGAAGGACTAGGGAACTCCTTGACTCAAAAAGACCCGACGAGCGACTCTCTCAGCGGAGTGGCTCATCGGGTGATGTCCAATCAGTGACCCCACTTGGGCCAGTGAGTGGCAAAGGTGAGAGCGGGATTAGAGGCAGGTTCTTCCCCAAGGGAGTGATCCGCCGCTGCAGAATCCGACACCGTAGCAGGGTTGCGCGATCGCAACACCGGATGCGCAGAGGGTGGTGTTGAAAGTCTGTCCCTCGCGAGCGGGGCCCCAGCAGCCGCATTGGAGCTGGATGGCGCCAGCGGGTTTGCCGTTGGAGGTGTTCTCGTTGAGATTGTCGGTTGAGGCGGACCCTGCAACGGCCACAATACTTTTGGTCTCGCCGCACGCGAGGTTTTTGGTTCCTGATGCAACGGTTCTTCCGTCCTGGCTGACCGAGTACCGATAGGTCCCTGGGTTGACGACTTCCTCGCGGTTTCCGCAGATCAGTTCATTGAAGGACTCTCCTGAGTTGGAGCTGACGGACACGTTGAAGCACTCTCCAGATGGGTTTTGAAACTCGATGGTGGCACCTTGTGGGCAATCCGGATCGGTATCGCAAGCGGGGGCAACGGCCACCAGGGCCAAAACAGACAGAATGGAGAGGATGCGGTTACGAAAGTAGGGGGACATGTTGGGAATGCCTTTCCTGGAACCCCGCTTTTTTGAGCGGGTGGGGAGTTGATCGAACCGTAACGCGATGCGTAACATTATTTTTCAGGGAACGGAAGCACTAAAATCGGGTTTGGTAAAACTGCGTTCTGCGTCATCAGGAAAGGTGTTTGACACTCGTGTTTTTTACCTCTACCCCTGAATCCATCAGAGACATTCAATCATGGGCTGAAGTCCGGTGAAACTCCGGCGCTGTCCCGCAACGGTAAAGGCTTCCAGGGGCGATGGTTCCTTCAGCTTAAGCCCGATCGCCCCGATTGAAACTCACCCAAGCGATCCGCAATCTCTTCGAGGCAAAAGAGGCGGAGTGCAAAATCCCGGCTCACCCTCTGTTGGTGAGACGACGGTTCTTTGCACCCTGCGTTTTGAGAGAAATTTTTCTCAAAAATCAGTCGCAACCTCAGGGGGAGCTCGACTAGTTTTTGTACCTCAGTCTTTTTTTTCATTTCACCCACAACTCAGTTTTTAGACCAGACCTCAACTCAGGAGAACAACAGCACCATGCAGGTGATCAAACGGGACGGAACTCACGAAGAAGTCAAAATCGAAAAGATCCTCCACGCCGTCAATCGCGCGTGTAGAGGACTTGCAAACGTCGAAGCGCTCGAAGTGGCCAAGCGAACCATTGCCGGTTTGCATGAGGGTAGCACGACCGAAGAACTCGACACGCTTTCCATTTCAAATGCCGTGATGCTCATGGGCGAAGAGCCTAATTATTCAAAGGTTGCTGCACGCATGCTGGCGGAAGGGGTTCGAAAAGAGGTCGGCCGTGATACCGCATTTCGCGATTACATCCGGACTGCTTTTGAGCAGGGCCTCCTGCACCCGAATGTACTGGAACTCGCCGAAAGTGACATGAGCCGGATTGAGTTTGCGATTCGACACGAGCGCGATGATCTTTTCGAGTACTTTGGTCTAAAGACCGTGACAGATCGCTACTTGCTTCGTCATCCGAAGACTCGGAAGTTGATCGAGCGTCCTCAGTGGTTGTTCATGCGAGTCTCGTTGGGGCTAGCAGAGACCGTGACTGAAGCGCTCGAGCTGTACGATATCGTCAGCCAGTTCCTTTATACTCCGGCTACACCGACTTTGTTCAACTCGGGCACCCGTCACCCTCAGATGAGTTCGTGCTACCTTTTGACCGTGGCCGAGGACAGCCTGGGTGGGATCTACAAGTCGATCTCCGACTGCGCGCAGTTGTCCAAGTTTTCCGGTGGTATCGGGATCGACTGGACCCCCGTGCGCTCCTCTGGATCCCTCATCAAAGGGACCAATGGGCTGAGTAACGGGATCATTCCCTTTCTGAAAGTCTTTGACTCCTCTGTTCATGCGGTGAACCAGGGCGGCAAACGCAAAGGAGCGGCTGCGATTTATCTCGAGCCTTGGCACGGAGATATCGAGAGCTTCCTCGAGCTTCGGAACAACACAGGAGCCGAAGAGCGCAGGACCCACCACCTCAACCTGGCTCTATGGATTCCAGATCTCTTCATGAAGCGTGTGGAAGCGGATGCACAATGGTCGCTGTTCTCACCCAGCGACGCGCCTGAGCTTCTGAAGTCCTATGGCGAAGAGTTCGAGGCATTCTATGAGCGCTTTGAGCGTGAAGGCAAAGCACTCAAGCAGGTCTCTGCTCGGGCGTTGTATGCTCGGATGATGCAAACGTTAGCTGAAACCGGAAACGGTTGGATTTGCTTCAAAGACAAAGCCAATCTGCGCTCGGCTCAGACGGGTGCCGAAGGAAACGTGATTCATAGTTCCAATCTCTGTACCGAGATTCTGGAAGTCACTTCTGCGGATCAGACGGCAGTGTGTAACTTGGGAAGCATCAATCTGTCTTCCTTCGTTACGGAGCAGGGCAAGTTTGACTTCAATCGTCTCCGCGAAGTAGCAGCGACGGCCGTGAAGTTTCTGGATCGGGTGGTTGATCGGAATTTTTATCCCACCCCAGAAGCAGCCAGCTCGAACCAAAAGTGGCGTCCGATCGGATTGGGAATCATGGGGCTGCAGGATGTGCTCTTTAAGTTGCGTATTCCTTTCTCAAGCCCAGAGGCGAAGAACCTTTCTTCTCGGATCTCTGAAGTGATCTATTTCGAAGCGACCCGTACCAGCATGGCTTTGGCACAGAAGCAGGGACCATTCCCCGCTTTCCGTGACTCGCGTTATGCCGATGGACAGTTGCAAGTGCACTTGGCGCAGAAATACCAAGCGTTGATGCCAGAAGTGACCGAGGACTGGGATCGCCTGGCACAGGATGTCCGTCAGCACGGAGTTCGTAACAGCTTGATGATTGCGATCGCGCCTACTGCGACGATTGCTTCGATCATGGGGAGCTACGAGAGTATCGAGCCTCAAGTGGCCAACGTCTTCAAGCGTGAGACCCTTTCAGGGGAGTTCCTGCAAGTCAACCGCTACCTGATCAACGATCTCAAGCGTGTGGGACTTTGGAGCGAAGAAATGCGCTCCAAAATCATCTCTGCGGATGGTTCCATCCAGGCGATTGAGGAAATTCCGGCCGATGTTCGCGAACTGTACAAGACGGCTTGGGAGATCTCTCAAAAAGAACTCATTGATATGGCAGTGCTGCGCTCAGCCTTTATCTGTCAGTCCCAGTCGCTCAACTTGTTCATGGAAGATCCGAACATCGGAAAACTCTCTTCCATGTACATGTACGCTTGGAAGCAAGGGGTGAAGACGACCTATTACCTTCGCTCACGGGCCAAAACGAGCATTAAGAAGACGACGGTCTCTTCCGCCGGACCTGCAGTCACTCCAGCTGCACCTCAAGCTGCGGCAACGGCGCCATCGAGTGTGGATATTGCGGCAGTGACCTGCTCACTCGAGAATCCGGAAGCCTGTGAGGCTTGTCAGTAATCCGAAGTTCGTCTTACCTTTGGGGTGAGGATTCGTCCTCACCCCACTTCACAACCCTCTATCTCATCGGGAGTAAACACCATGCTTTTGAATCCTGAACTCGACCTGACCCTCAGGCCGATGAAGTATCCCCAGTTCTTTCAACTCTACAAAAACTCCATCAAAAATACCTGGAGCACCGAAGAGATTGATTTTTCGGTCGACTTCGAGCACCTCCGCGATCGGTTGACTCCACAAGAGGCGCACCTCATCAAACGCTTGGTGGCGTTTTTTGCGACTGCAGACAACATTGTCGCGCATAACCTCGTGTTGAATTTCTACAAGCACGTTAACTCGCCTGAGTATCGGATGTTTCTGGGGCGTCAGTTGGCCGAAGAAATGCTACACGTCGAAACCTATCTCCTCCTGGTGGACAACTACATCCCCGACATGGAGGAGCGCCGCGCGGCTTTTTCTGCTTATCAGAACATTCCTTCCGTGAAGCGGAAAGCAGACTTCGGGTTCAAATACATGGATTCGATCGATCACTTGGATCGCTTGGATACGGACGAGAAGCGTCGCCAGTTCATTGAGAATCTGATTTGCTTCGCAGCTTGCATCGAAGGCCTGTTCTTTTTTGGGTCTTTTGCTTACGTGTATTTCTTGCGAAACAAAGGGCTTTTGCCGGGGCTGGCGACTGCGACGAACTGGGTGTTCCGTGACGAGAGCCTCCATATTGACGGTGCGATGGCAGTGCTAGCGGAGCTTCGTAAAGAATATCCACACCTGTTTGATGCGGCACTCGAGCAGAAGGTCCGACAGATGGTGGCCGAGGCAATCGAAGTCGAAATGTCCTTTTGTCAGGATGCACTCTCACAAGGTGTGACGGGACTTTCCCCGACCTTGATGCGCCAGTATTTGGAGAACGTGGCCGATCAGCGGTTCGTGCAAATGGGTTTCCCAAAAGTCTATTTCACGAAGAATCCGTTTTCATTTATGGTCTTGCAAGATGTCCAGCCGCTCACCAACTTCTTTGAAAAGCGCGTGACCGAGTACTCGAAAGGTTTTGAGAGCAGCGCAGGTTCTGTGAGTTTCGGCGAAACGTTCTGATCACAATCGAGATTTCTGGCTTAAATCGAATTGAGAAAGAGGCTTGAGACGGAGAGCATGAAATGGGCTCTGCCTTCCAGGCCTCTTTTATATTTGAATGCCCCATCCTGCGACTGTCCCAGCATAGCGATGCAAAATCAGACAGCGCTTGCCGAGGGGTGGGCAAGCGGCAGTCTAATGCTCGTGCAGTTATTCCCGTAATCGCCCCCAACACACGCGCAGTCATTCCCGCGATGAGCCTCATTCGCGGGATCGGCTCCTCCCTGGGACATTCGCGCCCGCATTCGCGGGAGACGCCCTCCGTGCGCGAAAACTTTTCATTCCGAGGCGCCTGCGGGGCACTCCGCTACTCCGTCCCTAGGTTTTCGTTTCGAGGTGGAGGGGTGGATCTATCCGATTCAGTGGGGTTGAAATGACTTGGGACACGAGTAAGCCCCAGGATTTGGCCGAAAATGTGCGGATCACCGG
>Ga0169931_10014889_pt1 | contig 10466 bp, 24 predicted proteins | sample Kivu_15m_20L_FD_129675 | JGI IMG/M metagenome (GOLD analysis project Ga0169931, IMG submission 129675) | Freshwater microbial communities from Lake Kivu, Western Province, Rwanda to study Microbial Dark Matter (Phase II) - Kivu_15m_20L... | ecosystem: Environmental > Aquatic > Freshwater > Lake... | reverse complement strand
TGCTGTTGACAATGGCGACGGTACTGTGTGGTGCATTGAAGGAAATACATCAGGAGATTCTAAAGGTAGCCAACGCAATGGTGGAGAGGTTTGTAAAAAACTTCGTGCCTATAAGAAAAATAAAAAAAATATTATGGTTTCTATTGTAGGCTTTGGTCGTCCTAAGTTTGGCTCTGCCTCTGCGGGTACTGTTAAAAAGACTGATACCAAGTCTAAAAGATGCTCAGCATGTGGTCAAACCATTAAATAAGGGTGTTTGACTAAGTAAAAAGGGTTTGGTATACTATTTAAGGTATATTAGGGAGTGGTATGACTTGCCTTGCCGTAGTTCGTAAAGAAAATAAAATCTATATGGCCGCAGATCGTGGAGCCTCAGATGACGATACTATTTTAACTTTAACTACCCCTAAAATATGGAAAATAGGACCATATCTTATTGGATATGCTGGATCTATGGATGGTGAAAGAATCAGATATAACTTTAATCCATATGTTCCAGATATAAAAAATTTGGATAAATTTATGCAAACTAAATTTATTAAACAACTAAGATTATTTTATAATGACTGGTGGGTAGATACATCTAAAGATGCTGATCTTGGATTAATAATATGCATCAAAGGACAAATATATGAGCATAATGCTATAGATATGTCTTTATCTAAATATACATTGGATTATTTAGCAATGGGGTCTGGTGCTCAATATGCATATGGTTATTTATCTGCTACTGAAAAATCTAAAGACCCACGTAAAAGAGTAATTGGGGCAGTAAATACTGCTATTAAATTTAGTCCATCTTGTGTTGGTCCAGTTGACGTAATAAGTGTTTAGGAGTATACTATATATATGGCAAACTTTGATGAAATTATGAAGGAAATAAGGGAAGACGAATCCAACATTAATGAATTTGAAATTTGGCTAGATAATGGAATTGAACGGGGATGGATAACACAACCGTTTTGTAATACTCATGATGGAGATCCATACATGACTGAAGAAGAAGAAAAAGAATGGGGAGAGGGCGGAGACCCTTGTCAACCAGTAATTAAACTAATAATATAAGGAGAACAATGAAAAAGGTAGTGGGGTTATTTGTAATTATATTTACTGCTGCATTTTTGCCAGCAGTACAAGCAAATCAAAAACCAGCAATTGCAATTATTGATACAGCAGTTGATACAAACAAAATCAATGTATTTCATGAAGTTTGTGTAATGCAAGAGTTGCGTTGTCCTAATGGAAAAACAGAGATGAGTGGTCCAGGATCTGCTTATCTTCCATGGATTGAGCCAAGTTCTAGAAAAAGAGATCCAAGAGCACAATTTAATCATGGAACACAAATGACTACAATTGCTTCTGCAGTTGGTCGTGATATTAATGTTATATTTGTCAGAATTGTTCCACAAGCAAGAAACGGTGGTCAAGGATATTATGATGCAGAAAATGATCTTAATGGCGCATTAAATTGGGTTCTTAATAATCAAACAAAATATAATATTGTTGCAGTTTCTGCTTCACTTGGTAGTCGTAAAATTGGAACTGGATCAGCATATTGTCCAGTTAGAGACAACTTAAGAAATAGCATTGTTAATCTACAAAAAGTTGGTGTTGCAACAATTATTGCTGCTGGTAATAATTATGATACACAACGTGTAGATTTTCCAGCATGTATTTCAGAATCAGTTGCAGTAGGTTCTGTAAATGAACGTGGAAATATTGAAAATTATAGCAATGGGGGTCCAGATTTAGACTTTTATGCTTTGGGAACATACAATACTTCTTTAGGTAGATTAATAGGAACATCTGCTGCTACCGCTGCTTTTGCTGCTTATTGGGCTAAAAACTATAAGGGCAGTTATCAAGCAACTTATGATTATATGAAATCTATTGCTAAGCCTACAGAAGGCAATGGTATAAAATCTAATTCATTTGTAGATATTTTAAACTAATGATATAATAGTTGGTGCACCTGCCAAATGGGGGTGCACTAAACTAACTCGCTGAAAAGGAGAAAAAAATGGTAAGTTCGTTTACTTTGGATCTTTTTAAAGATCCATTTTTTATTGGTTTCAATCGTGAATTGGACCGAATTAATCACATACACAATGCAGCAACACGTCAATCATATCCACCTTATGACTTAGTAAAGGTTGATGAAGACACATATAAATTGTCTTTGGCTGTTGCTGGTTTCTCTAAAGATGATATTAAAGTATCTGTAGATAATGGAACATTAATTATCAAGGGAGAAACTGCTGAAGTTACTGATGTTGAAGTTGTTCATAAGGGAATTGCTGGTAGAAAATTTACTCGCACATTTGCTCTTGGTGAATATATGGAAGTAACTGGAGCAGAAATGAAAGACGGTATGCTTTATATTGATATTGATCGCATTATTCCAGAGGAAAAAAAGCCAAAAGAAATTGCTATCAAAGTTGCAAAAAAATAAAAAAGGTATTGACAACATAAGTTGTAAATGCTATACTTAATATGTACCAATAAGGCAGTCTTTTTCCTTTCTCTTCTGCCCAGGGGTACGGACACCTGAGCATGTGTATAAACTGCTCATAAAACTAAAGGAGTAGCAATGCCAAAGTATGATTATAAATGTGATACTTGTGGCTCTGTGCTTGAATTTGAACGAGGTATGGGAGAAGATAGAGAACCAGTATGCTGTTTTAAAAATATGACAAGAGTATGGAATTCTTCTCCAAGCGTAATGTTTATTGGTTCAGGTTTTTATTCAACAGATAATAGAAAGTAGAGATATAATTGTACTATGAGTTCAATAGTTAAAGAACACCCTAGTTTTAAACAGCGGGAATGGAAATTAAAAACCATTGATAGATGTGACAAATGTAATGCTCAAGCATATGTTTTAATAAAAGGATCTACGGGAAATCTTCTGTTTTGTGGTCATCATTATGAAAAAATAATGAATAATCCAGATTCTTATACTAAGATGATGGCTTTTATGCTTGAAGTAATTGATGAACGTGAAAAACTTATAGAAAACAAAGCGATTGGAGCAGTATAATGTATCAATATTTTGTAAGAGAAGTAAAAAATGTAGTTGATGGTGACACCATTGACGTGATAATTGATTTGGGGTTTGATATTTTATTTTCTTCCCGTGTTCGTTTGGCTGGCATTGATAGTCCAGAGTCAAGAACAACAAATAAAATGGAAAAGGCTCTTGGTCTTGAATCTAAAGAGTATTTAAAAAAGCATCTTAAGGATGCAAAATCTGTTGTAATTAAAACTGAAAAAATGAATTCATCAGAAAAGTATGGTCGTATTCTAGGCTGGCTATATGTTAATGGAGAAACTGAGTCTCTAAATGATAAAATGATTAATGATGGATATGCTTGGGGCTATCTTGGAGAAACTAAAATTAAAGATTTTGAGGCACTTAAAAAGGCTAGGGCAAAGTCTGGTAAATGAAAAACGTTTTTTACTTTACTGCTGATTGGTGTGGACCTTGTAAAAAGGTCCGCCCAATAGTTGAAGATATGAAAAAAGACGGATTTGAATTTCAAATAATTGATGCAGACTATGAACAACTTCTTGTTAAAAAATTTGAAGTAAAGTCAATACCTACTTTTATTTTAATTGAAAATAATCAAGAAGTTAATCGTATAAGTGGGGCTAAAACTAGAGAAGAGTTAGAAAGTTTTATTAAAAATGAAAAAAGATAACGATGAAATAGAAAGACTAATTTTGGCTGGCGGTATTCAGGTTGCAGGGGTAGACGAAAAAGGTGAGTTACTATTTCAATTTACCCCAAAAATGAAAGATATAAACAAAGATCTTTTCGATGATCATTTAAATTTTGTAAATTCTGAGGTAATGAAACTTTGGGAGGCTGGGTTTGTTAATATAGACCTATTTGCTTCTGAGCCTGTAGTTACCCTAACCCCTAAAGCCTTTTTGCCAGATGCTATTTCAAGCCTAGCCCAGCAGCAAAAATGGTCATTAGAAGAAATAAAAAGAATTCTAAAACAAAAAGAAATCTGATATAATCTTAATATGCCATATCGTGTAGGTGCTAAAGGTTCATACGGTTGTTCTGGCTACCCTGCTTTAAAAGAGGGTACCAACGAAGTAATGGGCTGTCATAAAACACGAAGAGAGGCAGCAGCACAAATCTATGCAATTAATCGCTCTGAGGGTAACATAGGAAAAAATATGGAACCAATTAAAGAAGGCGATTTTGTTATGGGGGCAACTACAGAAGGACTTATTCATGGTATGGTAGAACATATTATGACAGAAGGTGGAACTCTTGGAACTCCTGGAACTAGATATGCGCTTGAATCAATGCCACCAGAAAATCCTGCAATGTCTGTTAGGATTTATAAAGAAGAAGACGGTGGCTGGGAACCAACTGCTTATAGCATTGGTATGATGTATGCTGATGCACAAAAAATAGATATTAACACACACAATATGGATGCAGAAGAGACAATGAAATCTTATCATTCGGACAATGAAGATGAAGACAAATGGGATAATATAACTAAGGCATGTTGGGTAGGATACGAACAACAAGGAATGAAAGAAAAAGATGGACGTATGGTTCCTAATTGTGTTCCTATTGGCAAATCACAAGATGTAGAAAAAGCAAAAAGCGTATCTGTTGGAGATCATGTAACATTCGCAGTCCCTAAACCACCAGATAAAACAGAGTCTGCTCATGGAGTTGTAGAAAGAGTAGAGCGTTCTGGTAAAATTAAACTTCCTGGAACTAATGAAACTGTAGAGGCTTCTTCAGATAATCCAGTAGCAGTTGTTAGAGTGTATGCTACTAATGAAAATGGTAAAAGGACAAGAACTGATAGACGTGTCGTAAAACCATTTAGTTCTTTAAGAATTAACTCTGAACCAATTGATAATCAAAAAATGTATGATGAAAAAGAGATGGAAAAAGTTTCTTCAGCAAGACTACAAGAATTAGCAGATGCCTATAATAAGGGTAAAGAAGGCGACAAAAGAATCACTGTGGGAGCATTAAGACAGGTTTATAATCGTGGAATTGGCGCTTACAGAACAAATCCATCCTCAGTACGTGGAAGTGTTTCTAGTGCAGAACAATGGGCTATGGGTAGAGTAAATGCTTTTATGGCTGGACTTCGTGGTAGATTTCCAAGAAAACCTTTTGATTTAGATTTGTTTCCAAAGGGACATCCAAGATCAACTAAAAAGTTTGAATGGTCTGGATCAGTATTTGATATAAAAACTTTTAGGAAATAAAATGTCATCTGGCCAATATAAAAGACATGACGGATTTAATGGAATTCAAGTAAAAAATGGAATGGTTGTTCGTCTTCGTAAAGACGGAACAATTAAAGCAACCCTAGGGAAATATGGAGAGTATAAAAAAGATGGCAAAAAATAAAGTAGTACAACCATTAGATATTTATAAGGCTGAAACATATACGCCAACATCTGGTATGAAGGCTGCAGCAAACCGTGCATTACGTTGGAAAAAAGAGGGTAAAGCAAAAGGTGCTGGTACTCCAATAGGATGGGGACGTGCAACTGATATTGTTGCAGGTAGAGGAATGTCTCTCAGTACTGTTAAAAGAATGTATTCATTTTTCTCTCGTCATGAAGTTGACAAAAAGGGCAAAGACTTCTATAATAGTAGTAACCCTTCAAATGGTCGCATTATGTGGGATGCATGGGGTGGAGATGCAGGATTTTCTTGGTCTCGTAAAATTGTAGAACGTGAAAAAAAACGTGCAGAAAAGGTTTGGCAGGGTAGCGCTTTTAGTCTTTAAAAGGGGGACAGGGTGGAAGATTTAAATATTGATGATGTAAAACAATTGCTTAATTTTTATAGGCAAAGAACAAATGAGTTAGAGTTTTCTAATTTACAATGGCAGTTAAGATACAATAAAATATTATCTTCTCAGTCAAAACCAATTCCAGCAACTAAGATTACAAAAACAAAATCTGAGTAACAAAAATGGATTACATTTTTTTTGGTATTTTGTCATTTCTTCTTGCTGCAATATTTTGTTTAACAATAATTAATATTGTAGTTCGTAAAAAACAAATATCAAAAATAATGACAAGACAAAGGCAAAGCGATAATCATTTGTTTTTAAAAGAGTTTTTTTCAAGAAATATCAAGTCAAAAAATAATTTTTCTCAATTAGAATTAAGAAAAGAAAAAACTAAAGTTAAAATTATTTTTACTGATGATAACAAAGCCTATTGGGTTGATAATAATATTTTTTATGTTGCAAGTGTTATTAATGGAAGACCAGATTTTAGAAATGCTGAAAAAATAAATACAACAAATATGTCTAAAAATGAACTTGACAAAATGCTTGTAATACTGGATAATTTACGTAGGGGTGATACAAATGAACGTGGTAGTTCAGGGAACTAAACAGTTTAACGAATATAATATATTCCTACGTGCTATGGGCGTAGCATTATCAAATATGCCAGAAAATGATGTAGAGTTTAATGTTTATTCTGTAGGCCCAGTTAAAATTAATGCTATGGTTTCAGAGTTTTGTAATCTTTCAGAAAGAGGAATGAAAGCACGAGGTAAAAAAATAAAATATTATAAAGTTCCTTTTGACTGGGTAGAAGAGAATATGGAATATATGAACTATTTTGTTTTTGTAAGTAAGCCAAAAGAGCAGGTATCAAAATTAATTGCTAATGCTGAATTACAAGGTAAAGAAATTGGAGTATTCAGATACTAATATGACAAAACAAGATCCAAGATTTTTTTGCTATAAAGAGGAATATTTCGGTGGCACAGAATATATGGCTAGATATTTTCATAAAAATGTTGCACCATATTTACCAGGATTGAAAAAATATAATTGTTTAATTTTACCAGGACAAACAGACAAACCATACTTTGAATTAATGTACGAACCAAAAGAAATTATTATTTGGTTGCATAACTTAGTAGATCAGTTTGGATTTCAACTTTATCATATCTTTACAGACAAAAGATTTTTAGATAAAGTAAAATACATAATTACAGTTTCTGAATATCACAGACAAGATGTAATCAATAAAACAGGAATTGATCCAGAAAAAGTATTAGTTATTTATAACGCTATTGATCCAATTGAGAATGATTTATCAAGATTTAAAAATGTAAAAGTTCCAGAATTAATTTATACTTCATCTCCAGGCAGAGGTCTTGAGATTGGATTAACTGCTTTATCTAAATTAGATTTTGATTTTAGATTAAGCATATTTAATGAAATAGTTCCAGATTTAATTAAAATTGACAATAATAATAAAAAAATATTACAAGATCCTAGATTTTTCTTTTATGGTAAAACACCACACAAAACAGTTCTAGATCATATGTCACGTTCGCATATTTTTATGCATACTAGTAATTGGCATGAAACGTTTTGTTTATCTTTAGCAGAAGGTTTAAGTGCTAATTGTTTGTCTGTTTACAGTACCTTTGGATCTTTAGGTGAAATTGGTTCTGGTTTTGGAATGTCATATGATATAGAAAATGAAAAAGATAACGAAAAACATGTTGAAATATTTACTAAACAAATTGTCAAGGCAATTGAAACAATTAAAAATAATGGGTTTGATCCAAAAAATCAAGCAGAAACTATTAATAATAAGTTTTCTTGGGATGTATTTCGTAATGCTTGGATTGATTTTTATGAAAAGAGAATATAAATGATAATTAATAAATTAGAAACTATGGAAAAAGTAGTTGCCAAAAATAAAGGTTTGTGTTGGGTTGGTTGGGATGTTGCTGATCGTCGTCGCACAGAGGCTGGTAGAACTGCTATTAACGGTGTTAGAGTAGATGGTCAATGGTACGTCCAGACAATTTATCCACTTACTAGCAACGGATGGGATATACCGAATAAGTATAGGATGTAATCATGAAGCAACATCTTTGGAAAGACAATGCTTTATGTTTGGGTTCTGATACAAATGTTTTTTTTGATACATATGAAGAAAAACCAGAGACTAGAGAGTTTGTAGAATCTTTATGTCGTAGTTGTCCAGTTGCAAGAAAATGTTTTGCTGTTGGAGTATCTGGTAAAGAATGGGGAGTTTGGGGCGGTATTTATCTAGAAGATGGAGAAATATCAAAGGAATTTAACAATCATAAATCTAAAAAAGATTGGTCAATTACTTGGCAATCTTTAACAATGGAGTAATTATGTATACAGATAATATGCGAAAGGCATTTCATTCCATACCCGCACCTAAAAATTTTTCTATATCAATTATTGACAATGAGCACTTTCTTACGATAAAATTAGACGAGAAGTCATTCTTGCCATTAAGTCATGATGAGAAATTAGAAGCAGTAAAATATGTAACGATTGTAAAGAAGGCTTTAGAAATGGAGGGTGCTGTTGTATTAGTAACACGACAGCCATTAAAATAATGCAAACATTTTTACCATCAAGTAATTTTAAACGGTCTGCAGAAGCATTAGATTCTAAAAGATTAAACAAACAAATTTTAGAAGGATATCAAATATTAAATGTTTTATCTGGTCAATCACCAACTGGTGGCTGGCGCAATCATCCAGCAGTCTTAATGTGGAAAAATGCTGAATATACTTTATGGGAATATATTCAATCAATGATTGTAGAAGCAAAAATACGAAATATAAAAACTGAAAAAAATGAAGAAAATCTTAATAAACTTATGAAAAAAGTTGGTAAAACATGGAATACAAAATTGCCATTTTGGTTTTCAGATGATTACAAAGTAATGAAAATTATTACTACTCATAGAGCCAATCTTTTTAAAAAAGATCCATTATATTATGGAAAATATCAATATGCTATTAATAGTCCATATAATATTCCTTGCTGTTCTGAGCGTAAAATACCGTGTCAATATTATTGGGTAACTCACGAAACTAAGGTACAATAGAGTTATGGAAATTTTAGCCATTGTGCTTGGAGTACTAACAATTTCTTTTGCTATAGCATATACTTCAGCAATCTTTAGAATTAAAAAAATGACAGAAGCATTTACAGAAGTTTTATTATCTAGAGCCGAATTAGAAGAAGCATATAAAAATTATGCAACAATTAGAAACTCTGTTGCTGAAACTGATATACATACTAAAAATTTTATTAAATTTCTTTCTGATTCTCGTGACTGGGCATTTGAATATATTGAAAATGTTCAAACAGGAATTAAAAAATTTATGTCCGAAGTTACTCCTCAATTTGAATATTTTAATAAGCAAGAAAAATTAACTAATGGTATATTGTCTGTTCCAGATTTTACAATTAAAAAAATATCTAAAGAAATTGAAGAATTAAAAAAATTTTTACCAGAGGAAAATTTTGATAGACGCTAGAGGAATTCCAACCTGTAAGTGCCCAAACTGTGGCAATGTTTTATTTAGAGCATTAGTATCATTTGATCCAGAAACATATACAATAGGAATGTATCATCTAGATATTCAATGTAATTCTTGTGGAGCATTTGCTACTGCTCCAACGCCACTAGATAATCCTACACAGGTAGATGATACGCTATGAAACAAATAATTTTATCAATGATAACAGGTTTTGGATGTGGTGTAATTTTTGCTGCATTCAAATTGCCAGTTCCAGCCCCGCCAGTATTTGCTGGTGTAGCAGGAATTATAGGGCTTTGGGCTGGCTATGCTATACTAGTTAGAGTCACATCCTAGGAGGATAAAATGACACAAAAAGAACTTAAATCAATGCTAGCATCATATGGACGTTCAGTAGTTGGTGCAGCATCAGCACTTTACGTTGCAGGTGTAACAGATCCAAAAGATTTGTGGGCAGCATTAGTTGGAGCACTTATTCCAGTTGCAGCACGTGCAATTAATCCAAACGATCCAGCATTTGGTCGTTTACCAGCAGCAAGCGCTGTTGCAGATGCACTTAGCAAGGCTAAGGCAACAAAGAAAAAGACTGCTAAGTAATAAACAGTCTTAGTAAAAATGAGCGGGCTTAGAAATAGGCCCGCTTTTTATATTAAAGAATCAAATAACTCTAAATATTTATCCTTAAGAACCTCTGGAGAAAAGTTTTCAATACCTATATCTAACGCTTGTTTTTTTACTACTAACTTATCTTTTCTTCTCATACTTATATAATTATCTATAAGTTTTGCTAATTGAATTGGGTTACCCTCATAAATATCAATAATAGATTTGGCCTTAAATTGACCAATTTGTGTTACATCTATTAACCACTGGTTTGGCAATATGGTGTTGTTAGGAGAAAGGTTTGTCATAAATACTGGAAGTCCACTAATTAAAGCCTCATTCATAGGAAGGCATAATCCAGCATATCTTCTTGGCAAAATCATGGCATCATAACCAACATATAAATCTTCTCTATTTTTAACATTTTGTTCACGGATTGAAAGTCTAGAGTCTTTTGGTTTGTTTTCAAATTCCGTTTGAGAAGTTACAACTAAATTATAATCTTCTTTTGAGT
>Ga0169931_10014888_pt1 | contig 10467 bp, 7 predicted proteins | sample Kivu_15m_20L_FD_129675 | JGI IMG/M metagenome (GOLD analysis project Ga0169931, IMG submission 129675) | Freshwater microbial communities from Lake Kivu, Western Province, Rwanda to study Microbial Dark Matter (Phase II) - Kivu_15m_20L... | ecosystem: Environmental > Aquatic > Freshwater > Lake ... | reverse complement strand
CGAGTGGTTTGCAATGCTTCGGCGATTGTTCGGCATGGTCTTATTTCAAGCCATTTTCGGCCGTGACAAAAGAAAATGATTGAACTAATCCGCGCCCCGTGTATCATAGGGGCGTGGTCTTTGTTTTTTCATACTTCAGAAAGGGTCAAAAAATGCTTAAAACCGTCGCCGTTAGCAGTAATCGAAAGACCGGGCCGATTGCCGTAACGTACAGGGCCGGGGCCGATAACACTTATTCGACTTGCCCCAAAACTTGCGCGTTGCACCCGACGCCGCACACGGGGGCCGACGAGATCGATGCCGAATACATGGCCGCCGTACTCCACGCCGTGCCGCGCGGGGGCGTCGCGTGGACTTATTCCCACTTTCCCGCCGCCGCCTTGCCCGTCGCGAAAGCGGGGCAAACCGTGATCAATGCATCGTGTGATGACATGGATTCGGCCGTAACCGGGTGGTCGATTGGCCGCCCCGCCGTAGTGGCCGCGCCCGTCGGTACGGATTGGCGCGGGGGCGTGGTTTACAAGGGCGTTAAATTCGTGCAATGCCCCGCCGAATTAGCCGACGATTTTACTTGCCAGCAATGCGGGGGCGGTCGGCCGTTATGCGCGCGGGGGGATCGGGATTTTATTGTGGTTTTTGTCGCGCATGGGCCGAATGCTAAAAAAGTAGGATTCAATACTTCGGGCGGGTGTTACGCGTCGACGGGGCCGACGGCCATACAATGGCACGGCACTCGAAAGACCGGGGCCGCGAATGATGCCGACGCCGTGCGCGCATTCGCGCGCTCACTCCCGCCGGGGTCTTTTCTCCGGCATCACGTCGCGGGCGACTGCGGGCGGGGTTGATCTACTTTAAAATTTTGGTTTACAATTCTCACACTCTCGGATTGGCCGGGGATACTTTAGAAAGGTTTAAAATGGATAAAACAATGGAAGGGGCGCGCAATGATGCGGTTCGCTATGCGCGCGAAGTCGCGGCGCGCTATAGCGTGGCCGATAACGTTTCGGTCATGGTTTACGAAAAAGGGGGCGCGTTTTTCGTTCGCCCCGATAAAATGGCCGACGGATTCGGGGCCGTGCCTGAAGGGGCCGGGGTTTATTGCATCGCCCAACGCTGGAACCCGCGCGAAATTCAGATCCGATACGCGGGCGCGCGGTCGGAATTTTCCGACGGTTGATTTACTTTAAAATTCTAGTTTACAATTGCACCATGCCCGGGGGATTGGCCCCCGGGGAATACTCTAGAAAGGCTTAAAAAATGGAATTTTCTACCCTTAGGGAAAAAATCGCCCACGAATCGAAGCAACGCGCCGCGCGCAACGCGGGGTTTGTGGCATTGGTTAGCGTCGCCCACGCGGCCGGGATTCGCGCGGGCCGCGAATGTCGCCCGATTCCCATGGTTGTCTCGACCGCGTCGGGAATTGCAATTGAGACCGTCGACGACGGAGCTTGTGGGTTCGCGTGGATAGAGTTCGCGGGCAATACTGCATTCGGCCGTTGGGCCAAAAAAGAGGGCATCGCGGGCAATCATTACCCGTCGGGTCTTTGCATCTGGGTTCATGAATTCGGCCAGAGTGTCGACCGTAAAGCGGCCTATGCCGGGGCATATGCGCAAGTTCTACGCAATTCGGGGATTGACGCATTCGCGAATTCGCGCCTTGATTAGGCCGCCCCGGCCCCGCCTGAGCCCCGGCCCCGCCCCGGGGTTTTCTTTTTTCCGTGGCCGTGGTCTAATTATCGGGCGGCCGCCGTGGCCGCCATACTTAAGAAAGGGATCACCATGAACGAAAATCAATTTCAAGAAGACGCGCGCGACTATGCGCTTGAACTAGTCGAGTGTGGCCTAGTGTCGGCCGACCACTTGCTACTATGCGCGCTTAAGTACATGAGCGCCGACGCCGTGCGCGATATGCTCGACGCGAACGAATTGAGCCCCCGGTTTTCTGAAGAGGGGGCCGAATAATGCGACGAATCAATGAGGTCGACGCCGAAGGGCTCCGCTATATAGGGTCAGAAAATCCCGACGGTTCTATGTACGAAGCCGCCGCCGACGCCATAGACCGCGCCCTTTATCCCGTCTTTTTTATTGATAAAGACGGCGCGCGTCATTACTTTGAGGGGGCGCGACATTACTCTAAAGAGGGGGCCGAATAACCCGCCCCGGCCCCGTATCGCCCCGGCCCCGTGCCGGGGTTTTTTTCGCCTAGTCTTTTGTTTTTAACTATCGATTTTTTCTTTTGATAGACCGAGACAATCGCTCCCGCGTCGCCTTTTTTGTTTTAACTATCGATTGTTTACTTTCGATAGGTTTAATCAATCGCCCGCACCCCGGCCTTTCCCCGGCCCGCCACGCCCCGCGCGGGTTTCCATGTACTCACCCCATGCCCCCGCCGCCGTGGCCCCGTGGGGCTTAATCTAGCCCCCTTGTCTCCCGGCCCGTGGCCCGTGTGCCGTTATCCCCGGCCCGTTATCCGTGGCCCGTGGCCCGCTATGCCGGGGCCGGGGGCCGGGGGCCGGGGGCCGTTAGCCGGGGGCCGTTAGCCGGGGGCCGGGGTCGGCCGCCCGTGTGCCGGGGGCCGTGTGCCGGGGGCCGTGTGCCGGGGTCGGCCGTGCCGGGGTTCGGGTTCGGGGTTCGGGTTCGGGGTTCGGGCTCGGGGTTCGGGCTCGGGGTCGACGGCCGTGGGCCGGGGGCCGGAGTGCCAACGGCCAAGCCACGCGGGCAATGGCCACGGGCCGAGGTTCGCGCGCCGCGCGCCAGGGCGCTGGAGTCGCGGAGGCTTTAGCCCGATTTCTGGCAAATAATCACTGGTCAAAACACATTTAGTCAGTATCCACTAACATGTTTCACGTGAAACACCCCCGTCAATTGAAAAAATTAATCGGCAAAAAATTTTTATAAAAATTTGAAATGAAAAAACACCCTGTGCTAAATTCGCGGTATGCCCGAGGTCCGTGATCCGTCGTTCGTTCCCCCTGAAGTCCAGGCCGAGCAATTGCGTTTGGAGTTGCGTTTAGCGCAGATTTCGGCGCGTGAGAAGGCAACGTCGAACTTTTTAGATTTTTGTAAATATGTGTGGCCGGAGATGATTGTGGGTGCGCATCACAGGAAGATTGCGGCGTCGTTGGACAGGGTTGTGGCGGGGGAGTGTAAGAGGTTGATGATTGCGATGCCGCCGAGGCATGGAAAGAGTCAGATGGGCAGTTATTTGTTTCCGGCGTATCTCATGGGCAAGAGGCCTGAGTCCAAGCTTATTGTTGGGTCGCACACGGCGGAGCTTTCGCAGCGGTTTGGTCGGTTGATCAGGAATCTTGTTGGTGGTGACGAGTACAAGGAGTTATTTCCGGATATGGTCTTGTCGGCGGACAGTAAGGCGGCGGGGCGGTGGGACACGAGCCGTGGTGGGGAGGCGTTTTTTATTGGTAAGGGTGGTGCGATGACGGGCCGTGGTGGGGATGTTGTCATTTTGGATGACATCTTGGATGAGCAGGATGCGATGTCCATGACGGCGATGGAGAGCACGTGGAACTGGTACACGTCGGGGCCTCGGCAGCGGTTGCAGCCTAATGGGGCGATTATTGTGATTAACACCCGGTGGAGGACGGACGATCTCTCTGGGCGCTTGCTCAAGCAGCAGGGGGCGTTGAAGGCGGACAGGTGGGAGGTATTGGAGTTTCCGGCAATTTTGCCTTCGGGCAATCCTTTGTGGCCGGAGTATTGGAAGTTATCGGAGTTAGAGGCGGTGAAGATGAGCATTGGGCTATCCAAGTGGAATGCTCAGTGGCAGCAGCAGCCGACTAATGACGAGGGGGCGATACTCAAAAGGCAGTGGTGGAAGGTTTGGCTGCATGATGATCCGCCTCAAGTGGATTACATCATTCAGAGTTATGACACGGCGTACAGTAAGCGGGAGACGTCGGACTATTCGGCGATTACGACGTGGGGGGTGTTTTATCCTGATCAGGACTCGGGGCCGAATATTATTTTGTTGAACGTGAAGAAGGGCCGGTGGGACTTTCCGGAGTTAAAGAGGGTGGCGTTGGACGAGTACCGGTATTGGCATCCGGACAATGTGTTGATTGAGGCCAAGGCCACGGGGATAACTTTGCAGCAGGAGTTGCGCCGGACGGGCATTCCGGTGACAATGTATTCGCCTGGGGGTAGGCGGGCGGGGCAGGACAAGGTAGCGCGGGCCAACTCGGTGGCGCCGATTTTGGAGTCTGGGATGGTCTGGGTTCCTGAGACGGAGTGGGCTGATGAGTTGGTGGAGGAGTGTGCGGCGTTTCCGAATGGGGATCATGACGATTTGGTGGACTCGACGACGCAGGCTTTGATACGGTTTCGTGCTGGGAATTTCATTTCTCTTGGCACGGACGAAGCTGAGGATGACACAGAGGTTCCGGCTTCGGTGGAGTATTACTGACTCTGTGCAATTTCATCTCTAAGGAGAAGTGTCATGTTGGAATCGAGCATTGAGGATAGGGATCATTCGGAGTTTATTCGGGGGCTGTATGTGGATGTTCTCAGGCGGGAGCCGGATGAAGAGGGCTTTCGGTTTTGGGAGAGGTACGAGCCCAGGTCTAATTTGGTAGCTGCGTTTATGGTAGAGGCTCAAAAAGAGCTTGCCGCTCGCGCTTAACTAACGAGGTAGCCCCCTTCGGGGGGTTAAAAAATTATGGCAAGTGTAGATGAAGTCACCAAAGCTTATATTGACATATTAGGTAGACCGCCTGAGTCAAACGAAGCATTGGCCCATTACATGAGCAAGCCTATTGAACAGGTACTTGCTGATCTTAATTGGGCGGTTTCTACGGGTGCTGAAAATGTGGCTGCAAACAAAGCGGCAACAGCGGCGGTCACGCAAGCTTACCAAGAAGTGTTGCAAAGACAACCAGATGTAATTAACCCGACTAATACAGGTATTGGTGGGCTTGGGTTTTATACGGGTCAGGTACTTAGGGGACAGGCTGATCCAACCCGGATATCTGCCGTTTTAGCAGACTCACCTGAAGGGCGAGCATTAGCAGCAGGAACAAGTACGGCGGGAACAAGTACGGCGGGAACAAGTACGGCGGGAACAAGTGCGGCGGGAACAAGTACGGCGGGAACAAGTGCGGCGGGAACAAGTGCGGCGGGAACAAGTACGGCAGGAACAGGAGGAGCGGGTACAACCAACGCCGATGCAGCGGCGGCTTTAGTTGCAAGTACGTTTAATGCTGTAATTGGCAGAGCGCCAGAAGCCGCTGGGCTTAATTTTTATGTTGGCGAACTACTTAAGCCAAACCCACAGATTACTTCTGCAAACCTAGCAGAAACAATTGCCTATGGTGCGCAGGGTACTGATCAAGCAAAGGCTAATCAGTGGGCAGTTGCCAATTTAGGCAAGCCGATATTTGGTACATCTACCCCACCCCCTGCAACCACCACTAACGCACTGGACGCGAGAAGAAGAGAGATATTTGCTCTGTATGACCGGTTTTTTGGTCGTATTCCTGATGATGCGGGTTTGAATTACTATGTAAATGACCCTGTTGGGTCAAAGATATCGCCTGACCAAATACAAAAGGATTTCCTGTTTGCGATTACCAGTAACAAAGAACAGCCCACAGCTTACGCAACCGATCTTCTCAAGCAACAAGGTTGGACAGTAGGCCCGGATGGTAAGTGGACAGAGCCGCCTAAAAGTCCTATCCAAGGTCTTACTGTTACTCCGGGTGGGGTTACTCCTGGTGGCGCACTTGCTAGTCCAGGGACAGCGGGCTTTGATCAGTTTCAAAGCGCCAAGAACCTTTATTCTAAATATTTGAACCGTACTCCGACAGAAGCAGAAGCCTCTTTTTGGAGTGACTATGCTAGTAAGAACACGCCTGAGCAGACCATGGCAGCGTTTAAAGAAGGGGCGCGAAGGGAGCTTGAAGACACTTGGTCTACTGGTTATGCCTCGGTCCTTGGTCGTAGGCCCTCTGCCGGAGAGGTGAATTACTGGGTAGATTATGCTTTGAACAACGGCGTCACGCAGGCGGTTGGGGCGTTTAATGTAGGGGCGCAGGAAGAGTTAGCTCGCAGAACTGCTGCGGGGGGCCCTCCTGCGGCGAACACTTTTGCAACCTCCTTGTCGCCAGAATCGACAACCAACTATCCGTATGGCACGGACGGGGGTATTTATCGGCGAACCCCGAAAGAGGCGTTCATGTTCCAGGGAGAGTTAGCCAAGATTCCTGGAAGGACGACCATTCCTACTCCGGTTATCCCTACGGCTTTGACGGCGTCTTCTGATACCGGGACCATCGCCCGTCCGCTCACGTTCACGCCTCCCACGATGCCTGGGGCCACGGCCGGGACGACGCAGAGTATTGGGCAGTTTATTCAGTCGAAAATTCCTCCTGTTACGCCGACCACGGAGCAGGCGGGGCCGGTGTTCACTCCGGCGCAGGTAACGGCGCAGTTGGAGCTTGAGCGGTTAAAGGCGGCCAATGCCCCGTCGGCGGTGGGTCTTGCCAGGGGCGGTGATGTGGGGTCCGAGGCTAGGCGGATGTTGTTAAATCTTGGGGGTGCCCCTGTAAAAAAGTTTTCTAACGGCGGCTCGGCTGGTGAGTCGTCGTCTGATGTTGACCTGATGGAAGAGATTGCCAGTGGCTTTGCTGGGGGCCGTGAGCCGGGGAAAGCGGAGGAAGCTTTTCGGGCGTTGGTTGAGGGGAGTCAGGGATTCTTGGGTCTTGAGCCTGGGCGCAGGGGCAGTGAGGCGTACCGGACGGGTCAGGCGTTGTCTAATTTGCCTGCATTGGCGTTGCCAGCGGCGGCGATCAAGGGAACGGGCAAGGCGAAGGACGCGTTGAAGGCGTTGGGGAAGAAGGAAACGCCTGCTGTTGACTTTGCCCGTGTGTTTGAGGAAGTGGACAAGTTGCCCACGAATCAATACATAGATGATATTAGAAGCGCGCATATTGGTGGTGTTGGGAATTTTGGAGAAGGTGACGCGAAATATTTTTTCTTTAGGGTTCCTGGAGGAGAGCAGTACATCAAGCAGTCCCAGCAGATAGCCAAGAAAAATCTTGGTAATCAGTTTATGGGGTACCGTTTGATGTCTAGGGATGAGTTTGAGGCACTGCAGGCAGGAGATGTAGGTGACCTGTTGTCCTTTTCCCTTGATCGCAATGCAGCAGAAGCCTTTAGAAATTTTGTTAAGAACCAGAATCGTAAGGATTTGGTAGTGGCCCAAGTGCCGTTGACCCCGAAACATGTGGTTGCCTTTGGTAGTCCTGGTGAAAAAGAAATTATTGTGGACACGGCGCAGGGCTGGGCAATGGATGCTTTTAAGCTGGCGGATCCGCTTACAAAGGCCCCCGAAATCAAAAAGTCGGGAAAACTAACTCAGGTAGAAAAAAAGTTATTAGAGCGTGGCGGCGAGAGGCAAGCTAAGCGACTCCAGCGAGCGGCTGACGAGATCCCAGGGTTGGAGGATCAATATCAAAGCAACGCGTTGATAAGGGCTTTTCTTGGTAGAAAAGGTTATCCCTACCAAGGTGTTATGACCATGAAGTCTGGGGATTTTGAGAATTTCGCGCTGCCCTTGGATCTTCGGCCAAACGCTCCTGCGCGCTTGCTGCTTGCTCAACATAGTAAAGAAAAAATAGAGAACCTTCGGAATGTATTAGCGCAAGGAGGTTCTTTTGACGATGTCCCATTTTTGATGATGGACAGGAAAGACAACATCCCTTTTATTGCAGGTCATGAAGGAAGGCATCGCATAAGAGCCTTACAGGCAGAGGGTCGGCCAAAGACGCTTGTTGAGGTATACCCGCGCTCAGGTCTTGAGATGGGCGCTGATGACATGCCGATGAAGGCTACGGAGTGGCTAGAGAAATTTAATGAGGCATTGGGTAAAGGTCGTTTAGTTGTTCCGGAGGACTTAATAAACCGGTCCGGCGATTATGACCCTGCTACGGCAGTAGATCTGCTTAAAAAGCGTCTTCCTGACGTTTATGCTAAAGGCGGTGAAGTCTCGACCACGGACTTCATCCGCAAGCGTCAGGCAGGCTCCCCGCCTGAGGGTGAGATGAGCAATGACGAGTATATCCAGCAGATGTTCACGGGCACGTTGCCCGCTGAGGACCGTAGAAACCCCAATGTCCTTCGTGATCTAGTGCGTGGGGTTACGTACACGCCGTTTGATTTACTGGGTGGGGCGGTGGACATTAGCGCGTTGCTCATGCAGCCTTTTGGGTATAACGTCGAGAAGCCGGTTGGTGGGAGTGACTGGTTCATTGAGCAGGCGGCCAAGCGCGGGTTAGTGCAACCTTCTACGGGATCCGGGGCCGAGTTACTGGGTCGAATTGCCGGGGGCATTGCGACTCCTGGGGCTGCGAGGGGCGTGGGCAGGGCTGCGAGCAAGGCCGAGGAGGTGATTTCCAGGGAAATGCAGACGGCACCAGCTGGTGTAATCAAGCTTCCTGGTGGGAACTATCTGGCTGGGGAGGTGGAGAAGGCTTTAAATGAAACCAAAACCTTGACTGCGGGTCTGGTAGGTAAGACACCTGAAAGTGTTTTGGCGGAAATGAAAGCAACTTATCCGCCAGAGGTTGTAAAGACTCTTTCTCCTGAATCGGTTGCACAGATAAATCGGGCTTTTGCTGATCTTGAGCCAAAGGTGGCGCTTAACAAGTGGATCGACAGCAAGCTCACCAAGTATGTGAAGAATGACATGGCCACGGAGCGTGATCCTTTGCGCTTGCAGGCTGACAAGTGGGCCACGGAGCAGCAGCCTAAGTTGTTGGCGGAGAAGGATGTGCAGATTGCCAAGGCCAAGGCGGACATGGAGAAGGCGCAGCGTAGGCTAGGTGTAGAGCCGGAGATGCTCACGCGTTCTCGGGCGCGGATATTGGAGCTTGAGAAGGAGCGGGAGTTTATTGCGGCGCGTACTGGGATGCATTACACGCCGCGAGAATCTTCGGTAAACGTCATGCTTAGGGAAGACCGAGAAAGCGCTGGTTTTCCACGCGAACCTTTTGCTACTAGCCCAATAGCCAGAAACTGGGAAGCATTAGCCGACCGATACCTTACCCCACGGGCAAGTGCGGAAAGGGTCAGAGGTTCAGGTTTCTTTTTACGGGGGGATTATGCCCAGCGCATAATGGCTGAAAACCCTTGGCTGTCTAATGTTCCGCCAGAGACTCAGGTGCAGATGTTGAACAGGGGTTTAAGTCAGCAAGACACGGGATTCAAGCACATGACGGACGAGCTCCGTAATGCCTTGAATCCTGACTCGGGGCTGCCTCCCAGTCTTCAGATAAGTGTTAAGGACTTGGAGAAGATGACCGTGCCTCAGGCCGCGAACCTTGTTGACCGGATCAATGCACATCGTGCGGTGCAAAAAGCGGAGGCCGATAAGCTCGCGGCGCAGAAGTCGACTGAGGTGTACAAGGAGTACCCGGAGACAGAGCAGGGGTTGCGGTGGGTGGAGATAAAAATACCCAATATGCCTGAAGATTTTAAGTTACCTGAAGGCTATAAGGTTGTAAAAGACGATAGGGCGCATATGCAAAAAACACCTTGGTTTGTTCAAGGGCCCGACGGAGACATCCTAGCTAGCGAGAAGGGGCTGTTTCATGCAACGCCAGAGGAAGCATTAAAAAATGCTACAAAAACAAAATACAGAGAAGGTGCGTACACAGAGCTAGAAAGTGCTCTCAAGTACGAAGGCGACATCATGCAGCACTGTGTGGGTGGGTATTGCCCTGATGTTCTTAGTGGCGAGAGTCGCATATTTAGTCTGCGTGACTCATCTGGCAGGCCACACACTACGATTGAGGTGAAGCCTAGTGAAAACCCCTACCCTATTAGCGATGCGGAATTTTCAAGACTAGATCCACAGACAAAAGCACAGTACGGAGAATATGTTCGTCAATGGAGGCGGCGTAATCCAGACATTGAAGATTTGACAGATGAGCACGTTGCTATGGCTTTAGCAGAGGCGGGCGTTCCGCCAGCACCTTTGCAAATTACCCAGATAAAAGGCATTAACGACCGGAAACCTGCAGCAGAGTACATTCCGTTTGTGCAGGATTTTGTTAAAGGCCAAAAATGGTCCTCGGTAGAGGACTTACAAAACACTGACTTAATCCCTGTTGGAAGTTTGACATCTGTTACTCAACCTGCCAAACCTTTTCTCGAAGATATGGCTAGAATTTATCCCCGCTCAACAACGCGTATTGAGGGAATGGGTGAAATCCCAGATTACGAACTATTTCAAACTTTGCTGCGTCAAATGCCGACTGATTACGCGTCTCAGTCTGACATAAAAGCGTACTTAAACAGCATACAACCCAAAAATTTTTCAGAGCGCTATCGCAAACAAACACCTCTTCAACCGTTCGCCGCAGGCGGTGAAGTGACGAAGTTCATCAAGGAACGGTCACGGGGATCGCCACCGGAGGGTGAGATGACAAACGACGAGTACATCCAGCAGATGTT
>Ga0169931_10014887_pt1 | contig 10467 bp, 10 predicted proteins | sample Kivu_15m_20L_FD_129675 | JGI IMG/M metagenome (GOLD analysis project Ga0169931, IMG submission 129675) | Freshwater microbial communities from Lake Kivu, Western Province, Rwanda to study Microbial Dark Matter (Phase II) - Kivu_15m_20L... | ecosystem: Environmental > Aquatic > Freshwater > Lake... | reverse complement strand
GTGTCGAGCGTGGCCGGCTTCCAGGCCGGACCGCGCTTGGCGGTGTACGCGGCGACGAAAGCCTTCGTCACGAGTTTCTCCGAGGCCGTTCACGAGGAAGCCAGGCGTGCCGGGGTGAAGGTGACGGCACTGTGTCCGGGGCTAACCCGCACCGAGTTCCAGAGCGTCAGCAACACCGAGGACCTGCAACGGGGATTCCCGACCTTCGCGTGGTTGACCGCCGAGAAGGTGGCCGCCGACGGGCTGGCCGACTGTGCCAAGGGCAAGGCGATCAGCGTTCCCGGTGGCCTCTACAAGGGGACGGTGGTGGCGAGCGAGTTGTTGCCGCGCGGCGTGAAGCGGTGGGTGTACTCCACGGCCATGAAGCGGCGGTAGGGCTTCAGAGCACGCGATTCTTGTGACGAATCCACTCAAAGCCGTGACCGCGGGTGATCGTGGCCACGTCAATCGGCCCACCAACTGTGTTGCGGTCTCCCTCAAGTGAAGGTCGAAGCGAGATAAGTTCGATTAGAGCGCTCGCAAAGGATGCAAGGGTTGCAACTGGTAGGGAAGGAATCACATCGGTCACTCTGTCTTGGTGGGCCTTCAGGATCTGTACGTTGATTTCGTTGTCTACAACCTTGAGCATCTTCGAAACCATGTCACCGGTCTCTTGCTCGAGATCCTTGGGGTCGTACCCAGCTCCCCGGATCTCCTTGATGGTCTCGCTTGTCGTGTAGCTGACCAGATCTCGAATCAAGTCCTGAGTGCTGAACTCAATTCCCCGAAGAAACTCATCAATCGTTGATCGTTGGGCCAATGGAACGATTGCGAAATGCTTTGAATAGTTTTCAGGGTCGTACTGAAGGGAACTCCCATACTTGTATGCAAAACGATCAAGCAGAACCCCTCGAGCCACGATGATGTGGTAACTGGGCATTACTTCATTGGAGCCGTAGCCGCAAAATGCCAACGTTGCCTCGTCAAACCAAAGTCCATGTTTGACGAACGCCTCAAGGTCGGATCTGAGGAGGGAAGAAGTCTCATTATCCGTTGGCACATCGTCAAACCAGAAACCGATGCGCTCTTCTATGAATTCGTTGAGCGGCGCTAGAGACTGCCGTGCTGAGTCCCCCCACATCGACATGTTCTCGTTCAGACTCTTGAGTTCGGCGGTCCATTGCTTGATGCTTCCGTTCGTGAGGTTGTGATCCGCATCTGGCTCGTCCTCATCATGCGGCTCGCCATGCTCGTCCACCCGGTGCAGGAAGGCCCGGTCGATCTGATCATTCCCGACATCGAGCCGGCTCGGGTGGGGGTGACGTCTGGGAACTATCTGGGGGTGCTCATGTCGCTCGATCGCATCAAGCCGGTGCGGGAGCGTCTCGAAGCGTTGTTGAAAGAGATCCTGCTGAAGACCGAGATGGAGGCCGACGAAGACGGCGACTACTCGGTGGTCTCACCTCACGGGCATCAGCTGTGGGTGCGGATGCACGTGAACGCCGAACCGATCTACGTTCAGGTCTTCAGCATGCTGGCCACCGATGTGGAGCCGACTGCTGGGTTGATGGAGGAGTTGAACTCGATCAACGCGAGTGCGGCGTACGTAAAGGTGTTGTGGATCGACGGCGCAGTGATCGCCGAAACCGATCTGGCGGCCGGTCTGTTGTCCGGAGGTTAACTGGAGAATGCGCTCGCCACGGTGTGGGACACTGTCGACCGCTACCGCAGCATCCTGGGCGCCTGGTTCGGGTCAGCTTTGGACGACGAGGAAGCCGACGAGTAGACAACCAGGAAGCGGCGGTACGGCCTGAACAAGACTCATGACCTGAGGAAACGTTGGGCCCAACGGGTCTTCGACTCTGATGACCAAATCGTGTGGTCAACAACGATCGGGCTCACGTCTAACTGATCAGCCGACTCGGTGACCAGACGTTCGACCTCTAATTGTGTGAGACCTTTGATGCCGATCGCCCGTTCAACCCAGGCCGTGACGAGAGTGTCGGCCTTGATGCCCTGCACTCCAAGGAGCATCAGGAAGTAGGAATACTGCGCACGCCCAACACCTTTCGTCCGACGAACCAGATCCTCGAGCAACTTGCCGTCGTCAATTACACATGCCCGGATCTGATCGGGCTCGTCGAGATGACGGGACACGAGTCGGTCTGCAACTTCGTAGACCGCCTCGTATTTTCGGAGTCGATTCTTGGATCGTCCAGGTACAAACTGGTCATTGTCGATAACTGAGCGAAAGTCGTCGACCGGGACCTTCAGGATCGAACTCAGCCGACCGCCAGCGGGCCTTGATGGCCAATCCCTCCACCGCTTGACCAAAGGAAGCACGGTTGTCTTGTAGTTCGCTCGGGTCGAAAAGACGCTGTCGATCAAGGCGCAGTCAGCATCGTTTGGCCAACCATCTGGTCGTGACCACTCGGCGAAGTTAGATCGCAACTCTTCGGTCAGTGCTCGAACTTGTTCGTCCATACCCGTGAGCATAGGTACAGCAATTCGGTGGCTGGAGAGGTTGATCACACTGTTCGGCGTCATGCATTTCAACTGTGAGAGACAACGAAATCCACCAGCAGCTGCTGAACGGGCATCACCAGATCCTTGGCCCGGTGAATCGTTGCCACCGCGTCGAAGTGCCGACTTTGCAATGTCGTGCGGGCCCACTCGCCGAGTGACACGCCGAGGGCCTTTCGGGACGGATACATCGGAATCGCTCCAGCTGCAGGAGGCGCTCGAGCGGTCGGGCCTGGCCGACTTCGGCTTCGATTCGGCAGATGAGGAATCTCTGTCGGGGGCGCTGATTCTCTTGAGAGGAGTTGCCGGCGAACTAGTGGTGAACGATTCTCTCACAGCAGGTGACTTCCCCGGGCCGCAAGGAAGTGAGTCTGTGGAACTACTCGGTTTCTATGAGCCTGGAGCTGATATTCGCTTCATGATTGAAGGTGAAGCTGTTGACGCCAATGTGAAAATTGCAAGCAGTTCTGGTCCCATCGTCAATCACTTCGATTCCCACCCTCACGTCCCCGTAGTCTTCGCTTCCACCGATGCCGCTAGCGAAGCACGAGAGTTGGGGTTCAATGTTGAAAGTGGTGGGTATTCGTTCCCGTGGCCGGAGAGAGAGCCGTTGGTCGTCGACATCGGCCTCACGAGTGAGGAAATCGAGAGGTCGTTGATCGCAGAGCTGAATTCTTCGATCTCTCCGTCGGCGTGGGTCGAGAACATCCCATTCGCAACAATCGCCCTGATCACCATTCGTGCCGCCACTGCGCTTCGACGAGGGGAGAAGCTGGGTGAAGTCGCCTTGCGGGCGCGGAGAGAAACAGCTGCGGGTGCCGTTGGTCTGGCAACCGGTCATCTCCTTTCTTCGGCGGGAGTCGTAGAGCCAGTGTCCGCGGCCACCGCATTGCTCGGGACTTCCCTCTGGCGAACCAGCATGGAGGTCCGGGCCAGCTGGGGTGAGGCCGTAACTGGTGACCTGATTCTTCGCCACCGAGCAGAGTCCCTGATGCGAAGCCGGTGTCTCTGAATGAAAGTCGCTGATTTGTAGGGTCATGCTTGCAGTGACGGGCTGTAGAGAAAACAGTATGAGCACCGCTTCATCTATCACGTCACGGCCACGGCGAGATTGCGGTAACATTCTTCCTTGGCTGGTGCTTCCAAGAACAAAACAGGTCGTTGATACTGCGACCACCCAGATCAAAGTCCCTTCAGCGTTCACAAGGATTCTCCTAGGAACACTGATAAAGATGGTTGCGTCGATCGCAAGCGATCGCCGATGAAATATTCGGGAGCACCAGCCATACAACTGGACACACCAAAATTGAACCACTGAAAGAATTGCCTGATGAACTCTCTGCGGGAAGCCCGATCTCTTCAAGATCTTGCTCTTCTCCTGCAGATTGAAGGTGTCGACGAGAAAACACTTCTGGATCATGCGCTATATGGCGATCGAAATAGCTATTCGACTTGGCATATTCCGAAGAAAAGAAAAGGAGAATTTCGACGAATTTCATCTCCGAAGCCAGTCTTGATGAGCATTCAAAGGGGGCTGGAGAAATCGTTGACCCAACTGCACGAGGCGTCACCGACTTCCCACGGATTTCTTCAGGGAAGAAGCATCGTGACGAATGCGCTGCCACACGTTGGTCGAAGGTGGGTCTTCAATTTGGATCTTGAAGATTTCTTCCCGACGGTCAGGGCTCATCGAATTCAGGGGATGCTCGTCAAGCCTCCGTACTCACTCAGCAAGAATGTTGCTGAAATAGTCACACGTCTGTGCACCTACCAGGGGCGCCTCCCCGCCGGGGCGCCCACGAGCCCAGTTTTGTCAAACATGATCTGTCATAGTTTGGACAGAAAGCTTGACCAGGTAGCGCGTGAGAACAATTGCACCTACACCCGGTATGCGGACGACCTCACATTTTCGTCATCGATGCTCGTGTTTCCGGCTGCCATAGCGGTTCGGGACGGTATCAATTGGGGGGCCGGACCAACACTGGTCAGGACCATCTCAAAAGCCGGCTTCAGAATCAACGAATCGAAAGTGCGGATGCAGGAGGGGGCGACACAACAGAGCGTGACCGGCCTGATCGTCAATACGAAGGTAAATGTCAATCGCAGGTACATCCGAAACATCCGGGGAGCAATTCACGCTTGGGAAAGATATGGCTACAGCTTGGCGAATGCTGACTTCAATCGACGCCTAGGAATACGAAACGAAGGCGAACAAGCGTCACTCATGAACGTTCTAGGTGGGCGCATAGCGTTCATTTCGATGGTTCGAGGCAGCGATGACCCACTGGTTGTTCGCCTTCGAAGTGAACTGAAGGCATTGATCGAAAAGACTGAATCGACAAGCGATGCTGACTGAATTCAGATTCTCGAACTTCAAGTCATTTCGGAAGAATCAGCTCTTGCCGTTGAGGCCGATCACGCTGATATTCGGACTGAACAGTGCCGGGAAATCGAGCATTCTTCAGCTCCTCCGGTTGGTGAGGGCGTCTGTCCAAGAGGATCTTCCGTTCTTACCGTACGACCATCCCTCAATTGGTCTAGTTTCTCATCGCCATGTGACGCACAGAATGAACGGTGGTCCGATCAGCGTTACATTTTCCACCAAATCGAATCGGAATCAGAGTGAATCGCTGAGCGTGTCAGCTGAATTTCAGCCGGAGATTTCTCGCATCGACATCAAGTCCGAACGTATTTTTCCCAGCGGAGGCGCAGTTCTTCATCCTCTCGTTTTCGTGGGAGAAGAAATCGCGGAGGCGTTCGGAATCGAACTGGTGCCGAATGATCTATTCGAATTCGAAGTAATGGACGGCAGGGAAGTCCGAATGGCGTTATCAGAAAGCGACACCATGGCAGGGCTCTGCGAGAAGTATCGCTGGATCGACCCGACTGGCCAGGAATCGGATTCGGTTGCCAAATGGTTCGAAGAAGTTCGAAGAGAAGCTCGTGAACTGAGACTTGTGCGTGGGCACAGCCACTCATCAGTCATCGATTTGGCGTCGATTTGTGAGGATCGTCTCGCTGCTGAGCTCGACTCGAGCGATCGTAAATCGATCCCATCCGTTCTCGCCGGCTTGATTCACAAGAACGGCCTGCGAATGGCATATTCCGTCGGAAGTCCGGCCAATATCAGAGAGTTGGGGCTGATCGGGCCTCATGGTCAAAATCTGAAGCCAGTACTCTCGGGGGACCTCGGCGCAATCTTGCGCCGTCATGCGTATCGAACCGAAATCGCCCAAGCTGTTTGGGCTGAGAGTATCGAGGCGATCACAGGAGTTTTCCTGAGATATTTCAATCGCGTCTTTCTGAACAGTGATTCGGATAGTCGTCGCTCGGTGATAGCATTGAATGATGTACGTAGACAGCTGTCTGCGGTCAAGTACCTGGGACCCGTCAGGGACGTTCCTTCGAGGTTCGCATTTGATCACTCGGGTACTACGTCACTGAATCTGCAATCTTCTTCCGACAACATCGTCTCAAAGTTGGTCGAAACACCCGAAGCGGTCGAGTTCATCAATGAAAGTTTCAACCAACTCGAAATTCGATATCGGGTGGAATTGGGCCACCTTCGAAATGATTCCGTTGCTTGGTTGGACAATACACAGACGCTCTTTCTTCGGGATCCAGCAGGAACTCCGGTTTCGTTGGAGGATGTCGGATTTGGAGTGGGACAGGTGCTACCGATCCTGCTCGAAGCTCAAATGGGCGGCTGCCTGTTGATCGAACAACCCGAACTTCATCTTCACCCAGCACTCCAGGGAAACCTCGCGGAAACATTGGTGAAGGCCGTTGAGCGAACGAGAGGACAGGTGATACTCGAAACGCACTCCGAGCACATGGTCCTCCGTATTCAAAAGCTGATCCGCCTCGGAAGGCTGTCAGCGGACGAAGTGTCAGTTCTCGTGATCGAGTCAGCCCCAGATGGCCACCAAGAATCCCACAGCTTCGCATCGTCGATTCGGCGTCTGGATATGGATGACTCGGGTCGCCTCGTGGATCCTTGGCCACCCGGGTTCTTTGATGGCGCCTTAGAGGAATTCGACCTGGAGCTGTGAATCATGGTCATGGTTCCGGTAGCACTCTCAATAGATGCTTTGATCGAAGCAAGGTCATCAGATATTAGGAATCTGGGAAGGTTCCTCATCAAACATGGAATCCTTCTCGAGACCGAACCTCCTCAAGCGCTCATCAAGAAGTTCCTCGATTCCTCGATGCCAGACAAGAGCTATTTGAGGGAGTTATTGAGGGAGTTGGTTTCTAGGCGTACCGTCCCAGGCATACCTCAGCTGCGGGATTGGGATTTGTCAAAGGGCGAAGACAAGTCCACAGTTTGGCAACTAATTGCTGTGATTTGCTCTCATGACGAAATACGAGAGTCGGGTCAACATTTGCCGTCCAGCGGAGTCCTTGAATGTGGACGGTGGCGTGCTGGAGAAATTTCCGATCTGTATTCGATGGAACTTTCGACGTTTTCAGCGGATGTGAGCACTGGCGAAATAGCCGGCACGGACGGAAGGGAAGTATTTGGGAAGAAGATTCTACGTCCTCTCAAATCTGTTGCGAAAGAGGTTCGAATTCTCGACAACTACTTCCATCAAAAGCTTTTGGAATCAAGAGTGGACGGTGGCTCGCGCTGGTTACTGGACACGTTTCTCGAGGTCGAAAGTGGACTATCTCGTAGGGTCAGGGTCTACAGCACGGCTATGTACGACCAGATGGGTCCTGAGGGCTCTCCTGCAAGAGGGGATTGGGTCCGACAGACGTCGAGCCTCTACGGCGAGATCTTCGAGCGAAATGCCGGGAATGAGGGTTGTCAGCTGGATGTTTACATTCTTCCTGAACGACATGGATTGAATCTCAATCATCAGCGCCGGATGCAATTCGCGATAAGTGACAGAACATGGACTTCCGTTTCCTGCGATGACTCGGCGGATCTCTTCGATCTCCACAGTTCGAGACCGCCCGGAAACTGGACTTTGGATTCCAAAACCGACGTCAACAAGAGATTTTCGGACATTAGTAAAATATGGCAGCAACATGACTTCGTAGAGGCCTTCCGCTTCCCCAACGAACGAATGCCTCTTCCCTAGTTTCTGCGATCGGCCGATCTTTTCTGGTGAGAATCAATGAAGCCCAATTCCTTGGATCGATGTGTACCTCCCAGAAGTGACTGGAGGGGACTAGTTCCTGAATTGACGCCAGGGGAGCTACGACTAGCCGAGAAGCTCGATGACGAACTCCCCGAGGGTTGGACAATTGCTGTGGCCCGGAAGGTGCTGGGCGTCAAGCCTGATGTCCTTTGCGTACATCCGCGATTCGGGGTCATCATCTTCGAAGTAAAGGACTGGGACCCGTCAAGTCGCGATCTCTCCGTATCGAAAGAGCGAGTTCTCGTTGCGAAGAACCATGGCTCGGACGAGACGTACCGAACGGATGATCCGATCGAGCAAGTCTTGTGGTATCGATCGGTGTTGAGTGAGCTGTTCTCCAATGTTGCTGACAGCAAAGTCTTGATCACGACAGTTGTTGTCATGACTCGTTTCAGCGATGAAGATGCGCAAGCGCTGCTCAGACCACTCGTGCCGCGTGAGTGGCGCGAGAAGAAATACGAACCAATGATGGCGATAGTTGGATCGGATTCCTTGAGGCTTCCCTCAAGTCACTGGCTGTTTCCTGTTCACCGCAGGTTTCCCAAAGAACTCGAAAGACACCGCCGCGAACTGACGATGTCGACCCGCACCTGGGACCATATCTGTTGGTGGGTGAGAGTTCCCGAACTCGAGACCGAGCGTTATCAACCTCTCGAGCTCGATCGACAGAAGACCGATTTTCTCGAGAATAAATCTAAAGTCCTCCGCCGAAAGGTGAGGGGCGCGGTGGGTAGTGGCAAATCGACACTTCTCGCCGCTCGAGCAGCTCAAGGAGTCGAGAGGGGACAGAAGGTTCTGATCGTGTCCTTCACGATCGCACTGCGCCACTGGCTGCACCTTCTCATCGTTCGTGCAGGAATAGGAGTGACGAAGATGACACAAGGCGAATTCAGCTCTGCAGTGAAGTCGAGAGTTGACAGAAGATATCTGCATGAGCTGGCTCGGCAAATAGCACTGGAAGCAGGTAGGTCGCGCGAGTTGAAGAGTCTTATTGCAAGTAGCAATGATTACCCAGAAGAAGGTGTCTTACAACTTGTACTTGACATTGCAGCGAAACGATTGTGTCATCTCGACTACGACGTAGTCCTCATCGATGAAATTCAGAACATTGATGTTCGCTGGATCGAAGCTATTCAGAGACTTGTGAAGAAGACGACCGAAATCGTGATTTTCGGTGATCCCACTCAGAACGTGTACGGCCAAGACGTCACATGGGTCAATCGGCCCCTTCAAGGCTTCGTAGGGCGATGGACCGACTTGAAAGGGAGCTACAGATTTCCTCCGGCTTTGTATCCGATTCTTTCCGACTTCTTCCAGCGTTTCGGACTTGCCAATGAAGGAGCGATTCAACCCGAGAGCGCTCAAAAGGGGCTTTTCGACGAAATCGACTTAGTCCATATCAACTGCCAAGAGAAAGATCTCCCCGCCTTGGCCAAGAGGTGTCTTGACCAAGCGGTTGCCTCGGGAGTAGCGCCTATGGACATTGCGTATCTTTGTTTCTATCATCGTGACGGTTTGGAATTGTTGAGGGAAATTGCCCCTGAAAAGTTCAAGGCACGTGAGCCGCGGCATGAGATCAACGGATATGTACATGTTTTTCATGAGGACAAAGAGCACCAAAGTCATTTGAAGAAGGCCTTCTGGCCCATGGATGGAGAGGTCAAGCTTTGTACGGTGAAGTCCTTCCAGGGGTGGGAAGCAAGATTCGTGATTCTTGCGGTCAGCCCTGAATACGAGGAGAACACTGGCGTTCAGGCCGCAACGGAGTCATTTCGGCGAGAGTTATACGTAGGGCTCAGCCGAATTGCAAGGTCCATGTCGACATCCCGTGTTGTGGTACTTAATGCGAACAGAAACTTCGATGCGTTCTTCGGCGACCACTTCGAACCTGGCCCTCCTGTCAACTGACTAAGGATCGAATAGGAATGGCAGTGGTTACGGCCTTGATATGAATGGCTCGTGTTGTCCCGACGACACGAGTCATAACCCAAGATGGGTCCATTGACCAACACCACCTCGACCGATCCATCGGTGATTTCGCAACACTGAGAAACTTTCTGGGTATCGATCGGGTTACCGTCATTTCATGTGATCCCGAGGTGCATGAAGTAGTAGCGCCACGCCTTGCCGATTCGGTTGCCGTCGTTGGCTTAGGGTTGGAGATTTGACGAAACTTCGAAGATCAATGGATCGCATCGTCGTCCTACCCGACGGACTTACTGACTGGCCCCGTCGCCCACCGTTACGTTTCACCCCAGGCTGGAGGACCACCGTGGCGTGCTCTCTCCGCATCTGGGGCGGCCTTCACCGCATTGAGGTCCAAGGGGAAGTATGTACTGGCGTCAAGATGCACGGGTGACATCGAAGTTCGACGGCGAGGGACGGGCTTCGGACTTACTGGCCTCCCGGAAGGCCCGTATCCACATCAGCCAAAACGAGTGGCGTGACATCAATGGGTCGATGTATCTCAGCCTCGGTGAGACTGAGAAGTCTCCTGTGGGTCACTCGCTCTTTCAGATCAAACTTTGACGTCGCCGGGCGGTCGTGTACCGCTGACGACCAACAGGCCGACATTGAGGTCCACTTCTCTGTCCCCGAGGTTGACTACAACTGTCTCTATCGTTGTTCCGAAAGAAAGCCGATTCCTTCGCAGATCTCGCACCCGCGTTCAGTATCCGGGTCAATGCCCGTGCAAAAGCACCAGTCGCATTCATCTTGGTACCACGGACCACCAGGGGACTTGCTGGGATAGAACCTAAAATGATGGTGCATGTAGTCCTCGCCGTGTCGAAAGATGAGGTCATCGCCATCTGTGAAG
>Ga0169931_10014886_pt1 | contig 10467 bp, 10 predicted proteins | sample Kivu_15m_20L_FD_129675 | JGI IMG/M metagenome (GOLD analysis project Ga0169931, IMG submission 129675) | Freshwater microbial communities from Lake Kivu, Western Province, Rwanda to study Microbial Dark Matter (Phase II) - Kivu_15m_20L... | ecosystem: Environmental > Aquatic > Freshwater > Lake... | reverse complement strand
CGCCACCTTCAGGTGGCGGAAAGAGCGCGATCGCGTTAGCGACGCGCAACACCAGCCGCTTTGAGCGGCTCACATTTATAAAGCCCCCGGCTTTGCCGGGGGATACTTACATGGTCGACACCAGAGTGTCATCAAATCGAAAATCAGTCTTTTGAGGGAGGTATCTTTGGGACGTCCGTGGCTGTCTGTTCCGGTGATCCCGCCGTTAATTACCTTTTGGCCAACCCGCTCCAGGTGCTCCAGCTGCTCATCGAGGTCGGATACGCGCCTGTCGAAATCAGCAAGCGCTGGGAGGATTCTTGTCACGGCTGCTCTTGGGGTTGGACCGAATTGGTTGAGGACGCCTCGCAACTGCTTAGTCCGCTCCACCAGTAGGTCGAAAAATGATTGAAGCTCTTTCGTCGTGGCTTTAGGAAAAATCGTTCGATAATTCCTGTACCTGTAAAGCGCCTCCTCCAGTTCCCGCAGAAACTTTGATGTAGACGGGAAGTTGTACTTCTTCGCAAGGCCGTAAGTTCCCGGCTCTAGCGGCGGTGATTGACCGGTTTCGGTGCCGAGGCTCGGGACCGTTTTTTGTTTCTTCAATTTGGATTGCCCAAATTATTTGCATCGCGACCAGCGAGGTGATCGAGATAGTCCGCCCACGCCTGCATCATTCGGCGTCGTTCGACTAAATGCGCGGTGCGGTTATAGGCTCGGCCTAACGGGTCACGTACGGTGTGAGCGAGCTGGTGCTCGATAATGTCAGGTCGAAACCCAAGTACCTCATCGAGAATAGTGCGTGCCATCGCGCGAAATCCGTGCCCGCTCATTTCTTCTTTCGGAATGCCTAGCCTACGAAGTGCAGACAGAACGGCGTTGTCACTCATCGGTCTGCGAGGACTGCGCGCGCTTGGAAAAACGAACTCGCGCCCACCTGTCAGCGGAAATATCTCTTTGAGTATCGCGACAGCTTGGCGAGCCAGAGGAACGACATGCGGCGTTTGTGTCTTGTTCACGACGTAACGCCATTCCATGGAGGTCAGATCGATGTCCGCCCATTTGGCGGTACGAAGCTCACCTGGGCGAACAAAGACTAACGGCGCCAATCTCAACGCGCAGCGGACGGTGAGGGTGCCCTGGTAGCCTTCGATTTCCCTGATGAGCTCGCCTACTCTCGAAGGTTCAACTACTGCTGCCAAATGCTGCGGTTTCACCGGTTGAATCGCCCCACGAAGATCGGCCGCTACATCACGCTCGGCACGCGCCGTGGCGATTGCGTACCGAAATACAGAACCACAAATGCTGAGTGTTCGGTGTGCAGTCTCGATGGCGCCGCGCGCTTCCACTCTGCGGATAACGGTTAGTAGCTCTTGCGGTTTGATTTCAGAGATTGGGCGCGTCCCCAACCATGGGAAAATGTTCTTCTCGAGTCGAGCGATCACGTTCTCAGCGTGCACTTCTGACCAACTCGGAACTTGCCGCGCGAACCACTCCCTGGCGATAGCTTCGAAAGTGCTTTCAGCGTTTTCACTTCGCAGATCGCGTTCTGATTTTCTTTTAGCGCTGGGATCGATGCCTTTGGCGACGAGCTTGCGAGCTTCTTCTCTCGACTCGCGCGCATCTTTCAATCCGACGTCTGGAAATACCCCGAGCGAAAGGCGCTTCTCCTTTCCGTCGATGCGGTATTTGAAGCGCCACCACTTGCCGCCATTTGGTGAAACCTCGAGATATAACCCGCGTTCGTCATAGAGGCGTTTGGGCTTCAATCCTGCCTTCGCGTTTTTTACTTCTAAGGGCGTCAAAGGCATTTGGGGGCAACTGCTTTAGTGGCTTGGCACTATTCCCAAATGTTGCCCCCGGATGAGCGTGGATGTCAAAGGAACTTGGTAGAAGCTTGTGGACTAGAAAGACACAAAAAAGCCCGCATTTCGCGGGCTTTCTGTACTTCCTTGGATGTCCCTGGAAGTGATGTTGGTGGAGGCGGCGGGAGTTGAACCCGCGTCCACTGGCGCTCAGAGATCGGCTCTACATGCTTAGAACACGTCGTTTGATTTAGCCTTGAACGCTCCGACGGCCAGGATCATTCGCGGCGAGCCCGATTATTTTAACGCTTTGGCCCCGGGCGAGACCTCCGCGCGATCCTGTGAGCCTGCCACTGACTTCATCGCACAGGAAACGAATCGTCAGTGTAAGCGGCGGTTTTAGGCCGCTAGTGCGTAGTTTTCGTCGTTGGCAACTATAAAAGTTGCAGTAATTGATTTACGAGAGTTACTACCCTCTCGGCATGCACCTCAAACGTTGCTACCCGTGTCGAAACCAAGTCGCCCCCGGTTTCAGTGCCGAAGATCCCGAAGAACTTCCGGCGAGCAGTGGCGGCAGCTTACCACGCGCCGTCCTGCGCACAGACAGGCTTTTTCTTACACTGCATCTCACTATGAAACGCTACAGCCTCCTCTTCACCCTGTGGATTGCCGCAAATCCAGCCGCTGTGGTGGCGCTGGACGTGCGGGCATACATCGAAAAAGCCGACCAGCTCATCGTGCTCGGGCAACCCGGGCTCGCCCGCGCTTACCTTGAGCCCGCGCTGATCGCACCGGAGCTGCACGAGTCGGAACGCTCCCGCGCCTATTACATCCGTGGCTACAGCTTTGCCGATGAACGCCTTTATGTGTCCGCGCGGCTCGATTACAACCGCGCGCTCGAATTTAATCCTGACAATCCCGGCGCGCTGGTGGCGCTTGGCGATCTGCAACGCAGCGGACTGGGTATCGAGCCGAACCCCGAATACGCGCTCAAGCTCTATGAGAAGTCAGCGAAGCTCGGTTACACACTCGGCAAGGTCGCAACCGGTCGTGCCTACCTTTTGGGTGAAGGGGCGCCGCGAGATATTCAGGTCGCGAGACGCTGGCTCGCCGAGGCAGCGAGTTCTGGTGATGCCAACGCGATGATGCACCTTGGCGCAAGCTTTCGTTTGCACGACTCGCCGGATGCGGATCCTCAGGAAGCCAAGGCTTGGTACCTGAAGGCTGCTGAATCCGGCGCCGCGGAAGCGCAGGTGGCGGTGGGGTTCATGTATCGCAACGGAGAGTTGGGTGATCGGGATCCGACGGAAGCATTCGCGTGGTATCAACGCGCCGCGGATCTTGGGCTTGCCGCGGGTCAGACGCTGGTTGGCCACGCCTATCTGCAAGGCCAGGGCGTATCGCGAAATGTCGCCGCAGCAACGGATTGGTTCGAGAAGGCCGCGGCCCAAGGCGACAGTGACGCGCAGGTTGCGGTCGGGTTTCTGTTCGAAGCGGGCCAAGGGAAACCTGCAGATCTCGAGATGGCGCTCAAGTGGTACAGGCGGGCGGCGCTCGCGGGCAATCCGGAAGGCATGTCGCGGTACGCGTCGCTTATGGGAGGACGCAGTGACCCGGTGAGCCAACGTGAGGCGGTGATCTGGTTCCGCAAGCTTGCGGCGAAGGACAAAGATCTCGCGAATTCAGCGGCGTGGTTGTTGGCCACATCGACACACCCGGACATCCGTGATGGTCAGGAAGCGGTGAGGTTGGCGCTGGTTGCGACCGAAGGAAATCAGAAAGCCGCGGTAATGGACACCCTGGCAGCCGCTTGGGCGGAAGCCGGAGACTTCGACAAGGCTGTCGAAATCCAGAAACAGGCGTTGGCGCTCCCCGACGGACAAGACCCCCGTCATCGCTCCGGTATGGAAAAGCGGCTCGAGTTCTATGAACAGGGTCGCCCGTGGCGGGAGTAGGACGCTTCTGGTACAAAGTCGCCCGCGTCCGTCCGGGTAAAACGCATTCAAAAAAGGGGCCAGACTGGTGAGCGTAGAGCGTCGGCGCACGGCTGTCGTGCAGGGTGTGATTGAAGAATTGATCGCTGGTGGGAAGGCAACTGTCCGTCCCGGAGATGTGTGTACCCTTCTGCGCGAAAAGGGATTGCCCATGGGCACGTGGGAAGTAAGGGCTGAATTCACGCGCCTCGAATCTGAAGGCGTTATCCGCATCGACCCGGCTTCCGCAGCGTGGACGCTTTCACCCAGTGCTGCAGAATCGCGTCGAGCGGGCGGATGAAAACCACCGTCGATACCGCAGGGCTTCCGCGCATTGAGCGGCCCCGGGCGATCCACATTCTCTGTTCCAAGTGGTATCCCGAACTGGTTCGCAGCTTGGCGGCGACTTGCGAAAAGGTCCTGCGTGCCAATGGATTCACTGATGTGGTGACTCACACGCTGCCGGGCTCACTCGAACTGCCACTCGCCGCACGCGATCTGCTTGCGGAAGACCGGGAACACGCGATCGACGCCATCATCTGTTTTGGTGTCATCGTCAAGGGTGAGACCTACCACTTCGAGATGATCTCGAACGAATGCATCCGCGGTCTTGGCGAAGTGATGCACGAGTTCCGCCGGCCGGTGATCGTGGAAGTGATTCCAGTGACCGACATTGCCCACGCGGCAGCACGTGCAGCGGATGATGAATACAACAAGGGGATCGAAGCGGCCGTTGCCGCCATCGAAATGATCGCCTGGAGGCGTCGCGTTACGCGAACCTGAGGTGGTCCGCCAAAGAGGATGTCAGGACGCCCGCTTCATCAAACGTTCCTTCTGGCGCGCCCAGTCTTTGTCCTTGGTTGACTCGCGCTTGTCATGCATCTGTTTGCCTTTGGCGAGCGCGATTTCGCACTTCACATGTTTGCCTTTCCAGTACAGCCGCAGCGCAACGCAGGTATAACCTTTCTGCTGCGTCGACATGTAGAGATCGGCCAGTTCCTTCGCATGCAGCAACAGCTTGCGTGTCCGCTTGGGCTCAGCCACCACGTGAGTTGATGCAGTGTCGAGGGGGGTAATGTTCGCGCCGAGCAGAAAGGCTTCGCCGTCCCGCACGAGCACATAACTGTCCGTCAGTTGGGCTTTGCCCGCGCGAATGGATTTCAGCTCCCAGCCGAACAGCACGAGGCCCGCCTCGAACCGTGATTCGAGGTGGTAGTCGTGGGATGCCCTTTTGTTGCGCGCGATGGTGGGATCCGGCAGCGCGGATTTCTTCTTGGCCATGATGCTACGTATCGGAGGCGCGCATTATAGGCAGCTTCGCGTCCCTATAATGCGTGCGGGTTCCCGGGAGGATGAGATGGCAGAAGAAGGGGGTGTATCACCTCACGGCATGTGGTCGAGCCGATGGTTGTTCATTCTGGCGGCGGTTGGTTCGGCGGTCGGGCTCGGCAACATCTGGAAATTTCCGTATCTCACTGGCTCCAATGGCGGTGCGGCGTTCGTCCTGATCTTCCTCATGACGATTTTTCTGGTCGGTGTACCGATGCTCATGGCGGAGGTGCTGATCGGTCGACAGGGCCGCAACAGTCCGGTGAATTCGCTGCGCATGCTCGTACAACAACACCGGCGATCGGGCTGGTGGGTGCTGGTGGCGTGGTTTGGCATGCTGGCCGGAATTCTCATCCTCTCTTACTACTCGGTAGTGGCCGGCTGGGCGCTTTGGTACATCGCACTCATGGCCATGGGCTCCTTCGAAGGTGCCACTGTCGCAACGGCCCAGGAGACCTTTGCTGCGTTCACGGGCGATCCATGGCTGGTTGGCATCTGTCATGCGCTCTTTCTGGCGCTGACGGTGATCATCATTCGCCGGGGCGTGGTGAAGGGGCTCGAAACCACGAACCGGATCTTCATGCCGCTCCTGTTTGTATTGTTGTTGGTGTTGCTGGCTTACGGGATGACCTCTGGTGGCTTCGGACGCGCCTTCGACTTCATGTTTGATTTCCGCTGGGAGGACGTGACGACGTCCACGTGGCTGATGGCGATGGGGCAGTCGTTTTTTACCTTGAGCTTAGGGATGTGCTGCATGATGTCGTACGGCGCCTATGTGCCGAGCAATGCCTCGATTCCGGGTACTGTGGCGATGATCGCGCTGATCTCCACGGGCGTTTCCCTGCTGGCGGGTCTCGCGATTTTTCCGGTGGTGTTCGTGAATGGTCTCGAGCCTGGGCAAGGCCCCGGGCTGATGTTTGTCACCTTGCCGCTTGCGTTCGGTCACATGCCTCTGGGTGCGCTCTTTGGATTCCTGTTTTTCCTGCTGGTGAGTTTTGCTGCAATCACGTCTGCCATTTCCATGACTGAACCTGCGCTCGCGTATCTCGTGGAGGAATACAACGCCAAACGCTCGCGGGTGGCGGTCACACTCGGTGTGGTGTGCTGGTTTATCGGGCTGGGTACCGTGCTCTCGTTCAACGTACTCTCGGACTATACCGTTGACGGATCGCGCACCATCTTCGCGTTCATCGATCACCTCACCCAGAACATCATGCTTCCGGTCGGCGGATTTCTGATTGCGCTGTTCTGTGCCTGGCGCTTGCCACGACGGGTGGTCCAGAGTCAGCTCGGCATCAAACGGGAAGGACCGTGGTGGCTCTGGCAGGTGCTGATTGGCGTCGTCGCACCGCTCAGTGTCTTGACCATCATGGTACTCGGGCTCTTCCCCTGTGTTTTGGATGGCAGCTGCGCTCCGTGAGTACGATTGTCAGAACGGCGCTTCTCCCGTACTCCGCAGAGAGTCTTTATTTGCTCGTCAATGACGTCGGCGCGTATCCCGAGTTCCTGCCTGGCTGCAAATCAGTTGAAGTGCTCGATCAGTCTGCCGGTAAGGTTACGGCGCGCGTTCACGTCGCCGCCAAAGGGTTCAGCGAGTCGTTCACTACCACCAATACACTCGAGCCGCATCAGAGGATTGGGCTCAGCCTGAGTGATGGGCCCTTTGAACACTTCTCCGGTTCCTGGCACTTCCAGCAGCTCGGCACGGCAGGGTGCAAGGTGACCTTGAGTCTCGACTTTGCCTTGCGGGGATTATTGCGAGCCATCGAGCCACTCACCGGCAAGGCGGCAGATACCATCGTGGAAGCGTTCGTACAGCGGGCCAAGGTGGTGTGCAAAAAGTGAACTGGAAACCGTGAAGATTCGCGTGGAGCTGGTCCATGCACTGCCTGAAGAGCAGCATCTGCTGCCGCTGGAGCTGGATGAGGGAGCAACTGTTGCTGATGCCTTGAGCCTCGCAGCCAACGATCTTGTGTTCAGCCGTTTTGCTATTGATGCGCTGACGATTGCGATCTGGGGAACTGTGGTCGACCGGTCAAAGCGGCTTCAGGATGGCGACCGGATCGAACTGCTTCGACCACTGCTCGTAGACCCGAAAGAAGCGAGACGACGGAGGGCGAAGGACGCGCCGAAGGCACTCAAGCGCTGATCCCGGTCAGGCCGGATCAGGTGGGCCATCCCCTTCGATGGGTTGTGGGCGATCACCGTCGTCCTCTTCATCCGGCGGCAGATCTTCGATGATGTGCTCGGGTGCAACCGGAGGCGGTGGTGGTTCAGCCATGTCGGAAGGGGTGTAGTTTCCGGCGAAAGAAGCGAGCTTGTCGTTCTCGAAAAAGAGCGACATCTTGCGCTGCTCTTCCGGAAAACCGGGCACGTTGACGAAGTAGATGTAGTCCCAGCGGTCCTTGTTGAAGGGATTTTTCATCACGGGATCGCCCATGATGAAAAGGATCTGGTTGCGCGTCATGCCGGGTTTCAGCTGATCAACCATCTCCTGCGTGACGATGTTGCCCTGCTGGACGGTGATCTTGTGCACCTTGGGCAAACCCAGCTTGGGCATCTTCATGCCACAGCCGCCGGAGAGCAGAAGAACGGACAGCGTCACTGCAATGCTCTGTGTCAGAAGATGGGGGCGCATGGGCTGCTGGGCTCGACGTAGGCGATTGGGTGCGCGGATGGTACTCGAAAGCCCGTGCTGACCAGAACCGTGATCGGATCAAATCCGGTTCAGGAAACTACTTGATGGCCTCAGCCAGCAGGGTCTCCGCATATTCGCGGGTCTTTGCCGAGACCTCGGCGCCGGCAAGCATGCGGGCGATCTCCTCCCGACGGGCCGCGGCGTCCAGGTTCCGGATCGTCGTGTCCTCCGCTGGCGTCTTGACCACGCAGAGGTGCTGATTCCCGAGCGCGGCGACCTGCGGCGCGTGGGTGACGCAGATCACCTGGGTGTGTGATCCGAGACGGCGTAACAATCGCCCGACTGTGTCGGCCAGGTTGCCACCGACGCCGACGTCTGCCTCATCCAGAACCAGGCAGGGCAGGGCGCTGCGCTCCGCGGCGGTGACCGCAATGGCGAGATTAATGCGGGCCAGTTCGCCCCCGCTCGCGATTTTGCCCAAGGGTCCGGCGGCGTATTTGTTGTTGGTAGTGACCAGCAGCTCCACCGCATCGATCCCGGTTTCGTTTTCTGCGGGCGCGAAGTCGACGGTCAGGCGTGCTTTGGCGAGGCCGAGATCCGCAAGCACACGGGCGATTTCGCGGCTGAACAATTTGGCGGCGCCGCGCCGCTTTTCACTTAACGCGGCGGCACTGCCACGAAATGCGCTGTCGAGGATGCGGGCCTTGGCTTCGGCGGCTTCAAGGGCGTTGGTGTCGGCGTTGATGCTGGCCAGTTCATCCGCCAGTGCCTTGACCCTGGCGGGCAGTTCCTTCGGGTTCACCTTGTGTTTCCGGGCGAGCCCATGCAGCAGCTCGATCTGTTCGGACAGGGTTGTCAGGCGCTCCGGATCGGGCTCGAGGATGTCTGCGTAACGACGCAGGTGACGGCTGGCATCATCCAGCAGGGCAGACGCGTCCTTGAGCGCTGACCTCGCACCTTCAAGAGCCGGGTGCGAGTCGTTGAGTGCTTCCAGCACGCCGGTCAACCGGCCGGGTGTGTCCAGTTCGGCGAGCGCGTTGTCCGCCGCGAGCACGGTTTCCAGCAGATGATCCAGCTGTGCGAGGCGCCGGTGTTCTTCAAACAGCTGTTCAACGTCGGCGGTTTCGATGCCATCAAGCTCTTGCAGCTGGTAGGAGAGCAAAGCGATCCGGTCGGCCTGCTGCTCAGCGCTGGTGCGCAGCTTGTCCGCAGCGCGGCGGATCTGTTGCCAGCTTCGCCAGATTTCCGTGACATGTTCACGGTCGGTCGTCGCCAGCGCGAAGTCATCGAGCAGCGCGAGTTGTACATCCTTTCGCGCGAGACGCACGTTTTCGTTCTGGCCGTGGATATCCACCAGGTTCTCGCCGAGCTCGCGCAGTACCTGCAGCGTGACCGGGATCCCGTTGACGAACGCTTTCGAGCGCCCGTCCGCGCTCATGGTCCGCCGCAGCAGGCAGGTTCCCGGATGGTCCGTATCCTCAAGTTCGAGACCGGCGAGCCGATCTTTGAGCGCAGGCGTCAGGCTGATGTCGAACTCGGCGGAAACATCGAGGCGCGTCGCGCCGGGCCGGAGCAGTTCACTGCTGGCGCGCTCACCGAGAACGAGTGAAAGGGCTGCGAGCAGGATGGATTTACCCGCGCCGGACTCCCCCGTGATCACCGTCAGCCCCGGGGCGAACGAGACTTCGAGTCTTTCGACGAGTGCGAGGTCTTGAACTGTCAGTTGTTTAAGCATTACAAATCACGATGCAACCGATTCGCCACCCAATCGGGCAAAAGCGTAATCTCACGCCAAGAGTGTGAACGATCTCCCCTGACAAACCCAAACTTCAAACGATGAGCCGAAACATTGTTCGCAGCGGTCCTGGTGGAACCCAGGATCCAGGCCTCGATCCCAGGGCGCAGCAGCTGCTCAGGCTCGTCGTCGAACATTACCTGGGTGACGGTCGTCCCGTTGCATCCAAGCTGCTCGCCGAAGTGCCTGGAATTGCCGTCAGTTCGGCCACCGTGCGCAACATCCTCGCTGATCTCGAACATCTCGGCCTCGTGCGATCACCGCATACCTCGGCTGGAAAAGTGCCCACCGTTCAGGGGCTGCGGCTGTTCGTGGACACGATGTTGTCGGTGGAGCCACTTGACCATCAACAGCTGCATCACCTGCAGCAGGAGCTGGATCCGGAGCTTTCACCGACTGAACTTGTCTCGCATGCGAGCGAAATGCTGTCGCGGCTGACGCACATGACCTGCGTGGTGACGACACCACAACGGGAAGGTGTTGCCCTGCGCCACGTGGAATTCGTGAAGCTCACTGATACGCGAGTACTGGTCGTGCTGGTGATGCAGGACCGTGAAGTCCAGAACCGGGTGATTCATACAGAACGCAGCTATTCAGAAGTGGAGCTCGTCACAGCGGCCAACTTCCTCAATCGTGAGTACGCTGGCCGACCACTGGAGGAGATCCGCAGCGAGCTCCTCTTGTCCATGCGCCGCGATAAAGACCGCATGAACCAGCTGATGGAAGCGGCTTTGACGGTGGCCTCCCGTGCGTTCGAGCAGGACGTGACTCCGCCGGGTCGTGATGTTGTGGTTGCAGGCGAAAACCGGCTGCTCGATGTAACCGGCGATCTCGGTACGGTTCGTGGTCTCTTCGAGACGTTTTCTTCCAAGGGCGTCATGCTGCACCTACTCGACCGCTGTCTGCAGTCTGAAGGCATCCAGCTCTTCATCGGTCAGGAGACCGGTT
>Ga0169931_10014882_pt1 | contig 10468 bp, 2 predicted proteins | sample Kivu_15m_20L_FD_129675 | JGI IMG/M metagenome (GOLD analysis project Ga0169931, IMG submission 129675) | Freshwater microbial communities from Lake Kivu, Western Province, Rwanda to study Microbial Dark Matter (Phase II) - Kivu_15m_20L... | ecosystem: Environmental > Aquatic > Freshwater > Lake ... | reverse complement strand
TACCTTGTCCAGCAGGCTTTTATTGTCATCCGGGAACGTCAGAAAATAATTCCGTAAAAAGTTTATTCTCCAGCCCGCAACCATGTTTCGGTTCATTCTTTTGCCCTCAGTCTTCTCCCAGTCCAAGTGGCAACGGCGAGTGCCCTCGTGGATTCTACTGTCGCTTTGGACTGCGAATGCCCTGCCCCGTAGGATCGGAATGTCCCTTCGAGGGCTTATGGGACCCTATCCCGTGCTCTCCAGGAACGTTCAATTATATGATTGGTCAGGCTCACTGTACGCCATGTCCCATCGGCCATTACTGTGATGGATATGGTCGGCTCGATCCTGCGATATGTCCATTCGGGATGGTATGTAGTAGCAGGGGATTGGCGAGTCCAAACTTACGGTGCCCCGCCGGGTTTTACTGCTTGAATGGGACGCAAACGTCTGATCCTTTCAGGAACGACACTACTCTTAGGCCATACCCGTGCTCACCAGGAACGTACTGTGCATCTGGGACGGGTTATAACACAGTTAATGAGGGAAACTTTCTTTACGCTCAACCATGTTCTGCGGGTTTTTATTGCGAAGCTGCCTCAGTGTCAGCATCAGGATCAGGACCATGTCCCCCAGGATTCGTATGTCCTAAGGGAACAGGTACGCCAAGGCCGACTCCCAAAGGTTACTTCGCACTTTTAACCGGAACGATACAAGCCACAGCTTGTCTACCAGGTTATTTTGCTCCTCTCGTTGAAAGCGTTGAGTGCTATCCCTGTCCCCCAGGGACTTCGTGTGATGGTGAGGGCCTTCTCAGCCCTGAAATCTGCCCTCCAGGGACTTACGGAGATCCGCTGGAAAATAATGGAATCTTGTGCACAAATTGTCCACTTGGAACATGGTCACATGAATGGAAATTAACTCGACGAGATCAATGCGTACCATGTCCGCCAGGAATCGTCTGTGGTACGGAAGGTATGGTGACGCCATGTAATCTCGATGACCTCCCAACACCATATGAAAATATAGTCCTAGTCGATGGTAATCCAGTACCAGCATATGAGCTTTCCTTGGTCGATAGGCCTCAACCCTTATCAGTCGATGAATGTCTCCAGCTTAACTCTGGAAAGCCTTATGATGAATACTTTTTTGGCGAGCTGATACCACCTTTCATTGATATACTTGGTCGAGGCCCATATCTACGTCGAACTGATCAGAACTCCGTAAAATTCCAATCCTTCGCTAAGTGTTATCGCAACGTGCAACCCAAAGGATCTTTGCAATATGAGCGTATTATGCAGTTTTACGGCCCAGCAACTTACGATCAGCTTAAATCTGTGGATAGAGTGAAGGATATTGAAAGATTCGCCTCTTCTTGTAATATGGGATTCCAAATCATGAACTCGTCTCTCGTCAACGCTCTACACAAAGTCGTCTACACGAGCCCAGAGCATGATTATGAAGGCGGGTACGATTTGATGAAATGTCCCGTCTATGATAAGGAGCTGGAGTGTTATACTGATCCTTTGTTTTTAATTCACGAGAAAGGACGTTGCTGTAACATTCATGCATGGACGGAACGGGCTATTTTTTTCGGCTCCGATCAATTCTACCAAGGCCATTGCCTAGCAGATGATTTATGCTCGCATAATTTGACGACGGTTGCACGATTGTGTCCCGAGGGCGCAATTTGTGACGAGGGCGCAGTCAATGGTACAATCGCGGTGCTCAACTGTGCACAAGGTTTCGTGTGCCCGATGGGTACGAGTTGGGATACCTCGTTGAGTGTTCCATGGGGACAGTATTTACACCTCTGCCCTGAGGGATTTTACTGTGGAAATGGCACGGCAATGTCAAAACGAGAAGGAAATACTTGCCCATCATCGTATTTCTGTCCTACTGGGTCAGCTTCACCCCAACTCGGCTTACTGGCTAATGATAACTTACTACGAAATGTTGAGGCCTCTCTGATAGACCCGTTTAAGAATCAAGTTAACATGCGATATATGGGAGATGATCTTTTCATAATTCTCAGCGATCATGATTTGTCATGCTTGAATGGCATAGATGCCAGTTTGGAGAGAAGATATCCTAGCTCTATTGCACATACATCCCCATTTGTGGTGAACTCAGCGATACTGCCGGAAATTCAACTGCAACTGAATGCACGAGTTGCAAGCGCCGAAAAGTGTGCACGTGACCACAAATGGAGACACATATATGAAGCAGTTAAGAGAAACGACTGTGATTGTAACGCACAATTTCTTACTATACTTACATTTAATCGTCTATGGAAGGTAAGACTCATTTATTTCATTCTTTGAAGCCTAAACTAAGATTATTATTAGTAGCTGACGAACGGTATTTTACATCGACATAAATGAAAAGTGCGTTGATCCAAATGATTATTATGATACATTGCGTTCTTCTGGATTGAAGAATTTATTTTACAGGATACAGAAAAACGATTCGCAGCACATACACTCGCACCCTAAGTATTTTCATATTTTCGGGGAACAGGATCCATGTCCACAACTACTCGAACGAATCATTGACGGGCCACCCCTTCGTTTTAACGATGTGATTAGTCTCGAAAACGTTGGCTCTCGCAGTCAGCCCGATATCGGAATACGCATTCGAGTCTCTTATTTAGCAGAGAAAATAGTCACCGGGTTTTTATCGCTAAGAAATGAGGTGCATGTCCTTATTGAGTCAATAGACAGTTTTTCAGAGGCTAGAAAACGCACTCTATTTGATATACATCACGCCTTTAAATTGATTGAAAGTTTTGGAGAAACGATCGAAGAATATGTTTATTTTAAGGTCGCAGAAGGCCATGATGCTGCATTCTTGCTTACCAATATGTCAGAATCCTTACACCTTCTTGGAGTTCGTGAGGACAAGCTCTTTTCCACTTCTTCGATTACTGCCGGAAGACTTGATGTTTGCCAATGCCAAAACCTATTGAAATGCCCAAATGGAACTGTGAGTATCTTTGGTGAAAATTCATCATCTTTAGAATCATGCATCCCAAATGGAATCGATATCGTACGCAGACTTCCGGCTTTCGTAGCCGATAATACTTCTTTGACAGATGAAAATGACTTCGGCACATTCCAGTTAAAAGCAACAGAAAAAGCTATCTTTACCTTTAACTTTACAGGACTTGCGACCAATATGACTTATGGAGATGATTATAGAATATCTGTATACGTGAATTGTAAACCTTGTCCTATCAGGTATCTCTGTGACGAAAGTCTCTTAACCTCGCAATGTATTTCCCCGGACATAGATGAACAATATAGGAAGTTTAATGAATGCTTGCGATCTAACAGAGTCCTCGTCTGCGTGAATTCAAAAGCAGAGACGGTAAATGTGTCCCATTGTGCTGAAGATGAAAATCATTTACTATACACTATACCTGATTTAAATCGATGCCTGGAATACTCGACTTTCTGCTCAGACCAACTTATTACAACGGGGCAGTTTCGTCGCCTTTGCCAGGACACGTTATCATCTGGCTTGAAGGGCCCAGTGTACGATTGTTCTCTGGTAACTTTATGGAAATTATATGTTCAATGGAGGAACAACATTTGCTGCTCAGGTATATCCCTTTTGAATGGACTTAATCCTTGCATCAAAGGAAAATGCAACCAGAATAATACAGTCATCGAGCGTATCATTCGAGACAATTTCATCAAAGATTTTCAAAATATTTATGGAGTCCTCCCCCCAGATGTTGAGCCACTTGGGCAGTTTCTGATGGACGTCAACGCACAAGAGGATAGGGAGAATCCTAACGCACTGACTTTATTCGCCAGCGCCTGGGTCGACGGTCCGAAGCAAGTGATAAAGAAACCAGGTTGCTGTCAGTGTAAACCGCATACCATGCCTAGTTCGATCGCAAGTAATACTGAAATCAGCGGCTTCCCCGACGACAAACATAGGGAGGTCTACTTGAGATTATCATCTCTAGCGGATATCACTTTAACTGTGGTGATCGAGCTTCTCAACGGCCGATTCGTTAACGATTTCGATTCCTACTTTCAAGATATGACTAAAATCAAGAGCACGTCATCATCCTTGTTCTTGAGTCATCCTAACCATTTCTCGGCCATGGGGCCATTTGAGTGGATATACGTAATAGAAAAGAGCCTTATCAATAGCCAAAACTTGGACCTTCCCTATAATTTGCCGTTGATTAGTATCTCCCCAGGCATATCATCCATCGAAAACCTTCTTCTAATCGATCGTCCAGGTGTTAAATTGTCCCGAAGCATTAAAACAGTCCATGATGCCAACTTTTTATCTAGTGGATACGATGACGATGGACGGCAGTCTCCAGCGCAAGAATATTCTATGCCTCTTTCTGATAGTTTTTCCCTTGACGTGCTTGAAGCTGCCGATTGGTGGGACTCGGGAGACAAGCTTATCGTGGATGGAACTGGTCCACGTTCTTTTACATTCTTTGGTCTCCCGTTTCTTCCATACTTTTCCAATTGCGAAGCCTTTGACTCTCATATCAGCCTCAGTAGTCTTCTTGATGATCATCCTCAATGTAGCATAGTTCCAGATAACAAGACTCATCCAGTGAAACAGAATCCGTTATATCACCAATTCACACCTGTTGGAGATAAATGTCTCGGCGAAGATGGCCAGGGTGCGGAGCTTCGGTGCAGATTTGAAGAAAAAGTCGACGAAATATCCGCGAAAAATCGATGGTATGAATCTGGGGCGGGAGTTACACTTTTCTTAATTAGTCGGGATCCTTTACCAACTTCTGATTTCATAGCAAAATCCACTGACTTAATGGTAGTAGAACCATGGGGAAGGACAGATAGACTTGCGGAAATGATTAATACTTCGCTCCTTATACCAATTACAGTTGATCCTGATCATGCAGGGGAAAAGAACGTAATACCAAGGTCAGTTACTTTGGAGCTCCAGTACTATCAGCGCACTCAGCTTGATAAACGTTTAGTTGCTGGGAAGCTATATTTCGATGACCTTTGCACGACGTTAAAGCCAGAGCGATACGGTGGTAATGCAGGATTGTTAAAAGCCATGGTCGATCAAGGAATACAACCCTGCAGATTGGACGTTCAGGGGGGTATTAAGACTTTGGAATACAATCTCAGGATACTCATATACCCGTTAGATTGGTTCGCGTTGTTCAACAGGTTTGAATTTGATACATCGCTGTATATGAGTATGTACAGTATAGTGGGATTACTTACGCTCGGACTTTGTGCTAGTGTGTGGGTTTATTGTCGACTTACAACTAAACTTCGGTATCCTCCATCATTTAGCAGTCTGAAACCTACCTTTATTATTATTCAGACAATAACATTTGGATGTCTCCTTGCTGTAATCCCCATGTTTGTCAGTCTTTACATAACTCTTAGCTACTTGAAAGCTTGGCGTTTACCTTGGCCGTTTCGCTGGTTTCTAACAGTACAACACGTTCTGAATCTTCTTCCCGCTGACTGGTATAATCAAAATGAAAGCTCTGCTGAATTGGGACGCGTTGGAGCTTCCGTCTTTTTTATCGGTGTATATATATCTTTTACAGGGGCAAAAGCGAGCACATTTGATTGCAATTACTTTGAGTCAAAGAAGCTGCATGAAGGTACAAAAAATAACGGTCAAGAGGCTTCTGATCAACCTGAATCCAATTGGTCAAGAGCTCATTTTTTCTTGTTCTTAATTGCATCTGAGTTTGCTCTTTTGGGGATTTGGGAATTCAGTTATTCGCCTCATTTTAGAACTCGAACTCTACAATTCATTTTCCTGCTGAAGATAGTAGAGCTGGTTCTCGAGGTATTTTTTGGTCGCTTCTTCAACTGTCCTCTACAATATATTCCTGTGAATGTCGCTCTTCGAATAACTGAAGTGCTGATTACAATGGGCGCTAAGGATTTTGTCAACTTTATTGTACTGATTTTCGCACAGAAATCATTTGGCATTTTGATAAAGCTTTACGCTCATCCCATTCTAAAAATTTGCAGCCGACTATGGCCAAGATGGGAATTCATGGTAATGGAGCTTATCAGAAGAAAGAGGACGATTAGTTACGAAGAAAAAAAGAAGAAAGATAAGTATTTTCAGCGCCTCAACTCCGATATTGAAATGAAATGTGATGGAGTAGATTCGATTCTAGAGTCTATTGAGCACATTAGTATCGACTGGCTTGCGGGAGCTCTTGCACCTGTGATGCTCCTACTGTTAAAATTACTATACGTAGAAACGCAGATTGCGAATAACTACGACATTCGTGTGAACGAGGTGTTTTATTACGCGCTGTTCGCTCTCTACATGATTCCATGGTCAATTGCAATCGATGTAGTGACTCTGAATTCTCTAGCGTTATCAAGAGGTTGGAGAGTGTTTGAGTATATCTACTATCAAAGGTTCAGATTCCAATCCAGGAAATACCGTTGGGCACTGCACTCTCGATCGTATGATCGTAGCATTTCGTGCAAATTATGGAGTCTGGATTTGCTTGGGTTCTCATCTCAATTTTTCTTTGTTATGGCATATTGCTCATGTGGAATTATTTTGACCATGCTTTCAATGACTATTTTATTGAGAACGCAGGGATATAATATTTTATCAGACCCTGCGACACCTCTATTGTGTATACTCGTGATGATGGTATGTATATTGGTGCATGTTACTTGTGTAAAAATGTCTAATGTAAAAATCGAATACTTCAATTGGCGTGGTTTGTGGGCGGTGAAAGAATCGAAAGGTGTAATGGATGACTTTATCGCTTCAAAATTTGTATCGTGGTCTGTTATAGAAGACGAACATAACCAAGATTACTACAACTATCTCAATGATTCCCAATTTCGCCATATATTTTTGGAAAATAACAAGCCGTGGATCATCCAACACTTGAAAGATCTTATTACTCCTGATACAACGCGTCATACTGTATCAGATAATCAGGATCTCATTCAGTATTTGCAGAACAAAATCTTGCTTTCAGTTAAAGACGGAAATAACAAGACTCTAGAAAATCATAGGAATCGCCCTGACATAAGTAGTGACGAAAGTGAAGATGAGACTACGTTGGACATGAAGAGAATAAGACTTGCTGGAGTCCATATACAAGGACAAAGCCTCGATGTTGCAAAGCATTGGTTGATCAAGGCAAGAAAAAGGATATGGTATGCTAATGCAGTTAGTATTCTCATGGAAAAATCAAAAGCCAAAGCCTGTTGTGTTTGCCAAAAGACGAATCCCCCTAGTTCAGCACTGAGTGTTTGTATGGCAAAAGATGGTAAGAGAGACCCGGATATGCTCGATCATTTAATCTATCAATTTGAGTCAAGATACGGTGGAGAGACGAATGATGCTCTACTCTGGAAGTCCTATTTTCAAGCCAATGCTGAGCTGATTACTATTTGCAAATTTTGCTCCACTCTCGAAGCTACTTTGAACGACGAAAAGTCATCAGTCGTAAATAATAAACCACGCCGTGCTCGACCATGTGATATCAGCGACGATGACGATGATTGTGTAGAAGATACGAGGAGGAGCTATGAGTCCGCCACAGTCATTTTATCATCGACCCAGGGTAGGATTATAAGCCGATGGTTAGATGCTGCTCGTAGAAGTACCCACCAATCAACTTTGATCGCAACTATGAAAGAGTGACAGAACAGCACGATAAAAACGAATAATTAACTCATGCCGGATGGAATTTCAACGTGTACACAATACTGATCGTAGATAGAAAGTAAAGTAGATAATGCATATAATTGGAAGTAAAAATGCTTTACAAGTTATCGAAAATAATACTAACTAGAGTCAACACTAAAAGCCAACAGAAACTCTACAATACATGCAAGGAACGGAGAGTAGCAACCAATTCTTCCTTTTCAACGATTTGTAAGAGACTATCATTCTCAAAGTAACCAGTATGCTGTATTACGAGCCTTCATGGTTTTATTAACTGATATGTATTTACACAAATGCTACCGCTACCGATAGTCAAACGAAAGACAATCATCGTGATACTTAGCCCATCGGTACACTGCACGTATGTGTTGCTCCTAGACTCTTCCACATTCCACAAGCTTCGGCATCTCGAAATGTCTGGCTTCATGAGTGTTGTTTGTCACCAGTACAAGGAAACAACAGCATTTGGTGCATAATCATCATTCCTTTTCCAATTGTACCCGCCCTTACCTCCAGGCGAAATACCGGGAAAGACAATAAGTATGGTTCCATTTCGCCCTCATTTTTGAATCCCAAAATCCAAACAGTTGAAAGGAAAGGAGTCCATTTCAATGACGCAGAAACTTTAGTGGCCCATGATTAGAGAGATGATGGAAACAATGTTACAGAATCCATAACGAAGGAGAAGCCGAACACCAAAAATGACAAGGTGAGTTTGATGTATGTACTGTAAAAGCAATCTATACATGGATCAAAATCGTGATGCTTGATGCTTGTTGTTACAGAAAGTATTGTTGCTGTTCTCCCGTAGTTGTGCCACGCACAGTACAGGTAGCAATCGCCGAAAGGGGTCTCAATTAAATTTATAACAGTACATCAACGGTAATAAGGTTGCGCAGATCTGAGCAGAGCATACTGTAAAAGAAATTACACGAACACCCATTGCTACTTCCATGATAAAACACTCCCATTCTTTGGAAGATGAGCACGATTCTCCCATGAATCCCGTATCATCCTTATCAAATAATGATAAATGTACAACACCGGGGTTTCTAATAAAGGCAGTTGCAGCCGCATCCCTAGGAGGAATACTGTTTGGATATGATATGGGTGTTGTATCCGGTGCCTTACCGCAACTGAAACAAAACTTTACTCTCAACGACGCGCAAGAAGAAACGGTTGTTTCTTTTTTATATTTGGGTTGTTGTATTGGTTCCGCACTGGGTGGGACTCTTTGTGACTCTGTTGGACGTAGAAAGAGTATTCTCCTAACAGATATCATATTTGTTATCGGCGCAATACTCTTATGGGAGTCCTCATCGATACCGCAACTTCTTATAGGTCGAATCGTAGTCGGTATCGCTGTAGCTGTGAGTGGAATTGCAGATGTCGCGTACTTGCATGAAATAAGTCCATCGATTTGGAGAGGATCGATTATTAGTGTCAATGAAGGGTGTATCTCACTAGGGTTTATGCTAAGTTACTTATCGGGATATGGTATTAGTATGATTTCACCCAACCAGGGATGGAGATATATGTTTGGTATTGGTGCAATTATTGCTATCATGCAATTCATAAGTATGATATTCATGCCGGAAAGTCCAGTATGGTTACAAGAAAATGGCTTTATCACGGCCGCGGAACAAGCTCGAAACATTATCAAGCATGACACATCGCCGTCTCCCACAATTGGCACAACACACTCATTCAATGGAGAAACCATTGAGTTTGCTTCACAACACTCATCAGTCTTATCCAGTGATCCGGGTAGCGTTGAAACGGATATCGTATATGGTTCTGTAGACCACAAACAGCAACAGAATCCACAACAACAATATACCCCTCCTACGCCATTGACGACTGATTCTCTTTCCTCAATCCTTGTCATGTATCGAAAACAAGTCGTTATTACTTTATTTCTTGCAATTATACAACAGTTTTGTGGTCACCCCAATGTTTTGAATTTTGCACCTGAAATATTTATACAAATTGGATATACGTCTTCGAAATCTAGTTTACGTGGGACGTTCCTTATAGGAGTTGTGAAATTTATAGCTGCATGTATTGTCATTGTTAATATAGAAAGAATTGGAAGGAGAGTATTGCTTCTTTTAGGTATAGGAATGATATGTATGGGAAATTTGTTTGTAACATTATCTCTATGGAAAGGTAGTACCAGTCTTGATCTTACGATTTCCTTGTGGGAAAAAGTCATAGCTGTTGTGGGTATATTTTTAGTAGCTATAGGCTATGCAGTCAGTTTTGGACCCTTGACGTGGTTAATTGTTTCAGAGATTTTCCCTCCGTCAATTCGAGGACGGGCCTTGGGAGCATCACTCCTTGTGACATATATAGCTCTCTTTCTTGTTTCCTATACCTTTTTATCGGGGCAGAAGCTTGGAAAGGCCATCCCTTTTCTATGTTATTTTCTTGTTACTTTACTATCCATGGTCTTTGTTTATTTAGCTATACCTGATACTGGACGTAAATCACCAGAAGAAATAGAAGGAACCATGACCCAAATGCGATTCTGGAAAAAGTCTACAAGGTCCTTAAACTTTTTCACTACCGTTCCCACAACTGCAATCGTTTGAGAACGTTTATGATGCTGAACACTTTCTTTTTTTTTCACACATTTTATATTAATGTATGTAATCAAATGATCATATTGGAATAATATCATTATTTACCTACACCAATCCATATAGTGTCAGCTAAGTATCTTTACCGTACCATGAAAGCTAATTTTGGGCCTTCCGCCGGGTAGAAGATTTCTTGATTTTATTATAATGAAATTTAGTTC